>VFQQ010002609.1_pt1 | contig 19654 bp, 14 predicted proteins | sample 3512341 | NCBI WGS metagenome assembly VFQQ01 (sample SAMN10412373, study PRJNA504923) | tailings metagenome | isolation source: Relicate 2 Philex TSF1 revegetated site | place: Philippines: Tuba, Benguet | collected 2017-08-29 | reverse complement strand
CCACCCGCGAATGATGGCGGTGCCGCCGCGGTGCGCCGCGCGCTCGCCGGCAACGGCCACGCCACGCTCATCCGCGCGCCGGCCGCAGTGCGCGCCGCAGTGCCGGTGTTCGAGCCGCAGGATGCGGGCCTCGCCGCGCTGACGAAGCGCGTGAAGGAGAGCTTCGACCCGAAGGGCATCTTCGGCCCCGGCAGAATGTGGGCGGGAGTCTAGCGCATGATCCCGAAAAGTGGACACCGGTTTTCGGATAAGATCATGCGCACAGAGAAATAGATGCAGACCTCTTTCACCCTCGCACAGCTCGCGGATCCGGACATCGCCGAAGCCGACAAGATCCTGCGCGCGTGCGTTCACTGTGGCTTCTGCACCGCGACGTGTCCGACCTACGTGCTGCTCGGCGATGAGCTCGATTCCCCGCGCGGGCGCATCTACCTCATCAAGGACATGCTGGAGAACGACCGCCCGGCGACGGGCGAAGTCGTGAAGCACATCGATCGCTGCCTCTCGTGCCTCGCTTGCATGACGACGTGCCCGTCTGGCGTCCACTACATGCACCTCGTCGATCACGCGCGCGCACACATCGAGGAGACATACGTCCGCCCGTTCCCCGAGCGTGCGATGCGCGGCCTGCTCGCCGCGCTGCTGCCGTATCCGCGTCGGTTCCGCGCGGCGCTGGCGGCGGGCTGGTTCGCGGGCCGGGTGATGAAGATCGCCTCATGGGTTCCGTGGCGGGGCCGCCTGAGTGTCGCGGCTGCCCGCAAGGCGGTGCCGGTCGCGGCCGGGTGGCTCGGCATCATGAAGCGCACCATCGCGATGCTGTCCCTCACGCCCGCCCGGCTGCCGAACCGCTCGGCATATGAGGGGCCGGGCGTGTTCTCGCCGGATCGCCCGCGCAAGGGCCGCGTCGTGCTGCTGCAGGGCTGCGCGCAGTCCGTGCTTGCGCCCTCGATCAACGAAGCGACGATCCGTCTGCTTACGCGGCAGGGCATCGAGGTCGTGCTGGCGAATGGCGAGGGCTGCTGCGGCTCGCTGGTGCACCACATGGGGCGCGAGAGCCAGGCGCTCGCGCAGGCGCGGACCAACATCGATGTGTGGACGCGCGAGATCGAGAACGGCGGACTCGATGCAATTATTATGACTGCATCAGGATGTGGAACAACCATAAAGGATTATGGCTTCATGCTGCGCGGCGACGCGGCTTACGCGGCAAAAGCCGCCACAGTGTCGTCGCTCGCCAAGGACATCAGCGAGTACCTGACGACGCTCAAGCTCGCCGCTCCGGCGCAGCCACGCGCCTTGACGGTCGCCTACCAGGCCGCCTGCTCGATCCAGCACGGGCAGAAAATCACAAGGCAGCCCAAGGAGTTGCTGGCGGCGTCCGGCTACGCGGTGCGCGAGATCGGCGAGGCGCATCTGTGCTGCGGCTCGGCCGGAACCTACAACATCATGCAGCCGGAGATCGCCGCCGCGCTGCGCGCCCGCAAGGTCGCGAATATCGAGCGCACCGGCGCGGATGTGATCGCGACCGGCAACATCGGCTGCATGACGCACATCGCGCCCGCGACTGGAATTCCAGTGGTGCACACCGTCGAACTCATCGACTGGGCACACGGTGGTCCTGTGCCCGATGCTCTGCGCGCCACGATGATGTGAATAAGTCGCGACGAATCGCGACGCACGCGTACAATGCGCGGCGATCGCGGACGCTGCGGCTTCTCAACCCCGACACTTGGCCGCAATATGGTCCCGCGCTGAACCCGTGAGGAGGATCATCATGGCCGTTCGCAAGAAGAAGGGGAAAAAGTCCAAGGCGAAGAAGAAAGCGAAGTCGCTTGTGTCGACCTTGAAGAAGAAGGTTTCGGCGCTCTTCACCAAGAAGGCGAAGAAGAAGAAGTCCAAGAAGGCCGCGCCAAAGAAGAAGGCCGCCGCCAGGAAATCCGCTCCTAAGAAAACTGCTCCGAAGAAATCCGCGGCCAAGAAGGCCACGAAGAAAGCAGCGCCAAAGAAGGCAGCGGCAGCAAAGCCGGCGCCCGCTCCCGCGCCGAAGCCTGTGGCGGCACCGAAGCCCAAACCCGCGCCGAAGCCCGCGCCGGCTCCCAAGCCCGCACCTGCGCCGGCCCCGATGGCCGCTCCGCCGCCGCCGCCTCCACCTCCGCCGATGGAACAGCCCGCTGCTCCGGCGCCGAGCCCGATCGAGTATCGCCCGTTCAGTCCGCCGTCAGGAGACGGCAATCCGGATGACAACAAGACCTAAGAAGAAGACCAAGTCCGCCGGAAAGGCCGCCGCCAAAAAGTCGAAGCCGAAGAAGGCTTCCACAAAAGGCGCGGCAAAAAAGGCGGCAGCCAAGGCTAAGACGGCACAAAAGACGCGCGGGGCAAAACCCGCGCGTCGCCGCAAGGTGGCGGCTGCCGCGAAGCCCGCAAAGTCAGCCGCGAAACCTGCCACCAAGCCCGCGACAACGCCGCAGCATCGCGCCGCGGGCGGCCGCAATCTGCTGACGACCGTGCGACGTCCTAAATCAACGCCGCCGCGCGGCTCCGCACGGGGGCGTGCTGTCCCGCGCCGCCAGCTTGCCAAGCGCAATGCCGTGAGTGGCGCCACGAGTGCCGCGCCGGCCGGCACCTACATGATCCGCGACTTCGCCACGGCGGACACGGACGCCGTCAACGCCGTCGCGCTCGCCGCCTTCGAGCAGTTCCGCGTGCAGTATTCGGACTGGCCGGAGTTCGCGAAGACGATCGGCGTGACGGCAAACCTCGCGGACGGCGGCGAACTGATCGTCGCGACGCGCGATGGCCGCATCGTCGGCGCCGTCGCCTACATGGGCGCGGGTGCGCCCAAGCCCGAGATGTTCGACCCGGCCTGGCCGGTGATCCGCATGCTCGTCGTCGACCCGGCGGAGCGCGGGCACGGTGTCGGCCGCATGCTCACCGACGAATGCATCCAGCGTGCGCGGCGCGACGGCGCACGCGAGATCGCGCTGCACACCAGCCCGATCATGCAGGCCGCGCTCACGCTGTATCTGCGCAGCGGCTTTGTCATGGTGCGGCAGTGCCCGCCGATCTTCGGCGTGCCGTACCGCATTTACCTGAAACATCTCTGATCTGCGCCGCCACCCGCGCGCCGCGCGTCAACGAATTGTTGGCGTTAACAAGCCGCAAACACGGCAGGGCGGATTCACCGGTATTCTTGGACTGACCTTAAGACTCGATCCGTATCCTGCTGCCTCAGGGGAATTTGAGTGCGGACGATGTGGACGAGTGGGACAACGCCGAAAGGTGCGCCGGCCAGGCGCTTGGCTGCGCTCGGCTTTGCCATCACGCTCGGCTTCATCGGCATCTGCACCGCCATCGTGGCGCAGATGCGCTCGTCCGATTTCAACACCGCGCAACTGATGGCGACGAACGTTGTCTCGACCATCGAGGCCGACATCGCGCGCAACATCGAGATCTACGATCTCTCGCTTCAGTCGGTCGTGGAGAACGCGCTGCGTCCCGACCTGCGGCACATCTCGCCCGAATTGCGCCAACTCATGTTGTTCGATCGCTCCGCGACGGCGAAACATCTCGGCCCCATTCAGGTCATCGATCATGAGGGGCAGGTGGTCCTGGACTCGCGCACGTTGACGCCGCTCGCGGCCGACCATTCACATACCGAGCACTTCCGTGCGCATCGCGATCGGGAGTTCGACAGCCCGCACATCGGCAAGCCCTGGCGCGCCGCGGATGGCGAGCAGTACATCAACGTCAGCCGCCGCATGACCGGACCGGATGGAAAGTTCGCCGGCATGGTCGTCGGGCACATCCGCCTCAGTTATTTCCTCACGCTTTTCCAGCAGGTGAAGCTCACGCAGCGCGATGTCCTCTCGCTGGCGCTGCAGGATGGCACGCTGGTGATGCGCACGCCGTATCATGCCGACGCGATCGGCCGCGATCTCGGCGCGACATCGATATTCCAGCGCGTCCGCGCAACGCGGACGGGCTCGTTCGTCTCGACCAGCGGCCTCGACGGCACTGAACGCCTCTATGTGCATCGCCGCGTGGCGGAGCATCCGCTCTACCTCACGATGGGCCAGTCGACCGAGGAGCTTTACGCACCATGGCGGCGCGAGGCCTTCAAGGTCGCGCTCGTGGTGGCGGCGCTGTGTCTTACCAATGTGGCGCTGGTTGTGTTCCTCGCGCGCGAGCTGCGCCGCCGGCAGGCGGCCGAGCGCGGGCTGCAGCAGATCGCCACCACCGATGCGCTGACCGGGCTCGGCAACCGCCGCCGCTTCGACGCGGACTTCGAAGCCGAATGGAACCGCGCGCGCCGCGACAACGCGCCGCTCTCCCTGCTGCTCATCGATGCGGACAGCTTCAAGGCCTACAACGACACCCACGGCCATCAGGCCGGCGACCGCGCGCTCACCACCATCGCGTCGTGCATTGCCCGCGAGCTCAAGCGCGCGGGCGACTTCGGTGCGCGCTATGGCGGCGAGGAGTTCGCCGTGATCCTGTCGGGCACGCCGCTCGACGCCGCCTATCGGCTCGCGGAGGCGATCCGCGGCAATGTGCTGGCGATCCGCAACGAGCAGTCGGGGCGCGACGATGCGCTGCCCACGGTGAGCCTTGGTGTCGCATGCGTCATTCCGGACGCAGCGTTAAATCCGGGCGACCTGATCAACGCGGCGGACGATGCCCTCTATGACGCGAAGCACGCCGGCCGCAACTGCACGGTCTGTGCCTCGGTCACAAAGGCCGCAGGCAAGCGCCTCGCGGCGTAATTCCGACCATCCGAAAATCCGCCGGCATGATCCCGAAAAGTGGACGCCGGTTCTCGGATAAGATCATGCCGAAAACCGAGTACGCATTGCATCGCTTTGGCGAGGCAAATAGTGTGTGCGCCGGGGAGGGAGCTGGCCGCGCGCCGGGCTCCGTCACGTTTGTCCAATCAGAAACTCAGCGGAGCAGCTATGGCGTACAACATCCTCATTCTGGGCGCGGCCTATGGCTCGCTGCTCTCGTCCAAGATCCTGTTCGGCGGCCACTCGATCCATCACGTGTGCCTCCCCGCCGAGGCCGATCTCATCAATGCCGAGGGCTTCAAGGTCCGCCTTCCGGTGAAGGGCCGCAAGGACCCGGTGCTGCTCGACACCACCAAGATGCCCGGCAAGGTGACGGCGAGCGGTGCCGCGGGCGTCGACCCGTCCAAGTACGACCTGATCGGCCTTGCGATGCAGGAGCCGCAGTATCGCTCGCCGGGCGTGCGCGAGCTGCTCGACGCGGTCGCGAAGTCGCGCGTGCCGACCATGTCGATCATGAACATGCCGCCGCTGCCGTACGTGAAGCGCATCCCGGGCCTCGACTACGAGGCGCTCAAGCCCGCCTACACCGACCCGACCGTGTGGGACAATTTCGATCCGAAGTGCCTGACGCTGTGCAGCCCGGACCCGCAGGCGATCCGCCCGCCGGACGAGAAGGCGAACTTCCTGCTCGTCACGCTGCCGACCAACTTCAAGGTCGCCAAGTTCGACGACGAGCGCGGCAACAAGATCGTCCGCCAGCTCGAGCAGGAGATCGACGCGGTGCGCTACGATGCCGGCGACGGCACGAAGGTCGAACTTCCGGTGAAGCTGCGCGCCTATGACTCGCTGTTCGTGCCGCTCGCCAAGTGGTCGATGCTGCTCGCCGGCAACTATCGCTGCGTGACCGAGGACGGCATGCGGACGGCCCAAGAGGCCGTGCACTCCGACATCGAGACCTCGAAGTCGGTCTACAACTTCGTGTTCGATCTGTGCGTCAAGCTCGGTGCGAACCCGGCCGACCTCGTGCCGTTCGAGAAGTACGCGGCGGCGGCGCAGTCGCTGGTGCGTCCGGCCTCGGCGGCGCGCGCGCTGCAGAACGGCGTGCCGAACATCGAACGCGCCGACAAGCTGGTGCAGCTCATCGCCAAGCAGAAGGGTCTCTCGCACCCGGCCATCGACGCGCAGGTCGCGCTGGTCGACCGCCGGCTCGAGGCGAACCGCAAGAAGGCGGCGGCGTAAGTCCCCGTTCTTTCAAAGACAAAGGCTTCCGGCCCCGGCGGTCCTCCGCCGGGGCTTTTTTTGTTCGTCATTGCGAGCGAAGCGAAGCAATCCAGCGCTTCGAAGGGCTGGATTGCTTCGTCGCATTCGCTCCTCGCAATGACGCCAAACGTATGCGCCACCACCCCCTTGCCGCCGCATGGCTGTTCTGCCAGCAAGTCACTTGCATAATGCAAGTAACTGGTGCACCCTCCATCCATGCGCCGGAAAAGCTTCCAGAGAATGCCGTGCCCCATCGCCCGCACCCTTGAAAGGGTTGGCGACTGGTGGACCATCCTGATCCTGCGCGATGCGCTGCACGGCTTTCGCCGCTTCGAGGACTTTCGCGAAAGCCTTGGCGTGGCGCCGAATATCCTGACCGCTCGCCTTGCCGCGCTGGTCGAGGATGGCTTCCTCGAAAAGCGCCAGTACAGCGAGAAGCCGCCGCGTCACGAATACGTGCCGACGCAGGCGGCGCGCGATTTCCGCCCGGTGCTCATCAGCCTGATGGCGTTCGGCAACAAGCATTTCGCCCCCGAAGGCGCGATGGTGGAGGTGGTGAACGTCGAGACCGGAGAGGCGGCCGACATCGGCCTCTACGACCGCAGGACCGGCAAGCCGATCGCCGCACCGGATTTCCGCATGCAGCCGGGCCCGGCGGCGAGCGCGCGCGTGAAGGCGCGCTTTGCGCGCCGTAGCGTCGAACAGGGCGCGGCATGAACATCCAGAACAAGCCGCCCGTCGTGGCAGAGCCTGCGACTGCGCCCGGCATGAATCCGCGCACGCGCATGTTGTTGCAGGCGCCGATCGTGCCGACGCTGCTGCACATGTCGTGGCCGAACGTCATCATCATGTTCGCGCTCGCCGCGTCCGGAATGATCGAGACGTACTTCGTCGGCAAACTCGGCACCGATGCGCTCGCCGGCATGGCGCTGGTGTTTCCCGGCGTGATGCTGATGCAGATGATGTCCGCCGGCGCGCTTGGGGGCGGCATCTCGTCGGCCATCGCGCGCGCGCTCGGCGCGGGCAAGCGCGATCAGGCCGACGCACTCGTGCTGCATGCGCTCGTCATCAATGTCGTGTTCGGCGCGGCATTCGCCATCGCGGTGCTGGTCTGGGGCCGGCCGCTCTACACGCTGCTCGGCGGGCAGGGCGCTTCGCTCGAAGCTGCGCTGGTTTATTCCAACGTCGTGTTCGGCGGGAACGTGCTGCTGTGGGTGATGAACGGGCTCGCGAATGTCATCCGCGGCACCGGCAACATGCTGCTTCCGGGGCTGGTGATCGTCGCGGGTGCGGTCGCGCTCGTGCCGCTCTCGCCAGTGCTGATCTTCGGCTGGGGACCGATCCCCGCGATGGGGATCGCGGGCGGCGGCTACGCGCTGCTGCTGTTCTATGCGTTCGGCGTCGTGGCGCTCGGCTGGTACATCCTGTCGGACCGCAACATTGCGCGCTTCACATGGGTACGGCTGCGCTGGGCCACGGCGTTCGAAATCCTGCGTGTCGGCCTGGTGGCGGCCGTCTCGTCGATCCAGACCAACGTGACGATCGCGCTCACCACCGCGCTCGTCGGCATGGCGGCGGGACCCGCCGCGGTCGCGGGCTTCGGCACGGCGGCGCGGCTTGAATATCTGCTCGTGCCGCTGGTGTTCGGGATCGGCGCGCCGCTTGTCGCGATGGTCGGCACGAATGTCGGCGCGGGCAATCGCGAGCGCGCGTTGCGCATTGGGTGGATCGGCGCCGGCATCGCGGCGCTGCTGTGCGAGATCGTCGGCGTGGCGGCGGCAATCTGGCCCGCGGCGTGGCTCGGCCTGTTCGACTCTGATCCCGCGATGATCGAAGCCGGCAGCGCATATCTCCGCGCCGTCGGCCCGTTCTACGGCTGCTTCGGCTTCGGCCTCGCGCTCTACTTCGCTTCGCAAGGTGCGGGCAAATTGCTGTGGCCGCTGCTCGTCGGTCTCGCCCGCATGCTGTTCGCGGTCGGCGGCGGGTACGTGGCGCTCAAGCTCACCGGCTCGCTGACCGCGATGTTCCTCGTCGTCGGCCTCGCGCTGTTCATCTACGGCGCCGGCATCGCGGCATCCGTGTGGGCCGGTGCGTGGTTTCCGCGTGCTCGGTCTGCTCCCTCCCCCTGAAAGGGGGAGGGTTGGGGTGGGGTTTAGTTCACCGACTTGATGATCTTGCCGACCTTGTCGAAGATCTCGCCGATCTGGTCCTCGGTGATGATCAGCGGCGGCGAGAGCGCGATCGTGTCGCCGGTGATGCGGAACATGATGCCGTGCTCGTGGAAGCCCTTCTCCATCGAGTCATAGGCGCGCTTGCCGAACGCATCTGGCCGTGACGACAGGTCGATCGCCGCGACAAGTCCGAGCGTGCGGATGTCGAGCACGCCGGGCAGGCCCTTGAGCGTCATCGCCGCATCCGCCCACTTGCCTTCCAGCGCAGCCGTGCGCTCGAACAGCTTCTCGTCGCGATAGACATCGAGCGTCGCGATGCCCGCCGCGCAGGCGAGGGGATGCGCGGAATATGTGTAGCCGTGGAACAGCTCGATGACATGCTCCGGGCCGCGCATGAACGTGTCGTAGATGCCCTTGCGCACCAGCACGCCGGCCATCGGCACCGTGCCGGAGGTGACGCCCTTCGCGAACGTGATCATGTCCGGCACCACGCCGTAGCGCTCCGCCGCGAACGGCGTGCCGAGGCGGCCGAAGCCGGTGATGACCTCGTCGAAAATCAGCAGGATGCCGTGCTTGTCGCAGATCTGGCGCAGCCGCTGCAGGTAGCCCTTCGGTGGCGGCAGCACGCCGGTCGAGCCCGCCATCGGCTCGACGATCACGGCGCCGATCGTCGAGGCATCGTGCAGCGCGACCAAACGATCGAGATCGTCCGCGAGATGCGCGCCCCACTCCGGCTCGCCCTTGGTGAAGGCCTGATGCTCGCGATTGTAGGTGTGCGGCAGGTGGTCGACGCCGTTCAGCGCCGTGCCGAACATCTTGCGGTTCGCCACGATGCCGCCGACCGAGATGCCGCCGAAACCGACGCCGTGATAGCCGCGCTCGCGGCCGATCATGCGTACGCGCGAGGCTTCGCCACGAATGTTATTGTAGGCAAGCGCGACCTTGAGCGCGGTGTCGACGGCCTCGGAGCCCGAGTTGCAGAAGAACACATGGTCGAGATCGCCGGGCGCGAGTGCCGCGATGCGGCTTGCGAGTTCGAATGCCTTGGGATGCGAGAACTGGAATGCCGGCGGGTAGTCGAGCTCTTCCGCCTGCTGCTTGATCGCCTCGACGATTGGGCTGCGGTTGTGGCCCGCGTTGCAGCACCACATGCCGGACGAGCCGTCGATCACCGGCTTATTGTCGACGGTGTAGTAGTGCATGTCCTTCGCGCGCGAGATCAGCCGCGGATTTTTCTTGAACGCGCGGTTCGGCGTGAACGGCACCCAGAATGCCTCCAGGTCGTTCGGAACGGTCGGGGCAAGCGGACGGGTGGCGAGCGACATGTCGTGTTCTCCTGAAATCGCGCGAACGGCCTGCCGAGAACCCTACAGCAGGCGCGGCCCGCGGGCCAAATCCCGCCCTTTGCAACTCTGCGGCATGCAGTCCCGTACCGCCGTCGTGCACCCGTGCACGGACCAATTGACGCAGCTTCCACGTTGGCGGGTAGGTAAAAGACCAACGATGACAACGATCTGGTTCTAAACTACACTCGAAATACTGTAAATTGTGTTCCGAACTTGAGTTTTAGTAAGGTTGCATTTGCAGTATGGCTGGCCTGCAACCATAATCATTGAACGGGCGACGTCGCACCCGGACTATCATCCAAACGGACGAGGCGGCGATTCTCTTCGGGGAAGAAGTGGCGGGGCAATGCCAGACGTGACGGCGCGAGTCGATCATGGCTTTGACGAAAGGGAAATCCGCGCGGCGCTTGAGCACATGGCGGCGAGCGAGGCATTCCGGGGGTCCCCGCAACTCGTCTCCTTCTTGCGCTATGTCATCGAGGAGCGCCTGCGCGGCGCGCAGGACCGCATCAAGGGCTACACGATCGCGGTTGAGGCGCTCGGGCGCGGCGAAGATTTCGATCCGCAAACCGATCCGATCGTGCGCGTCGAGGCGACGCGCCTGCGCCGCGCGCTCAATCGCTATTACGAGAACGGCGGCAAGCACGATCCGGTGGTGATCGAGTTGCCGCTCGGCAGTTATGTGCCGATGTTCCGCCGCGGCCCCGTGCAGCCGCCACCGGCCGTTGTCGAGCTGCCGCCGCTCGCCACCGCATCGTCCCCCGAAGTCCCGCCGCGCGTCGCGCCAGCGCGCCCCGACACATGGCGCCGCGTCGCGGCCGCTCTCGCGCTTCTGATTGCGGGCGCGGTCGCCCACGCGGGCTATACGCATTTCGGCGCCGTAAGGCAGAACGTCAGCCCTGCCAGCTTCGCGCTTGCAAGCCTCGGCGACCCGCGTCCGATGTCCACATATCCGCTGGTCTATGTGGGCGCCTTCCAGGCCGATGCTGACTCCGCCGCCCAGCCCGCCGCGGACCGGCTACGCGCGAAGTTGCGCGATGCGCTCGGCCGCTTCGACGAACTTCAAGTGATGAGCGGCGCGGCGCCGAACAACGAGCGGATGCGTCTGGCCGCCGCCGATCCATCGATCCCGGGTTACTATGCGCTTAGCGCGCGCATGTCTGGCGCCAACGGCACCGTGAACCTGAACGTGCTGCTGACGGATGTCGCCGACGGCCGCGTCGTCTACACGCGGAATTTCCGGATGCACCGTGGTGCGACGGATCGGGACCTGATCGACGACGAGATCGTGCGCGAGGTCGCGGTCACGCTGGCGCAGCCGTACGGCATCATTCACGCGCGTGAGCGCGCCGAGCAGCTCAGCACGCCGTCGGCCGACCCGCGCTATCGCTGCCTGCTCGACTACTACGATTATTTCCGAACCTTCGATCCCGTCGCGCATGGACGCGTGCGCGATTGCCTTGAGCGCGCGGTCGCGGCCGATCCGGGTTTCGCGGCCGGACATTCGGCGCTCGCCGAAATCATCCTGCAGGAGTACCGGCGGCAGCTCAACGTGCGGCCGGACGACGGACCGGCGCTCGATCGCGCGCTCGCGTCCGCGCGCCGCGCCGTGGAGATCAAGCCCGGCAGCGCGCACGGCCATCAGGCGCTGATGGATGTTCTGTTCCTGCGTGGCGATCACGCGTTGGCGCTGGAAGCGGGCGAGAAGGCCCTCAGCCTCAACCCCTACAACCCGAATATCCTGGCCTGCTATGGCGCTCGGCTGATCGCGCTTGGACACCTCGAGAAGGGCGCGCGGCTGATGCGTGAAGCCGCATCTGCCAATACGGTGCGGCCCGCCTGGCACGACTTCTTCCTGTTCCTCGCGGCATACCTCGATGGGGATCAACGCGCTGCCGCGAGCCATACGGCGCAGATTTCCTCGCCGACGTTTACGCTCGGCGTGCTTGCCCGCACGCTCGTCGCCGTGCAGCAGGGCAGGTTCGAGGCCGCGCGCAGGAAGTTCGAGCGCCTCGCCGATCTCAATCCGGGTTGGCGCGACGCCGAGCGCGAAGCGCGCAAGGTGTTCCCGTCCGAGAGGGTGCATCGCCGGGTCGTCGCCGACCTCGCCAAGGCGACCGGCGGCCTCGGGCAGTAAGCTCACCTGAAACGAAAATGCCCGGCACGAGGCCGGGCATTTCCTATTGTTCGGTGGGTGAAGAGCCTTACGCCGCCGCCACCCGGTCGAGGAATTCGTCGACCGCCTTTTGCAGCGTGCCGGCCTGCGCCGTCAGCGCGCCCGACGCATCGAGCACCTGGCTGGCGGACTTGTTCGTCTCCTCGATGGCTTCCGTCACCATCGTCATGCTGGAGGCGAGTTCGTTCGCGCCCGCCGCCGCCTGCTGCACGTTGCGGCCGATCTCCTGCGTGGAGGCGCTCTGTTCCTCGACCGCCGCCGCGATGCTGGAGGTGAAGCCCGCGATGTCGCCCATCACGCCCGAGATCTGACGGATCGCCTCGACGGCTTCCGACGTGGACCCCTGGATCGCGCCGATCTGCGAGGCGATCTCCTCGGTCGCCTTCGCGGTCTGGCTCGCCAGCGTCTTCACCTCGGAGGCGACGACCGCAAAGCCGCGGCCTGCTTCGCCCGCGCGCGCCGCCTCGATGGTGGCGTTGAGCGCGAGCAGGTTGGTCTGCTCCGCGATGGCACGGATCAGCTTGATGACATCGCCGATCTTTGCCGCGCCGGTCGAAAGCTGGCCGACAAGCTGGTCGGCATTCTTCGCGATCTCTGCGGCCTTGCCGACCACCGTGTTCGCCTGCGTCGCCTGCTGGCTGATCTCGCCGATCGAGGCGCCGAGTTCTTCGGTCGCGCCCGCGACGCTCTGCACGTTGGTCGACGTGCTGCCCGACGAGGCCGAAGCCGCGCGGGCCTGATTGTCGGCTTCGCTCGCGATGCTCGAGAGCGTGCGCGCCGTCGTTTCCATGCGCCCGATGTTGCTGTTCACGGCTTCGATCACCGTCGTGACGGTGGAGCGGAAGTCCGTGATCATCTGCTCGATGCCGGCCGCGCGTGCACGCTGGGCGGCCTGTTCGGCTTCCTGCCGAGCCGCCATGTCGCGCCGCTCGATCTCGCCGGCGCGGAACACCTCCAGCGAGCGGGCCATTTCGCCGATCTCGTCGCGGTCAGCCGCGGCCGGGACCGTCATGTCGGTCTCGCCCGAGGAGAGGCGGCGCATCGCGTCGCCCACCGAGGTGAGGCGGCGCACGAGGCGGCGCTGCACGTAGAACACGCCGATCGCGCCCGCGACCAGCAAGCTCACTGCCGCGACGATCATCAGCAGCATGCGGTTGCGGCCGAGGTCCTCGACCAGCTTCACCGAACCGCTTTGCATGGACTTCTCGGCATCGCCGACGAGTACGGCGACCGCGCGATCGAGCGAACGCTGGATCGAGACGTTCTCCTCGATCGTCTTGTCGGCGCGCGCCGCCGCCGCGATTTCGGCTCCGCGCAGCGCGAACACGCTGCCGTCGCCCTGGCCGAACTTCTGCAGGTCATCGATCGCCGCCGCGATGTCCTTGTCGGTCATCGATTTGGACGACTTCACCAGCAGGTCCATCGCGGTCCTGAAGCGGTCCTGCATCGGCACAAGCGCCGCCGCGTCCTTGGCGACCGCGGCTTCGCTGAGCAGGCTGGTCGCGAGGTGCGTCTGCGCAGCGACTTCGAGCGCGTTGCGCAGGCCCGTGATCTGCACCGCCACGAGGTCCTTGACCATCTTGCTGGTGCGCTTCACGGCCTCTTCGCTCTGCATCACGACGTCGAAGTTGAGGTCGTCGATCAGGCCGATCAGCAGCAGCGAGAGCGCCTCATGCGCGCGGAACACCGCGGTGAGGCGCGCCATGTCGTCGCCCGTGCCGTCCGAAGCGTTCTGGAGCGCGCGCGACTTGAAGTCCGCGAGCTTGACGAGGCCACGCACGCGCTCCTTCAGCGGATCGAACTTGGCGCCGGCCGGCAGCTTCGCGAGCTGCTTCTCGGCGCGCCGCGCGGAAGCCGCGAAGCGGTCTTCCAGCATCGCCAGCACGGCCGGGGCCGTGGTGAGCGCGCCCGAGGTGAGCAGGCCGGTGACGAGGTTGGTCTCGGCGCTGACCTCGACCATCGCCTGCATCACCTGCATGCCGCCCTGGATCAGCGTGCGCACCGTGATGTCGCCGCTCTGGCCGACGTCCTCGGCGGTGGTGACGACGTCGAAATAGCTGTCGTCCACGATCGGGGTGAGCTTGTCGCTGATCTTGCCGTGGATCTTGTGCAGCGCATCGATGCGTGCATCGAGCCGGTCGCGGATCTCCGTGCGTTCGGAGATCGCCTTCTCCAGCGCGGCGAGATTGTCCTTGAGGCGCTTGGCTTCCGGCGCCGCCAGCGCGAAGCCGCCGGCCTCACCCTGACCGACGCGCAGGCGCTCCATCACCTTGTCGAGCTCGCGCGAGCGGTCCGCGATGTGCGCGGCGATCTGCTTGCGGTCGTCGGGCGTGCGCGCCGAGACGTAGCGTGCGGCCGCGGCCGAGATTTCGCCCGACGCGACCGACAGGCGCAGCGCGTCCGTCATCATCGGCACTTCGCGCGTGGAGACCTGCTGGAAACCGCGCTCGGTTTCCGAGAACGACATGATCGCGACCACGGCGGCGACGACCGTCATGATGGCGACCGCGCCGAACGCGATCTGCAACCGCACCTTGATGCCGAACTTGGCCGGCTTCACGGAATTCACTTCACTCATGGCTAAACCCCACCCAATTACGGCTTCTGCCGACCCCCTCAGGAATCCAGCGCGCCGGACCCGCTTTCACACGAGCCCGGCGCCCTGCAGTCAGTTCACGCAGTGCCGGCGCATCACTTGCTCGACACCTTGATCATCTTCTCGATCGGCTTGAACGAACCGTCGCCCTCGATGATGGTCATCCACACCTTGTCGAGCGCTTCGTTCTTGTCCGGGCCGAACGTCATCGGCAGGCCGCCGATGTCGAACTTGCCGTCCTTGATGGCCTTGAGCATGCCCTCGCGGGTCACGTCCTTGCCGGCCTTCTCCAGCGCCGCGATGGTGAGGCGGCCGACCAGATAGCCTTCGAGCGAGACGAACTCGGGCTCACCGCCCGCCGCCTTGATGGCCTTGTGATAGTCCGCGATCACCGGCAGCGACGTGTCGCCCGGGAACGGAACCACCTGGCTGACGATCACGCCCTTGCCTTCGGGGCCGAGCTCCTTCGCGAGCGCATTCGCGCCGACGAACGAGATGTTCACGAACACCGGGTTGAGGCCGACCTTGCGCGAGAGCTTGATGAACTCGGCGACCGGCTTGTAGGCGCCGACGATCACGACGGCTTCCGGCTCGGCGCGCTTGAGCGCGAGCACGCCCGACTTCACCGCGACGGTGTTGCGCTCGTAGGTGGCCTCGGCGGCCATCTCCATCTTGCGCTTGTCCATCGCCTTCTTGAAGCCGGAGAGGCCGGCGCGGCCGAACGCGTCGTCCTGATAGAAGATCGCGATCTTGGAGATCTTCAGGTCCTCGGTGAGGTGCTTCACCCAGGCTTCGGTCTCGGCGTCATAGCTCGCACGCACGTTGACGACGTTCTCGAGCTTGGTGTTGCGCAGGAAGCCCGCGCCGGTGAACGCGCCCATGAACGGCACCTTCGCGGCGGTGGCGATCGGCTGCGCGGCGGCCGAGGTCGGCGTGCCGACCGGACCGACGAGGGCGAACACCTTGTGTTCCTCGATCAGCTTCTTGGTCGCCGTGATGGCGCGATCCGGCTCGTAGCCGTCGTTCTCGCTGATCAGCTTGATCTTGCGGCCGTGGACGCCGCCCTTGGCGTTCTGTTCCTCGAACGCGGCGGTGAGCCCCTTCTGCATGCCAAGGCCGAGCGCGGAGGCCGGACCATCGAGCACCGCGGCCTGGCCGAAGGTGATCGTGTCGGCCGTGACCCCGTCCTCGGCGAGCGCCGGAACGGCAACGATCATCGCGCCGAGCGCGATGGCTGCGGCGAAGGTGCCGCGACGCGTGAATTGCATGAAGTTCTCCCAGAGCTACGGGCGATGAGTCGCCCCCCGCGCACACGGCTTCTGGTGCAGGTCGCCCGGTGGTAGGCAGATACGCCCAACAGGGGAACCCGTGCGCCAGTTCGCCGTTTGCGCCAATGACGAAGATGTGAGGGGCGAGTAAAAGAAGACTTAAGTGGCCGCTACGGAAGGCCGTTTTACTCGCCTGAACGCCGGGTTTTTCTGTCGCAGCCAAGTCTAGCCGCTTTCTCGGTGAATTCAGTACGAGTCGAAAACGTCAGATTGCAGATAAAATGCCCGATGGCGTGAATCGAAGATTTTGCATCTGAGTCATACGTAAATACACGCACAGTATTCTTCTGCGGAAGGTCTTGCGGTATCTGGTTAGTTGTTATCGTCCGCGCCGACGCGAAATTCGCGCGTTGCGTGCCGTTGCGCCCGCCCGCCGCTGTGCGATACCAACCGCGCACTTCTCCAAACCGGACCAGAAAACGTGTCGAACGAAGCCAAGCCGAACAAGCTCAAGGCGCGCCTGCCGCGCGGCCTTGCCGATCGCGGACCCGCCGAAATCGCGGCGACACGGCACATGCTGGAGACCATCCGCAAGGTCTACGAGCGCTACGGCTTCGATCCGGTCGAGACGCCAATGATTGAGTACACCGACGCGCTCGGTAAATTCCTGCCCGACCTCGACCGGCCGAACGAGGGCGTGTTCTCGTTCCAGGACGACGACGAGCAGTGGATGAGCCTGCGCTACGATCTCACCGCGCCGCTCGCGCGCTATGTCGCCGAGAATTTCGACGCGCTGCCGAAGCCCTATCGTTCGTACCGAGCCGGTTACGTGTACCGCAACGAGAAGCCGGGGCCCGGCCGCTTCCGCCAGTTCATGCAGTTCGATGCGGACACCGTCGGGTCGGGGAGCATGGCGGCGGACGCCGAGGTCTGCATGATGATCGCCGACACGATGGAAGAGTTAGGGATTCCGCGCGGCAGCTACATTGTGAAAGTGAACAATCGCAAGGTGCTGGATGGTGTGATGGAAGCCATCGGCATCGGCGGCGATGAGAACGCCGGCAAGCGGCTCACGGTGTTGAGGGCGATCGACAAGCTGGACAAGTTCTCGGAAGCGGACGTGACGCTGCTGCTCACCGTCGGCCGCAAGGATCAGTCGGGAGACTTCACCAAGGGCGCGGGACTGTCTGAAGACAGCGCCAAGCGCCTCCTCGACCAATTGCGCGTCGATGGCGGCAAGAAGGAAACGCTTGGGCCGACCCACAAGGAAGGCACCGACGAACTCGATACGATCTCGAAGCTCGTGCAAGCATCGGGCTACGACGAGAGCCGAATCCGCATCGATAGCTCCGTCGTCCGCGGTCTCGAATACTACACCGGCCCCGTCTTCGAAGTTGAACTGACCTTCCCGGTCGAAGGCGACGACGGCAAGCCGGTGCGCTTCGGCTCGGTCGCGGGTGGCGGGCGTTACGACGGACTCGTCGGCCGCTTCCGCAACGAAAACATCCCGGCGACCGGCATCTCCATCGGCGTGTCGCGCCTGATGGCGGCGCTCCAGCACTTGAAGAAAGTCGACACGCAGCCCGAGCCGGGGCCTGTGGTCGTCACCGTCTTCGATCAGGACCGCATCGCGGATTACCAGAAAATGGTTGCCGCGTTGCGCACCGCGAACATCCGCGCCGAGCTTTACCTTGGCAGCGCGAAGTTCGGCGCGCAGATGAAATACGCCGACAAGCGCGGCAGCCCTTGCGCGATCATTCAGGGCAGCGACGAGAAGGATCGCCGCGAAGTCATGATCAAGGATCTGATCTTCGGCGCCACGATTTCGCAGATCAAGGATCGCGACGAGTACAAGGCCGCGCAGGCGAAGGCGCAGTACGCCGTGCCGGAAGACAAGCTGGTCGACGAAGTGAAGGCGCTGCTCGCCAAGCACAACGTGAGTTGGGGCTGACGCGCCGCATGCGAACGATCCTCATCGCATTGGCGCTCGCTGTGAGCGCCGCTACTCTCGCACACGCCCAGTCCGACGATCCCGCCGTCCTCGCCTGCGAGGAGCGCGAGCGGCCGCAAGCGGCGGACGCGAGCTACAAGCGCCTCGCCGCATCCGTCGACAAGGATCGCGTCGCGCTTACCTTCGAGACCAGCGAGAACGGCGCAACGACGCGCCATCGCGAGGAGTGCCGCTTTGCCCTCGGCGGCGACGGCAACTGGTCGCTCGACAGCGCGCGATCCCCGGCGCGCGACCGCTGCGAGACCCTGACCGGCGAAGCCAAAGCGCTCATCGACCAGAACCGCATCAAGGAAGCCGGCGCGCTGCGCGCCCGCATGGAAGTGTGCCTCGACGTGATGAAGCGCGAACTGCAGCGCGAGAGCATCCGCCTCCAGCTTGCCGCCACTCCCAACGGAAAGTTCGCGTATCCGATCCCGCCGGCCGCCACCGCGCTCCGCGCGCCGTAAGTTATCCCGCTTGCGGGCGGCCTCCGGGCGGAACGAAGGCGGCGCAGCGCCGTTGTCTGGCGCCTTCCATCCGGCGATCATCCGCGCATGAAGCTGCTCACCGTCCGCCATGCCACGACCTACCGGTATTCGGCGCCGGTCACCTTCGGCCAGCACCGGCTGATGCTGCGCCCGCGCGACAGCCACGACCTGCGCCTCGTCGGTGCGGAGCTGACCCTGTCTCCGCCCGGCAAGACGCGCTGGCTGCATGACGTGTTCTCGAATTCCGTGGCGCTGGTGGATTTCGACGCGCCCGCCGACGAACTCACCATCGTGTCGACGCTGCGCATCGAGCGATACGCCAACGAGCGGCTCGACTTTGCGATCACGCCCGAGGCCGAGAACTATCCGTTCATGCATTCGGCCGATGACCGCTCCGACCTCGGCCGCTTGCGTGAGCGCCACTATCAGGATCGCGGCACGGTGGAGACCTGGGCGCGCCAGTTCATCCTCGAGACGCCGGCCAACACGTTCAACCTGCTCGCCACCATGAATGCGGCGATCCGCGGCTCATTCGAATATCGCGCGCGCGAGGAGGAGGGGACGCAGGCGCCGGACGTGACCATCGAGACCAAGAGCGGCACCTGCCGCGACTTCGCGCTGCTGTTCATCGAGGCGGCGCGTTCGCTTGGCTTCGGTGCGCGCTTCGTCACCGGCTATCTCTACGATCCCGCGCTCGACGGCGGCGGTGACGCCGTGCAGGGCGCCGGCGCAACGCACGCGTGGGCGGAGATTTATCTCCCTGGCGCCGGCTGGGTGGAGTTCGACCCGACCAACGGGCTCATCGCGGGCGAGAATCTCATCCGCGTGGCGGTGACGCGCGACCCGTCGCAGGCGGTGCCGATCGGCGGCACGTTCGCGGGCGAGGACGGCGCGACGTTCACCGGAATGGAGGTGGACGTGACGGTGAACGCGGAGCAGCGCTGAGCGCGCCTACAGCAGCCCGCGCGTTGCGAGAATCGCAGTGGCCTGCGGCCGCGTCACGGCGCCGAGCTTGCGCCGCGCACCGTTGACATGAAACTTCACCGTCGTTGCCGAGATCGAGAGGATCATCCCGATTTCCCAGTCGGTCTTCCCGGCGGCGACCCAGCGCATGCATTCGAGTTCGCGCTCGCTCAGTGTGAGGCGCGAGCGAAACGGCGCGGTCGCGCGATCGATTGCCTGGCAGCGCTCGTGAGCGAGCAGCGCGAACATCTGGATTTCGGCGCGATTGGAATAGGTGAGGTTCAGGTCGCGCTCCGGGCTCGCGATGCTGACATATGAAAAGTAGCCGCCCGGCCCGTGCACCGGCACGACGAAGCCGTTGTTCCAGCCCCATTCGCGCACCGAGCGCCAGATTTCGCGCTGCTCCAACGGGAGTTGGTCGCACACATCGGCGAACGTGAACGACGATGTGCGCTGGCGCGCCGCCATCAGCGCCGGACTGCGGGCGGGAATGCCGCGCTGATCGCTCAACTGGGCCCAGTCGCGCGGAAGATTGCGGAACATCCACCGCACTTGCGGGCCGTCGCTGCCCGACGAGATTACGGGGCACAGCGATGCGGTGTAGCCCTCTTC
>VFQQ010002608.1_pt1 | contig 19665 bp, 36 predicted proteins | sample 3512341 | NCBI WGS metagenome assembly VFQQ01 (sample SAMN10412373, study PRJNA504923) | tailings metagenome | isolation source: Relicate 2 Philex TSF1 revegetated site | place: Philippines: Tuba, Benguet | collected 2017-08-29 | reverse complement strand
CGAGCCACCTGATGACCCAACTCAAACGAACCCGCACCACACACCTGACCAAGACCGGCCAGCGTGCTACAGCTCACCTTTGGACACACAACTCCTTGTGTACCGCTCAGTCCATTTCAAATTTGTTTAAACCAAAAACACGCTGCGATAAATAGTTGTACAGTTGTAACAACTCGTAAATGCGACCTGACTCGGGGACAATCACCAATGCAGTGTCCCTTGATCCCCCGGTTGGGTTCCCAGGTTTTGTCCACCAGTTTAGTTTGGTACCCCACGTGGTGTTTCAGAAGGTCCCCCGTCATTTTGCATAACATGAGGCAGACTGGGCTTGACACCGTCCCCGTCGTCCTAGCGTCACATATGTCGTGCAGTGGTCTGGAGCATCAGTCGCTCCGGAGGTGGCACTGGTCCCAAGCACTCCTGTCGACCACGGGCGCCGCCACCGCACCTCCGGCGGTGCTCACTCCCGCGGCGGCCTGTGTGGTGTGGATGAATAGTTTCGGGCCGTTCCTGGTATTCCTGAGAGCGCGCGGGAGACCCGGGGAGCACCACAAGACCAGAGCCAAGTCCGGCTCTGCGTCAGGGACCGTCGGCGCGCCGGCCATGTCCAGGAAAATGCATCCGCTATCTATGGATTGGTCTGAGGCGAGGCTGTTTGAGGTAAGGGCGCTCTAAGGCGCAGGGGGGAGTGAGACCGTCCTACCCGCACCCGCAGACACTATTGCGAGCTAAAAGAGGGTTTGAAAGACTGATGGGGATTTTTCGTGCGAAGCCGCAGGCCATTTGGCGTGCGACGCGTCGGGACGCTGCACACCACGACGTGCGCGCAGTGCTGCCGCCCTCTTCGTCGCCGGCACCGGCACCACCCCGGCATCTGCGCCCCACCGCATTGTACCCCCTTTGGTAGCCCCAGTAATCACCCTGGGCTGGTGCCCCGCTTCGGTGACCCAGTTGGGTCCGCCACTTTGGGACCCCGCCTGGACCCCCCGCTTTGGTCCCCTGGTTGGATCCACCGCCTAGGAACCCCGCTTGGTTCACATGGGAGTGTTACATAGTGCGCCCAGTAGGAGCTGCCAGGCTGCAAAATTGATGGGATCCGCACATGAGCCGGAGGCCGGCACCCGCAAAAACTCAAACTTGCGAGGCGGGTAGTGCGGCCGAGCGCTGCCGTCGCCGCCCGCCCACTCCAGTGTGCCGTCTGCACAGCGGCATGGAGGCCAGCACGCTTAAAATGTCAGGGTCCTCTTCATGCAACCACCTCCCGCCAGAGCTGCATAGCAACGTCGGCGACAGGTCGCACACACACACACACACACCGCTGGGCATCAACAAGCCCTTCAACTCCTCCACCCAAAGCTCCCCTCTCACTTGCAAAGCTCGAGCTGGTGGTTGGGTAGCACTGGTAATGGTAGTCATCAGCACTGATCGCCAGGCCTGGCGGTAGTCCCTGTTGTGTAAGAGCATCCAAGTCCAGCAGCAGCAGCGGCCGGGGGCTGCCGCCCGCACTGCTGCTGCCGCTGCCGCCGCTACTACTGCCGCTGCGGCTGCCGTCACCGCCGCTGCCGCTGCTGTCGGCCATCAGCTGCCGCACAATGTCGTTGCGGCGAGCAATCACTGCCCGGCCTGCCTCCCGGTCGGGTGTGCGGAAGCGGTCGGTGGGACAAGTGAGCAGCACCACCTGCCCAACCTGGTGCCGCATCTCTCCTATAAACTCAAGCCAGCCCCTGCGGGGAGGATAGAAGGAGACAGGTCTTGATGTTCTGGAACATGGCATGTGCCTGGGTAGGAGAGTAGGGGGGCACGCACGCTTCAACCAGCCTTCCAGCGCAAGGCATCCGCAGGCAGCTGCACAGGTTGCCAAGCTAACAGGCAGGAGCAACCCCATGCCCTACCACATTATCCAGGCGCTCAATAGCACTCACTTTGGGGCCGCCTCCTCTTGCTCCCAGACGCACAGGCTGAGCAGCAGCAGCGTGCGGCGCCGCCACGCTGGGCCAGGCCACAGCGAGCTCAGCAGGTAGGACCGCACATGCTTCTGCTGCCACACTGCGAGCGGCCCCACCACAAAGTCAAGGGTGAGCCGCCTGCTAAGCGGGCCTGCTGCTGCTGCTGCTTCTGCTGCTGCTGCTTCCTTTGCTGTTACCCTCGCCCCTGCCTGCATGGTTGCTGGCTGCCCCGCCGTTAGCGCAGCTGCCCCCTCAGCTGCTTGCGCAGCGGAGGCCGTCGTTCGCAGCAGCAGGTGCTGCAGCCCTATGTCAATGCTGGTCATGTTGAACTGGCCTGGCCGCACGTTACCGGGCGGCGAAAACCACAGGCTGTCTGTAAAGATGGGGCTGCCGTCGCTGCTGCCATCACTGCTGCTGGTGCTGCCGTCACTGCCGCTGCTGCTACCACCGCTGCCACCACTGCTGCTGGGCTGCACGCCGCCAGCTGTTGGCTGCCGAGCGGTCAGTGTGTAGTGGGCATAGACCAGGGAGGCCCCAGCATCCACCACTTGCGGCTGCTGCCGAATCAGGCTGCAGGTGGATGAAGCAAGGTTGAGAGTGACGGTTGAGGCAGCGACTGACTGGCAGTTGAGGCGGCAAGCAAATGCGCAGCAGGGGCAACTGGAAGGTTGCAGGCAGGCCGGGCATGCAGCCGCAAGGGTACTTGTGGGTTTATGAAATAATCGCGCGTTGTCATGATCAGAATACACATACCATCATCCCAACAACTCACCCAATCAGCCGGGTGTACAGCTGGCGGGCCGTGCTGTCGCCGCTGACCACCACTCGGTCAAAGCCTGCCGCCCAGAGGCAGCCGGGCACTTCGGCTGATCCAAGCAGCCGCTGCTGCCGGCATGGCGCCGCTGGCTGAAAGCTGAGGTGTGACGCCGCTGGTGCGCTGGGAGGCTTTTGCACCCAGCTGCCTGCCGCTAAAGCCTTGGGCGACAGGCCACAGGGCAGCTGTGGCGGCAAACGCGGCGGCGGCGGCAGCTGTGCTGCGCAGCCAGGCTGCGGCCGCAGCAGCATGTGCCGCGGTGCCAAGCACTCCAGGGTTTGGAGCAAATGCTGGCTGCATGGCGGACAGCTGGTCCCAAGGCTGCCGTTGGTGCAGCAAGGGAAGGTCGAGGTGCCGGGCTGCAGGGCGGCGATGCATCCGCCGCCCAGGCGGCTGGCGGCGGCCCAGTGCTTGCAGCGCTCCGGCTGCTGACCCTCTGCGAGCCATGCGCTGTGCCGCCTTAGTTTGAATGCCACCAGCGCGATGCAAACGCCGGCAAGCAGCAGGGCTTTGATTGCGGCTTGAGCCCTGACGCGCTCCCCAGGGCCCCGGCGCGGCGTCATCGCACTGTATAAGCTGTGTGCTAGCGATCACCGATCAGAGATGCTCTCTGCCAGCCTGCTGTGCGCGGCGCGGGCGGCGGCGCCTCTGCTGCCGCAGCTTGAACCGACTTTGTTTTCCCGCAGCTGCAGCACACCTTTGACTCCCATAATGATCAAAATCTCGTGTCATTGTGTTACATGGTGCGCAGAACGCAAACTCGGCACCAGGCTTGCTGGCCTCACTCGCCGGCCTGCCGCGGGCACAGCATGTGGAACAGCAGCTGCCAGGCCGAGTAGTCGACTGGATCCGCACACCAGCCGTTCGCCGCAATGTTCAGGTGGCTGAGTTTGCGAGGAGGGTACAGAGGCAGCGGCGAGCCATCTCCGCCCGCCCACTCCAGCGAGCCGACTGCGGAATGTTTGAGAGGGCACAGGGAGAGAGTTTTAGGCGTGCAAACGCATCTGCGAGGTGGCAAAGGCAAGACGGGCGCAACGCCCAACAGATGGGGCAGCATGATGGGCATGCAGAGACAGTGTCAGCGATGCTGACCCACCTGTGTATGCGCTCTGTGTGACGGGGTAGCACTGCGCAGAGGAAGCAAGGGAGGGCAGGCAGAGCTGTTGGCCAGTAGCTGCGGCGGACGGCCCATTGTGCCTGCAACCCTCCCACAGCCAATCCCTGCTTCCAAATCCAACAACTTGAAATCCGCAAACCAACAACAAGGTGTGCCCTGCTATCCTCCTTGGTTGCCTTCAATCAACGCAAAACGCTCATGCTCGCCTGGTAGTGGAAGTCGTGCGGCGACAGCGCCACCTCCCTGGGCAGCCACTTGGTCATGGCATCCAGGTCCAACAATAGAAAAAGATTGGGGTCAGCACCGCTGCTCCTGCCGCTGCCACTCCTGCCGCTGCTGCCCCCGCTGCTCCCACCGGCCGCTGTGCCGCTCCCTGCCGACCCGCTACCGCTGGCGCCGCTTGGCACGCTGCCGCCGCGGCTGTCTGCCACCATCTGGCGCAGCACCTCATTACGCTGTGCCACCACTCGCCGCGTGGCAAAGCGGTCCGGCACGCCAAAGCGCTCGGTGGGACAAGTGAGCAGCACCACTTGCGCCACCTGCTGCCGCATCTCTTCCATAAACTCAAACCAGCCGCTGCAGAAGAACATGATTGGCAGAATCGGCGCACGTGTTAGGTAGGCATGCACGCCTGCAGCTGCAACTGGACCCGCCAACAGGCCGGTGGCCTGATCGTTTCCAACCCAACAAACATCTCACTGCCCATACCTCTCCTGCAAAACCGCAAGCATGTCAACCTGCCTTCCCGCTTGCTTGCTACACCACTCCACCCAACAGCCTACTCACGCCGGCCGCACGTCCTTGCCCTCCCAGATGCACAATGACAGGACCAGCAGCGTGCGCTGCCGCCAGCTGGCATCGTCGCCCATGTCGCTCGCCACATACTGCCGCACGTGCCGCTGCTGCCAGGCTGAGGTCGAGCCCACCAGGAAATCAAGCGTCAGCCGCCTGCTGCTCCCGCTGCTGCTGCTGTGAATGCCGCCACTGCCGCTGCTGTATATGCCGCCACTGCCGCCGCCGCCGGCCCCTCGGCCTGCCGCCCCAGTGCGGTTAATCAGGTGCTGCAAGCCGTCCATCATGACGCTGTCATTGAACACCTGGGGCCGCACATTGCCGGGCGGCGCAAACCACAGGCTATCTATGGCAAAGACTGCGCCTCCTGCTGCGCTGCCGCTGCTGCTGCCGCTGCTGGTGCCAGCTGTGCTGTCGCCAGCTGTGCCGCCTGTAGGCGAGCTGTCGTGCAGTTCCAACACGTAGTGGCCGTGTGTCATTGAGGCAGCGGCATCAAACGACACGGGGGATTGCCGCACCAGACTGCAGGCAGGTGGGCGGACAGTACAGATGGGCATGGTTCACTGATGTGCAGCAGGGCATGCACATAGGTCACAGACAGACAAAGCAAGCTGCAAGAGCGCGAGCCCGAAGCACATGCGCACATTCCCATGCACACATCACTCTTCCAGCAGTGTTCAATGCTGCTCAGACCGGGCGCACTCACTAGTGCAGGCGATTCCACAGCATCCTGATCGTGCTGTCCCCGCTGACCACCACTCGATCAAAGCCTGCGGCCCAGAGGCAGCCGGGCACCTCTGCTGCTCCCAGCCGCCTCTGCCGGCAGGTCTGGCTGCCGCCGCTGCTACTGCTGCTGGCTTCGCTGCCGCCGGCACTGCTGTCTGCCCCTGCTGCCCCATCAGCACCGCTGTTGCTGCTGCTGCTGCTACCGTTGTGTGTGTCTGGAAGCTGGAACACCAGCAGCGGGATTGAGGGCATGCCTGCTGCGCTGGTGTTGGCAGTGGGCAGCCACTTGCCGGCCGCCACATCAGCTGCCGACATCGGGCAGCCGCGGGGCCCGGCTGGCGGCAGCGGTGGCGCTGGCGGCGGAGGAAACGGCAGCGCCGGTCCGGTGCAGCCGTGCGGCAGGCGCAGCAGGGACTGGCGGGAGGCTAGGCATGCCACATGGTGCAGCAGGGCGGGCGCACAGTCGGTGCATGTGTAGTTGGCACCATGCGGGTGCTTGCAGCACTGGAACACCAGCGGCGGCACCGGCGCAAACTCCGCGATGCATCTACAGGGCATGAAATGGGGATGAAGTTGACGAGCGACTCGCAATGACTGGCAATGCCCAGGCAGGCCAAGGCAAAGAAGCATGCTCGCACCCGCCGAGGCGGTCGACGGCGGCCCAGTGGCGGCAGGCAGTGCGCAGCTGCTGCCTTGCGGCGGGCGCCAGGCCGGGCGCTGCTGGACCCGCACGCCAACTGCTGCCGCTGTTCAGCCAGACCAGCAGCGCAACCACCGCTGCGAGCAGCAAGCCGGGCACCGCCCAAGCGGCCCGGCGCGGCGCCGCCCGTCTGGAGGCGTCAGACATGTAGCATGCACGCCTCTGAAGTGCTGATCGTGCTGCACGGCGCTGGGAGCTGCTGCCTCCGCCCCGCCGCTGCGCCCGCTGCCAACCGCCTGCAACGGCTGGTTTCGCCTTGTAGGGCTTGCACCAGCCCCATTCTGAGGTAGTTTCAGACTAGTCGCAAGGGGCATTACACACATGGACGCTCACACGAAGCCGTGGCTGCCATGCAAGTACGCAGCACTCGTAGCAGGGTCGGTGGGAAGCAACAGCACGGCAGGCGGAAATGTCAACAAGGGGGATTCAATGCGCTCTAATGGCAAACAAACAATACCAGACATCAGTCGAAAAGACATTGCATGCTAGTCAACAGCAGTACAGGCCTATATGCGGCCGCGGCAGCAGGCGGTGAAGCGGCCAGCTGGGCAGCAACAAGCTCTACAGCAGCCACAGCAGCAGATGCTCATGCGGCCACAGCGGCTGGCACACCCTGCTCCCAACCAGGCTCATCTGCCTCTGCTGCCGCCTCGTCTGCCGCAGCCTGGGCCGCTGCATCGGCCGCAGCGGGCTGCTGCCACTGGCGCGGCGGCGCTCCAAAGGCCAGCAGGCGCAGGGAGTTGAGTGCCACGAGCAGGGTGGAGCCCTCGTGAAGCATCACTGCAAACCAGAGTGGCACCCAGCCCAGCACGGTGGGCAGGGCAAGGGCCGCAATGCTGCCAATGGCGAGCACCAGGTTCTGGCGGATCACCGCCTGCAGCAGGGGCAGGGTGGAGGGCACAGGCAAATGAGCAATGCGCACAGGACATGGCAGTGCCGGTGTGTGGGAAAGCAGAGGCGGTGCATGTAAGCCTGCTCTTGATGAGTCCGGCCTCACGGGCACTGATCCAAGGTGGCAGGCAGCAATCCTAGATCTGTAGCCGTTCAAACAGGCATGCAGGCCGCACCCTCGTCCCAGCCGCACCTGGGTGGCGCGCGCAACGCGCAGCAGGAAGGGCACCGCCGCGATGCCGCTGCTGTTGACAACCACCACATCCGCCGCCAGCGAGGCGGCAGTAGTGGCAGAGGAGGCAATGGCCACTCCCACATTCGCAGCTGCCAGGGCGGGCGCATCGTTGATGCCGTCTCCAACCATGATGACTCCTCCGCCCGCGTCGCCGCCCCGCCGCCCTCGGCTCCTGCTACGCGTGCTGCTGCTGCTGCTGCTGCTACGCCGGCTGCTGCTTTGCGCGCTGCTGCTGCTGCTGCTGCTGCTGCTGCTGCTGCTGCTGCTGCTGCTGCTGCTGTGGCTGTGGCTGCTGCTGTGGCTGTGGCTGCTGCTGCAGGCCGGCCCGTGCTCATGCTCATGCTCGTGCTCGTGATCATGCGCATGCTGCTGCTGCTCGGCGGCCGCAGGCGTGCCGGCGTCCTGCTCTCGCCCGCTCAGCTGCTGCACTTGCGCAAGCTTCTGCTCGGGACTGCAGACAAGGGGAAGCAGGATGCACACACAGATGGATGTAAGCGACTTGGCTGTCTGAGTATGTCCTCCTCAGCCGCCTGCTGCACCTGCTGCCCAACCCAACCCCCAGCCACTCAGCACCTGCAAAGCCGCCCCCAAAGTGGCCCCAACCCCCACCTGAGCGCAGCCTTGACGTTGACAATGCCCAGCTTGCGAGCGATGCGTGCCGCTGACCGCTCATTGTCGCCGGTCAGCATGGTCACGGTCAGGCGGTTGGCAAAAGAAGAAGATCCCGTCCAGGAGCCCTGCACGAAATTTGGCCAAAAAGGGCGCAGGCATGAGCGGCACTGCTGTGCGACTTAGATTGGCAACCAATGGCGATTGACAAAGGAAAAGGGCTCGCAGCGCGATCAGGCACGGCCGCCAGCTGCAGAAGGCCGCTGCTCAAGCAAGGCTATTGTAAGGCAATTCAAAGGCACAGCGATCGGGCATCCCAGACGCAGTTTCCAGAGTGCCCAGCGCGCTCACCGTCTGCAGCTCCCGCACCGCCGCGCTGCTCTGCTTGCGGATGCTGTCCTCAAAGGAAAGCACCCAGGTGCTGCGCTGCTGGACGGCTGCCCGGCTGCTGCTGCTGCTACCATTGCCCCTGGCACCACTGCTGCCGCCGCTGCTGCTGCTGGCCTCCTCAGGCTCGAGCACAATGACTGACAGGACCCGCGAGGACCCCTGCTCTGCCGCCATCTGCTCCACCGCCGCTATCTCCTGCGGCGACAGCCGGTCGCTCACAAAATCCAACGAGCCAAAGGCGGCTCGGTGGCTGCCCCAGGCAGGCCGCCGCCCACCCGCGCTGCGCACGCTGCCCTGCACGCCGCCGCCCGCCACCAGCTGGAAGTCGGACACCTCCATGCTGCTGCCGTCCTCGCCCTTCTGCTGGCCGTGCAGCACCACAGCATCTGACACAGGGTGGTTGCTGCGCAGCGACAGCGCCACCGCCGCACTCAGAGCCGCCTTTTTGGCCTCCCTGCTGTCCAACGGCCCGTGGCTGCCGCCCGCCCGCACCGCCGCGCCGTTGCCGCCAGCCGGAGCAGCAGCATGCAGCGGCCGCATGGCGGTGCAGGAGAGCGAGCCGGTGGTCAGGGTGCCGGTCTTATCAAAGGCTACATTGCTGCAGCTGACCAGTGCGTCCAGAACACGGCCGCCCTTCACCAGGATGCCCCTGCGGAGTAATGAGAGGGACAAGGGGCAGGTGAGTTGCATGCATCGAAAGGTGCCCAGCGGCAGCGGCAGCAGCGTTCAAAACCGCCAGGCAGCCCACCCGTGTACTTCTACAGCAGCACCACTCGACTCCCACGCCGGTGCAAGAAGCAGAGCAATCACAAGCAAGCGCTGCCCACCTGGAGGCGATGGCGGCAATGGCCGACACATAGGCCAGCGGCACCATGACCAGGGCGCAAGGGGAGGCCACAGTCAGGAGGCCCATGGCGCGATAGAAGGCGCCGCGCTGCAGCGCAACCGGATGGGAAGGACACCAATTAAGCATGCGGCGGCAAGCGGGGAGGGTAAGCTTGCTCAGTGCAGCTTAGCCATGGCAGATTCACCGCGGTACGACCCACCCACTGTACCGCTTGCCCACCCCAGCGCACCTGCCCCGCGGCTCCCAGCAGCGGCACGCCTGTGGCGAGCAGGCCAGCCAGCAGCGCCACTGCAGCCGCCACCACAGCCTTGCTGTACACCTCGCCAAAGCGATCCAGCCAGGTGCGCAGCTGCGGGCGCTTGGCCTGCAAACGGTAATGATGATTCACAAGGCAGGTGATAGCAGCTAGAGGCTGGCATGGGTGGGCTGGGCGGTGCACCACACATGCGATGACTGAGCAGCAGCAAGCAGCGGCAGTCTGTAAACAACCCCTGCCCAGCTGACAACTCGTCATGGGCAGTGCTTCCCAAAAACAACTTCGCCCAGATTGCAACCAGCCAGCTCCCACCTGGGCGTCCAGCGTGAGGCGCGCTATGCGCGCTGGGGTCGACTCCTCAGCAGGGCGCAGGGCGCGCAGCACCAGCACGCCGTCGCGGTTCAGCGAGCCGGCAGCCACCTGGGGGGCGGAGGGTAGGGGAGGGGGGCCAGCGCAGTAGTTAAGGATGGCAAAATCACAACCTGCAATATCTAGAACCGGCAGCCCAGCAGCAGTGCACAAATTGCGTCGCGCACTTGTCACCCCTTGGCAGCAATCCGCTCACCTCGTCTCCCGACCGGCGCAGCACCGGCAGGCTCTCCCCAGTGATGTGCTCCGAGGAGACCATGGCTCGGCCGTGCACAATCTCGCCATCCAGCGGCACCTGCATAGGTCACAAGTGTGGCAAGACTGGCGCCATTAGGCTGCCTGCCTTGCTAACCAGCAGCCCACTAGCAACAGCAGCATGCCTGCAGCCTAAAAGCGTCGCAATTGGGGGAATCGCACTCATTGCACACATCCGCACGTGCAGCAGCCTGACTGCACGTAATGCATGCTCACCGGCTCCCTCGGCTTCACCAACATGAGCTGCCCCACGCTATGCCCGCTCCCCTGTTCCCCACGCTATGCCCGCTCCCCTGCTGTAACATCAACACGGCAAAACTGTAACATCAACACAGCTCACCTGCTCCCCCGGCTTCACCAGCATCAGCTGCCCCACCGCCACCTCACTGGCCAGCACCCGGCGAGCGGAGCCCAGGTCTGGGCCGCCATCCGGCCCCAGCTGCAAAAGTGTTGCCGACTTGGGCATGCTGTCATACAAAGCAGCCAGGTTGCCCTGCGGGTGAGGGTAGGAGTCAACCCGGCAGACATTTCACCAAGCGGGCAGCTGGGCGGCAGCAGCGTGATGGTAATGGAGGAGGCGGCAGACCAGTGGCAGGCACCCGTCAGCGGCGGCAACACCGGCAGCGCAGCAGCGGCAGCACCAGCAGCACATGCAACACCCATTGACCAGCTTTCATACACACCTGCGCCCGCTCAGTCAGCAGGTGCTCCACCACATGTGAAGATTGGAACAGCACCAGCAGGAGCGCACCCTGCACAGATGTCGCAAGCCAGCATGTAAACGAATCGGCAAGCATTGTGGTGGTGCAAAGCCTTCGACGGACATAGTAACCCGCAAACGGCAGTGCTGCAGAGCAAGCCGTGGCACTGGCTGCTGCGCCTGCAGCCACGCATTGATAAGCCCCACCACACAAGCCATGGCCAGCCCAGCACCCAGCACCCACCTCCAGGGCGTGCCCGGTGGCCAGCGTGCCCAGCACAGCCAGGTTCATGAGCACGTGGGTGTCAATCTTGCCGGCTGTGAGGTCGTACGACAGATCCACAGCCGCCGGCAGGCCCGCCAGCAGATACACTCCTGCCGTAGCGGCGGTGGACAGCGTCCGTGCTGCCGCCGCTGCCGCTGCGCTGGCTGCCCAGCCGCTGCTCGCCCACCCCGCTGCGCCGGCGGCCATCAGGAAGAGCACCACCTTGCCGATGGAGGCGGGCATGCTAGACTCGAGCCAGGCCGCCGCCGCCGTCAGGCGGGTGGCGTCAAACGCCGCCGAGAGCACCCGATGCGCGGCGTTGGAGGGGTCAGGGCCTCCATGATCGTGCCCACAGCCGTGGGAGTGGGCGTGGTGCTCGTGAGAGTGGTCGTGCGAGCAGCAGGAGTGTGCGTGGTTCTGCTCGCCGTGGCTGTGGTGCCCCTGGTGCGCCCTGCAGCGCAATCCAGCTCTGCCGCGGCGTGTCGATACCGCTGCCAATCTCGTAGCAGGCAGCGGCCGCCCGCCCAGGCCTGCCGGAGCCCGCAGCAGCCCGGGAGGGCGCTGCAGTGCCGCCAGGCCGGTCATAGCGCCCTGGATTGCGGTCGATGCCGCGATGGAACGCAGCTGGGTCGGAATGGGGGCGGATTTGGGATGGGCGGCGCCGCCGCCGTGCTGGCGGCGACGGGGCGGCTGACCGGCTTGGCGGATATTATGTCAACCGAGAGGAGAGCACCTGGATTGCTCTCAAACACCTCAAATGTGCTGTGCCATGTCAACTCAAAGTTTGATTACAGACGGCTGAAAACAGCCCCTGTTGTACCAGCGGCAAAGCACTTGGTTGTGTCTGTGGATCGTGGCGACCGCCTGCATTGCCCACCCTGCCAGGCGGCTGGTGGAGCGAGTGTTGCATTGGTCTCATGCTCTTGCTAGCCAACAAACCTGACATGCTGCAGCTGGATGTTGTGTTCCACCACGGCCTGGCGAGCCAAGCTCAACATGGCCTTGAGCGGCACATGATTATGCGTGCTTTTGCGTGCTTTCCTTCCTTTCCGCCTTGCTTTGGTCGCCAGGAGTCGGGTGCACTGGAAAGCAATGGCACCTAATGCAGGCTGTGACAGCAACGAGGAGGTTGCCTGAAATGCGCAGGCAGCGGCAGCGCCAGAGTGCAGTCGTATGTCTCTGGCGCCGCCGCCGGCAGCCAAGGTTGTGCCTGAACGCTGCTGCATCTGAACACGGCACGGTGCGCACAGCACCTTGGAGTGTTGCACCGCATGCTCAGAAACTTGAAGAGGTGGCAGATCTGTCTAGGCTGTGCATGCAGCTTGTTTGCAGCATTGTTCATTTGCTACGGCTGATGCCAGATGACCCACCATGCCCTGCACAGCACCGCCCGGCACACTGCTGTGTGCCGCAGCATCGGTGCCGGTGTACTGCACAAGCAGGCAGGTGATGCTATCGGGCATGCAGCATGTTGTCAGAATGCAGCAAAAAATTCAGAGGGGACAGGCGCCTGGCTCTCGTCCAGTTGCATTGCCCGCAAACCGCGGAGCCCGATGGATTGCTCGCATGCTCTGAAGCCCATCCTTTGGCAAGCTAGCCTGACTGTATGAGACGTCATGCCACGTTGCGTGATGCACTGATCATATTTATGCATGCTGGAGTTCGATGAAGACCCTGGGCGAACCGCCAGCTAAGTGCAGAGAGCAGTGATCGCCCGTGGGCCGCTGCTGGGCCCCCGCTGCCGCCGACGCTGCCGCCGACGCTGCGGCTTGGCACAGCACAGGGTCTGGAAACGGACCTACCGTCGTCAATTCAGCGAGCGCTGCTCTTGCCGCACTGAATAGTCCTCCCAAACAGTCTGCTGCTAGCTTCTTCTGGCCCGTGCGCCGCGAGTCTTCTGCAGCCTGAGCTCCCGCCTGGTGTTGGTTGCTGCCCAGCGTTCGCACAGGCCAGGATAGCTGATCAAGGAGCCGCCAGGCGCAATGCTGCGCGCCGTGCTGCAAACCCGCACCAAGCTTGCTGCCGGTGAGTCGTCTGCACCCCAGCGCTTGTCTATCATGAGTACGCGTTTATGATATTGCGTGGAGTGCTCTGCACACCGGCCGCTGCTCTCTGCCACCACCGCTGCCGCCGCCGCCGCCGCTGCCGGTCTTCCGGTGCTTCCGAAGCGTGCAATCTGCCTGTCTCCACCCAACCCCCTGCACCAGGAGCCAGCCGGCTGGGGGCTGAGCGCCTCATGAGCTCGGCGGCAGAGTCACAAGCTGCCCCTGCCAAGAGGTGCGGCAGCCCGAGTCGGCTTGAACGCATGCATGCTGCTGCCGGTCCGGTGTGCACCTGTGCTGAGGCGCACAGCGCAATGACCATGCGATTGCTTGCAGGGCGACACTAATGTACAATTTGGACGACGCTGTGTTACCTTACATTACTTTTCTCACTGCCGCAGCTCCAGCCTGCGCAACTTCTTCCTGGCCCTCATCCCCATTGGAGGTACGATCCGCTACCTGCATCAAGCTGGGTCCGTATAGTATGCGGCCTGCTGGTTGCATCACGCTGGGTTCGCTTTAGCGTGCGCCCTGCTGCTTGCTCCAAAGCCTGCGTCGCGCCACAGCCTCCTGTTGCAACAGCACACCGCGCATGCATGCTGGCTGCCCTCCCGAGCGGCTTCAGTTATCCAGCTCACCCTGCCTCTCCCACCCGCAGTCATGGCGGCCGTGTTTGAGAAGAAACACTTGGACAGCATGGCAGAGACCGAGGCTCGCGAGGCGGCAGAGCTGGCGGCGGGGCACAAGCCGCCGCCGCGGGTCACAGCCAGCGGGGGTGTGACGAGCCACGGCGTGGAGATCGACCCCAGCAACCCGCTGAACAAGATCCTGCCCGACACGGACTGCGAGTACTGCCTGGAGACGCGGCAGAAGATGTGGGTTCTGTTTTGCTTCTTGTGTGTGTGAGAGGGCTGTGTTTTGGGAGCAAGTGTTGCTGTGGGAAGTCAGCTGTCGCAGAACAAAAGCCGACCCTGGAGACGCGGCAGAAGATGTGAGTGGGCGTGTTCAGTTTGTGAGGGATCTGCGTGTTGGAATCGAAGCTTTGTTGTGGGATTCGGTCGCCTGCCCCGAGGTAAGGTTGAGCCTGGAGATGTGGTAAAGGATGTGAGTGGCGTGTTGCAGTTCTGCTGTGGGAAGCTGGCTGCAGCTGGAAGGCCACCAGCCGAGGGAATGATTTGCTGGTTGCAGGGTGCTTCTTCACAAGAGCCACGCGCCCGCACTTCCCGCATCGGGCACCCCTCTTCCGGCCAGTCTGAACGCCACCTTGCCTTTGCTCAATCCCTGCCTTCCAGCTACGACATGTTCAAGCACATGGGCCACAAGGAGCCCAAGCAAGGCAACACCAAGGCTGCTGCAGCAGCGCCGGCGGCAGCTGCTGCGCCTGCACAACCACAGGCAGCCGCGGCCGCACCAGCGCCCAAGCCCGCTGCAGCAGCCTCTGCGCCGCCAGCGGCAGAGACGCAGGCGCCAGCGAGTGGAGCGTCCGCAGTGGCGGCAGCAGCTGCTGCACCAGTTGCAGCAACAGCCGTTGAGCCAGCAGAGGCGGCTGTGGCTGAGCCTAAGTCGGCGGCTGCCGCGGAACCTGCGCCAGCGGCAGCGCAGGCGGCGGCGCCCAGCCCGCAGCAGTAAAGCTCCACAAAACTGCATGCTGCACTGTGATTAAGCATTGTACGCCTGTCTCTCGTTCTGTTGCGCATGTTAAGTACCCATGTGAGCCATGTGCTGCACGACCGTCCTGTACCGGGGGGGCGCAGCGTGGCAGGGGCCTGCGGAGGGTAGCAGCATCAGCCGCCATCCACCGTGCTTCGATCACGTTTGTGAGCCTGCTCGGAGCGGCAGGAGGCGCCAGCGGGCTGCCAACCCAAAGGACCAGTATGTTCAACCTGGCGTGCGCTGGGCGGCCGGCGGCCTGCACCGCCACCACCCATCGCGTCTGCAGAAGCGTCCCTGTGCCGCTGCAAGCCCCGCGGCGCGCCCCTGGCCGCCTCGTCGCCGCCCGGGCTGCAGACGTCTCGCGGCGCACGGGTGAGGCTGGGGTATGCTGCTGAGAGTGATCCGAGGCGGGTGCGCACTTGCAAGGCTGGAAAGCCGAGGGTTGGCCTGTCGCCGCCGCCGGCGGCGCCGGCGCCTCACGTCGGCGAATCGACAAGGATTGCTGCTGTCGCACCTGCTGCTGCTGCACTTGTTCACTCAACAAACCCAAGTGTCATCCTCCATTCATCCACTGCAGGCTTCCTGGGCAGGCTGTCGGACGTGGGCGCCGCTCCGCCCACCGCTGATTCACCGCTGGGAGAGCTTGTCCAGCGCCTGCTGCCCGGACCGCTCTTCTTCCTGCCAGCCCTGCTCTACCCAACAATCACCGTGGCAGCCGCCCTGGCTGCCGCACACACCACCGCGGCGGTGCAGGCTGTGGCCGCGCTGCCGGCCGTGCAGGTGGGGCTAGGGCCGGGGCGACGCCGCCTGCCGGCTACCGAGGGATCCTGGCCTGACCGCGAGGGCGGCTTCCCCTCGATTCGCTCCTTGCATATGCCCGCCTGCTCAGCAACTGTGCCGCCCCGTGCCTCTACCTAACACGCCTCGTGCCTCTACCAGGCACGGTTTGGCTGCAACAGCTTTCCTCACCTCCAGTCACGAACACTTCTCGTCATGCCCATGCTGCGCAGGTGCTGGGCCCGCTGAGCGCGCTGCTGCACCACCTGGCCGCCTCCAAGCTCAGCGCCACTGCGTTGGCCGTGGCTGGCTCCCTGGCCACGGCGGTCCTGTCCTTTGTGGTCATGCCGACCATGGACTGGGTACTTGGACGGGACCTGCGCGCACCGAGCGAGGTGAGAGGCGTTGGTGGGCTGCTCGGCAACCCTGCTACTGCGGTCCTGTCGTTTGTGGTAGTCCCGACGATGAACTGGGCGCTTGGACGAGATCTGCGCGCTCCAACCGAGGTAAGCAAGAGGTATACTCTTGTACGTACATAACTCTGCAGCAGCGCGGGCAGATGAGACGATTGGCCAGCAAGCAATTGGGCAGGGGGTGCATCCGGCGGGGTCTATTCATCTATTCATTCAACAGTAGCTGCACGTTCCAATCCCCTGATGTTGCCTCTCACAGCTCTCTGCAGGCCGATGAGGAGGCAGCAGCCGCCCAGGGCGGCCAAGACATGAACTACCGCTGATGTTGCGGCTTTCACTTGTCTGCTTTTAACTGATTTCTGTGGTGCGCAGGCGGACGAGGAGGCGGCGGCAGCACAGGGCGGCCAAGACACGAGCTACCGCTGGGTGCTGTGGGTCTATGCCCCCATCCATGTGGCCGCGCTGGCCGCCGCCTGCCACGTGCTGTGGTGCGCATCCGGGCGGTGGTTGTTTTGGCTGGGCACAGCGGCTGAGCTGCTCTGTGGTTGTGCGTTGTAGCATGCTCCTGGTCTTCTGTGACTTGGCATGTGCTCAGACTCACCATGCTTCCTCTGCCCCCCTCTAAGCAGCACCTCTGCCGTGGCGCCCGCCGCCTTTGCTGGCGCCACCCTGAGCGCGGGCGTGAGCGGCGGCATCCTGTTCACTGCTGCCCACGAGCTGGTGCGCTTGCGTGTTCTTGTCTTTTTCCTCCCAACTCCTGATTTTCTGGCGTTGCCCACTACCTAGTGTAATTGTTGTGGTGTGCGGCAGTGGCTGCACAGTCATGCATCCTGCCGCCTGCACGGCTGCATCCGGCTGGGCCGATGCTGCGCGTTCAATCTTCAATCATGCAACAGGCTCAATGCTGCTTTCTTCCGGTCTGCCTATCGCCTGCAGGTGCACGGCTGCAGCTGGCTGGATCGTGGGCTGTCCAACATGCTGCTGGCGTGCGTGGGCTACATGCACTGGGGCGAGAGCCACCTGGCGCACCACGTCAAGGTGCGAAGCGGGTATGGGTTCGTGACTTTGGAGACGGTGGGCCAGCCTGGGCAGGCGAGGGTCCTGCGTGGGGCTACATGCACTGGGGGGAGAGCCACTTGGCGCACCACGTCAAGATGGGCTTGGGATGGAGGGTGGAGAGTGGGCAAAGGTGGGTAGCCTGGGCAGGGGAGGGGCCTGTGTGAGCTACATGCGTGTTGGGGCGAGAGCCACCTGGCCCGCTGCTGCTGACTCTTGCAACGCGCCCCTGCAACTTGCGACCTGCAGGTTGCCACCCCGGGAGACCCCGTTTCGGCCTGTGCGCCTGATCATGCTGATTGCTCACTGCGGATGCAAATATATGATCCCAACCATGTGCCACGTGCAGGTTGCCACCCCGGAGGACCCCGCTTCGTCGCGCCGTGGAGAGAATCTGTATGCCTTCATCCCGCGCAGCGTGTGGGGCAACCTGGTTGACGGGTGAATTTCATGGGGTCGGAGGGGCGTTGTGAGCTGGTGCGGATGGCACGTGCTTGGCCGTGGCGTGCCACTTACCCGCATCGCTGTTGTTACTCAGAACAAACGACAAACTTGCTGCTGCCTGCTGCAGGTACGGCGCCGAGGCCAAGCGGCTGCGCAAGCGCGGCATCCCGCTGATGTCGCTGCGCAACAGGTGTGGCCGACTGACTGCAGGCGATGGAAGGGCGGCGACACCGCCTTTTAGCACTGTGCCAAGCGGCAGTCCTGCATTGTGCGCAGCGCTCAGCTGCTCTGGTTATCATCCACCCACTTTTGCAAACACAAGCAATTGAAAGCCATGCCGTCCTTTCCACCTCTCAATGTTACGTTGACAGGATGGTGTGGTGGCTGGCCTGCCCCGCTGGCCTGGCAGCCGCTGCGTTCGCGCTCTACGGCTGGAAGGGGCTGGCCTTCTGGACCGGGCAGGCGGTAGGCAGGTGAGAGCCTGCTTTGCTCCATGAGCTGTTCTGCCCTTGTATGGCCGGAATGGGCTGGCCTTCTGGGCAGACCAGGAGATTGGCAGGTGAATGGCTTCGGAGCAGAAGTTGCAGGCTTGTGAGTCAGTATGGACCGCTGGCACCTGCTGACGCATCTGCAGACCTTCAAAGGCGCTGGTTGCCATGCCAACGAGGGCTTTCCATTTCCATCGCAGCGTGCTCATGCTGGAGACCGTGAACTACATTGAGCACTACGGGCTGCAGCGCCAGAAGAAGGCTGACGGCAGGTGAGCACAAAAGGCTGAGGGAGATTGTTAGCAGCTGGGTGCGTAGTGCTGGGTGTCCTTCAGCCTGCAGCGCCAGAGAAGCCGGCGGATGGCAGGTGGCGGTTGCGCCGATCATTCTGCAATGCACCCATGGATTCATCAACCTCTCCTGTGCACAAAGCACGTAAGAGAAGTGCGGGCCGCAGCACTCATGAAGCATAGGCCACTCCTGTTGCCTGGCCACGGTTGTTTATCAGCCGCCCGCCGGTGTGCATTGTTTTGTGTTGCAGGTACGAGAAGTGCGGTCCGCAGCACTCTTGGAGCACCAGCCACGTGTTCACCGACAGCGTGTCCTTCAGGCGAGAGGAATGGGGATGAGGGGAACGGTTTGCAGCCTCAATGCAACCACACCAGGAGGTGCTTGTGGGTTCTGCGACGTGTTCACCGACAGCGTCTCCTTCAGGCGAGTCTGTCTGTCTGGCAGTGCTTTACGTATGCGAGATGGTTTGGTGGGCTGGAGGGATTGGCCGCAGCCTGCATTGCAACTTCACCAAACTGCGACGCTGCGTCTTAACCGACAGCGTGTCGTTCAGGCAAGGGGAAGGGTTGTGGCAACGAGATTGCGGCAGGCTGCCGGCGTGCAGGTACTTCTGCTGCAATGTCTCGAATCATGCTCCCCTCGAACCCTTTGGCGCAGGCTGAAGCGCCACGCCGACCAACACATGCACGGCACCCGGCCCTTGCCTCCTTCCCACTCTCCGACTCAATCCTGCTGCTCTCAACCCCCCATACCCCGCAGGCTGGAGCGCCATGCGGACCACCACATGCACGGCAGCCGGCCCTTCCACCTGCTGCGCAACCTGCCCGACGCACCGCAGCTGCCCATCAGCTGTGAGTATCTGCTTGTTTGGGCGGTGGTGTGCTGGGCTGCAGAAAGATGCAGTGCGGCGGCAGCAGTGCTGACCTGCGCTGAGGAATGCCATTTGTAGCCCAGTAGTGTGCTTGTGCTGAGCGCGCCGATGTGGCTTGCACTGCCGTCAGCAACCCAGCTGCAGCCCAGCAGTGCTGTAGCCAACCCTGCTGGTGCTCCTGCCCCTTTCCTCCGCCTGTCCTGCCCGCAGACCCGACCGCAATGCTCCTGGCTCTGGTGCCTCCGCTCTACATGCACGTCATGCACCCGCTGCTGGACTCCTTTGCCGCCAGCCGCCAGGCAGTGGCGGCAGGTGGCGCCGGCAAGGGCAGCGCTGAGGTGGCAAGTGCTGGCGCCGACGGCGGCAGCGCGGAGGCGGCGGCAGCGTGAGGCAGCTTGCCGAGTAGAACATAGCGAGATCGCAGCCAACAGGCTGCTTGATTTGTGGATTTCACTTGAGGCACAGCAGCCTGCAAGTTTGCTGTGAACTTGAACAGCAGTTCATTGGTCGTCATGTTGGTCTTGTATAGCCGACCTCTTGTTTTCAACGTTTCATCCACTCATCCTGTCCCCTTTCCAAGCCCCTTGAGCCAACCCTCCCAAAACGAACCATCGCCTCCCCCAAATCGCTTGACAGGCGTGCAGCATAAATCGCGCCATCTGATCCTTTTCCCCTCCCCTTCCCCTGCCCACGTCATCGGACCCTTTTTGCAAGCCTC
>VFQQ010002607.1_pt1 | contig 19670 bp, 15 predicted proteins | sample 3512341 | NCBI WGS metagenome assembly VFQQ01 (sample SAMN10412373, study PRJNA504923) | tailings metagenome | isolation source: Relicate 2 Philex TSF1 revegetated site | place: Philippines: Tuba, Benguet | collected 2017-08-29 | reverse complement strand
GGGAGAAGGTGGATTGGCGCGCAGCGCCAAGACGGATGAGGGGTGTTGGCAGGATTGCCAACCTCTCCGATCCGTCCAACACCCCTCATCCGACCTCGCTTCGCTCGGCCACCTTCTCCCACAAGGGGAGAAGGTGAGGCGCGTTTCATAGTCGCCACGCCCGGCTTTCACCGTCTGGCCATTGTCCGCGATGCCGAACGCCCAACTTTTTCGCGCCCCCCTGTCGGCTGGCGCACAGCCCATTCGTCTTAAGGATATCGACGGTCCGGCAGCGAGCCGGCGGACAAACGGGAGACGATGATGAAGACCATGCTGATTGCAATGCTCGCCACCGCAGCCGCCGCTTTTGCCGGCCCGCGCGCCGCCGAGGCGGAGGAGGCAACGGAAAAGACGGGCTATGTCGAGAACAATGGCGTGAATTATTATTATGAGATCCACGGCCAGGGCGAACCGCTGCTGCTGTTGCATGGCGGGCTGGGTTCGATCGACATGTTCGCGCCGATCATGCCGGCGCTGACCGAGCACCGGCAGGTGATCGCCGTCGATCTGCAGGGCCATGGCCGCACGGCACTCGGCGAGCGCGACATCAGCCTGACGGCGCTGGGCGACGATATGGCGGCGGTGCTGAAGGAACTGGGCTACGGCAAGGTCGACGTGCTCGGCTATTCGTTTGGCGGCGGCGTCGCTTTCCGGCTTGCGGTGCAGCATCCCGAGACCGTGCGCCGGGTGGCGCTGGTTTCGGCGGGTTATGCGGCCAGCGGCTTCTATGACGACATGCGCGTCCAGCAGGCGCAGGTCACGGCCGCAGCCGCCGATTTCATGAAGGACACGCCGATGTACAAGTCCTATGTCGCCGTGGCGCCGAAGCCGGAGGATTTTCCAAAACTGCTCGACCAGATGGGCAGTTTCATGCGCCAGGACTACGATTATTCGCAAGACGTCAAGACGCTGAAAATGCCGGTGATGATCGTGTTCGCCGACAGCGACATGTACAAGCCCGAGCATATCGTGAAGTTCTATCAACTTCTCGGCGGCGGGCTGAAGGATGCCGGCTGGATGCGCGAGACCATGTCGCAAAACCGCCTGGCGATCATTCCCAATCGCACCCATTACGACGTTTTCTTCGCCCCCGAACTGGTCTCGACCACGCTGCCCTTCCTCGACGGCCAGACCAAGGTGAAGACCTGGGACGAGATGGTGGAAGAGGCGAAGAAGTAAGAGTTATAGTAAAAGCGCCCGCGCCCGGAGGGTGGCGCGGGACAATTGCTCTAGTCGCGCTGGAATATGTGTTCGTAGAGATAGCTCAGGCTTCGGGCGGCTGTGGCGGTGATGTGATCGGCATCGCGATAGAGCGGCATGCCATCGCGGGCTGCTGAACAACTGCCATTGCTGCAAAAGGCCGGAAGCGGATCGACGACCATCGCATCGTACTTCCTCGCATATGACTCGATCATGGTGCGGGCGAGCGCTTGCCTCTTCTCGACATAGTTCCATGGCGGCGCCACGTCCGTGGAACTGCCCTCGATGGCGGCTTTCGCCAAGGCTTCCGGGATAAAGCGGCCCATTTCCGGCACATCCATCACCAGCACGACTTTCGTGCCTTGCCGGGTCAGTTCCGCCATCGTGCGGTCCAATGCTTCGGCGATTGGTGCTGAACGATCTTCGAGCGATGGCGGCACCGAAGGATCGAAGTAGATGCCTTGATTGGGAAGCTCGGCGTCGTGAACATATTTCGGCCAGTAGGCGACCAGGAAAACGAGTGGAATATGCCGCTCGGCAATCATGCCGCGCACCGCCGTGTTGAATTCCTGGCATCTCTCGGTAAGCAGGCGATCGGATAGTTGCACGTCGAAGAGCGGCGGGCAGGATGGGCGCGGCGCCGTGAGCCCATGCACGCCAGCTTGAGTGGCCGCCGCATCGATCGCCGGGCCCATCGCCTCTGCATGGGAGTCACCCCAGACGAGGAATTTCGGCGCGCCCGCGTCGGTTTTTCCGATGCTGCAAAGCTTGCCCGATCGGACGTCCTCGGCGGAGGCTTCCTGTCCGCCACCTTCCGACAAACATCCGGCCCCCGAAAACCGGCCGATGTCGTATTTGGCGCTGTAAATCTGCTGTGCGACCTGGGGTAGCCGGCTGGGAATGCCGTGATTTTCCTCGACATATTCGCCAAGGACGACGGATGCGGCTATCGCCGTGATTCCGCCCGCGAATATCGCTCTGCGGCCGATGAAACCGGACTGATTGCGAAAGGGGCGCTCGATGAAGCGCCACGACAATACAGCGGCCGCGAACGCTCCGAGGACGACCAGCCCGCCTTGCACTGGAGAGAGTTCCGGCCAGACAAGATATTTTGTGAAGACGATGGCGGGCCAATGCCAGAGATAGAGAGAGTAGGAGATCAGTCCGATGAACACCACGGGCCGGGCAGTCAGCAGTCGGCCGGCCGGACCGTTCGTTGCGTGTGCATGAATGATGAGCGCTGCTCCCACGCAGGGAAGCAACGCCGCAAGGCCCGGAAATGCCGTGCCGTCGTCAAAGGCAATGACCGCATAAACGATCAGGAGAATCCCTGACGCCGCAATGGCCTCGCGGGCCGGTCGGCTGAGGACGGCAGGGAGCACATTGAAGGCAAGAAGCGCGCCGAGCAGCAGTTCCCAGATCCTGAACTGTGTCAGGTAGAACGCCGGCACGGGCTCCGCGTGCACGGCCCAGACGCTTGCCGCAAGCGATGCAAGAAGCAGCGTGAACAATATCGGCACTATGTAGCGGCGGGCAAATCTGCCGAGCAGTATCAGGACCAGCGGAAAGAAGATGTAGAACTGTTCTTCGACGGCAAGCGACCAAGTGTGAACCAACGGCTTCATCTGGGTGCCGATGTCGAAGTAGCCGCTTTCCCTTTCGAACTGGAAGTTGGAGGTGAAGACGGCGGCGGCACGGAGGCTGCGGGCGAAATATTCGAATTCCGCCGGCATGAAGAAGAGCCATGCCATGATCCCGCAGGCCGCAAACATGGCAAAAAGTGCCGGGAAGATGCGGCGGATTCGGCGCTCGTAGAAGCGCAGGAGGTTGAAATCACCGTGAATGATTTCCCGCATGATCAGGGATGCCATCAGGTATCCGGAAATCACGAAGAACACGTCGACGCCGACGAACCCGCCTTTAAATCCGGGGATTCCGGCGTGATAGAGAACGACCGGCAGAATTGCGAGGGCACGCAGACCGTCAATGTCCGCGCGATAACGCAGGTGCCCGGCTTCCCGGTCGAGAATTGGCGACCGGATCTCGCCGGGCGCAACAACTAAATTCACCCAATCTCTCCTGGAATATGCGGGGCGCGGGAAGGCTTTTGTTCCTGAAATGTGACTGCAGGTGGGCGTAACCTCCGCTCACGGCCAAGTACATGGCGAAAGCGGCGGTTCGGCATCGTCCGATCAAGGTGCGACCGTGAGCGGAGTCATGCAGTGCAACAACACGGGCCATAAATTTTGTCGAGTCTGTCTTTGGATGTTTCTGCAGGGCTTACCCGGCGCTAAAGAGGTCAGCGAACCTCTCGCTGGCTTTACCACCTCCTGCGCTCGGGTATCGAGCGTTCGTGGTGGCGTTAGCGCGTCGCTGTTTTTATAAGAACTGGACAGAAGAATGAGCCGTTTCTGGAGCAGCCTTACTCATGAGCTGAAGCCCTACGTACCGGGCGAACAGCCCCGCATGGCGGATATGGTCAAGCTCAACACCAATGAAAGTCCATTCGGTCCTTCCCCGCGTGTGCTGGAAGCGATTCGCGGCGAGGCAACCGATACGCTGCGGCTCTATCCGGACCCGCAAGCCGTCGCGCTGCGGGCCGCCTTGGCCACCTATCACCAGGTACGACCTGAGCAGGTGTTCGTCGGCAACGGCTCGGACGAGGTGCTGGCCCACGTCTTCGCCGCTCTGCTTAAGCATGACGCGCCGTTGCTGTTCCCCGACATCACCTACAGTTTCTACCCGGTCTATTGCCGCCTGTTCGGCATTGCCAGTGAGGCCGTGCCGCTCGATTCTGCCTTGCAAATCCGCGTTGCCGACTATCGCCGGCCGGCCGGCGCGATCATCATACCCAATCCGAATGCGCCGACCGGTGTTGCGCTGGCGCGGGCCGAGATCGTTACCCTGCTGGAGGACCATCCCGACGCTCCCGTGGTGATCGACGAGGCCTATGTCGATTTCGGCGCCGAAACTGCTGTTGCGCTTGTAGCCTCCCACCCGAACCTTCTGGTTGTTCAGACGATGTCCAAGTCGCGAGCCCTGGCAGGTTTGCGGGTCGGCTATGCGATCGGCGATGCCGACCTGATCGAGGCGCTCAACCGGGTGAAGGACAGTTTTAATTCCTATCCCCTTGGCCGGCCCGCCCAGGCCGGGGCCATCGCCTCGCTGGAGGACGAGGCTTATTTTCAAGAGAGTCGCCGTCGCGTGATCGAAGGCCGCGAGCGGCTGAACCGCGGATTGGTGCGGCTCGGTTTCGACGTGCTGCCGTCCTCGGCCAATTTTGTCTTCGCGCGTCACGCGGCGCATGAAGGGGCTGCGCTGGCCGCGGCGTTGCGCCAACGTGCGGTGATCGTGCGGCATTTTCCGAGCCCCCGCATTTCCGACTACTTGCGGATAAGCGTGGGTACGGAGGAGCAGATCGACCGGCTGCTGTCGGCGCTGTCGGAGATACTGGGCAGTTAGCGCGCTGCCGCTTCTCACGGCCGTCCTTCAGGGAACTGCGCAGATCGTCGAGCGCGTCAGGAACCGCTTCTCGCGGCCATTGTCGAGCGAGAACATGCCGCCGCGTCCGGGTACGACGTCGATGATGAGATCGGTGTGTTTCCACACCTCGAATTGCGAGGCGCTGATATAGACCGGCGTCTCGCCGATCATGCCCAGAAGCACATCCTGGTCACCGACGATGAAGTCGCCGCGCGGATAGCACATCGGCGATGAGCCGTCGCAGCAGCCGCCGGATTGATGAAACAGGACCGGGCCGTGATCGGCGATGATCTCGGCGAGGAAAGCCTCGGCATCGGGCGTGGCGGAGACCTTGTGGAGGGAAACACGGTCGGTCATGGCGGGCTCCAGTTCTTCCTTCTCCCCGTACACGGGGAGAAGGTGTCACGCAGTGACGGATGAGGGGCAGCGCAATAGCTGCCAGACAGGCGCTGCCCCTCACCTGCCTGCCGGCATCCTCTCCCCGTGAACGGGGAGAGGAAAGCGCTTCACTATCAGAAGAAGCCGAGCTTCTTCGAGCTATAGCTGACCAGCATGTTCTTGGTCTGCTGGTAGTGGTCGAGCATCATCTTGTGCGTTTCGCGGCCGATGCCGGACTGCTTGTAACCGCCAAAGGCGGCATGCGCCGGATAGGCATGGTAGCAGTTCGTCCAGACGCGCCCGGCCTGAATGGCGCAGCCGAAGCGATAGGCACGCGTGCCGTCGCGGGTCCAGATGCCGGCGCCGAGGCCGTAGAGCGTGTCGTTGGCGATCGACAGCGCCTCGTCGTCGTCCTTGAAGGTCGTGACCGACACCACCGGCCCAAAGATCTCTTCCTGGAAGACGCGCATCTTGTTGTGGCCCTTGAAGATCGTCGGCTTGACATAGTAGCCACCGGCAAGATCGCCCTGAAGTTCGTTGCGCGCCCCACCGGTGAGCACCTCGGCGCCTTCCTGGCGGCCGATATCGAAGTAGCTCAGGATCTTTTCGAGCTGCTCGCTGGATGCCTGAGCGCCGATCATCGTGGACGGATCGAGCGGGTCGCCCTGGACGATCGCCTCGACGCGCTTCAGCGCTTTTTCCATGAACTTGTCGTAGATCTTCTCATGCACCAGCGCGCGGCTCGGGCAGGTGCAGACCTCGCCCTGGTTGAGCGCGAACATGACGAAGCCTTCGATCGCCTTGTCGAAGAAATCGTCATCTTCGGCCGTCACATCCTTGAAGAAGATGTTTGGCGACTTGCCGCCGAGTTCCAGCGTCACCGGGATGAGGTTCTGGCTGGCATATTGCATGATCAGCCGGCCGGTCGTCGTCTCGCCGGTGAAGGCGATCTTGGCGATGCGGTTGGACGACGCCAGCGGCTTGCCGGCTTCGAGGCCGAAACCATTGACGATGTTGAGCACGCCTTCAGGCAGGATGTCGCCGATGAGGTCGGCCCAAAGCATGATCGTGGCAGGGGTCTGCTCGGCCGGCTTCAGCACGACGCAGTTGCCGGCAGCCAGTGCCGGAGCGAGCTTCCAGCACGCCATCAGGAGCGGGAAATTCCACGGAATGATCTGGCCGACGACGCCGAGCGGCTCGTGGAAGTGATAGGCGACGGTGTCGTCGTCGATCTGCGAGAGGCTGCCTTCCTGCGCCCGCAAGGCACCGGCGAAATAGCGGAAATGGTCGATGGCGAGCGGCACGTCGGCTGCGGTCGATTCACGGATCGGCTTGCCGTTGTCCCAGGTCTCGGCCAGGGCGAGAAGGTCGAGGTTCTCCTCCATGCGGTCGGCGATCTTGAGCAGCATGTCGGCGCGTGTCGCAGCAGCGGTCTTGCCCCAGGCGTCCTTGGCCTTGTGGGCGGCATCAAGGGCTGCTTCGATGTCGGCTGCGTCGGAGCGGGCGACTTCGCCCAATGGCCGGCCCGTCACCGGCGAGACGTTTTCGAAATACTTTCCGGATTTCGGCGCGACCCATTTGCCGCCGATAAAGTTGTCGTAGCGCTTGGCGAAGGGAACCTTGGCCGTGCGGGAAAATTCGACTTTGTTCATGTCTTCCTCCCGAGAAGCGACGCCGCAGGATGCGGCGTTTCGGAAGGCAGGATCGGCGCTGCTTCATGGCTTGTCAGCCCGGCCCTGTGCGATTGCGCCGCCTCAGTGTCGCAAGAGTGCGACACCTCGAGGGAACAAAATCAATGCGTGCGCGATACGTCGAGACGCTTCAGCTTGCGATGCAGCGTGGCGCGGCTGATGCCCAGCACTTGGGCTGCAGCAGTGACATTGCCACCCGCGCGGGCAAGCGCCCTTTGCAGGACACTGCGCTCGGCATGGGCGAGGTTTTCCGGCTCCCCTCGTGTCGCGCCGAAGAGATCGACTGCCGGCAGCGGGCGCATCAGGCAATCCGGCGTGATGCCGAGCGCCTGCCGCGCGGAGCGCGTCGCGCCGATGACGAGATCGTCGGCATCGACGGCGACAAGGGCGCCGACGCTCCTGTCGACCGTCGGCGCGAGAAGAATGCGGGCTGCCGGGAACGACATGCGGAAATTCTCCGCCTCGATGCGCCGTGCGGCGTCGATGACCGCCATCGAAATCAGATTGGCAAAGCCTTCCGTCAGGTCCGCGCGGCAGGACGACACGTCGAGCGCTGCGACCAGATTGCCTTCGTGATCGTAGATCGGGGCGGTAGTGCAGCTTAGCGCGGTGTTGCGCGTGAAAAAATGCTGGTCGCGGTGGATCGTGAGCGCGCGCTGCTCGACGAGGCAGGTGCCGATGCCGTTGGTGCCTTCGCTATCCTCGCTCCAGACGGAGCCGGTCCACAGGCCCCAGGAATGGAATGTCTCGTCATCGACGGGCGCACCGCGGCGGTCGACCGGCACGCCTTCGCAATCCGCCAGAAGGACGCAGCAGCCGACACCGCCGACCGCCAGATAGAGCCTGTCCAGGCTGGGTTGCGCGGCGGCAAGCAGCGGCTCGATATTCTGCCGTGCCTGCTTCAGCTCCGCGTCGGTCACGCGCCTCGGGGATTTGCGTTCCGCCGGATCGAGTTGGTGCAACGCCGAGGAACGTCGCCACGATGCAACGAGAGCGGATTTCGCTGCGGCGTCAGATGCGATTGCGGCCTGGATGCGGTCTGCATGATGGGCGGGTGACTGTCCGACCATTGTTTCCTCCCGAAACTTTAGCCTCTTCTCCTCTGCCTGGATCAGGCTCCCTCCCGAGCCATATCTTGGTCGCAAGCCACGTTTGCTTTGCCGATCCCTGCGCGTCAATTCATAGAAAGGATAAGATCTCCCTGTTTCCTGTCGTCGATCGCAAGGTCAATTCAAAGCCGGAGCCGCAAGCATGGCTCTCCGTTCGGCACCGTCGCGTAGTGCCAGGCCAAGCGACTGGCATATGTTGGGCTTCGTGGAAAACGAAACTTCGAAGCCATTTCCGGTGGTGAACGTCACGATGATCTGCGTGCCGTCCGATGCGGTCTCGATCTGCCATTCGTTCAACGGAAAGGTATAGCGCAGGCTGTCGTCCTGGTATTTTTTCCGGAGCGAATCCTTCAGCAGCCGCGGAAGCGTCATCGCCATCGAGCAGGCGTCTGCCGTGGATACCTTCAACTCAACCGGCTGGCCGTTGCGGTCGATCAAGCCAAGCGAAATCGTGTCGCCGCCTTCCGCGACGGAACAGGTCGTCAGGGCCAGGGCGTCGATCTTCATGAAGGCCTCTCTTTCTATCCAGAAAAATATAACGGGACTCCAGTGTGATGTACAAGAAACAATTTTCCGGGTTCGATACAGACGGATTATGCCCGGGATGCCGACAAGGAAATTACGGTGCGGCGGTATTTGAGCTGAGACGCATTTTATCGATATGTCCTGATAGATATAACAAATCGATCTCGGCGATTGCCTGCGCCGATAGGGTAGCGCCCTTGAAGGCCGGCATCCGGTTGCCGCTGGATCAGTCGCCGAAGTCTTGACAGCGCCTGCGTTGAGGGACTTCTTCAGCGTTGAGGTGGCAGGTCGCATTTCCGACGTGGCAGGCCACGATGTCAGCGCAGCAGCGCTTTCGCAGCCAAGGGAAGGAAGAGCCCATGAAAATCAGTGCCCGCAATATCCTGAAAGGCAAGGTCGTCAAGATCACCAAGGGGGCGACGACCTCGCATGTCGAAATCGATATCGGCGGCGCGATCGTCACCTCCTCGATCACCAACTCAGCGGTAGACGATCTCAAGCTTGAAATCGGCAAGCAGGCCTATGCCGTCATCAAGGCATCGGATGTGATGGTCGGCGTCGACTGAACATGGTTCGGGAAAACGAGATCAGAGCGAGCGAGGTGGCGGTCAACCCGCCGCTCGCGACCGATGCCGGACTGGTCTTCATCGGGCGGATCAGCACGCCGTGGACGTCACGGCTGATGACGCCCCGCCAGGGCAGGGCCGACGGCCCGCTCTGCCGGATCGAGATTTTCGAACCCTGGGTCGAAGCACTGGACGGCATCGAGGAATTCGAGCGGCTGGAAGTGCTTTACTGGCTGCATCAGTCGCGGCGCGATCTCGTGAAGCAAAGCCCTGCCAATGACGGCGCCGCGCGCGGGACTTTCGCGCTGCGCTCGCCCGTCCGCCCGAATCCCATCGGCACGTCGATTGCGACGCTGGTCGGCGTGGAGGGGGCGGCGCTCCTTGTTCGCGGCATGGACTGCCTCGACGGTACGCCGCTGATCGACCTTAAGCCCGACCGGACGCTGTTCACGCCGATCGCACCGCCGCAGCCGGGTGATTTCGAGACAGGCTAGCGCCAGGTAGCAGAGACCTCGCTCAGGTCTGACGAGCACTCAAGGGTCGGTCGCGGCGTCTGAATCGGCGGGGCAGGGCCAGTTTGCCGGAGCGGACAATCCTGCCGGCAGCTTCGTAGCGCTGTCGCCGCAAGCCAGATCGACCTGTTCCTGCTGTAGATTGCTTGCTGCCGACAGGTCGACGCCTTCAATCCTTGTTAGAAACATAAAAGCGCGGTCAAATTCTATCGGGCCTTCGAAGATCGAGCCAACGAAGCTGGCGCGCGAAAGATTGGCCATGGGAAAACGGGTGCCGGTCAGCACCGCCTTGTCAAAATTAGCGCGGCCGAGTTCGGCCTTCTCGAAATCGGCGCCTGTAAGATGCGCATTGCTGAAATTGGTCCGTTGCAATTCGGAGCTGGCGAAAGAGGCATTTTCAGCCGACGCGCCCGAGAAATCAGATCGATAGCCTTCGACCTTGGCGAAATTTGCCTTGTCGGCGTTCGCGCCGGCAAGCGAGGCGCGCACCAAAGTCGCCTTTTCCAGATTCGCCGACTTTAGATTGGAGCCGCTGAGGTCGGTCTGAGAGAAATCGGTACTGAACAGATTGGCGTTTTCGAGGTTGCTGCTCCCAAGAATGAGTTGTTTCTTGTTGCAGTCGCGCCAGTTCGTTCCAACCGCCGGCGAACTTCTGCAGGATGCCGAATCCTGAGCGTGGCTGGGAAATGTCGAGGCCGCAATTATCGGAAAGACCAAGGCACAAAGAGCAAAAGCCTTTGCAGGCCCGAGCGATCTCACGAGCGGGGCGTCTATCTCGGTATGGCAGGTAAGCTCGGGGCTCAAGGTGTTCATTTCATTTCTCCGAGATCCGATGCAAGCCAGATCGTTTCAGGTGCCAAAGCACAATGTGGGTGCCCGGAAGAGTGCACTCAAGATACAACCCGCTCAACGCTATTTTGATGCAGTTCGTGCAAAACTGCGCCTTCATAAAATTTATCCGCGTTATCCGAATACAAATTGTTGACGTTTGCGGCATTTCTGGCACATTATGTAGATATCACGGTTCTTTCGAGCCTGTTCGGGCTCGGGAGCTAAGAGGGAAGCCGGTGCGCGATTTCGCAATGCCGGCGCTGCCCCCGCAACTGTAAGCAGTGAGCTTAAGTCGAGTAATGCCACTGGCGCCAAGGCGCTGGGAAGGCCGACGGAAGCGACGACCTGCGAGCCAGGAAACCTGCCGCGATAGATTTGAACGTCCACGGGCGGGGTGTCCCGGTGGTGCGCTTGCTTCGTGCGGCTTGCGCCGCCCGGTCTATCGGCATGCGTCCGCTGTAGTCCCCGTTCTCAACACCATCGGGGATTATGATGCCGGCGATTTCGACATTTCACACCAACAGGACCGACAGGGTTTCACCTGCTTTCGCCGAGACGGCAGACCGGGAGGACGTGGAGCAAGGCGTTTCAGGAGCGCTGGCATGGGATTGATGCGCGAAGCGGCTCCGCTCGACCGGGAAACGATGGCAGCGATTTCGCCGTTGCCACCGCCCGAAGAAATCTTCGCCGATTGGCTTTTGTCGGTGCCGCATGGGGCCAATCTTGAAGCGGCCGCGCGCAGGCAGATCGCGCTGATCGACCGGCGCGCCTCGCTTCATCCCGACGTTCAATGCCTGCGCACGCTGCTGGTCGCCATAGCCGGTGACTATGACTGGCGCAAACCGATCGCAAATCTCTGAAGGGAAATTATGTGCCGGAAGCTCGATCGAAAGTTTGAGAGAAAAGAGTACCGCGTCCGGCTTTGACAAGCGTTGCCGGGTTGCCTATCAAGACTGCGTTACGGTTCTGCATCCGCAGATTAAAAGGGAACGCGGTGAGGTCTTTGACCAATGCCGCGACTGCCCTCGCAACTGTAAGCGGCGAGCTTCACGCCTGAAGCCACTGTGTCCCTCGGGGATACGGGAAGGGGGCGTGGAGCGTTCGAGCCGTGAGTCAGGAGACCTGCCGTTACGCGAGAAACCAAAGACCGGACGAGGGTTCCGGAAAGGGGGAGCGTGACGCAAGCGGTTTCATCGCCCGTCATGCAGTCAGTCCGCGACCGTGGCACTGATTTAAGCCTGCCTTTCTGCCCGGCCTAGCCGCGTTTCAAGAAAGGACAGGACATGAAAACCATTATTCTCGCTGCATTGATCGCGGCAATTCCAAGCGCCGTTATGGCAGCCCCCACCACCTATCCGCTGGTTCTGGAGAATTGCGGCATCGAGGCGCGCTTCGATCATGCGCCTCAGCGCGCTGTCGGCCTGGGCCAGAACAGCACCGAGATCATGCTCATGCTCGGCCTCGCCGACAGAATGGCGGGCAGCGCGATCTGGGTGTCGCCGGTGCTTCCCGAGCTGGAGGCGGAGAACCAGAAGGTGGAGCGCATCGCCGCCAACACGCCGAATTTCGAGGCAGTGGTCGCCCGCGAGCCGGACTTTCTGGCGGCGCAGTTCCTGACTTCGGTCGGTCCGAAGGGGCGGATCGGCACACGCGAGCAGTTTTCCGATCTCGGCATTCCGAGCTACATTTCGCCGACCGATTGCGCCACACGGGACAACACCCTGTCGGACGGCACGCGGCCCCAACTGCTGACGATGGACCTGCTGTACCAGGAGATCGACGAACTCTCGCGGATATTCGACGTGGCCGATCGCGGCGAGAAGCTGATTGCCGATCTCAAGGCCCGCGAGCAGGCGGTGAGAAGCCGTGTCGCCGGACGGGCCGGCAATGTCAGCCTCGTCTACTGGTTCTCGTCGGCGGAAGTGGCGGGCGATGCCTGGGTGGCGGGCAAGAACGGTGCTTCGGGCTACATCACCAGTGTGCTTGGCGCACACAACATCATCGAATCCGAGGAGGAATGGCCGCTGGTCGGCTGGGAGGCGATCGCCGCCAAGAACCCGACGGTGATCGTGATCGGCACGATGGACCGCCGCACCCAGGCCGCCGACGATCCGCAGGTCAAGCGCAGGTTTCTCGTCTCCGACCCGGTCGTCAGCAAGCTCGCCGCCGTCGAGGCCAATCACATCATCGAGATGGACGCGCAGGCGATGAACCCCACGATCCGCACCATCAACGGGCTGGAAATCGTGGCCGATGCGCTCGAAGGTTTCGGCCTGCTCAAGTGAAAGCCGCAACCGTTCAGGGCTGGGGGCTCTGGAGCCTGGTCATCCTGGCCTCGCTCGCAGCACTCGGTGTCGCCATTGCCGCGGGCGTGGCGATCGGCGAAATGCCGATCGCCATGGACACGACGTTTACGGCGGTCACCAACCGTCTCGGCCTGACCAGCATTCCGCTGCCGCGCATCCAGGAGGCGGTTATCTGGGATTACCGGCTGTCGCGGTCGCTGGTCGCGGCATGCTGCGGCGCGGGGCTGGCGCTTTCGGGCGCCATCCTGCAATCGCTGCTGCGCAATCCGCTGGCCGAGCCCTATGTGCTCGGCGTGTCGGCCGGCGCCTCGACCGGGGCGGTGTCGGTGATGCTTCTCGGCTTTGGCGCGGGCGCGGTTTCCCTGTCGGTTGGCGCGTTCGGGGGCGCGCTGGCGGCGTTTCTGTTCGTCGTGCTGTTGTCGAGCGGCCGCCAGACGGCCGACCGGACGATCCTTGCCGGGGTCGCGGCTTCGCAGCTCTTCAACGCGCTGACCTCCTATATCGTCTCGACATCGGCCAACGCCGAACAGGCGCGCAGCGTGATGTTCTGGCTGCTCGGCAGTTTTGCCGGCGTGCGCTGGCCGGAGGTCGCGCTGTCGTCCACCGTCGTCCTGATCGGGCTGGCGGTCTGTCTATGGCACGCGCGCGCGCTGGATGCCTTTACCTTCGGCGAGGACGCCGCCCGCTCGCTGGGCATCGCCGTGCGGCGCGTGCGCGTCGTGCTTCTGCTCGTCACTGCACTGATGACGGCGACCATGGTCAGCATGGTCGGGGCCATCGGCTTCGTCGGGCTGGTCATCCCGCATGCAGCGAGGTTTTTTGTCGGGCCGGGTCACATGAGACTGCTGCCAGCCTGCGTCGTGGTGGGCGCGCTGTTCATGGTACTGGCCGATATCGTGTCGCGCATCGTGATTGCGCCGCAGGTGCTGCCCATCGGTGTCGTCACCGCCCTTGTCGGCGTGCCGTTCTTTTCGGTCATTCTCTACCGTGCGAGGAGGGCGGCATGATGCTCGGCGCCAAAAATGCGAGCTGGCATGCCGGCCGCAAGGTGATCGTCGACGGCGTGACGGTTTGCGTGAAAGCCGGCCAGACGCTCGGGCTGATCGGCCCTAACGGTTCGGGAAAATCCTCGCTGATCCGCCTGCTTGCCGGTCTGAGGCCTCCGGCGGAGGGCGAGATCGTGCTGGAGGACAAAGCGATCGGCCGCCTCGGGCGGCGCGAACTCGCCCGCCGGGTGGCGGTCGTCGAGCAGCATTCGTCGACCGAGGCCAGCGTGAGCGTGGTGGAGGTGGTGCGGCTCGGGCGCACGCCACACCGCTCGGCGCTCTCGCCCTGGACCGCGGAAGACGAACGCATCGTCGACGAGGCGCTCGAGCGCGCCGGCCTGCAGGATAGGCGCGACCAGTCCTGGCACACGCTGTCGGGCGGGGAGCGCCAGCGGGTGCAACTGGCAAGGGCGCTTGCCCAGTCGCCGGCCTATCTGATCCTCGACGAGCCGACCAACCATCTCGATATCCAGCACCAGATCGAGATCATGACGCTGGTCGCGGCACTGCCCGTCACCTCAATCGTCGCCATCCACGACCTGAACCTGGCCGCGATGTTCTGCGATGAGCTTGCGGTGCTCGACGGCGGGCGTCTGGTCGCCTCGGGACCGCCGGAAAAGGTGCTGACTGAACGGCTGATCTCGGACGTTTTCCGCGTCCGGGCACATGTTGGGAAGTCGGCCCATCATGGGCGGCTTCATGTTCAGTTTTTGATGTGAGGGGTTGCGGTGGGCTGGTCGGTCGAGGACGGCATTCGCGGCCGCGACTACTTTTCCGGTAATCCGGCCTTGGCGAGATCTGCGAGATAAGCGCTCTGCAATGGCTCGACGAGTTGCGGGCGTTTTCCGGTCGGCCAGACGGCTTCCTTCTGAATCGTCCAACCGGGTTTATAGCTGAGAAGCCTGGCGATGCTGGCGCGCGCCTCGTCGAGCTTTCCGAGACGCGCATAGGCTGCCGCCATAAAGACATCGAGAGGCGTTTTCTGTTTTTGGATCTGGGCCACGGCATCCGCCGGACGGCCCGCAAGGTAATAGGCAATGGCCAGATTTCCGAAATACCAATCCATCGGGCTGGCGTCGCGGCGGATGGATTCCTGCAGCCATTCGATTGCCCGGTCGCTTTCTCCTGCATTAGCCAAAAACATTGCAAGATCGGCCCGCGAGAGCGAATCGTAAGGAACCAGTTTGATCGCAGCCTCGGCCTCGACGACCGAGCGTGCGAAATCGCTCTCGTGATACTGGTACAGATTCGCCATCAGCCAGCGCGACAGGAATGTCTCAAGCCGCGACTTGTCTGGAATCGCTTCGGCTTCTTTGGCGAGCTTCCAGGCCAGTTCCGTGTTGCGCCAGGGATCATTTGCCCGGTCATAGACGATGTCTTGAAGATAGGTCCAAGCCAATTTTAGTCGCAACAATGCCGAATTGGGGAACTTCGCCAAACCCTCCTGCCAGACCTGGCGCGCCTTGGCGTTGTCCTCCTTGTTAAAGCGGAAGTACAACTGGTGGCCGCGCAGGTAGTAGTCGTATTCCGCCAGGCTGGGTGACGATTTTCTCCAGGCTTCAGCCTCTTCGCTCTTCATGACTTCGCCCCTCAGTCCGGCGAGCGTCCCATAAAGCTTGTTGGCCACATCGTCCTGGAGGGCAGCCACGTTGCTGCCCTGTTCGTCATAGCGATCCGCCCACACATGGTCGCCCGTCAAGGCATCGACGAGCTGCGCGGTAACGCGCACTTGGTCGCCCGTCTTGCGCACGCTGCCTTCAAGCACGTAGTTGACTTTCAGATCCTCGCCGACCTGCTGCACCTTCACAGGTTTGTCATAGACGAAGCTCGAAGTACGTGAGACGACGCGGAGACTGGGAAAAGACGAGAGCATGGTGATGATGTCCTCGGCAATGCCAGAGCCGAGATAGTCTTGCGCCGGGTCGCCACTCATGTTGGCGAAGGGCAAGACCGCGATCGATGGTTCGCGAGCCGTGGGTGGCGGCCGCTGCAATCCGTACCAGGCACCGACCCCAGCGATCAGCAGGGCAAGGACGCCGACGATTGTAGCGAGAGATCGGTGGAATGCTCGTTTTTTCACGCGTCCGGCTTGCGTCGGAACACCATCGAGCTTGACCCGAAACGCCTGGACCGGCTCTGCGATGTTTTTGACCTTCTGCTCGCCCATTGCTTCGAAGCCGAAGGATAGTTTCTTTTCCACCTCTCGCGCCACTTTGGCCGATACCCAGATGCTGCCGGGGTCAGCCAGTTGCTCGAGCCGAGCAGCAATGTTAACGCCGTCGCCGTAGCAATCGTCTCCATCGACGATCACTTCGCCGAGATTGATGCCGATGCGCACCTGAACGTGCTGTTCCTCGGAGACGTTGGCGTTGCGCTCCGACAGCCCCCTTTGCAGGCTCACGGCGCATTCGACTGCGTCGACGACGCTGCCAAACTCGGCCAAGAGACCGTCACCCATCAGCTTGAAGACACGGCCATGATGACGCGCGATTTCGGGTTCGAACAGTTCCTTGCGTCCGGCCCTGAGACGCTCGAACGTACCCTGCTCGTCCTGCTCCATGAGTTTGGAATAACCGACGACATCTGCTGCGAGAATGGCGGCCAGTTTGCGATCCATGACTGCCCCTCATTCCTGGACAGCATTCTTAGACATGCGAGAATACCACAAATAATTAAAAGTATTAACTCAGTATTGAGCGGGAAAAATATCCTTGCGGAGTTACAGGGCGTGACGTTTATTATTCAAGTAGACGGAAGAGATTAACTATGCCGCTCTATGTGAAACTGGTCGGCGGGGTCACAACGCATCGGTGAGTCCTCCGCCGCATCCCCATGAGAAAAACGCAACGGCCCGCCGATGAGGCGGGCCGTTGGATATTTTGAGGAATCTCCTGGATCAAACCGTGTGTTTATATTCGCACGTGTAGATGATTTTTCTCAGCTACACCCGCTCGTCGCGCCACAAGTATCGCACTTCTCGCAAGTGCCGTTCCTTACCATCGTAAAATTCTGGCATTCGGAGCAGGAGTTGCCGGTGTAGCCTTGCAGCATCGACTTGATGCGGCGGTCGGCGGCGACGGCTTTCTTGGCGTCGGCTGCTTCGCTGGCGGCTGCCTCGGTGAAGAGGGCTGCGGCGGGTGAGGCTTCGTCTTCTGCGGCTTCTTCGGCCAGTTCCCTGGCGCGTTCCTCGTAGTCGCGCTTGAAGGCGGTGGCTTCCTCGCGCAGTTCGGCCATGACGGGTTTCAGCGCCGTCACCGTGGCGGTGGCCGTCGAGAGCGCGCGCACATTCGAGCCGGAATAGGCGGTTGGCGCTGCCTTGACCGGCTGGCTGCCGGGGGTGCCGGCAAAGCCCTTCGGGTCGGCCGAGCCGATGCCGGAGACGACCTTCAGCGGCGCGCCGCGGGTCAGGCCCTTGGACACGGCCTGCGCACGGCCTTCCGAAATGCCACGCCCGAGCGAGGTGTTGGAGAAGTCCGACGTGTCGACATGGGCGAGGTCGCCGCGGTCGAGATAGGAGACGGCCAGTTCCCGGAACACATAGTCGAGGATCGACGTGGCGTTCTTGATCGCGTCGTTGCCGACGACCATGCCGGCCGGCTCGAACTTGGTGAAGGTGAAGGCCTCGACATATTCGTCCAGCGGCACGCCATATTGCAGGCCGAGCGAGATGGCGATGGCAAAATTGTTCATCATGGCACGGAAGGCAGCGCCTTCCTTGTGCATGTCGATGAAGATCTCGCCGAGGCGGCCATCGTCGAACTCGCCGGTGCGCAGATAGACCTTGTGGCCGCCGACGACTGCCTTCTGGGTGTAGCCCTTGCGGCGGTTCGGCAGCTTTTCGCGGTCGCGGTAGAGGCGCTCGACCACGCGCTCGACGATCTTTTCGGTGACGGCAACGGCCTGTGCTGCCGCGGGTGCGGCGAGCAGGGCCTCGACCACGTCGTCCTCGTCCTCATCGTCGTCTGCGAGCAGCGAGGCGTTGAGCGGCTGGGAGAGTTTGGAGCCGTCGCGGTAAAGCGCGTTGGCCTTCAGCGCCAGCTTCCAGGACAGCATGTAGGCTTCCTTGCAGTCCTCGACGGTCGCCTCGTTGGGCATGTTGATCGTCTTGGAGATCGCGCCCGAGATGAAGGGCTGGGCAGCTGCCATCATGCGGATGTGGCTTTCCACGGAGAGGTAGCGCTTGCCGATCTTGCCGCAGGGGTTGGCACAGTCGAAGACGGGCAGGTGCTCGTCCTTGAGGAAGGGCGCGCCTTCCAGCGTCATCGCACCGCAGATGTGGATGTTGGCGGCCTCGATCTCCTTCCTGGAGAAACCGAGGGCGGGCAGAATCTCGAACGAGAAATCGTTGAGCTGCTCGTCGGTGAAGCCGAAGGTCTCCTTCACCCAGTCCGCGCCGAGCGTCCACTGGTTGAACACGAACTTGATGTCGAAGGCCTGCTTGAGCGCCGCGTTCAGTGCGGCGATCTTCTCGTCGGTGAAGCCCTTGGCGCGCAAGCTGCCGGGGTTGATGCCGGGGGCCTGGTTGAGATTGCCGTGGCCGACGGCATAGGCCTCGATCTCGGCGATCTGGCTCTCGGAATAGCCGAGCGTGCGCAGCGCCTCGGGAACGGCGCGGTTGATGATCTTGAAATAGCCGCCGCCGGCGAGCTTCTTGAACTTCACCAGCGCGAAGTCGGGCTCGATGCCGGTGGTGTCGCAATCCATGACGAGGCCGATCGTGCCGGTCGGCGCGATAACGGTCGCCTGGGCGTTGCGGTAGCCGTGCTCCTCGCCAAGCTCGATGGCGCGGTCCCAGGCGGCGCGGGCATGCGTCACCAGTTCCTGCTGCTGGAGGTCTGAGGCGACCAGCGGCACCGGATTGACGGCAAGCTTCTCATAGCCGTCCTTGTCGCCATAGGCGGCGCGGCGGTGGTTGCGCATGACGCGCAACATGTTGGCGGCGTTGCGGTCGTAATCGACGAAAGCGCCGAGTTCGGAAGCCATTTCGGCCGAGGTGGCATAGGCGATGCCGGTCATGATGGCGGTGAGAGCGGCACCGATGGCGCGGCCTTCGTCGGAATCATAAGGAATGCCGGAGGTCATCAGCAGGCCGCCGATATTGGCGTAGCCGAGGCCGAGGGTGCGGTATTCGTAGGAAAGCTTGGCAATTTCCTTGGACGGGAACTGAGCCATCATCACCGAGATTTCGAGCACCATGGTCCACAGGCGCACGGTGTGCTCATAGGCAGCGATGTCGATCGTGCCGTCCGCGTTGCGGTAGGGCAAGAGGTTGATCGAGGCGAGGTTGCAGGCCGTGTCGTCGAGGAACATGTATTCCGAGCACGGGTTGGAACCACGGATCGGGCCGGCGGCCGGCGAGGTGTGCCAGTCGTTCATCGTCGTGTTGAAGTGCAGGCCCGGATCGGCGGAAGCCCATGCGGCGTGGCCGATCTTTTCCCACAAGTCGCGCGCCTTCAGCGTCTTCATGACGCGGCCGTCCTTGCGGGCCGTCAGGTTCCAGTCGCCGTCCGTCTCGACAGCGCGCAGGAAATCGTCCTTCAGCGAGACGGAGTTGTTGGAGTTCTGGCCCGAAACGGTGAGGTAGGCTTCCGAATCCCAGTCGGTGTCGTAGGTCTTGAAGTCGATGGACTTGTAGCCCTGCTTGGCGAACTGGATGACGCGCTTGACGTAGTTTTCCGGCACCGCGTTCTTCTTGGCCGCCTTGATCTCGCGCTTGAGCGCCGGATTCTTCAGCGGGTCAAAGCAGTCGCCATTATCAGCTTCGCAGTTGATGCAGGCCTTCATGATGGCGGTGAGGTGGTTGCGGACGATCTTGGAGCCGGTGACCAGCGAGGCGACCTTCTGCTCCTCGTTCACCTTCCAGTCGATATAGGCCTCGATATCGGGGTGATCGGCATCGACCACCACCATCTTGGCGGCGCGGCGCGTGGTGCCGCCCGACTTGATCGCGCCGGCGGCGCGGTCGCCGATCTTGAGGAAGCTCA
>VFQQ010002606.1_pt1 | contig 19690 bp, 36 predicted proteins | sample 3512341 | NCBI WGS metagenome assembly VFQQ01 (sample SAMN10412373, study PRJNA504923) | tailings metagenome | isolation source: Relicate 2 Philex TSF1 revegetated site | place: Philippines: Tuba, Benguet | collected 2017-08-29 | reverse complement strand
AGCATGCCGTGCACGTCGTCCACCAGCCGCCTGCGGGCGGGGCGGGGTGAGATGGGTTGAAGGGGGTGAGAGATGTGATGGTCCGGATGGAGCAGATTGCAGGGGCTGCCTCGTTTGTCTTTTTGTGTCGCACCCATTGAAGCGGCCGCCCGGCAGGCAAGCCAAGGGGCCCCCAAGACCTCCGCCCAGCCCTACCCACTTGCTGATGGCATTGCGCTGCACGCTGCGCGACAGCTCGTCGCACAGGAAGCCAAAGGCGTCGGGGCTGAGGCGGGGCAGGAGGGGCAGCAGAGTGGGGGGTAAGTGGGGCAAGGTGCAGGGCTGAGCGTTTCCCACGCCTAGCTGTGGCCATGTACTACCCATGACGCCCAGCTTCCAGGGGCCACAAGCGCCGCCTGAGGCTCACCTGCGCTTGCAGGAGTCGAACGTGTCCTTCAGGGCGCCCATGGCCTCGCTGTACCGCTTGCCTGCGGGACAACGGGTGGTGCTTGGGGGCAGCCATTCAGCGCTGTGCAGCATGATATGCACATGAAGGCTAACCAAGCACAATGCATGCAACACAGCGCCCAAAAAGCAGGTATCCCTGGCCCCTGTTCGACCCGCCCAGCACACAAACACCACCCTCGCAACCCACCGATGGCGGACTGGCCCTCCAGCGCGTCCGAGGTGGCCGCACCCAGGCGCTGCACCAGCGCCACGGTGCCGATGATGCCCACCCGCCGGTGCTGCCCCGCCGCGCTGCTCAGCTGCTTGCGCACAAAAATCATGAGCTCGTCCTCCATGCGGGACCTGGGGTGGCGCAAAATGCAGGGTGGTTGCAGATGAGCAAAGAATATGCAGCATGACAACTGACCTGGGTGGTGTTTGTGCCGTGAGAGAGGGCGGAAGGGTGGATTGTACATGCATGCAGCATGGCAAGCTCTCGACCCCGCTGGGTGACCAGTCGCAACCTCAGGCAAACACGTGTGCGCACCTGCTGCTGCCCCCGTCGGGAGTGCCGCCCTCGTCTGCCTGCCTGCACGCGCCCGCCACCAGCTCGCTAAACACCGCAAACACCTGCGGCGCGGAAGGGTCGGTTGCAGGGTATGCTTACGCTTGATGCACACGGTGGCGCCATCCATGCGCTTGATGCACTTGTTTGCGAGCACCATGCTGCAACCCTTGCGCCAATAACTTCAGCCCTCCGAACTGGCGCACACCTGGTGCACTTGTGCGTCTGTGTAGCCATCCACGTAATCCAGGATGTTTGTGAGGAAGGCGGCGTAGCCAGCCAGGGCGGTCGTGTGCTGCTGCGACAGCGTGAGCAGCACCTGCAGGCAGTGGCAAGCGACACGGACAAGTAGGCGCACATGGCTCAGGAGATGGGAAGGCAGCGGCAGGTGGAGACAGCAAACTATGGCAGCAGACGTAGAGCAGCGGCTGCCCAGTGGGGCCCCCTGGCTTGTCTTGCCTGCAGCGCCGCCGACGTCTCCGCCGCAACTTGCGCTCCAAGGTGGCTGTGCAGCGCGCGCAGCACCTGCAGTGCACATATGAGATTGGCAGCTTGCTGCAACCAGCGCCAACGCGCTTCATTCCCACCAGTCTCCGCTGCAGCCTTTGCACCAGTGAATCGACCCCCGTTCATTGCCAGGCGCAGTCCCAGGAAGCAAGCATTGCTGCTCGATTTGGCCCCACCTCCTGCTGGTTGTATGCGGCGGTGAAGTGCTTGAAGAGCAGGCAGTAGAGCTGCGCCCCCGCCGCCTGCACCGGCTCTGCGCCGTGGCGCAGCAGCTGCTGGGCCAGCGACAGCAGCTGGGGGAAGAACTCCAGCATCACCGCCTGCAAGCGGGATCAGGTTGGACTGTTGGAGTGCTGCCAGGGTGAGCAGAGGGGCAAGTGACCGCACTCCCAGTTTCAGCCCCAGATCCCACACCACACCACACCACAGCGCGCACCTCGTGCCCAGCGATGGCGCGCTGCATCCACGTCGGCGGCACCTGCCCTTCCGCAAACTTGCGCCTGCGGTTGGGCACGAAGTGGAAGGGCGGCGTTCAACTGCATCCGCCGTTCCACAGGAGGGGCATGCGCTTGTTCTTCCGCCGCGGCTCACTCCTCGCAGCCATGCAACCTGCCATAACACACCACAGCACCCCTCCAGCCCTCCCAGCCTCACCGCAGGAGCGTCTCAGCGGCCTTGCGGCGGTCGGCACCCAGCGTCATGAGCACCAGCAGCAGCCAGAAGTCGAGCAGGCGGTGTGCCTCCGGCTCTGGTGGGGGCGAACAGTGGGAAGGTAGGACATGACATCAATTCTCGGGCAGCGGATTGGACTGCAAAGCCATGCAGGATGAACAATAAAGCCAAGGGCGCAGTTGCGGGCAGCAGCAGATGTCAATATTTGCTGTGGCTGTCGGATTGCCCACCTGCTGCGCTGCGGACCTCCTTCAGCACCGCGTCCGGCACTGCGGGGTTGAGCTGCAGCAGGGGATGGGCGCAGCAGCGCAGGGCCCAGGTGGACGCTCGACAATGCACTCTGTTGTTCCATTCCTCTGCTTTCCCGCCAGGTGGCGGGCCAAGCAGTGTGCAGGCACCAGTCAAACCAAAGCTCGATACACGGCACCCACAATACCACGCCCCTGCCCAGCCCAGCCCGCCCGCCCACCTGCATTGCCTGCTTGGCCGCTTCGAGCATGCGGTACTCGGGATTCTCGGTGCCGCCCACCACCCGCCCCTTCTGCTTGCGGTCGGGCACCTGGGGCAGGATGGAGCGGGAGTGCAGTGTTGGTGGTGTTTTAGGCATTCGCATTGCTGGACGCATCAGGCTGCGAAGTCATTATGCATGCCAAGCGGCAACGGTGCAATACAGTGGCACTAGCGTCGACGAACCCATCAAAGAAGGCAAGGTGCGCACCGCAAGGCGCGGGTCGGATGGCGACACAAACCGCAGCTGTTCTCGCAGCGACGAGACGACCTGTGCAGCATGTGGTAGCAACAGGGCTGGTCAGGGCTGGCATTTGCCCAAGGAGGCGCAGGGCAGGGTCCTGCCTGCAAGGAGGCCTCCGGTCCAGCGCTGGCAACTGCTGATTTCAACAGGCAGCCACGCAACTGCAGGCTGCCGTTTCACACAGGAGAACAGAACCCACAGTCACTCGGGCTCGGGGCACCAGCCCACCTTCTTGAGCTCCGCCCCCGGCGCGGCGTGCTGCAGCAGGAAGCGCGCCAGTGCGGGCAGGTCCTCTGCCTCCGCCTGCTGGAAGCGCTCCAGCACCAGCTCCACCACGCGCGACTGGGGAAGAAAATAATCACAGAGGCGGAGAGAGTGCGGTTGTGAGTTGTTTGGTACGGAGATTGGAAGCGCTCAAGCACCAGAGCCACCACAACGTGCGATTGCAGCGGGGATGCAATGGCCATGGTAACTGGGCAGGCATTTAGGAGTAAATAGCTCACAGCAACCCACCAGCAGCAGCACAGCACAGTGCGGCCCCACCTGCTGGTCGGGGGTGAGGCACAGGTTGGCCAGGGCCTCGATGGAGGGCAGGATGAAGGCGGGGTCGCACCCCATCATCTCGTCCAGCTTGGCAATCACGGCCTGTGAAAGGGGAGGCGTGGGAAATATCATATCAATTATCATGCCAGTGGGGAGGCAGGGGAAGATTGGCGGGGAGAATGGTTGGGGCAGGCACGTCAGCAGGGGCACGGCTGCGTACTGGGAGTGGGAGAGGGCGCAACAAAGCTTCAACGCGGCCCGCACCACCGTTGGACAAGTGCAACAGTGACTGGGCCGGGTGACCGCAGCCATGCAGCAGCGCAGCGCACCTCGTGGTCGTCCTCCGTGGCCACCTCTGGCAGGAAAGTGATGGCGTCCTTCTTGATCTGCAGGGCGCATGGCAAGGGGTTGCAGAAATGCGACTAGGCGACTGGGAAGTGGCCGTGGGTCAGGCCGGTGCGGAGCGACCGAGCGACGCTGCAGCAGGGGCGTTGCTAATTAAGGTGAGGGTGGATGCACTGGAGGTGCCCGGCACGCAGTGCACCCGACCAAAGGCGCCTCAGCAGCGCCTCCGCACCTGCTCTGGGCACACATCCAGCACCTTGAGCAGCTCCTCTGTGAGGAAGTGCGGGTCAGACACGTGGTCCAGCCTGGCGGGGGGGGGGAGGGAACGGGAAGAACAGGCAAGCGGAGTGACTCTCAAAAGCAGTCGAGGTGGGTGGGTGCGTGGGTGCGTGAAGCAATGGGGCGGCAGCAGGCAGTGCAGCAGGTGGTGCAGCAGCTACAATGGCGCAGCAGGAGCCGTGCAGGGCAGGCAGCGCACGTGAGGCTGCAAAGGTCTGCAGCACGACAGGCAGCAGCATATGCCGGCGGGGCCACGGGGCGCGCACCAGCGGAACTGGCCCAGGATGAGCTGCGGCAGCGGCGCCTCCTCGCCTTCCGCCTCGCAAAACTCGGGCAGGCGCTCCAGCAGCAGGCGAGACACATCAGCCTGTGGGGGATGCGCGCGCAGCAGCAGCAGCAGAGGATGGCAAGTAGGCAGGCCGGGTGGGGCTCAGGGCGGAGCAAGACACTAATGCGGGCAGCTGCTTGGGGCACCAGGACAGGCAGATGTGCAGGCCACCTGCACCAACCTCCAATGGGCCGACCCACAGCACTTCTTCGCCTCCCGCAGCTCGGCCACAAACCTGGGCCCGCCCACACCCACCTGCAGCGGCCCCACATTCAGCAGCACGCGCACAAAGCTGTCGCCCGTGATAGGGCCGTGCTGCGGGCAGAGGGAAGGCAGCGCAGGCCAGGGCTGTCGTGGTAAGATGCCCCGTCAGGAATGCAACAGCTCGACAGGGCCATGACACTGGGGTTCAACACCAACATGCAAGCACATTACGGCCCACTCTCACACCCATCGGCATCCCCTGCGCTGCGGAAAAGACTGTTCTTGCGCCAGCTGCAGCAGCGGCGCACCCCTGTGACTGCCATCGGCTTGAGCGCGGCATGCAGGGCTGCCGGCTCCGCCAGCTGCTCCGCCAGGCCCTCCAGGAAGCCGCCCCGCAGCTGGCTGTTGAGCGTCAGCTTCTGCTCCAGCAGCCTCCTGCAGGAGGCAGTGAAACATGGTCTGTTGTTCGCAAGAGCAGCCACAGCCGGGCAGCAAATGCAACAGCTGGCGACAGGCGGGGCGGGCCGCCTGCTGGCGGCGGCGCAGCAAGCCTGAATGGCGAGCACCCACCGCAGGCGGCGCGGGTCTTCCACTTCGTACTCGAAGCCATCGCGCCCCTCTGACAGCTGGCAGCCGCCCTGGGACAGCTGCACACGAGCAGGGAGGGCGCAGGGCATTGCGAGCCGTCATGGGGCAGCTGTGGAGCATGCAGCGCTTGGGTAACCGCGCGTAACAGCCTCCAGCCTCTTAAACAGGCATGACTACATGCCATCCTCAATTTGCAGCACCCACCAGCTCATCAAACGCGGCTGCAGGGCCGTCGGAGCGGCGGCGCTTGGCGGCCACTCCCGCCGGCGGCGGCGCGGCGCGCTTGCCGGAGGCGGCGGGCGGCGCCCCGTCGTTCTCCGTCAGCATGGGAGGACCACAGCTGCCATGCGATGGGTCGGGGCTGCCCCCTGGGGCTCAGCAGGCCGACTGCGGCGCGCTCAAAAGCAAATGGAGCGAATGCTGGCAGAGAGGGGTGCGGAACAGCGATCAGGAGTAGTTGGTGCCTCCACAGCGCAATCGGCAGATCCAGCGGCAGCTGGGAGCAGCCCAAGCCTGTGCATTTTTGTGTGTGGTGTGCATGCTGCGCCTGGCCGACCTGAAACCCTGCTGCTGCGCTCGTGCCGGCCTGCAACCGAGCTGCAAGTAGATCGCGGCAGCCCCGGAACTGCTGCCAGCCGTGCCCCACCTGCCAACCCTCTCACGCTCCCTGCAGTTCCCTGCAGCAGCGGGCTTGCATGGCGCAGCTCACAGCAGTCGTGGCGCTACAAGCGGCGCCCCGCGGGCCCTGGGCGCCCCGCACCTGCTGCGCCGCCAGTCCTGCCGCCGCGAGCGCGTGGCCTGCTCACGCGCCGCAGGCGCGGCTGCCGAGCGGTTCCCGCAGCAGGGGCAGCCTGACACGGCCACGCGTGGCCTACCAGCAGGCCCCCAGCAGCTCGGACACTGACGAGGACGCAGACTATTACAAGGTGCGGTGGAAAACGCCGAGCGCCCTGCCTGCTTCACTGTGCCAACCGCTGTGCCGCGCATCGCCGCCTTGCACACTCCTTCCCCAGCCCCCCTTCTGCTCCCTCACTGCGCCCAATCCGCCTCAGATCCTGGGGGTGTCGTACACGGCCAGCACCGATGAGATCAAGCGCGCGTACCGGCGCCTTGCCAAGCAGTTTCACCCGGACGTTTCGGCGGATGACGAGGCGACCGAGTTTGCGATGTTCCTCAACGACGTGTACCAAACCCTGAGCGACCCGGACAAGCGGGCGGCGTACGATGCGATTGCAGGCTTTGAGATCGGTGGCGTCAACCCGGTGAGGGCGAAAGGGTTGCCGTTTGATCTCAGCACCAAAATCAGCACGTTTCAGCCTGCAAGCGTGGCAGGTGCCCTGTGTCAGGATCTTGCAGGTATTGAGGTGGCTGGCGTTGCTCATTCACACCCTTTCTGTAACCCCATGCACTGCAGTTTGTGGACACCAGCTACGAGCGGGACCAGGCAAGGCGGGGTTTGGAGAGAGTTAAGTACGGACGAACATGCCAGGAAACAGCAAGTTGCACGGCAGAGGATGATTGCCACTGCCCTGCACAAAATCTGCCTGTGCTGCTGCTATTCCACCGCAGGTCTTCGTTGACGAGTTCACCTGCATCGGCTGCAAGTGAGCGGGGCTGTGACCACCTGCTGCACAGCTGATCAGCTGTAGTGCCTGCCTGCTTCTCAACAGCTGCACTGCAAAGCTGGCAGGGTCTGTGTCGCCTGCACCCGCTCCCCATGGCTAACCCTTAATCCGTTCTTCTCAACCCTCAGGAACTGCAACAACGTGTGCCCAGCGACGTTCATGATGGAGGAGGAGTGGGGCCGCGCGCGGTTAGTTGGTTTCTGTGTTTTTGCTGTATGAAGCACCTGTGCTGCACCGTGGCAAGGCTGCTGAAAGGGTGTGCCGGCGCTGCTTCGCGGTCTTGCCACCGCCACCTCCCTGTGTGCTGCTGCCGCAGGGCAGTGGCTGGGCTGCTGTGTGACCTGCTCTACATTCTGCTGTGTACCGTGCCATCTGCCTTTTGCCTTCTGGCGCCACTGAGCGGCTTGCCCTCTCCACTTGCGTCCTGCTGGCTGCAGTGTGCGGGACCAGGGTGTTGATGGCGTGGAGAAGCTGCAGGTATGGACCAGAGGTTTGTTGCATCGTTTTGCTAGATTGAATGGCAGCTGCAAGCCGGTGCAGGCCATGCACTTGCAGCAGGGTCTGCGCTGCTCCTGCCCCCAACTGGCCTGGGATGCGCCTGCTGCTTGCTGCGTCGTTGCGGCCCCACTGTTGCCCGCTGCACCACACCTTGCAGGAGGCGATCGACACGTGCCCCGTGAGCTGCATCCACTGGGTGTCGGCCCCCCAGCTGACGCTGCTGGAGGAGACGATGGGGCGCATGGAACGCGTGGCAGCCTGGCTGCTGGTGAGAGATTGGGGAATGGGAGTTATGTAATGTTAGTTTCGGGTAGTTGCCTCTGCTGCGGCTTTGCATGTGCACTGGGGCGCTGCCGCAACGCCTGCCTCTCTTGCATCCTACCCACTGCGTTGTCACCTGCCCACAGATGACGGGCGGCGGCAAGGGCGCCAACCTGAACGTGTTTATGGAGGCGGCCACGGCATGGGAGAAGCGGCAGGCGGCACTCCGGGCACGTGCCCAGGCTGAGGCGGGCTGGACGCCCTTCTGGGCTCAGTCCACCCCGGCCACCGGCTCCCGCATGCAAGACGCAGCGCGCGAAGCAGCCGAGGGCGGTGGCGGCAGCGCCACGCTGGGGCGCGGCGTCAATGCGGCCACAATTGCCAGGGCCTCGCGCAAGTGGCGCGACTGGCAGCGCACCAAGCGCAACAAGGCCTCGGCGCTCATCACCGCATCCAGCTCCGTGAGCAGCAGCACCGATGTGTGAGCTGGAGGACCGATTGTGTGACAGCTGGGTGCTCTTGGTGGCCCAAGCTGCCTGCCAGGGGGCTTGTCGGAATGTGCGAAGCGCGCCAGCGCTTGCTGCCGGCTGGGTTGCGCTAATGCGTGGTACTAGCAGCCCCCCTGTATCATACCTGCGTACGTGTGTGCTTTGCATCTCCTGTTGAGCTGCATACCCAACCCTCTCTTCCTCCACCTGCACTGCTGTTGAGGCACTGCATCAGAGACGATCACTTGACATGTCTTCCCCGGTGTTTCATTGGTCTGGTGTGTTTGCCTGCACTCAATCGCATTTTCCATCAGCGAGCATTTCCCGTCGGCGCTTTTCCCCTCTGCATCTATCGGAACCAACCAAACATGCCTCCCCATGATCCATACCCCTGACTACTCCCTTGATACACTGCCCGTGAGGCTGCTGTTGCACTGGCAAACACGTGTCCTCCCCTGTAATCCAGTGTGCCTGAAGAGCAGCAGATGTTGCATGGTAGGGTAGGATAGGGCAGCGCACAGGGCTTGGATAGCGGTATTGGTACAAAGGGATGGACAGATATTGGGGGGCCAAAACTGGTTCAATCGATGTACAGTGCACAGAGGGAGGCGCCGAGGCTGGGTCGATTCAAATGGGGGGCAGTCGCCAGCAGAAAATAGCTAGCTCACGTTCATTCTGGCCAATCGCAGATGCTCACAAGGCACGCATGTAAAGGAATGGTGCAAGAAAAGCAAGTTGCGCCTCAGGGCTCCAGCGCCGCCTGCACCACCTCCACAGACAGGGTGGAGCAGGCCACGCAGCGCAGCCCAGCAACCTCGATCGCCCAGCGCTGCTGCCGCTCCCAGCGCGCCCGGCCGTCGGGCGCCGTCACCATGCACGCCTTGCCGCTGGCGGCTGGCACCTGCAGCAGGGTGGTGTGAGATGGCTGGACAGTTGGATAGGGGACAATGCACCATGAAAAGCGGTTGCAAAACTATGCAACAATGGCTGCAACGCCGGCAGCTTTTGATCTGCCCGCAGCCCCAACAAAACGCAGCCCATCGGCCGCACCTGCTCCCCCTCGCTGCCGCCGCCAGGCACCTGCTGCAGCCTCTGCAGCTCCTGCCACACCTCCTCCGCCCGCTGGTTGGCGGCCTCCATGCCCTCCAGCACCCTCAGCTGACCGCCCTTGGTGGGCAGGAGGGTGGCCAGGCAGTAGCCCTCATGCAGCAGCGCAAAGTCGGCCTGCTGAGCGGCTGCCAGCACGCGCTGCTCCAGCGCCGCGGCCTGCGCGGGCGTGCACTCCATGCCCAGCAGCCGCCCGTCCCACTCCTCGATGAAGGTTTTGCGGCTGCAGCGGATGACGTACGCGTCCTCGGCCGGCTGCTGGGCGGCGGTAGCGGCGCCGTTGGCGCACTCCTCGGCAGGTTCAGGCCGTGTCATAGTTGGGTGATCTGCAACAGGCATCGTGGTGTGCAAGCTGACGCGCGCTTCGGAGGCATGGCAGGGCAGAGCCAGGCAAGCACGGCAGTGGCCCCAGCACGTGGGCCCCGCTTGCAAGGAGCGGCGGCGGGAGGTTGGCGGCGGGGGCTACACCCGTGAGGCGCAGTTCCCGTCCTCAGATCTCGTTCGCCAAGTCATGCGGGTGCTGCTCAGGGGTGCGGCAGGGGCCGGCGCGCGCCTCACCTGTCGGTCGGGTCGCTCACAGGGCGCCGGCGGTTTGCGCTGCACAGGACGTCGTGGGCAAACGCTACTTGAGGTGTGCAAGAGCTGGCGTTTGGCGGAGGCGGATGGTAGCGAGGCTGACTGGTGCCCTGCCGAGCCGTCGCCAGCAAGGAGGCGCAACTGCCGCCTGACCGTGCTGCCTGCTTCCTTCCGCTCCTAAAGCCCGGGTAGCTGGTTTGGGAGCTGAGACTCAGTCATGATGCCCCCTGGCAATACTGCTGCTGGCAATTATGTATCGGTACATTGTACAAAAACGGTACATTGTAAAGCGAGCCTGCTTGCCCACGGAGGCAGGCACGTGCTGGAAGGAGCAGCAAAGACCGTGTGAGCAGAGAAACCGAACAACAGGCAGAAGGTGCCTGCACCTCCACACAGTTTCCTGGCAGCCCCGCAGCACATCATGTGGCTATTAGCCGTCGCTGTCGCTGCCGTAGCCATACGAGTCGCCGTCGCGCCAGCGCTGCTTCAAACCGCTGGGCCGGCCGCCCGGGTGGAAGGTGCCGCCCTCAGGGTCATATCCATCATCTGAGCTGCTGTGCTCCGACTCCTCCTCTGCAGCAAGCGGAGGCAGGGGGTCCAGGGGGTTGAGTTGAAAAGTGCAAGTGCCGCGGGCGAACGTCACTGCAGTCAAAGCCTGCAAGCCACACTACCGGCTGCGGCCTCCGCTCCGGTTCTGTCGCACCGCTCCACAGCAGCAGCACATGCGTGCATGCAATTCATGAAGATGTCCCTGACACCAACCGCTCATGCCATAAAAGCTCCCCACCTGGGTAGTCGTGCGCGTAAAAGCCCTCGGCATTGGAGTCCGCCGAGTCGGCGTCGCTGTCGTCGGCGTCAGCCGCCTCCAACACCAGCCACGTGTCATCATCGATGATCTGAACATGGGAAGAGTAGGTCGCAAGAGTGAGAGACGGCCGGTGAGTTGGGAGTTGGCTAAGGTGAGCAGGCGCCCATGCTGGGCAGCGACCAGCAAAGTCATGCAGCACGGACCGGCAGCAGGGTTGGCAGCACAAGGCAGTCATAGCGCAGTGTGCCCGCCCAAGGCACGACGCCGGGAAGTCAGGCCACAATCCTGCTGCGCACCTGCACCACGGGCGCGTGCCCGCTGGCGTGCAGCTCCTGCCATGCCTCGCGCTGGCCCTCGCCGCCGCTGCCGCCCGCCTCGCCGTCCGACACTGCCGCATACAGATCATAGACATATTCATCTGCATCGCCCTCCTCCTTTGCTGCGTCTGCTGCTGCCATTGGATCATCAGCAGCTGCCGCTGCACCGCCCGGCATCGGAAGGTCGCCCCTGCCCTGGCTGGCCAGATACTCCCGCACCATGGGCAGGTAGTTGCACAGCAGCGTCCCTTCGTCATACTGAGCTGCCGCACGCTGCGCCCGGCTGGGCCGCTGCGGCTGCGGGCCGTCAAAGCCGCTGCTGGCGCCTGCAACGCTGCTGCCTGCTGCTCCTGCTGTGCCTGCTGCGTCTGCTGCGCCGTCCTCCTGGGGATAGGCCACCAGGTCCACCACTGCAGCCAGGCCTTCTAGTGGGTCGGCCGCCTGCTCGGTGATGCTGAAGTTGGAGAGGCCGCGACGCCGCCGAATTTGCTCGTACCGTGCCGCCGCCCCCGCCTGGCGCGCCCCTGCTGCGCGCTCCGCTGTGCCGCTGCCCCCTTGCTGCTGGGCCCCCTTGACTGGCGCTCGTCGCTGCGGCGGCGCTGCATCGCCGCCGCTGCCGCCTGCCAGCAGGCTGCTCAGCTGTGACGCGTCCATCGCCTTGAGCTGTGCCGCGCTGAGCGTGCTGAGCCGCCGGTACCGCTGACGCCGCGCCGCGGGCTGCGCCGCTGCTCCTGCCGCCTCTGGTTCCTGGCCCTGCTCTGTGCTGTCAGCGGGGGCGGCCTCCTTCTGCTGTGCCAGCCCCAGGCCAGCCATTGCGCTGCTCAGGGAGGTGTGGGCCCGCTTGCCAGGCGCCGCCAGGCCCTCCACCACTGCGGCAGCAGGAGGTTTGTTGGAGTGGGAGTCGTGACAGCAGGTGCAAGCGGCCCAGACAGAGCAAGTTGGCAGTTTGCAGCACAACAAGCACAGTGGACTAGCCGCTCAGGGTGCCTCGCAGCGCTGCCATTGCTACCCGAGCCCTGCCATCCATGTGTGCAGCATCTTTGAAGACTCACCCAGGTCATCTGGTGCATCTGTGCCACGCTTGCGCTTCACTCGGATCAGCCGAACGCGCTGCTGCTGGGGCTGCTCCGCTGCTCCGCTGGCCGGTGGGCTGGCGGCGGCGGCGGCGGCGGGCACCTCTGCCTCGTCGGATGGCAGACCTGCCGAGCCCGGCGACTCCTGCAGCTTGCTCATAACACTGAACTGCGCGCTAGCAGCCGCCTGGAGCGCTCCCTGCAAAGTTGGCTGTCCGCTCCTCGCCGGTGCTGCACGGCGCGACTGCTTTTCGTGCTCACAGGAATGTGCAAGTATAAATATACAGCTAGGAATCGGCTGCACTTGAAATGCGCCGCCTTCCAGAAATGGGCGCCGCATGAGGGAAGTGCGCCTTCCCGGCTTCCGCCAGCGCAATTTGTACATGCTGTCTGAGCAGCCGAATCGTTTGGAGCGCAAGGTGAGGACGTCAGCTGCTGTGGGCCACCAAGGGCCGGCAGCGAGCACGGCATTGCCCTCAGAAGCAGCCTCGGGGCCGTGCGGCATGCCCTGAGGGAGGCCCTGACACTCATGCATATGCGGAATGGCGGCATGCGGCCCACCAGCTGCAGCTCCTGCCGCCGCCGCCAGCCGCTGCTCGCGCAGCCGCCGCCACTCGCAGGCTTTTTTTGGTTGTGCATCGCCCCAACACCGGTGCTGCACTTCCCTAACCTGGCTGCGCACAGGAACCAGACTATTGTGGTGTATCACAGCACATTGGAATCCATCAAGCAGCCCGCCAAGCCATCGCAGCCCCGCAGCCCCAGCACCAGTTCGCTCTCGAGCGGCCGCCATGGCGCCGGCCAAGCCGCTCTTCGACGATGAGGAGCTGGAGGAGGAGCCGCAGCTGAGGGTGAACACGGAGTATGCCAAGCGCTTCGAGGTGAGGCATAGCTATGTTGCAGATGCTGCGGGGCTAGGCTGCTGCGGCAAGGTGAACCCTGCAGCTTGCATGGAATGAAGCTCACATGCGCCTTGCAGCGTCGTGGGTGGCAGCATCTAAAAGGCGTGGCAATTGAGCAGCTGTGGTTCAGCTCATCCAGCTGTGCCCCACACCACACCACTGCCGCAGCACAACAAGAAGCGGGAGGAGCTGCACCGGCTGCAGGAGAAGTACCCCGAGCAGGTGGGGAGCAGGGCTCTTTCCTTTCCAAATCTTTGCCCGGGCGTGCGTGCACACAAATGCTCAATGGGATGGGCAGCTGTTGCTTTTGTAGGTTGCCGCAATGCGACGTGCACTTTCCAGGCGTTGGATGTTGCCGGGCCTGGCTGCCTGTGCAGCATGGCGGCAGGGGCACCCGCGTGTTGCCGACTGTCCCGCTTGCCTGCACACTGCCCACAGGCCGCCAAGCTGGCGGCCAAGCATGCGGCAATGGCAGCCGCGGCAACCAAGAAGGCCGAGAAGGCGGCAGCGGCAGCAGTCGTGGAGGCGGAGGAGGATGAGGAGCCGTCGTCCTCTGAAGACGAGGAGGAGGACCCTGAGAGGCTGATCAGCGAGAAGCAGCAGGCGCAGGCGCGTAGTACAGTTTGCCGCACTCGCCAGCGCTTGGTTGTGCTGCCTAGGTGTCGGGCCCGGGTCGGGCCAGCTGCCTGCTACGCAGGCTGGGAAGGGTGCGTAATGTTACTTGATCCCACGCAAGGTGACCAACGGCGACCAGCCGTGCCTCTGTCCGAGCGATGCTGCGTGGCGCGCTCCCTGCTCCCCCTGCAGATCTTTGAGACGCTGCTCAAGATTCGGCGGCGCGACCAGTCCATCTACCAGCCCGACTCCAAGTTTTACAGCAGCGAGGAGGAGGAGGAAGAGGCGGAAGGGGAGGACGGCGGCACAGCAGGTGCGTTGGCTGGTGGCGCGGGGGTGGCAAAGGGTGGCGCTGTTGCTGTGCACTGGCAGGCTTGAGTGGCTGGGCTGTAGCCTTGCATCCGTGGGCGGAGCGCTGGAGCTGCAGTATCAAAGCTGCCTTTGGCTCCCGGCTGCTCCAACACTATTAAGCTTTGTTTCCTCATAGCCTTCTCCCTGCTTGTTTTACGAAATATGCAGGAGGCGAAAAGAAGGCCAAGAAGGAGCGGCCCATGTACCTGAAGGATGTGCTGTACAAGCAGGCGGTGGAGGGCGGCGCGGACAACTCCTCAGGTGTGCCTATGGGCCGTTCATGGGCTGCTCTCGTGTGCTGCTTCTCCCATGCTGCTGCCCCCATATTTCTGCCGCATGCAGATTACATTCCACTTGGGGTGGTCTGCCGTTCTCATGAGAGCGCCCAGCAAGCGTCCGCTCTCCTTGTGCACTGCGCTGCAATGAACTGCCCCCTCTGTCCCCCTGCCGCAGACGACGAGGCCCCGGCGGCGGCAGCAAAGCAGCAGCAGCAGGGGCGCACGTACGTGCAGGAGCAGGAGGAGCTCAAAAAGGCATTCCTTTCTGCTTTCGAGGAGGAGGTTGAGGCTGAAGGCGGCGATGGCGGCGACGGCTTTGGGGCCGGCGTGCTGCAGGCGCGCAGGCAGAAGAAGGGAGCAGCGGCGGCAGAAGCGCCGGGCAGCGATATTGAGGATGAAGCGGCGGGCATGGGCGGCGGAGAGGGTGAGGGCGGTGAGAGCGAGGCGGCGGCGGCGGCGCGCGTGCAGCAGCTGCTGGACGGCTACTTTGGGCGGGACGAGCAGCTGAGCGCGGACGACCGGTTCCTCAAGCGCTACATCCTGAACAAGGTCGGCGGGTGGGCGGGATGGAGGGCTGGTGGAGAGTGGTTGGGTGGGTGGCGTGGGTGGCTGGCACGTTGCTTTTGCAGGCTGGTGGATGGTGGGTTTGAACAACCTGCCTGGCGCTGCCCGCACAAGCTGGTCCTTGGCCTCACAGCGCTTTTATTCTGCTTCGAATCCCCCTCATCCTGGCAGGGCTGGGTGGACGAGGGCGACGAGGGGGATGAGGACGAAGACTATCTAGCGGAGCACTGCGGCGGGGAGCAGGTGGACGAGGAGGAGGACGAGCAGTGGCTGGAGCAGGCGGGCAAGTTGGCTGGGGGTGCCGCTGCCGCTTGGTTGGACGGGGGTGGCTGCGGGCGCTGCTGCTGCTGCTGGCTGGGATGGATTGGGGGAGCTGCTGCTGCTGCTGTTGCTTGTGATGGGACGGAGCGGTGAGCAGCGCTGGTTGGCTGTGTGCTAGATGCAACCGGAGGGTGGCTGTGGCAAACCTTACCTCCTCAGCTTCCCTGCCCTGCCCCGCCTCCCTCCCTTGTTCTCCCCGTTGCAGAGCAGTTTGAGCACGCCTACAACTTCCGGTTTGAGGAGCCGGGTGCGGCAGCCATCATCACCTACCCCCGCCAGGTGCGCCGCAGCTGGCTGTGCATGCTGGCTGCCGCATCAGCGCACCGCACTTGTGCGCAGCACAGCTGTGCATGCCGCAAGGAGGGTCACAGAATGCGAATCGAGAGTCACTGCCGGCTGTGTGCCCCGCCAGTCGACGGCTCTGTCCCGCCCTTCCACCCACCACCACAAATCCAGGGCAGGGTGTGCGAGGAGGACGATCAGAGCACACAGTGCGTTGCCTAACCAACCACGCCCGCCCACCCTTACGTGTTGCCGCAGATCGAGGGCACGGTGCGCAAGGAGGACGACCGGCGCAAGAAGAAGCGCGCGGAGAAGGCGGCTCGGCTGGCGGAGGCGGAGGAGCAGCGGCGCGCCGAGGTGCGGCGCCTCAAGAACCTGAAGAAGGCGGAGATCGAGGACAAGTGAGTGGTACTCTGGAAATCGTTTGGTGCGCGGACCGGCTTGCTGCATCTGCGCCGGTGGGGCGATCCCTGAAGGACCTGAGGAGGGGAGGGGATGGTTGAGCAGAGAGTGGCTCCTCATGTCTAATTAGACTGGCTGTGGCCGTTTGAGCTGTTGCAGCAGGAATCGAGTTGCTTGCCCTTCTGCATGTCATAGCATTTACGCAACCCCTGTATGTTCCCCCCACCTCCTGCGAGCAGGCTGCAGGAGATACAGAGCGTGGCGGGCCGGGCGGCGCCCCAGCAGGAGCTGCTTGACCGGCTGGTGGCCGGCGACTTTGATCCGGAGGAGTACGACAAGCAGATGGCGGCCGCCTTTGGCGACGACTACTATGACGCGGTGGGTGGCCCATACCGATGTCTGTGCCGGTAGGCATGATTTTGCTGCAGTGGCGCAGCATGTGCAGCTGCGGTGCCCACCTGTCTGCTTGCTGACCTGGGCGGCGGCCAGCAGTGGTTCGCCTCTTGGGCCAGATCGGCCCTCATTCGCTTCACTCGCCGACCACCACTTGTGCCTCTAACTTTCTGTCAAGCAGGAGGCTGAGGAGGGGGATGACGACCTGGAGGACGAGTTGTTTGAGAAGGTGGGCCGTGGTGCAGCATAAGCTGGTGTTGGGATGCGCAACAAATCGAGTGTTGATGGCTTGCCAGCAGCGCTGAACGGGGTGGGTGGTCACGCAAACCTAGGCAGACCATCGTAGGGTGTCTGAGCGACAGGTCATTCTCTGCCACTACGCCTAAGCACACAGGCAGACACCCACCACAAATCTCCCTGCTTCTTAACATCTCTTGCAGGAGCTGGAGGCCATGGCGCAGTATGGCAGCGACGATGAGGACCCCGCCTCCTTTGCCGCCGTGCAGCGGCGGCTGGCGGAGCAGCGGAAAGCGGAGGCGGCACAGGGTGGGTGCACCTGAGTGGTGTGGGCCGTTGCATGCATGTGGCTGTGCCTGGAGGGTTGCAGGAGCATGGCAGTTGCCTTTGCTCTTGGTGCAGGAAACAGCTTTTGGGCTTCGCTGCCATGTTTGCTTGCACCCTGCACACCTGCTCCGCCGCACAATGCGTGTCTACTCTGCACCGGGCGACGCTCCGGATGAGCCCAGTGCTTTCTCAGCACGCAACAGCAACTGTGCACTGCGCTGGGGCGCTATGCTGCCGCCGCTAGCCGCTGCCCATGCGGCCAGCGGCGCCGCCCCAGCCCGCCACATCCCGACTTGCTTTGCGCCTCCTCCCTTGTGCACTTTGCCGGCACGCATGATGTTCACGTCGTGCGGATGGCCAGTGGCCTGCCTGCGCTGTCTGCTGACTTTCTCCACCTCTTCGCACCCCTGTTGAACTTAGGCTCTGAGGACGAAGAGGAGGAGGAGGAGGACGGGGAGGCAGACCCAGAGGCCACAGCCCGCGCCCGCGCCGAGGTGCGAGGGGTTGCAACACAGGTTGTGGATGTATTGGTTGAAGTGGCGATGCATGGCTTGCATGCTGAGATGCAGCTCTAAACCTGCACATCTATGGGAAGTTCGGTCGCCAAACGAATTGAGTTGATGTGCCGCAGGTCCAGCGACTGCTGGAGGAGTACTACAAGCTGGACTACGAGGACGTCGTGGGCGGCGTGCGCACACGCTTCAGGTGGGCAGCAGGCACACCCCATGTGCTCCGGCCGGCTGGCTGGCCGGCTGGCTGGCTGGATGTCGATCAAGGGTTGATGGGTTGCTCTCAGCTGCCGCCTGGTGCAGCTGTGGGGGCCGCCATTTCAGGTCAGCCAGCCTCCTGCACCGCCGGCGAGACGGCTTCCTCCCACCCACGCCTGCTTGCTTGCCCTCTGCCCCTGCTCCCTCCTTTGTTGCCGCAGGTACAAGCAGGTGCAGCCTGACAGCTTTGGGCTGGCTGTGGAGGACATCCTGGCACTGGAGGACAAGGAGCTGAACCAGGTGGTGGGGCTGAAGAAGCTGGCGCCCTACAGGTGGGCAGCGCTTGTTGTTGAGGGGCGGGCCTTGTGTGTTTGCGCCTGGCCGCGCTGCGACGGCCTTCGCTGTGTTTGGCGTGGGATGCCAGTTCCGGCTCGCATGTCCCTGCTGCCCGCTCCTGCGCAGCCATCATCGCTGTTGTACACCCCACCAATGCAAACCACCCCACCACACCACACCATATCCCACCTCCTGGCCCGCCTGCCCCCAGGGAGGAGCACAAGAAGGTTCGGCCCAACTACCAGAAGCTCAACGATCTGCGGAAGGAGAAGGGGGAGGCTGGCCAGGGCCAGGGCCAGGGCTGGCGGCAGGGCGGCGGCGGCAACGGCAAGCCCTGGGGCGCCAAGCAGCAGTGGCAGCAGGGCGGGCACAAGGGCAAGTGGAAGGGGCAGCAGCAGCGGCAGGGCGGCGGCGGTGGGCGGCCGCAGGACGGCGGGCAGCCGCCGCGCCAGGGGCAGCAGCAGGAGGGCGGCGAGCAGCAGAAGCAGCCCAAGAAGACCGCAGAGGAGCGGCGGCTGGAATCGTTTGCCAAGCCAACCCTCAAGAAGCGGCAGGACCAAGAGCAGCAGGGCGGCGGCGGCGGCGGCGCCAAGAAGCGCAAGCGCGAGCAGCAGGCCGAGGGCGGCGGCGGCAAGCCGAAGCAGCAGCAGCAGCAGCAGCAGCCGGATCCCAACCAGCCGCAGCTGAGCAAGGCGGCCAAGAAGAACATGAAGCGAGCGGAGAAGCGGGCGGCCAAGCGGTCAAAGGGGGAGGGCGGCGAGGCGGCGGCGTGAACGCTGCCCGCCCGCCGGCCAGCTGCAATAGGCAACCTGCCTGCTTGCAACATGTAATTTCAGCCATCCTGCACCGCATGATGTAATCAACCAAAGGCAGCATGAGCAGGGCTCGCCTGGTTGCCTGGCAACCGCGAGGTCTCCGCTGGACAGCCGCCAGAGGAGCAGCAACTGCGTCCAGCCAGTTTAGCTTGTATATAATGCCCACTTTGAATGTTCCACAGGGGCAACCAGAAAGCCCGAGGGACGCTTGGCCAACCCGGCCTGCTGTCTGCCGGTCTCCTGTCCATCCCCCCCTGCCAACTGTCAAATGCTTGGAGGGGCATTGCAGGCAGGTGCATGCACTGCAATGCAGCATCGTCAAACCATTCACGAGAAACATGGCTATTCCCTCCCACCCACGTTCACGGTCATAAATCAATCTGCCGCTGAGGTTGCTGTCACTCGATTTGCCCGCGATGCAGACCGTTGAAGCTGCCCAAGCGAGAACTAGCAGGCAACCATACTAGTGGCACATCACTCGATTCATATGTTGCACGTGCAGCCATTACACCTAGAAAACCCTTGGCGCTGCAGAAATGGAGAGAAGTGCAGGAATGGTTGTGCAAACAACTGGGATGGGCCCAAGAAGGTGCAGAACAGAATGCAGACGGGATGGAGGGAAGGGGCGAACCAGGTGCGTATGTGGTGTCGCATAAAAAGTGTGCCGACTTTCACACAATGTGCAGGAATATCGCTGGCCAGCAGGTCCATCTTATGGACAGCCCAGGCTCAGAGTCGCTCAGGGTGACGGGCAGGTGGGGAGAGGCTCTGGAAAGCAGGTCAAAATGCTTGGGAGTCGTGCAAATGCAGGCCAAAGGCCCGTTCCAGAGTGGGGACAGTGGCATCATGAGGAAGAGGGTCTTAGGGGCTGCAGGATAGGGTTGCACGCCTGGCTGTTGTGCGGGGGCACAGGTTCGCATGCATCGGTGTCTCAAGTTGCGTTGGCGGGCTAAGCCTTAGTGAAGCTGCGCTTGCGAGTGGAGCAAGTGCGTACGCATGAGAGGGGCAAACGTGCATATGCTACACCAGTCGGCAGGCAAAGTCACTGTAAAAGGAAAGTGACGATTAGGCCCACAGCGGATATAAAATTTTAACGGCCAGCGAGAAGGCGCCGGGCACCGCCACATCGCCCTGCCCGCCAGCCGTGGGCAGCACAAAGTCGAGGGCCAGCTGGGTGGCGGAGCAGGCGGTGGGGAAGT
>VFQQ010002605.1_pt1 | contig 19700 bp, 34 predicted proteins | sample 3512341 | NCBI WGS metagenome assembly VFQQ01 (sample SAMN10412373, study PRJNA504923) | tailings metagenome | isolation source: Relicate 2 Philex TSF1 revegetated site | place: Philippines: Tuba, Benguet | collected 2017-08-29 | reverse complement strand
CCCCCCCCCCCCCCCCCCCCCCCCCCCCCCCCCCCCCCCCCCCGACGAGCCTGCACCTTGAGGTCCCGGTGCAGGATGGGCGGCTGCCGAGTGTGCAGGTGCAGCACTCCCTTGGCGGCGCCCAGTGCCAGGCTCAGGCGGTGGCCCCAGGTCAGCTGGCGCAGGCCGGCGGGGCTGGCTGCCGCACGCTTTGAGCACGTCTAGGAGTGAACCACGGGCGCAGTACTCTGCTGGTACGTGGGTGGGATATGGCGCAGGCGGTGACGGAGGTGAGGTGAGCGCAACGCAGGGCCCTTGCAGGCAGTTGAGCACGGTGCACTGGCGGCGGCGCGAGGAAGGGTGGGGCCGGGCACTGCAAGCGGCCAGCCTCCCATGCTCCCCTGCTCCTAGGAAACCCTCGCCTGTGATAATAGCCGCCGGGTACACACAGACGCCTAGCAGGTGCACGATGTGTGGGTGGTGGAGCTCCGCCATCAGCAGCGCTTCCTGCCGCAGGTCGGCCAGGGAGGGATCGGCCAGCGACAGCGCCTGCGCCATGGAGGAGGGGCCCTCCCGCCGCAGCAGGACCTTGACCGCCACCTGGAGGCAATGGCGGAGGCAGCGCCGTGATGCATGGATGGGTGGTGACAACACACAGGTGCACCGGCGGAGTGCGGGTCGCGGCGCAGCCAGCATTTGAGGGGCAGGCGGCAGTGGGGCCTGCCAGGAAGCGTGCTAGACAGCAGCAGCACCCCACGCGCCACCTGTGTGTGGTGGTGCAACGCTGAGTACACCTGCCGGGAGAGGAAGAGGCAAGGGGTGGGCCTTTTGCTCTCCTGCCATAAGGCAGCAGCATGGCGTTGAGGCAGGCTCGATTGCATTGACCCTCACCCGCCCTGCGCTCGCACCTTTGCAAAGCTGCCCTCCCCGATGCAGCCCTGGATATGCAGCTGGTCCCACCGCATCTCACGAGACCCAAGCGCCTCCACGCCTGCTTGGGCAGAGCGTGGGCAGGAAGCCTTATTCTCTTCTTGACTCCTTTTTAAGAAAAGTGGCAGGGGCCTGGGTCTGGGGCGCAAGCGCTTGCTGCGCCCACCAGCAGCGCTGCAACCTTGCCTCACGGCCAGCCGCCAACCCGGCCAGCCACCCCTGCCGCCTACCTGTCGTCAGGCTCAAGCGTGTGGACAGCTGGTGGCTGATCCAGAGCAGCAGCGGGTCGTCAGCGCCAGCACTGTGGGAAATCACGGGGAGCAGGCAGCCAGAGCTGGCTCCGTCCTGAACTGAGCTACCAGCAGCATGCATGGAGAACCCACTGCACAGGCATGCTGCAACACCGCCGGCAGCTGCTCAACGTCCTCAGTGGCAGCTAGCTCACTACAGCTCACTGTAGCTCACCTAGCAAAGCTGTCGCTGCCGCCTGAACGGCTGGCCGCCTGCTCCAGCTCCAGAAGCAGGCTGGCCGCCGCGCTGTTGCCCGCCTGCTCAGCCAGCTCGCGCGGGGTGGCCCCGCCGCTGGTGGTGCAGCTCAGCGGCGCGCCCGCCCTGGCCAGGTGCTGCAGCATCAGCAGGCGGCTGGCCTGTGCGGCGCGGTGCATGGCCGTCAAGCCGTCCTTGTCGGCGGCGGTGGGGTCTGCCCCTGCGGCCAGCAGCGCGCTGAGGCAGCCCTCACTGCCGGCCTCCGCCACACACAGCAGTGGCGTGCGCCGCTTGCTGTCCACTGAGTCGGTGGCAGCGCCCGCTGCCAGCAGAGCCTGGAGGCAGGCTTCCTGCGTGGCGTGTGGGGGAGCGGGGCAGAGGGGTGTATGGAGCAGGCGCAGGGATGCAAGCATGCGTGCCCCACAACCTGGGCAGCAATGCAAGCTGCCCTCCCGAGCAGCCGGCGTGCTGCAGCCCTCTGGCAGGCCACCCCTCACCTGCGACTGCTGGGCTGCAAAGTGCAGCGCGGTCTGCCGGCAGTGGTCCCTCGCATCCACGCTGGCGCCTCTCTCCAACAGCAGGCGCACACACGTCTCATGCCCGCCGCCGGCCGCCAGCATGAGGGGCCGCCGCGCACCGTGGCTGCACGTCTCGCATGCAGCGGGGCACAACGGGGCTCTACTTCATGCTGGCCCGTACTGTATGGATGCTCATCCCCCACCCAGGTTGGCAGGGGCATACAAGCAAGGATGCCCAGCCGCTGCCCACGCAGGCGGCCCCAGCCTGGTGGGCCGAATAGCGAAGCCCGGCCCCACTCACCTGCGCGCCTCCTTGTCAGCACCTGCCTGCAGCAGCGCTGCCAGCGCCTCAGCCTGGCCCAAATGCGCCGCAAAGTGGGCTGCCGTCCAGCCACGCACAGCCTGGGCTTCCAGCACCGCCCCGCCCTCCAGCAGAGCGCGCACGCAGGCCAGATGCCCCTTGGCTGCGGCCTGGAGGCAGATGTAGGGCAGGGGCGCGGAGTGGGGAGCATCCCTGGCTGGCCGGCTGCTCACTGCATGCACGCTGGACACCGCCCCATTTGCCTTTGCCACGACCTTCATGACCACCCCCACCCACCCTCCCCACCACCCCCGCCCCACCTTCATGAGTGCTGTCTGCCCGCCCGCGGGCCCGCCTGGCGGCAGCCGCACTGCTCCGCTGATGAGAGCCGCGTCGTCGCGGCCTAGGCCAGTGGGCGTGTCCGGCGGCGCCCCCGCGCTGAGCAGCGCCCTCACCACCCGCCTGTGGCCTCGGTCGGCTGCCATGTGCAGCGCCGTCCAGCCGCCGCGCAGGTCAACCGCGTGCACATCTGCACCCTCAGCCAGCAGAGCCTCCACACAGGGCAGGTAGCCCATGGAGGCAGCCAAGTGCAGCGGCGTCCTGGAGGCAGCAGGGCGGGGCAGCGGGATGAGGCGAGATGCGGGCGCAATGGTCAAGTTCCCAAGCCGCGCTGCACTCAAGCAGCGCTGGCAGCTGCCCATGAACTAGCCAAAGCAACCAGCACAGCGCACCTGTCGCGTGCATCCTTGGCATCCACATCGGCGCCCGCTGCCAGCAAAGCGTGCACCGCCGCCTCTTGGCCAGCCGCCGCCGCGGCGTGCAAGGCGGTGCGGCCTTCTGGCCCCGTGGCACCCAGGCCTGCACCGGCGTCCAGCAGGGCACGCAGCATATCCACCCGCCCAGCTTCCGCAGCGTTGCAGAGCGCCGTCTTGCCGCTGGCGTCTGCAGCGTCAGGCTGCGCCCCGCCGGCCAGCAGCAAGCGCAGGCACGGAATGTGCCCCCTCGCCGCCGCCAGCAGCAGGGGCGTGAAGGAGCTGGCGTCGCGCTGCTCCAAGTCTGCGCCAGCGGCGATCAGCACGCCAAGCATCTCGTCCTTCCCACACAGCGCAGCCTGCAATGACAGCAGGCGGGGCAAGTGCAGGTCGGCAGGGCAGTTGGCATGCACCGCTGTGCGGCGGCGCAGACGCAGAGCAGCGGCGCTGCTGAGACAGGCCTGAATACCATTGCCGCCGGCGGCCTGCACCCGGGCTTGCCATGTGGGCGGCGCTCCAGCCCTTGTCCGCATCCGTTGCCCGCAGCAGCTCGCCAGCGCTGCCGCCTGCCGCCTCGAGCAGCAGCGCCGCGCACTTTGCGTGGCCGCGGCTAGTGGCCACGTGCAGCGCTGTGCGCCCGCGCGCCGTAGCCGCCATCAAGTCGGGTGCGGCTGCCAGCAGGGCCTGCAGGCTGTCGTCCCGCCCGTGGAACGCGGCGGTGTGCAGCGCAGTGGCGCCGTCGGCGGGGCTGGCCCACCCCGCCAGCTCTGGGTGCGTGTGCAGGAGGGCTGCCAGCCTGGCCACATGCCCCTTGGCCACCGCCTCCTGGAACTCGGCCTCCAGCTTGGAGTCCATTGGTGGCTAGGAGGTGCCGCAGGTCACCTGCGTGCACAGGCGGGAAATGAGGGCGCTCGGAAGCGGCGGCGGTGAGCGGAAGCGGCCACCCAGCGCCGTCAGCCTCAGATCTCGCGCATCAATCGTGTCAGCTGCATCGGTCGCATCATCGCAGCGGGCCGTGCGAGGCAGGAGGGGTGCCGAGCGCACGGTGCAAGCAGTGTAGGATTCTGCTGCAAGCCACCTCGAGACCGCGTGTACATCGCACCTGCCCACCAGTGATACCGTGCAAGCAGAGAGCGCCCGGGTTGCGCACCGACTGGGGTTTCGGAAAATATAGCGCCGACGAGCGCTCAGCTTCAGCAAAGATGTGCAACTAGCTCTCTAGAATGCGATGAGCAGGGCTGACAATCGCGCACCCACCTGGGGCTGGCGCCGCCACAGCGCGCCGCATGCGGCAGGGTCCACACAACGAGCACGTCCCGCCTTCCAGCTGGTTGGATTCAGCTGAACCAAGAGAGCCACAATGCGGTGCTTTAGTGGTATGACACATGCGTGCACACCTGCACTGCAGGAGGTAACCGAGGGTGCCCAGTCCAGGGAGACGTCGGTAGGGCACCATGCGCAGGCCCACCTCCGCCGCCTCTGCAGCCTCTGCTGCCTGCACCGCCAGCCATCTTAAGGCAAATGGCAGCGCGTCTATGTGTTTTACTTCTTGCTGCCCGCCTCCGCCGCCTCTGCTGCCTGCAGATGCTCCTGGCCAGCTTTCAGGGGCAGGCACGCCGTATAAATGGAAGCAGGCTGGCTGGCGGCATCCCCTTGAACATTCAACGACGCAGCTGCCAGCGGGAGAGCCTACCATGTGGGGTTTTCGTCAGCGTGCCTGCAGGCCTGGGGACGCAGGCGTGACAGCTGCAGCTCAAATCGACGAGCTGATGGCCGACGGCCGGCGGATGCTACGGTAGCGGCAGGCGCGGCAGCAGAGCAGGAGGCGGGTGATGTGCAGCTGCGTGAGCTGCTGCTGCTGGAGCCAGCAGGCTGCCGACTCTTGTATATGTGGCTGCTGCGCTGGGCGATATCAGCATCGGCATGACTCGGTGCAATGCCCGACGGCGAGCGGAGGCCGGCTGGGAAGGCGGCGGCGGTGGCGGCGGCAACCGCGGTCCTTTGCTTCCAGCTCTGGCGGACCGCAGATCGCGGCATGCATACATGCTTGCACTCCTCGCTCGTGCCGCCGGCGAGGGGACCTCGTTCACAGCTGCGGTCAGGCCGGGACAGTCGGGCGGCCCCGCCGGGCTTGCAGCCGGGCGGGCAGCGCGCAGATCGCGCCGAATTGACCTGAGGCACACCGGTTGCACGCATGAGATTGCTGCAAGCCCCACGACAGCCTCCACCTGTGCGTTTGCGCAGGTGTATGTCATCCTCACCAGCCGGCCTCCTTTGCTTGTTTTTGAGCCAGTGCACGTGTTTTAATTGCGAAGGATTGTCAACAGGGCTCATCCGCAGTGCGGTCCCTGCACCTTGTGCCGCTTCTTGCGCCGCCGCCGTCTGGTGCAACCCGCTGGCCGCACGCGACTCCGCATTCTCACCAGGTGACCTTGGCCTCGGCATTGATGCTGCAAGCAAGGCGATGCCTCCCGCCTCTGCCGCCGCCTCCACTGCCGCCGCTGCTGCCGCCAGCCGCCGCCGCCTTGCGGCCGCCTCTCGCCGGCTCGTCGCTATCCACCTGCGCCAGCCATGCATGCCCCACCTAACACTCCTGTCTCAACGCCCTCTGCCCTGCAGGGGAGCGCCGGTAGGGCGCGGGTGCAGCCATGGCGGGCGCCGACGCGCTGCAGCGCGTGTCGATTAGCAGCGTGCAGCACCATGAGGAGGAGGCTTCGGAACTGGAGAAGGTGGGTGGAACTGTGCTGCTGAGCGCCAGCTTCCAGTCAACCATGAGCTGCAGCTGCAAGCCACTCATTCATCGGGACAGTTCGATGCTTGCATGCGCCTGAAGCCGCTGGCCGCCTGCCTCGCCTCGCCCACAGGCTGCGCTGGAGCGCATCCACGCAAAGCGGCTGGCGAACAAGGAGGCGGTGCTGGTCAAGGACGACCAGGGCCGCTGGCAGGTGCGATGTGCAGCAAGTTGTGGCATTCAAGGCAGGGCTCTCTGCTGCGGCAACTGCGGGCGTTGGGGCAGAGGTTGCACCCTCAGCTGCCGGTTCCGCTGGAGCCAGGCAGCTCGAGCCCAGCGCTGTGTCCGCCTGCCCACGCCCTCCCCACACTTGCAGCTGGTCAAGCTGCGCAAGCTGGACGCCAACAGCAAGCACCTGCTGCTGAGCCGCGTGTACCGGCAGACGGAGGACGAAGGGCTCGGCTTCTTTGCCCGCGTGCGCGAGCGCCTCGACAGGTGCGGGCTGGGCAGCTGGGCCGTGCTGTGCTGTGGGCTGGGCAGCTCTGCTGTGCTGCTTGGAGGCCGCTGGCAAGCCCGCTTGGTTTGGCAGTTGCAGGTTGGCTCTGTGGCAGGCCGCCCATCTGATGACGTCTGTTGCAGCCCACAGTGCTGCCGGCTTGTTCTCTGCATGCCCCAGCCGTTGCTGCTGCCCTCACCGCTCTTAGCTGCTGCTGCTGCCCGCTGCGCAGGGCCAACGTGCCCGAGGCTGCTGTTGAGATCCGCTTCAAGAACCTCAGCGTGCGCGGCAGCCAGATCATCAAAGCAGAGGAGCAGGGCCTGCTGGGCAAGCTCAAGGTGGGTGTTAGCAGGGCAGTGAGGAGAGATGGGTATGCGTGCCGGGGAACATGCGCCTTGGCTGCTGGCCTGGCATGCCGCTGTTTTGTCCCGCGTCCATACGATGCACCGTGGTGTCGCGAGCCCCCAAACCGCAAGCCCCAGCTCACCAGTGTGTCCCTGCTGCTGTCACTTCACGCCGCAGGCGCTCAACCCGCTGGCCGCCAAGCAGCGCGTGAAGAAGTGGAACATCATTGATGGCGTGTCGGGGGTGCTCAAGGTGGGAAGCGCAGGTTGTTGATGCGTATCGTCACATAGCAATGGCTTGGTGGCTGGCCCATGCATGCCTTCTCTCCGCAGTGATGGGTGCATGGGCGCCTGGCTATCTGTTGCAGCAGGCACACTGCATGCCCCCCCTTCCTCAGTTGCAGTGACCCCCGCTGCCCGCTGCCGTGTGCCTACCCCTGTGCAGCCGGGGCGGCTGACGCTGCTGCTGGGCACACCTGGCAGCGGGCGCAGCGTGCTGATGAAGGCGCTGGCTGGGCGGCTGGGCCAGGAGAAGACGCTCAAGGTGGGTGTTTGGAGTCGCTTGTTGTGCTGCCTGCTGGCTGCACGTGAAGAGGGGCTGAGCAGTTGGTTGCTGTGCCCACCTGCTCTGCCTCTGCTGCGCCCGCGGTGCTTATTCCGCACTAGCCAAGCGCTGCTGCCCACCCCACTTACCGCTCCTATGCCACCCTGCTTGCCGCCCCAGGTCAAGTACGACGAGCTGACGTACGACGGCCAGGGGCTGGACACGTTTGTGCCGGAGCGCACCGCGGTCTACGTCTCGCAGCTGGACAACCACTTTGGTGGGTTGAAGGGTTCAGGCTGCCGCCATGAAACTGCCATGGTGGCTAGCTTGTGGGACGCATGGGACGGCTGCTGTTGGTCAGCTGCGGCACCGCATGGCCGGCTTTACAGCTGCCTGTGCCTAGCGTGAAGCCGCTTCACCCACCACCTGCCTGCAGGCGAGCTGACGGTGCGCCAGACGCTCGAGTTCAGCGCCCGTGTGCAGGGAGGCCGCGGCGGTGAGGCAGGGGCCTGCAGCAGGGCACAGCGTATATGTACACTGCACTGAGTGCATTGCACTGAATGCCTTGGTGGGCTGCGTGTGTGGTTGTCAAGGGCATGGCCAGTTCCCCTCATACGTCCGCCGGCTGCCGGCTGTGTCCATGTGCCCGCAAACGGCTGCCCATCCCCCCACCCCCTCCCACACTAATTCCCAGAGCTGCTGGAGGCGCTGGAGCAGCAGGAGAAGGAGCTGGGCATCACGCCCGACCCAGACATCCAGAGGTGAGGGGGCAGGAAGTGCTGCTTTGCAGGCGCCTGCCTCTTGCCAGCAGAAGTGGCTTTCTCAGTGACCAGGCGGTGCTGCTCTTAGAAGCCTGCCAACCTGTGAGGGCTGCAATGTGGACCTGCGTGGCCCACGGCCTGACCTCGAACGGCACATCCTGCCGCAAGCACCCATCTGTTTCCCGTCTGAACACCTCACTTCCTTGCCGCCCAAATGCAGCTTCATGCGCGCCACGGCGGCGGGCGGCAAGCGCAACCTGGTGGTGGACGTCATGCTGCGCACGCTGGGCCTGGACATCTGCGCCGACACACTGGTGAGGCAGCTGCGCCTGCTGGCTGGCTGGCTGGCTGCCTTTTGGTGTATGGCTGATGCAAGTGTTGTTGCAAGTTGTGCAGAGCTTGCCTTCCAAGCTGGCGTGCCATCACGCGCCCTGGGCAGCCGGGGTGCAGAGCTTGCTGCTGCCATCTCGCATGCACATCACACCTGATGTCTCGGGCCCTGCCCTGCAACCCACCTGTCCAGGTGGGCAACCACATGATCCGCGGCATCAGCGGCGGCCAGAAGAAGCGCGTGACGGGCGGAGAGATGCTGGTGGGACCCGCCAAGGTGAGGGGCCTGTCCCAGCCGTTTGTGTTGTTCTTGTGCAAGTGCAGGGTGGAATGCTTTGGCTGCTGCAGTGGTTGTGTGGCACCTGCGGCATCCAGCACCCCCCATAATCCTGCTGTGTGGTCCAAACCGCCTGCAAATCTGCGCCCTGCACCCCCTCGCCAGGTGCTGTTTGCGGACGAGATCTCCACGGGCCTCGACTCGGCCACCACTCACGACATTGTCCAGGTGGGTGCTCAGACTCTCTAGGTTTATTTGGAACAGCTGGGCAGCGAGGCTCAAGTCGGGTTGGGTGTGGCAAGCAGGCTGTGCACCATGGGGTGGCCACTGAAGCGTGCCTGCTTGGCTGCCAGCAGCGCTCAGCCCGTGTGCCCCTACCCTCACCCCTGTCCTCCCCCCTCCCACCTCCCCTCAGGCCATGAAGCGGGTGACGCGCTACCTGAACAGCACCATGCTGGTGGCGCTGCTGCAGCCCGCACCCGAGACGCTGGAGCTGTTTGACGACATCATGGTGCTCAGCTCCGGCAAGGTGGGTGCCTGCTTACTTTTCTTGTTCTGACGCTGGATGGGTTCCTTTTATAGTACCATGTTTTGAAACGCTGGGGCGGCCTGCTGGCCCCATGGTGCTTAGCTCCGGCAAGGTGGCCGTGGTGGATGGGCGCCCGACCTTGTGTGGAGACGGTTGGGGATGGCGGGTTTGTGTGCTCTGCTGTTGCCCAGGGCGGCTGTTGGCTCAACTGCAGCGAGTGCATGGCTTGTGCGTCACAACATGCGGAGCTGGTGTGGTGCCCGCTGGCTGGGGTGCCGGTTCATCCTTCGCCACTGTCGCTTCACCCCTGTCCCTCTTGTCGCCCGCACCCTTGCAGATCATCTTCCACGGCCCCCGCGAGGGCGTGCTGCCCTTCTTTGAGGGCCTGGGCTTCGTGTGCCCGGAGCGCAAGGGCGTGGCCGAGTTCCTGCAGGAGGTGCCCACGCTGGCAGGTGCGCTGTGGGATCGCGGCAAGGATAGTATGCCACCGACAACGCGGTGCACCCGGTCTGTCTGCTCCTCCGCAGCTGGTATCTGCTATGCCAACGGGTTGTGCTAACAGCACCGACACCATGCTATCAACCCTGTCTTCACCCCCTTCCCTCCTCCCCGCAGACCAGCAGCGCTTCTGGGCGGGCGACCCGCGGGATTGGCAGTTTGTGAGCGCCCAGGAGATTGCGGACGAGTTTTACACCACCACCGAGGCGGGGCGCGACATCATGCGCGCGCTGGAGGTGGGCACCGCAGTGCCTCGCCTTGCTTTGCCAGGGTGTGTGCCTGGTGGGCGGCCTGTCGGCCAGAGCACAAATCACCAGCACAGCGGCACAATGTTACTGCACACAGCCCACCACTTCCCGTCTGGTTCACCCTCCGCTACCCCCCGCTCTTCCTTCTCCAGGTGCCCTTTGAGGTTGAGGCCGCGGGCACAGACGCCGCCGCCGGCATCAGCGCTTCGGCCCTCATCAAGTCCAAGTACGGGGCGGGCCCGATTGAGCTGGCACGCGCCTGCCTGCGCCGCGGGCTGTGGCAGCTGCACGGCAACCTGCCCATGCACATGGGGCGCCTGTGAGTGGCTGGGGGCGGGGCAGTGTACGGGCTGTTTGCGCACCTGTGGCGGTTTGTGCTGCATGCATCATGCATGTGTGGCAGCATGTTGCCCCCGCCAGGCGTTCCTTTGCCAGCAAGCCCGCAGGCCCCCAACTACTAGGATCACTCAAACCATCGCTTCCTCCACTTGGCCTGCTCTGAAATTGACCGGTTCCAGATCAGCGTGCTGACTGCCTCATCTGCCATGCAGTTTCCAGACCATCCTGCTATCCTTTGTGGTGGGCACGCTGTTCCTCAAGGAGGACAAGGGCCTGCAAACCGGGCCCAACGGCGAGCCAAACGTGACTGCCTCCCTCACCTCCGCAAACAACTTCCTCGGCGTGCTCTTCTTCACCACAATCAACTTGTGAGTGGCGGGGGCAGGACATTGGAGTGCTTGGAGAGGTTGCATTGCTGTGGTGCTGTGTGGAGGCGCTGCTGGTGCTGGGCCGTGGTGCACCACTTTGCTTGCTATTCTGTTGCCCAGTTTGCTTGCTACTCTGACTCTGACTCGCACCTTCAGCCGACAGCTCGGTCCTCACCCTGCCCTGCCGTCTTCTGCCTCCCTCTGCCCGCAGCATGGTGGCCTCGTTCCCCGACTCAGCGCTGCTGGTGGAAGCCCTGCCCGTGTGGTACAAGCACCGCGCCGCAAACTTCTAGTGAGCCTGGGCCCGGGCCTGAGTGCAGCTAGCTTTTGTGCGCGGCGTGTGTGGCACAAACACGTGCAGCGTGCTTTGTCTACTCCTCTCCTATCCCTGCCATGCGTCCCGCCTGCCGCCTCTCTTGCGTCACACCCTTCCCATTCCCCCCCTCCTGCCCTGCAGCCCCGCCTGGTGCTTTGCACTGCAGAACGTCGTGATGCGCCTGCCCTGGGTGTTTGCCGAGTCCTGGGTGTGGACACTCATGGTGAGCCAGCGCTGGTTCCAGGCAGGACGGCAAATGAGCCAACGCCGCTGCCGCGTGTTTGCTGGTGGCTGTTTCGCATGGGACGCACTGACTCAGGCACTGTTCTGCGCACAGTAAACAGCAGGCCTCATCCCTGCCGCCCCTCAATCCACCCAATCTTGCGTGCGCAGATCTACTTCTGCGTGGGCTTTGTGACCAGCGTGCGCCTGCTGGCCTTCTGGGCCATCACCTTTGCCATCGGTGAGCCGCTTCATGAGGGGCTTCTCGCAACGCTGGGGCAACTGTTGCATGCAATGTTGCATGTGATGGCGAGGCCAGCATGTTGCCGCCCACGTGCTGAGGTACGAGCCTAGCAGCGGCGGCGGTCAGGCATGGTCTGGCCACCCGGCATGATTTATCTTCTCCCGGCGCCCCCGCAGGCTGCTTCTCCCTCACCCTCTTCCTGGCCAGCGGCTCGCTCATGCGCAAGGTCCCCTCGGCCAACGCGCTGCAGGTGTGCGCATGGGGCTGGCCTGGCTGGGGGGTTGGATGCCTGCACCAGCTGGCGGCGTTCAAGCTGCGCTTAGAATGCAAGGCATCTCCTACCGCTGCCCATGCCACCCTCCTCACCTCCCACCGCCCCTCCCCGCCCTGCCCTGCCCTGCAGGCAACCTTCCTGCTGCTGTTCGTCAACACGTGTGGCTTCGTCATCAGCAAGCCCCAGATCCCGGGCGGCTGGAACGGCGTGTACTGGGCCAACCCCATGCAGGTAGGTGCCCCGGCCGGCTTTAGCAGCTCTGGAGGATTAGGCTGCACAGTGATTTGATGTCGATATGAAAACCAGCAGACTTTCCAGCAGCTGAAAGCCGGCTGCTGTGGGTGCTTTGCCTGGGGCGCTCTGCTACTGCAGCACACTTGCTCACTGTGAGACAAACACCTCTGCATTTGCCCCAATGCCTTGCAGTACTACCTGACAGGTTTGGCTGTGAACGAGATGACGAGCAGCGACTGGTCGGAGGTGGTGCCCGGCACCAACCAGAGCATTGGCTCGCTGGCGCTGCAGAGCAGGTGGGTGGCGGCTGTGGAGCTGCATGGCACCGCTGCGCGATCTGCGTCTGCCAGGTCGGGCCTATAGCCTGACTGGACGAGGTTTTATCCATGAGCAGAAGCACCAGCTGGTCACCTTCAACGCAAATTGGCGATGTTCACTCCTTGCAGGGGTTTCAAGCAATCGTACGACTACGTGTGGGTGGCCATCTTTGCATGGGGCTTGGCTGCTTGCTGCCTCAACTTTGGTAAGCACCGTGTGGCAGCAGCCGCAGTGGGGCGTGGTGGCTGTTAGGGTGCTTGGCATGCTGATGTGATGGCGTTCAGCGTGCAGATGTTTAGTCGCCCAGCGGGGCCCCTGTGTGATAAGTGCGTGCGCCAGCCGCTGCTTCCCAACCTAACCCTTCCAATCCTCCACCTGTGCTTCCCTTCCCGCAGGCGCCATTGTGCTGTTCCTCAACAAGATGGCCGCACCCAAGGACGCCATTGTGGTGTCAGAGGAGGCGTATGCGGTGCAGGTCCGCTTTTTTAGCCCTAATTGTTTGCCTGGTTACAGGGAGCTGAGGCAGGAGGCGAGCCCGTGCAATTGCAAGCAATTGCCGCGACGCTTGCGGTGCAGTCGAACGCTCAACCAATCTCTGTTGTCATAACTGCGGTGCAGGTCCGCTCTCGCACTGGACTGGACGCCGAAGCCGTGCTCGCGGCCCTGGCAGGTGGGCAGAGCTGGGCAGAAGGAGGGGCAGGCGGTGCAGGGTTGTCAGTGTTGGCTACCGGTGGCTTCCATGTCTGCATCAACCAGGGAGGATGGCCCAGCTTACAAATAGCCAAGCCCTGCCGCCAACCCAAGTCCTTACCCCGCTGCCCACCCGCCCCGCAGAGAGCAAGTGCGGCCAGAAGAGCGCCAACGGCAGCGCCGAGTCCTCGCCCCGGCCAACCAATGGCACCCTGAGCAAGGGCCGTTTCAAGAAGGTGGCCTCGGCCGCGGCGCTGGATGTGGAGGCGCAGAAGCCGCAGCACGTGACCGCCCTGCCCTTCAAGCCTATGACCATGACCTTCAAGGACGTCAGGTGGGCGCTGTGCGAAGCTAGCGAGGACAGCCGCAGAGTCCACCCAGCACAGCGGGCAGACGGCCTGCTGTCTGCCCATCCATGCCCAGGAGCTGCCTGCTCTACACCGGTTCATGCCATCGCTCTCCTGTCAATGCACATGTCACCAAACGTACTCATGAACTTTTTTCGGTACGTTTCCAGGTACTCGGTACCCTTCCCGAAGGACGCGGCGCGCGACGAGAGCAACACGGGCGAGGGCCCCCACGCCAACCAGCTCATCCTGCTCAAGGGCATCAGGTGTGGCAGAAGCAGGGAGGGGCCGATAGGAATGGCAGTGGTCTGCGGAGCTCGGCACGTGAGCAGCTGGAATGGAGGTAGCAGCGGTGTCGTTTGCATCCGTGTCGTTTGCATCCGCCTGCCCGCCTAAACACACACAAGTATTTGCTCAACTGCCGTGATCCCAATGCTCTCTTTCTCCACTGCAGCGGCTCCTTCCGCCCGGGCATCCTGACCGCGCTGATGGGCGCCTCGGGTGCCGGCAAGACGGTGAGAGCTGGGAGCTGCCTGTGGTTACACAAGACTGCAACTCCAGCTGCATAGAGTTAGCAAGGGGCTGCTGTGCTGCGTGACTGGCGCGCCCACTTCTGACGCCCACCTCACTCACACAGCTCTTACCTTCCCGTACAGACCCTGATGGATGTGCTGGCGGGCCGCAAGACGGGCGGCATCATCACCGGCGACATTCGCGTCAATGGTGCGCCTCTCAGCCGGCTGGGGCTACAGGGGCGTGGGGGCGTGGGGGCATGGGGGCATGGGGGCAAGGTGCAGAATCATATCGTGGGGAAGCCTTCTTGGCAGAGGAGGGACGTGTTTGATCCTCTGTTCGAGCGGCTAACATGCCTTCTGTCTGCTGTGCAGGCCACCCCAAGGTGCACAACACCTTTGCGCGCGTCAGCGGCTACGTGGAGCAGACGGGTGGGTGCTGCTGGCATACATTTGTAGCTGGATGTATTTTCAACTGCTGGATCTCCCGCCGCATCCTGACACCTTGTTCCCTGCCTGTACCTCAACTCCCCTTTCCTCGCCCCGCCAGACATTCACGTGCCATTTGCCACGGTGCACGAGGCGCTGCAGCTGAGCGCGCGCCTGCGCCTGCCCAGCCACATCAGCCAGCAGGCAGAGAAGACGGAGACGTTTGTGCGCGAGGTGCGGGCGCCGCTGCTGCCGCCGGGGCCTCTTTGTGGGGCGCAACCAAAGTGTGCTGTGCTGCGGCGAGTGCTGCGACTGGCGTTTCTCGTTTGCCTGGCCTGCCCCGCCTCTACTTGCCAACCTCCGCCCTCCCAAACCCTACCTTACAAACCCTCCAATTAAACACAGATCATGGACCTGATCGAGCTGACCCCCATCGCCGACTCGATGGTGGGCCTGCCCGGCAGCGGGCTCAGCGTGGAGCAGCGCAAGGTGCGGTGGTTTGCAGGGCTGCAGGGGAGGGCGGGCAGGGAGGCAGGGAGGCATAGATGAGCTGATGCGCGCGACACAGTAGGCATGCAGTTGCCAGCTGGCCAGCCTTGCTGCTCACCCGCCGACAGCTGCTGATGTCCCACCGACCTGCTCGGCCGCGTCCTTGATTGCAGCGCCTGACCATTGCGGTGGAGCTGGTGGCCAATCCCTCGATTGTCTTCAGTAAGTGTGGCTTGAGATGGGTTGGACGCCTCAAGTCGATTGGGCAGAAGCGGCGGTAAAGTTGCAATCAAGTCGCCTGCTGCACTATGCCGCCGCACGTGTGGCTTGCAACACGCTTGGCCCGAGCCTGTCTGTCCTTGCGCCTGCTGACCCTCCCTGCCCCCACCCTGCCCATCTTTCCTGCAGTGGACGAACCGACTTCGGGTCAGATTGTTTTGCGGTTTGAAGGCCATTGCACGGCTCGGGGTTTGCAGGGCGACTGCCACGTGCTAGTAGAGCGTGCAGCATCACAGCGGACTTCACCCTGCCCTTCCCAAACACCGGCGGTTTTGGCCGGGGAAAGGGCTTGCTGTGCCGTGGAAACAGGGCCCCTGACTGCGCTGCTGCGGCACCCGGCTGTGCAGCCCGGCAATGTGCCTGCACTGGTACAAGTTCCTCCAGAAATTGCCCCTGCGCCAGTCAACATAACCCGGCCGCACGGCTACAGACTGTCTGATCATGTTCACCCGCCTGCTCACCAACCATGCCTGCAGGCCTGGACGCCCGCGGCGCCGGCCTGGTCATGCGCGCCGTCAAGGCCACCGTCAACACCGGGCGCACGGGTGCGCAACTGGGCAGAGGCGGGTGGGCAAGGGCAGGAACACGAAGGGCTGTTTGGCCGCAGTGCAGCATGCCCCAAGCTGCTTACCTCCGCGCCCTCAGCTGCAAGTCTGTGCTCTGCTGCCTTTTGTTGCCCCTGCAGTGGTGTGCACCATCCACCAGCCTTCGCTTGAGATCTTCGAGGCCTTCCAGGAGCTGCTGCTGCTCAAGGTGAGGAGGAGATCGATGTTGCACGGCACTAACGCTTAGTTTGCACGGCACGCTTGCCCGGACAGCTGAAAGAAGCAGATGCCGCTGTCCGCCCCTCTCCTACATGTCCTCCTCCCCCTCGTGCCCTGCCCCTCCGTGCAGCGCGGCGGAGAGACCATCTTCAGCGGCGCAGTAGGCCCCGATGCCCGCAACCTCATTTCCTACTTCTCGGCCATCGAGGGCGTGCCTGCCATCAAGCCGCGCATCAACCCCGCCAACTGGTGCGCTGCCGTTCTGTTGAGGCATTATGTGCTGGGCTGCTGGCATGAAGTGGCACCTCTTGCCGTCTTCGCTTGACGGCCTCGGCCTCTGGAGCCTCAAACTGCGTTCATGCGCTCCATCGCCCCTGTCTCACCACCTCTGTCTCAACACCCCTTGGAAAACGACCTCCCCCTGTTTGTTGCAGGATGCTGGAGGTGACCTCGCCTGAGGCAGAGAAGCAGACGGGAGTGGACTTTGCGGAGCTATATGCCGGCAGCCAGCTGGCGGCCGCCGCCGATGCCATGGTGGACAAGCACAGGTGCGGGGGCGTCATTTGGAGGTGGAGGGGAAGTGTTGCAGGCAGGCGGTGGGGCGGGTGGGCAGGCGAGTGGTTGCGGCAGAGCAGGCGGTGGGGCAGGCAGGTGGAAAGGTATGCGCCAAGGTCGCCGGCGGCAGTTTCGGCCGTGTAAGAAGCAGAGGTGTCATAAACACATATACACAGCCCAGTCGCCAAGCAAGCCGGAACTCCTTGCTCCCTGCCCCGTGCAGCGAGCCGCCCGCGGGCGAGGAGCCGCTTCGCATGCAGGACCTGAACGTGTGCAGCAGCCTGGTGCAGACGCGGGAGCTGACGCGGCGCAACCTCAAGTGAGATGGGGGCCATGTGTTTTGGGGGTAGGGTTGCAGGACGGGGGAGGTTTGGCTGCCAATTAGGCGGCACCTTGGAGCAGTGCAGCACATGCACTGCTGGTCCGTCAAGCCGGTCAGGGCAGGCAACATGAGCTGGCATGCTTCGAAATATGCACTGGGAACCTAACCTCTTCCCCGCTCCCTCTGGATGCTGAACTTGTTCTGCACCCCCTCTGCCCTAATCAACCTGCTCCTCCCAGGGAGCTGACGCGCGACTTCTCCTACAACGGCATCCGCACGCTCATCACCCTTGCCATCGCTATCTGCCTGGCCACGCTGTACGCCAACCAGGGCCAGGAAGTGGGCACCTACGGAGGTGCGTGACGGGTGTAGCCCTTCTGTTGTTCCAGCGCAGCGGGTTAATACCAGAAGGGGGTCTCTTTGGAACAGACTTCTGCCTTGAGCTGACCTCCACCCGCCTCCGCATTGTATCAGCTTCCAACTCCAGCCCATGCCCACAGCACTGCTCTCTGCGCCTGTCTCCATCCCTGCAGGCGTGCTCAACGTGGCGGGCGCCATGTACGCGGGCAGCACCTTTGTGAGTGCCCGCTGCCCGTCCCGCCTGCACCTGCCTGCTGTGTGTGGTCTATCAATGCAGGCGCTGTGCTGGGTCCCGCCTGCATCGGTCATGTTGCTGCCCATTGAACGGATGCCCCACGTGGCATCCTTTTGCGCAGGTGGCCGTCATGTACCTGTTCACAGTCCAGGATTCCCTGGTGATCCGCCGCACCGTGTTCTATCGCGAGCATGCGGCCGGCACGTACAAGTGAGCGTCGGGCGGGCCTGCACGTTCGGATAGAGCGCGTGTCTTGTGCTACGGTTGTGCAGCTGGCTGGCATTCACAGATGCGACCCTGCCCGCCGCTGACAGTAAGGCTGTTCACCCCATGCGCCGCGCAGCGTCATCCCCTTCTGGGCGGCGGAGCTGCTGGCTGAGGCGCCCTTCCTGGTGGTCAACGCTATGATCTACAGGTGCGGTGGCACTAGTACGCGGCATCTCACTTTCCTGCCCAACTATCCCACGTGGCAGCTGCTAGCTGGCATGCGCATGGGCTGGCATGCGCATGCTGTGGAGCCCTGCGCATGCTGTGGTTGAATCCTTACATCTTGCTGCTCGTTGCACCCGCCGCGCCGCAGCGTGATCGCGTACTGGGGCGTGGGCTTCATCCCGGACGCCGCCAAGGTGCGCTGTGTGCTGGGAAGATAGAACAGACATGCAGCACCGCTTGGTGTGCTGTGCCGCAATAGAGTCGGCAGGACCTGCCGGCCATGCGTGCGAAAGCCCGCATGCATGCTGAACCTGCTGCTCTCCCCCGCCTTCTTTCTCCTTTCCCTCAGTTCTTCTGGTACTACCTGATGATCCTGCTGGTCCTCTTCGCCTTCATCTCCTTCGGTGAGAGCCGTCTCTGTGACTGTGTGCGTTTGTGCGCAGTGTTTGGCGGTGGTCGGGCAGGTTATGCGCCCTCAGCGTTGCTGCCTCGTGTCGGCGCCGCCTGCTCCCACCTGCCGACGCCCGGCGGAGCCGCGCAGCTGGCAATCGCCAATCCACTCCCTTCAACCCTCTTGAGTTGCAGGCATGATGTCGGTCCACATCACCCCCAACCTGGAGATCTCCAATGCCTTCTCCGCCTTTGCCTTTGCCCTCATCAACCTGATGTGCGGCTTCATGCGGCCCAAGGCCTCCATCCCCAAGGGCTGGATCTGGCTCTACTACCTCGACCCAGCCAGTGAGTGGCTAATGCTGGTCGCGCTTGATGCCGAAGTTTGCGATGCTGGGTTGGCGTGCGTGGGGCAGTTTCGCCCGGGTGTGGCGGGGCCTGAGTACTGCCAGCTGTGCTCAGCTCGGTGCACGGTGCGAAGCCCCAGAGCTGCTGCTGGCCTTGGCCTGATTTCACCCGCGTCTACTCCGCCCTCCCCCTCACCTCCCAGGCTACTCGCTGTACGGCATGGTGGCCAACCAGCTGGGTGACGTGGACAGCTTGATGGAACTGCCACCCGGCTCGGTGAGGCTTGCGCATTCGGGTTGACAATGTTGTGCAATTGCCTGTGCCCAGCCGCCGGCACTGTTGCTTGCATGCGGGGCGGCTGGCACATCGAATTGCGGCGCTGCAAACACTGGAATCGCGTCTCACTAAGCGGAGCGTTGCCGCCGCCGCCTGTGGTTTGTGTCTGCAGGTGCCCGCCCAGGTGCCCGTCCGCACCTTTGTGGAGAGCTACTTTGGCTTCAAGCACTCCTTCTTCGTGAGTGATGCTGCTTGATATGGTGCATGCACGCTGGTGCTCAGACCTGACCTGCACGGGCTGCTGTGGCTGCGTGGGTGCAGCTCGCATGAGGCTGCACTGGTGGGGGGCGCACAACGGGCAAACCAGCCTCTCCTTACCAATGCCCTCCGCCGGCCGCTGTCCCCGCAGGGCTGGTGCGCACTCATCCTGATTGCCTTCACGGTCTTCTTCCGCCTGATGGCCCTGCTGGCGCTTAAGCGCCTGAACTTCCAGCAGCGCTGAGGCGGCGGCAGCTTTGCAGCTTGAGCGCGCCTCAAGGAAGCGAAAGCTTCCAGCCCGGCTGGCCTTCATCCGGACCAGCAATGAACGAGCGGCATGCACATCACTAGCCTGCCCAGAGTCTCAACCCTGTTGCTAGACTTGGAGAGTGTTACTTCTTTTGCGTTTGCAAGCGCCTTGCCCCCTGGTGCGGGATGGACAGGCTGATCGCCCTGATACCCAGCCCTTCTCCCCCTTGCTGATAAAACTCGTGCGCGAATGAGCGTTTTACCATCCCTGCCGTACCGTCCTTTGATTCATGCTTTTCTGGCAATTACTGCTGCCCCATTTTCACACCGCATGCTGCCCTCAGCCCCTCACCCCTTGCCGCAGCAGCTGTCCTGCCATTCCTAGCAACCGTGGGATCTGTCCTTTGATTGCTTTTGCAACCCTCTTTGCAACCCCATGCCCTGCGCTGCTCACGCCCCACTGATGTAATTATGCGTGGGCAGGGTTGTGAGGCATCAACAAGATTGCTTCTGGGAACGCACCATACAGCACACAGACACGCACAGGGCCGTGGTGGACTGAGGTGCACCAGCCAGTGCCCTCTCGTCTTCCTCTGCCTGCATCTTCAGTTCTGCCCGCCCGTCCCCTGTGCGCTGACGCAGCTGCAGTGCCCCCTGGCGCTGCCACCAGGGCCTTCCCCTTGCCTTGCTCAATTGATTGCCTGCCCGCTGCTCACGCACCCAGTG
>VFQQ010002604.1_pt1 | contig 19704 bp, 26 predicted proteins | sample 3512341 | NCBI WGS metagenome assembly VFQQ01 (sample SAMN10412373, study PRJNA504923) | tailings metagenome | isolation source: Relicate 2 Philex TSF1 revegetated site | place: Philippines: Tuba, Benguet | collected 2017-08-29 | reverse complement strand
CGTACATTCGTGCAAGTGCCAGACGCCAAGACTCAGCTTTGGGTCGACGAGAGCGGCAGCAGCACAACTGGCAACCGCTGCAGCCGGCCTGGAAGCAACAGCAACCCAGTGGGCGACAGACGGGGGCATCAGGGAAGTCGTAGCAGGGTGCAAACGCAGCAAAACGATCAGAGCAGGCATCCGCCTCGCCAGCCCAGCGTTACAACACTGGCTGGACAACTGTCGTGTAGCTACGATCAATGCTCATCTCCCAAGCTGATGGCGGCACGAAGTGCTCACCTTGCAGTTGGCCTCTCAAGGAGGGGAGGACGTGCGCCGCCGCTGGCGGCGGAGCAGTGGCGGAACCGCCGACCCAGCAGGCCCAGCAGCGTCGCTTAAAGCGCCTGATGTAAATCCCGTTGCATCAGGTGCGCAATTCACCAGCTCGTCTGCAGCCAGGCTCGCAGCTAGCCTTCCCTGCCCGTTGCTCACGCCAGGCCCCTCCACAGTCGGCGCTCCTCAGACTCACGCCGCTTCGCCGGCCAGCACACATGGCGTGCTGCGCGGCGCTGCAGCAGCGACCGGGCTGGGCGGCGCCCCGCGCCAGCTTGTCGCTGACTGCCGCCGTCGCCGCCACCGCTCGCAGGCAAGCCGCTCGCGCTGCCGATGGTGGCTGCATGCTCAACATGGACGACATACTCATGTAGCATTTCTGCATACCGATAGATCGCCATGCTCACGTGCGGTGCAAACGGCCACTTATGCCCTGCAGGCCACACGCTGCCGCCCGGACCCAACGGCAACGGCACCAGCCAGTGGCAGCGCAGGCAGCTGGACAGCAGCAGTCAGAGAGCAGCGGCAGGCAGGCTGCGGGCGACATTGGTGGAGAGGCGGCCAGCAGCTTCGAAGCAGCCAGCAGCAGCCCAGCCCCAGTAGCCCCCGCCGTGCCCATTTGCGTGTGGGCCGTGGCGGTGAGGAGGTTGCAGCAGCCCGGCAGCAGCTGCAGGCGCATTTGCAGCAGCAGAGCAGCATCAGCAGGGATAAGGCAGCAGAGCTGGCGGGCAAGCTGTCTGCCACGCTAGGTGCAGCAGCAGACCAGCAGGTGTCGGCACCGCTGCAGTGGCTCGTCGGCCGTGGCATGCAGCCGGTCAAGGCAGCGCAGCTGTTGGCGCGCATGTGCGAGTCAGGCACCGATGCCTCCAAAGTGCGGCAGTGGCCCACTTGGCAGCCAGTGTTTGAGGCCAACTGGCAGCTGGCAGACAGCCTCCTAGCGGCCTACCTGCAGCAATGCAAGGAGACCAAGCAGCGGCCGCTGAAGGACAGCGAGTCAATGGCAGCACTGCTCAGCAGTCAGCCCAGCCGGTATCGGCTGCTTCGGGTGCCAGACGTCCACAGCAGGGTGGCGGTGGTGCAGCAGCAGCTGGGGCTGACAGATGCAGCTGTGGGGCAGCTAGTTGCAGGTGGACTGGCGTTTGGCGGCAATGAGGCCACAGTTGCAGCGGCGATTCAGTGGCTGGTCAGCTTTGCAGGCAGCAGGGAGGCAGCTGCTGACATGCTGCGAGCGGCCCCATCGCTCGTGTGCATATCAGCAGCCACGCTGGACAGCAAGGTTGCAGCGCTGCAGGCAGCCTGGGCGGGCGCCCTGCAGCCGGGGCAGGTGCGGCAGCTTGTGCAGCGGTCCGCCATGGTGCTGTTCTTTGACGAAGCACGGTATCAGCCTGCGGCAGATGTGCTGCGTGGCTGGTTCCCACAGTTTGATCAGCTGCTGACAGCTGTGACAGTGGCCCCGCATTTGCTGGGTGCTTCAGCCGACATCCTGCAAGCCAACGAGCGCTGGTTCTTGGGCCCGCCGCTCAGCCTCAGCAGCCAGCAGTTTCTGGCGCGGGTGCGGGCGGCGCCACAGGCGTTCTTCCAGAACTTGGCAAGTGCTAACACCCAGCACAAGCTGGCCTTCCTGACTCAGGTGGGTGGCTTGTTGGGTGGGTGGGCAGGCTGTGCTTACATGCCAGATATTGGGTTGATGGGAAGCATGTGTTGCCCCTCAACTACCGCCGTGCGCCAACTGTGCCGTTGTGTGCTGAGCAGTAGGCAGTCCCTCTTCTGGTTGCCAGGTGGGCAGCGTGCCCCTGGAGCGCGCCCTGTCGGCCAGCCACCTCACTTACCTCAAGTCGGGCCTGACCGCGCTAGCGGGCCGCTATTTCCTGCTGGCCGAGCACGGCGTGCCGGTGCCACGCCACAAGGACGGCGGCATCGGGCTGAGCTATGCAACCAAGGGTCTGCCACGCCTGCTGCGCTTCATGCGGCAGCACGACAGCGAGCAGCAATTGCCAGCCGAAGATGATGCAGCGCTGTCCTACATTGACTCGTGGCTGAAAGCCTGGCCGCAAACGGAGAGCGGGCAGCGGTGGCACTGCCCTTAAATGAGCCGTGGCTGCTTGTTGGCCCGTGTTGTCGATCAGCGCCACGCTATCCCTCGTGAATCTCTTGTCATGCCAATCAGCTCTCCCATTATGTCACAACTTTTCATACACTTTCAGCCCGTGTCTGCACCCAAATGCACCCAGAAGTCACAGTGCCGCCAAAACTTGCGCTTGCACAAGTGCCCAACATTATAGAATAAATCAATTGAGCTGTCAACGCTGTGAATGGCAACACAAACATGGCTAGCACGACATTTGGGCTGTGCAGCAGCGTTGTTCATGCGGCTAGCCAGCGCGCCGCTTCGCTGCCCAGCAGGCTACAGCTTTGCGTGGTGCATCAACCGCGAATCGCCACCGTACTGAGCGGGGTTCCTGTTTGTCACTGCTAAGGCATCCTAGGCGGCTTGCAAGTCGCGCTTGCCTTCCCACCTTTCAACCCGAGCGGCGCCAGCGGATTTTGGCACCGCCAGCAAGCGCACGGTCGTCGTGAACTGCGGCTGTAACCCGCAAGCATTGCGCCGCCGGCTTCCAGCCCGCAGCTGCCCCGCCGCTGCCGCCGCCCCTCCACCCCTGCCGCCGCCCAGCCTTGGCCTGAATGGAGGTCGCGCTTGACAAGCTGCGGGGGGCGCGGGACAAGCTGCCCCCCGAGCAGCACAGCAGCGATATGCTTAACCTGCTGGAGGCTTTGGAGGGGCTGGAGACTGCCGAGGCGGAGCTGCAGGCGGCAAAGGAGGAGGGGCTGCCTGCAACCGACCCGCGCATCTTCAAGGTGGGTGCTGCATCACGTGTGCCCTGCGGCCACAGAGTGCTGTTTGGCCCTGCACAGCCTGGGAGCCGCAACGAGTGCAGGAGACGTGTTGCATGCAGCAGCCACGCCTGACCGCCCTGCAGCTGTTGTAGCAGGCACACCCAGCCGCCCTGACACCCGCTGCTCCTGACTGTGCCTGCTCCTTCCCCCATCCCAGGTGCTGGTCGGCCTGTTGCGCAGCTATGCCCTCTGTGGCAGCACAGCGCGCACGCTGTTTGGCAGCGCAAAGCTGGCCGCCCTGCTGAACAATGATTTCCTGCAGGTGGGCAGGGTTGGGCTGCATGGGAGAGCGCAGGGGTGGACCATGCTTGCATTGGCCTGCTGCTTTGCCTGGCACTCAGCCACCTGACCCAAAGCGACCTGCACGTTTGCTGGCTTGCAGCCCGTGATGATACCACAGCGCGACGGCAACGGCCGACTGCAGCACGTGGTGGTCTGTCCAACAGGCGAGCCGCCCCAGCGCCGACAGCGTCCAGCCCCCTGCAGCGCGCCCTGCGCCTTCACGCTGCCTACTGTCACATGCAGCAGCAGCAGCAGCGGCAGCGCCCAGCCGGGCGCAAAGCGCATGCCGGCTTGTCTGCAGCTCATGCCTCTGCATGCTCATGCGCCAATGGAGACTGTCTCTCTCTCTCCAGCGCTAACCGCTGCATTGCCCCCAGGGGGCCCTCCTGGTGTGCTATTGCAGAGGGCATCCCCGCCTTGCGCCCAGACTCAGCCATCAAGCTGCTTGTGGCAGCCGTGGAGGTGGGCCGAGGCTCTTGCAGCACCGGACCCCTTGCAGAGCAAGCCATGCGCGTCTTCCAGATGCCCTTCCTCGCACTGTGAGCTGCCCAGACCTGGCTATGTGTAACCTAGCACTTGCCCTTGCGCGCTGCCGCTGCACAGCAGCATGTGCTTGTTGCCAAGTAGCACACACCCCGGTGGGCGGGCCTGCCGCTGTGCACCGCTCGCTGCGGCTGCATGCAGTCGGATGCATTAGGCAGCCCTGCCAAGCCGTGTTGCAGCGGTCCAACACGAGCTGCCCAGACCTGGCTATGTGTAACCTAGCACTTGCCCTTGCGCGCTGCCGCTGCACAGCAGCATGTGCTTGTTGCCAAGTAGCACACACCCCGGTGGGCGGGCCTGCCGCTGTGCACCGCTCGCTGCGGCTGCATGCAGTCGGATGCATTAGGCAGCCCTGCCAAGCCGTGTTGCAGCGGTCCAACACGTGCCACAATTTCTGCTGCGCCTCTGCAGGTGGATGGACGCGCAGCAGCCGATGCCAGACAATGCAGCAGCGATGGACGTGCATCGTCAGCTGCAGTCGCAGCGCTGGGTGCCAGCCTGGCCTGCCCCAGGCAGCGGCGGCGGCGGCGTGCAGCAGCAGTGGCCGCTGACGCCCCCTGCCCGCGCCCTGGCTGCTGAGCTGGCGGCACACACTCCGGGAGTGACCCTGGACGACGTGCGGCAGTGGGCGCTGCTGCTGCGCACGCTGCTGTGCTGCAACGGCGCCGCGCCGCCGGCGCCGGCGGTGCAGCAGGCGATCCTGCGCGACTGCCAGCAGCTGATCAGTGGGGGCAGCCATGCAGTGGGCAAGGTCAGCCCCTCGTATGCAGCGCTGCGGGCCCATGACGTGATCATTGGGTCCGACTCCTGGGCTGGCATCGACGATGCGCGGGTGGACAGTGCCGCCGCCTTTGTGGCCGCATCCATCGAACGGGCCCTGGAGGCACGCTGTGAGCCTCTGCTCTGGCATGTTTGTTTGTAGTGACACAGCTTGCTACCATGCGTGCCAGCCTGGGAGGTGCATGCGCAGTGCTGCATGCGCGTTGCACAGCAAGTTGCAGCTGCCCTCCGGCCCTGCCGCCAGGGCACACAGCATGCACAGCAGCTGCTGACCTGGCTGCCCGCCAAACCCTGCCACCCTGCCTCACCCCTGACCCCTGCAGGCTGGCCAGTTGCTTCGGAGTTGATCCACCGCAAGTTGCAATACAACGTGCTGCCGGCGCTGCAGCCCGGCAGCCGCTTCAACAGGCGCGCGCGGCAGCAGGCGCGGGAGGACGCTCACCAACTGCTGGACCAGGCGCGGCAGTGCCTGCGGGCGTCGCGGTCCTGGCTGCCTGCCGCCTTCCAGCAGCCTCTTGAGGCGCGCCAGCAGGAGTGGGCAGCGAAGCTGGCGGCAAGCGAGGGCGGAGGCAGCGCGGCAGCCCCCAAGCCGCAGTGTGAGTGTCCTTGAGCAGGCCTGTCTCACCCTCAGTATGCACTGTGTGGACTGCTGCTGTGGCCGGCCAGCCTTGGCAAAGCGGGAGCGCTGTACTTGCCATCTGAGCGGGCAGTGGAATGTTTGCTGCAAGCATTGCATCTTCCTGATGGCATGCTCCTTGTCTGCTCCGATCTGCCGCAGCCGACCTGCCGCGCTGCCACGGCTGCGGCACGCCCAATGCGCTGCACCTGCGGAAGTGTGCGCAGGTGCGTGATGACATGGTGGCAGTCACAGTGCGCTGCTGTGCTGCCCATGCCGCCATGCAGTTTGCCAGCCTTTCAAGCGCCGCAATGTGCCCGTAAGGCGAACCCCTGTGCCTGCTCCAGTGCTCACTCCTGCTCTTCCCTCTTATCTTGCTTGTACCTGCAGTGCCGTGTGGCGGCATACTGCAGCCGGGCCTGCCAGGTGGGGAGGCGACAACCGCAGCCCAAGCGCTGGGCATGCAGTCAGCCCACAGGCAGCGCTTGCTGTGCTGCTGCCCTGCATGTGCGCATGTGGCCTGCAGGCAGCGCTTGCTGTGCTGCTGCCCTGCATGTGCGCATGTGGCCTGCAGGCAGCAGCTGCACTGGTGCGCAGGCCTGGCGGCACTGTGGCTTGAGCTGCCCCGTCCTGTCTCTGCTTTGGTTGCAGGTGAAGCATTGGCGGGAGGGGCACAAAGGCGAACGCGCTGCGATGGCAGCAGGGCGTGCGCCGGAGGCAGCAGGCTAGGGCCACTATAAGGGCGTGTGAGCTGATTGTGTAGTGTGTCGAAGGGAGCCTGCACCCCCTGTGATGTAAACCGAGAAATGCAGGGCGTGGAAGTCTGGAATTGACTGGACTGACCTGCAGCCGTTCTTCTCTGATGCACGCCACAGTCCGATTGAGTACGCAATTAGGGCGCAGCACTCCACTGCAGCTGCTGCAAAGGCAGTGGTGCGCAGGCGGCGAGCGCTGATGAGCAGATTTACATATGAGGGTCAACACATGCATGCCCGTTGAGCATGCAAGCTGAGGGCAAACATATACACAATGACACGCTTGTGTCCATCAGTGCAAGGGTTCGGCAGGCACGCCATGGTGGCATGCCGCTTGCCAGCGCTGCGGCTGGGCGGTGCACCAGCATAATGAGCAGGGCCGCCAACAAGTGCGCAGCTGTGTTTATAGCTCGGGTGCGCACAACATATGGGTGCGCAGCCGAAACCTTTACTCCGCGTGAGTCAACAGGTGCTCCCCCCGCTCCGGCGGCGCAAGTGATGTGCAGCAGCCCCAACCAGAGCTCGGGTCGCTCAGGCGGCGCAGGTGATGTGTATCTTGAGCCCCAGGGAGCAGTGGGAGTCCACGCTGCAGGCATACCAGCTCTGTGGAAGGGTGCGCAGATGTGCGCACAAAGCTTTAGGTGCTATCGGGTGATGGAGGGGCATGGGCGCTGGCAGGCAGGCAGCTGATAGTTGAGGCTGGTGCGTGCACGATCAAGCATGCGCTAAGTGCGGGCTACAACAACTCACGTCACCAGCAGTTGTGGAGTTGCACATGATTGTGACAGAGCCACCTGCACGTGATTGCAAGGCCGGCAGGCAGGTGTGAAGTGCTGCTGCCCGTGCGCGCCAGCCACCAGCCTCCACCGAACAGCAAAAGCAAGGTCTGCCAACAGCCCTGCCCCTTCAATTGCACCCTACGCCGAAGCAACCCAGCCAAACACGCAGCGCACCATTGGAGGGGGGCATCAGCTCCATTTCGTTGGGCCCCTCCGCAAACGAGGCGGGGCAGTCGGCGGACGGGATGCGCCACACGCTGTGCAGGTCTGCGAGCGCGAGGAAAGAACAGGGTCTGTGATATAGCGTGATCGTTCTTGCTGAGGCTGCCGTAGCTGTCAGGAACGGTCGCAGACACGCAGGAGGCCAGCAAGTGTCAGCAGGGGCAGGCAACTGCTGGAGCGGCCGGCTCAGCGGCGGATCGGGCAAACAGCGGCCACTGGCACTCACTGCTCCAGGTCAGCATCACACTCTCCCCGTTGTTGAGCGCCGCAGCAGGGTCGGCAAATTTTTGGCCTGGCAGGGAAGGGTACACAAGGGCGGCGGTCGAGGGCGGGTGGGCAAGTTGTGCCGGGCACGGAATGAAGGCGGGCGAAGGCGCCAGCAGCTGAGCGGGCACCCTGAGCGGCGGCGGCGGCGGCGAGCGGCGGTAGGCGCAGGCCCGTCCAAGGCTCACCCAGCTCCCAGGTCAGCTTCTGCTGGCCTGCAGACAGGCTTTGGAGGACGAGATGGTGCGTCAGCGAGAACGAGGGAGTGCAGGCGGCCTCGCCCCTTGCTGGCTACGTAGTAGGCGTATTGCAGCAGCTGGCGGTGCGGTTGGCAAAGCTTGGAGGCCGAGCAGCAAGCAGAGCGCACCTTGGCCGGCGACCAGGGCAGCGCAAGCCAGCAGCAGAACACAGACGGCGCGCATTGTGCCCGCTCAGAGGTTCACGCAAACGAATGCAAATGCTTGAGGGCCCTTCAAATTGAGCCAAACCTGGGCGCGGCCGCAGTGCGCTGACATGGCGCTTGACGTGCGCCGGCGCGCCCTTGGGTCGATCCTCCGTTTCTTCTTCTTGCCCACGCGTGACACCCGCCTTCTGCTGCTCTGCTATACATTGGTATTTGGCGCGGTGCAGAAAAATGCGGTTTACAGAAAAAATGGGCTCATTTGATGGCATTGGCTGGCGCCAGTGCCGGCGCTGCTGAAACAGCGGAAGTTATCAATCTTGCATAAATAACAACCCAGAAACAGCAGCAGAGGCGTCAGCAACAAAACAGTAACAGAGGGGAGGTAAATCAGCAGGCTGGAGGGCATAACAGCGAGGTCAACAGTAACCAGAGAACACAAGCAGCATAAATACAGTGTGGCGGGCAGTCCAGTTGGGTGAGCAAAGGAAGCAAGCGCTTGGGGGCATGCAACAGTGCCCCGCCAGGCAGGCAGGAGGTGCAGTCAAATTCGTTCATCGCCAGTTTGGTTCAACTCGGCAGGCACAAAACAGTACATTATGTCAACTGCAGCAGCGGTCTTGGATGGTCTCAGGCACGGCTTACCGCCAGGCGCCACTGCTGCCGCCGCCACCGCCGCCGCTGCTAGATCCAGCCAAACTGGCGCTGCCTGCTGCCGCCGCTGCAGCGGCGACTGCAGAGGAGGCTTGCTGGTGCCAGGCCGCCCCGGCAAGGAAGGCGCCGGCAGCCAGCAGCAGCCCGGCTGGCAGATATTTCCAGTTGGAGCGCCGCCACTGCCGCTCGGCTTCAAGGCTGTCCAGCAGCAGCTGTTGGGCCAGTGGGAGGGTGGAACAAGACAGGGCAGGTTGTTCGGCGGCGGCTGGAGTTGGGTGGCGTGACTGGCTGTGGGACGCGCGATGGGTCATGGCAAGCCTTCATCTGCATACTCCAGCAGCAGGCGCACACACTCCTACTATTGCATGAGCAAGAAACGCAGTCCGAAGCTTAGCAGGCCCACCTGCCGGTCACGAGCCGCCACCCGCTTCATTTGCTCCCAGTCCCGCCTCCGGGCCGCCTCCGCCTCCTCAGCCTGCGGTGTGTGTTCAAAGCGCACTGCGGCTTGCTGCCACTTGCTGCGGCGTGCGCCCAAAGCCAGCTGCTTCCACCCCGCTCGGTGCACCACACGAAAAGCACATAGCCTGCCGCTGCGCTCTTGCAGGCAGCCCATCCATAGCAAACCCAACCGCCTCTGCAGCCAGCCGCAACAACAGCAGCATTGTGCCGACCAATGTAAGGGGTGGGCATCCAGCAGGAGAGCACCTCAACACAAGACGCCACCAGCCCACCTGCGCTGCCAGCTGCGCCAGCGCCTCGTTTCGCTCCCGCAGCTGCGCCAACGCGGCCGCCACCTCAGCCTGGTCTGGCCGGCCTGCTGACGTGCTTTGCTTCCAGGCCGCGGCCGCTTCCAGCAGGTCTGGTATGCTCACTGGAAAGAGGGGAGGGGAGCAGAGGGGCAGGGGTGCAGGGCAGAGCAGTGAGGCGGCGGCGGCGGCAGGATGAATGCCCAGGAATGGCCGCTCCCTCCTACAAAGCGCAGGTCAGCTGTTCCACAACATTGCACGGAGGCATACCGAAGCAGCGACAGCAGCAGAGCCGGCCTGCAGAAAGCCTCACCAGAAATGGAGCCCTGCCACGCCCCGGTGCACAGCTCGCATGTTTGCAGGTTCTCCCGCCCCCTGCGGCACAACACAACAACCAAGTGCGATGAATCTAGGGCGACCACAAAGCCCGCAGCATGTGATGCACTGAGGACCACTGCATGCTGCGGCCTTTCACACCAGCCGGCCAAATACGTGGCTTGGCAGCCGCATTGTTGTTCGAGTTTCCCTGAGCTCACGTTTCGCTGAGCACCCAGCGCAGCAGGCATCGATCGTGGATGCCCGTTGTGCAGCGGCAGCGCAGCGCGATGCACCCGCCTGCACGAGGGGCAACAGTGGCGAAGCAGACTGATGGGCACCCGGGTGCTGCTGAGCGAGCAGGGGAGCCGAAGGGAGCTGAGAAACCCAGGCAATCCTTGGCTGTGGCACCAGCACAACTGTGAACCCGCACCTGGCAGCCGGTCGGCGCAGTCCCAGCACAGCCGGCAGATGGGTTTGTCGCCGCTTGCATCCTCTGAGCCGCTGCCGCTGCTGCTGCTGGTGGATGCAGCAGATGTTGATGCACCGCAGGCATCGCCGGCAGAGAGTGGTGGCGGTCGCACTGGCGTGCTGGGTGCTGCCACCGCTGCGCCTCCTGCCTGCACTGCTGGCACAGCCGGGAATGTGCTCTGTTCCATGCCGTGGCCGTCTGGAGGGCCTACCTGCAGACCGGAGGTGAGGAGATGTGCATGAGAATATCGGCTGCCAAGGCGGCGAAGGGTCGGAGCGGCGGTGTACCTGGCGCAGGGCCCGAACGCTTTCCTGCGAGTTTTTTAGCGTTGTAGCATCTTAAATCCAGCCGCGCTGCTTGCCCTGGGGCCTACCACGACCCCGCCGCGGGCGACCCGCCCAAATAGCACATCGCATGCCGCCTGCCTACCTTTACCAACTTGCACACAGGCCGACAAGCCCACAGCAGATGCCCGACGCTTGTTCGAGGCACGGGCGACGCCGGCCCGGCAAGCCCTGCTCTGTCCGCTGAAGGGTTTCTGGCTAGGATGTCGCTAATCTAATGAGCACTCGAATCGGAAATGGCAGGACCCCCGAGGGAAGAGCGCTAAAGTTGGCCTAGGGACAGCGTGCACAGCGATGTTTCTGGGGGCCGGAAAAAACGGGAACATGCTTTCGGGGCAACCATGTTCTTTCTTCAATGTAAATACACCATCTGAATGCACTCCATATCGGGGTGTGTGATTGCTTGTCCGTTGTCACATTCGACCTGCCGTGAGCCGCAGGCGCTGCCGTGCTCCTGCGGGTGGGGCGTTTGGGCGGCGGCGGTGCCGGGGAGCAGGCATAGAAGAGCAGCATCCAGGCTCTTCTACAGCCATCTACTGGACCATCATGCTGCTACAGCCCTCGAGGTAGGCTCTCCGAGGCGCCATTGCCACTCTGCCCTGTGCTTCAGTCGCCTGGCAGCTGCGGAGTGCGTTGGCAGCAAGCGGACAAACATGCGTCGTGGCAACGCCACCGTGCTTCACGGCAGCGGCGATGGCGGTCAAATGCTGAATCCAGACCGACCGACCGCAAACACCATGCTGCCCGCTCTATCGTAAGAGCCTGTTCCTTGTGCGGCGCATGATGCAGCGGCAGCTGCCCTGCTATGCTGTGCGCATGCGGCAGCGCGGCCACCAGTGGGTTCGCAGGACGCTAGATTTACAGTCAGCTTCATGCAGTCAGCTTAAAAAGCTGCACGCTACCCTGTCGGCCATCTGCATGGCGGTGCTCCACAGCATCTGCTCCGTAGCATGTGTGGCCCAGGCATGCCGAAGGAGGCGCATACCTCCCGCCATGCAGGATGAGCTCTCAGCGCTCGCTGGGCGGCTTGAGTCAACTCCTGCAGACATCCAAGTTGTTTGCATTTGCGGGAAGAGGCCACATGCGCCTCCACCACGCTGCCGCGCCCCTGAGCGCGCTTCTGCTGCTGCTGGTGAGCGCACGAACAGCAGCTTGCGACCACAAACCCGCAGGCAGAGCCGATGGCGCGCCTGGGGCGCGACTGGGTGTGTGCCTCTGCCGCCAGGGGGCACACCCGCCTGCCGCCCGCCTTGCGCCCCCCGCTAGCGTCACGACATGCCGCCCCACCATTGCAGGCTCTGGCTTCCGGGCCAGCAGCAGCCGCTGGGCGGGAGGAGAAGGTGGACGTCGTGATCGTGGGCGCGGGCGTGTCAGGGCTGATGGCGGCTCGCACGCTCGAGGGCGCCGGCCACAAGGTGCGGCCGGGCGGCAACGACGGCGGCAGCACATACGCGCCTGGTCGCAGCACACGCGCCCGCCAGCTGCCGTGCCACCGCGTTCTTTTAGCCCAGTTGCAACTCAGGCTCGCCGTCCCAATGCTGCTGTTCCTTGGCCGCAGGTGGTGGTGCTGTAGGCGCAGGACCGAGTGGGCGGGCGCCTGCAGCGTGCAAAGTTGGGCTCAGGGGACAGGACGGCATGGGTGGACCTGGGGGGCCAATGGATGGGCACAAACCACACCCGGTTGCAAGCCCTGGTGAAGGAGCTGGGGATCAAGGTGCGTAGGCTGGCAGTTTTCAAAAGATGGGCCCAGCTGGGCTGGCGGCAGGGATGAGCAGCATTGAGCAGCTCAGGAGCGCATGCCATGCTGCAATGCAGCCAGCCTATGCACGGCTGGCGGTGCTGTGGCGGTGTGCCTGCCAAGCCGGCCCTGCAATTGCGCTTGCCCACTTGTGCATGCAGAGCTTCGATGTGCCCACGGGCGGCAAGGACACTTTCTTGTACGACGGCCGCCGCACGCTGCACAACTACGCGTGGCCCAGCGTGCCCTACAATGCATCACAGCTCGAGCGGCCCTGGCCGGAAGTCAACTTTACGATGGAGGAGCGGGACGACGTAGTTGAGGCGAGTCAGGTTTTGCAGGTCACCTCAGTGCAACGTATGCTGGATGTCCAGGCTCCTGAGCCTAACAGGGAGGCTGCGCAGCCTTGCATGCGAGCCTGTCGGCTGGCTGGACCCTGTGGCAGCTTGCACCCTGTGCTTGCCGGCAGCAGTTGCAGCTGTATCATCTGTGGGTCACCTGCAGAAGGAGGTTTTGGGCCCGCTGCTTACGCAACAAACAGCTGTGGCGGCCCCCTGCCACACCCCGTGACAGACGTGGAAGCAAGTTGAGGCGCTGGCGGCCACCATTGATGCTGAGCGGCCCTGGGATTCTCCAAACGCCACCGAGCTGGATACCATGACAATTGCCACCTGGGTGCAGGTGGGAGGGCGGGTGGCTGGGGGTCATGTGGCGGCCGGTACCAGCGGCGGTGCAGTCTGAGTGCATACTGCTTTCAGGGCAGCCCAGGGCTTTGCTCATGGCACCGGCTTGGGCAAACGCCCGCCAGCCACAAGCAGCCCATGGCCATCCTCCCGCTCATTCCCCAAACCGCCTGACCTCTGCTCACTGGCCGCAGCGCACCGCCAAGACGGCCATGGGCGCCTGGTGGGTGCAGGTCATGTGCGAGAACTGGGGCGGGCTGGGCGCCTTTGAGCCCGGGGCCGCCTCCATGCTGCACTTGGCCTGGAGCCAAAAGGTGTCGCCGCAGCGGCAGACGCCCGAAGCCTACCTGGTGAGAGGGAGGAAAAGGTGCATAACGCATGTGCATGTGCATGCACACTGGGTGTGGGTTGGTGGGGCCGACTGGTTCACGTGTGGGGAGGAAAACGCCATTGCATCATGCCAGTTTCCGCTGGCCGCCCTGCCCTGCACGCTGCGCTGCAGTTTGACGGCGCAGCTGGCCAGCTCCCCATCAAGCTGGCTTCCCAGCTGAGCTCCCGTGTGCGCACCGGCGATCCTGTGGACTGGGTGAAGCAGGACGATGCCGGCGTCACCGCAGTGACGGCGGCGGGCAGGCGGTACCGCGGCAAAGCCGCCATCCTGGCCATGCCGCCACATCAGACGGGGCGGGTGCGGTACAGCCCTCCAATGCCAGGCATCCGAGACCAGCTGACCCAGAGATCGCCCATGGGTGCCATCATAAAGGTGGGGCGGCGTGATTACTCGATATTGTTTTTCGCATTTTGTCACTCCGAAGGCTGCACGGGTTTGCTCATTCCGTGTATCGAGGCAGCGACTGAGTTGCATGCATGGCAGGCGCCGCCGCCGCCGCCGCCGCACCCCCACGCCTGGCCCACTGGCCACGTGTGGCATGCATGCACTTCACTCTTTCATGCAGGTGCTGGTTGCCTACAGCATGCCCTGGTGGCGGGCCAAGCAGCTGTCGGGCCTGGCCATCGGCAACCTGAAGACCATTGAGCTCGTGGCTGACTCCACAAACCCCAGCCCAGGGTCAGCCGCTGGCATTTGGGCAGCTGCGGAGCGCAGCATGGCCAGCATGCGCAGCGCAGCTTGTCGCGCCACGGGATGCTGGCTGCACTCCCCACCAAATCTCCCACTCTTCCCTGCGCCCCTCAGCCCAGCCGTTCACTGCCGCCCCCGCCCCGGCTCCTCTCAACCGCAGTTCGGCGGCCGTGCTGGCCACTTTCATCACTGGCCCGCGCGCCACGCGCTTGGGCCAGGCATCTCCAGAGTCCCGCAAGCAGGCAGTGCTGGATGACCTGGCGGAGCTGCTTGGAGAGGAGGCCAGGCAGCCCATTGACTACAGGTGGGGTGTGCTGGTACCGGTTGGGTGCTTATGGGTGCTGCATGCCCACGGATGCGCGCCATGATGTGGGCGCAGTTCGTTTGATGCAATTGCTTCCCAGCGCTGTGCACGCTGTGCATGCGTGTTCTGAGTTGCCGCTGACGTGCTGGGCAGCAGGGCCTTCCCAACCCACGGCATGGCAGCTGGCAGTAGCAGGGTGCTGCAGCAGTGTGCACTTTATCTAAAGCTGGCTGCCAACCCTCCCCCCGCATTACCGCCCCACGCCTCCTGCAGAGAGGGCAGCTGGCCGGACAACCCCTGGATTGGAGGCGCCTACACCACCTTCTACACCCCTGGAACATGGACGCAGTTTGGGGAGGCGCTGCGCCGCCCAGTGGGCCGAGTGTTCTGGGCGGGCACCGAAATGTCCACCGTCTGGCCGGTGAGGTGGCAGGCGGGAAGAGGCATTAGCAGATTGGATGTGTGTGCACATGCACTTGCGATGTGCCTGCCGAGCCAGCAGTGGTCAGCGGCATGATAGCACAGATTCACAGGTTAACATGCGAACTGGGCCCCAACCCGCGCTGCCCATGTAGGGCTACATCGACGGCGCCATTCGGGCGGGCGAGAAGGCGGCACAGGATGCATCGGAGCTGCTGTAGCTGAGGGGGTGCTCCCATCATCCCCCGCTGCCAACATGGGTAACATGGGTACATGTTATGGCGCAGGGTGGTGCGCTAAGCCAGTGTCCCAAGCCGGTTTCGCCTCATTGTTTAATATGGTGGTCGCCTCCACTAATGCCCATCCCGCGCCCTGCGGTGCTGTATGCTGCCCTGCGTCGCACCAAGCAAACTGCCGCTGCTCAGCCGAACTCTGCTTGGCAATGGTGAGGCAGCGCACCCTCCTGAATCTAGTACTCATCACAGAGCAGCAGCCTGGCACGTTGCGGATTATGAGGTGTGGAAATCAGAGACTGGGGCCTGCAGCTCTCGGCAGCAGTCCTCGGAGCGGCAGCCAGCGGCGGCGGCAGCATCAGCTGGGCGGCGGGCGTGTGTTTCAAACCTCTCGCCACTTTGCAAGCCTCCTGCCGCCCCTGCGATCAGTTTCTAAGCCACCAGCTATGCCGGCGCGCGCCGCTGGGCTGGACTCACTGCCCGACGACTTGCTCGGGGCCTGCCTGGGCTTGCTGTCGCAGGAGGAGGGGGGAGAGACGCTCAGGAGGCTGGTCAGCGTGGGTGCAGTGCCCTTTGCTCCAGGTTGCTGCCGCCGCCACTGCCCCGCCTATGCTGCCGCCGCGCTACCACCGCTGCCTGCTGTGCTGGCCCCGGCTGCCGTGTACAAACCACTGACAGGCTTGTTGCGGCCATGTGCAGTTACTCCATCACTCTTGTGTGCAAGCGCTTCCGCCGCCTGTTTTACGAGCAGCCCGGCCCCTGGCGCTGCTTTGAGGTGGAGTTGGCTCGCAGCCCCAAGCCCGACGGCTATCCAGCTGCCAAGCTAGCCTTGTTGCGGCGGGTGGCGCCCCATGCCCAGGAGTTTGTGGTGTGTGGCGATTATGGAGAGCGCTCCTGGGACCGCCCGCCCGCCAGCTTCCTGCGATTGCTGCCGTCCAGTCTGGTGGCACTTGAAGTGCGTCTCGACGGCGCCGTGCCCCCGGCGGCGGCCCAGCTGCTGCACCGGCTGCCGGATCTGCGCAGCCTGTGCCTGCAGGGCTACACCCTGCCTAAAGACCTGCCAGAAGCGCTGCAGTGCTTGACACAGCTGGAGCAGCTTGAAATTGGTGTGGAGGAATGCTTCGATCCAGATCGTGTGATGGCTGCAATCGCCCAGCTGGGCAGCCTTACCCAGCTGCTCGTATTCACAGAGGGCAGCGCCCACCTCCGCCCCCCAGCGCCAGCTGCTTTCCCACGGCTGGAGGCTTTCAAGTTTTACTCCGTGTGTCAATGGACACCAGCAAAGGTGCGCTGGGTTTGTGTGCCGCTGCAGGCCTGCCAGCTGTGCAGCACCGGGGTCTGCATGCTGACCAAGGTTGACTTGGCCAATGCTGCCAGGGCTGCCCCAGGACGCGGACGCGCAGACGCGCACTTGACCCTTTTTGATTGCCCTGCTTTTCAGCACATCTCGCCTGTGCCCCACTGCTCCTCCCCTTGCTGTTCACCCCTGGATGCTTGCAGCTGGCCGGCGTGCTGTTCGGCTCATGCTTCCTGGGCCCAGCACAGTTTGGTGGCGAGCCACTAACTTGCTTTGCGTTAAGTGGTGTAGAAGATTGTGAGTCGCTTGCTGCGTTCCTGGACGCTGCTGTCCCCCCATCCGCCAACCTGCAAGCGCTGTCGCTGTCCAGCGTGGAGCTCAGTGCGGCGGCACTGCAGGGCTGCACCCGGCTGAATGCGCTGCAACTGCTGGAGCTGAGTGCTTGCAACTTTGACGAGGCAACAGCCGCTGCGCTGCTGGCCAGCACCCCGCGGCTCACCAGCCTACACCTTGCTGGAACACTGCGAAGTGAGCTACCTGGTTTGGCTGCCCTGCTCAGCCAGCCGCTCCCCGAGCTGCACACACTGCGGCTGAGCGAGTATCGGCATTCCCTGCCATCCCAGCTGGCACAGCTGACCAACCTGCGCAGGCTGGTGAGTGCCAGCAGCGGACCGCGCCGTAAGCTGATTGGTGCGCTGGTAGATGCGGATGGCGGGATGCGCTGACGTGAACCTTGACCAATACAACTGATTGCGCCCCACTCTGGCTTGGCACGGAACACCAAGGTTGTGAGCAATCGTGCTACACTCCTCACCCGCCTGCCCTTGTTGCTTGCCTTGCCACTTCTCAGGAGTGGCTCAGCAAGTATGGCAAGCCAAGCGCAAAGGAGACCAAGCTGCTGGCCCGTCTTCCGCGCCTGACCACCCTGGTGCTTGGTGTGATTTTGAAGGGGGACTTCGCGAAAGTCGCAAAGGCCTTGGAGGAGCGTCTGCCGGGCGTGCGCGTTGAGCAGCCGCCCGACTCCGATTCTGATGACGAGTGCAGTTCGGAAGAGTGAGTTGAGTTGTAAGTTGTCCTTTGCGCAGCCACAGCAGCCTCGGTGGCTGCCCACTGTGCCCTGGTACTGCCCATCTCCGCTCTGCTGCCGTGCTTTCTGAAACCAATTTGTATCCCACAGACCTCAACTGCTCACAACGCCGCCTTCTGAACCTTGGCAAGAACATTTAACTGCTGTGCGATGACATGGCAGTTTCCGCCCCATACTATTGAGCCTGATATTAACATTAGTGACTGTGTTGTGTTGCCCTAACTGGCCTATGCCGTTGGCCCTGCGCCTGCATAGACACGGCTCCCGCACTTCTGCTGCCGCGCGCGCTGCAGCTCACCGTTTGTAAATCGCCCTGCTTACTCAGTTAACTTTGCAATGCGAGGAGGAGATCATCAGCGTGTTTCATGCAATGCATCAGACGGGGCAAGCCTTTCACCATCGGGATAGGGTACAGGCATCGAGGCAGCAGCATGATGCCCGCAGCGCGTGGCAGCAGGGCAGCGGCGGCGCCATCAGGCGGGGCGCGCCCAAACCGCTTGCCGCTTTCAAACAGCTACTGACACTCCGTCAATCAGTTTACACGCCACCAGCCATGCCTGCACGCGCCACTGGGCTGGACTCGTTGCCGGACGACCTGCTCGGGGCCTGCCTGGGCCTGCTGCCGCAGGGGGAGGGGTGAGCAGAGCCGCGCGACGGATAGGAGCGGTTGCAGCGCTCTCCCGCGCAGTTGCAGCTGCCGGCACCGCCCGCCGCCGCCGCACTGCTGCTGCCGCCTGTTCTGATGGCGTGGGCGCTGGGCCGTGGCGGGCCAGTAACAAACCTGTTTCCACCATGCCGTGCAGCAAATCTGTCACGCTGGTGTGCAAGCGCTTTAGGCTCCTGTTGTACGAGCAACCTGGCCCCTGGCGGCGCTTCGAGGTGCCATGGGCCAGCCCCAAGCCCGACTGCTATCCGGCAGCCAAGCTGGCCTTGCTGCGCCACGTGGCGCCCCATGTTCACGAGTTTGTGCTGTGTGAAGAGTACACCAAGCGGGCATGGAACCGCTCGCCAGCCAGCTTCTTCCGGCTGCTGCCCTCCGGGCTTACCGGACTCAAAGTGCGCTTTCACAGCGCCGTGCCGCCGGCGATGGCCGTGCTGCTGCGCCGCCTGTCGGCCCTACGCAGCCTGTGCTTGTGGGGTCACACCCTGCCAGCAGGCCTACCGGATGCACTGCAGTGCCAGCGGCACTTGGAACAGCTTGATATTCGCATGGACGAATGCTTTGATCCAGACCGCTTGATGGCTGCAGTCGCCCAGCTGAGCAGCCTGACCCAGCTGAGCGTGGTTATCTTGGCAAGCTCCCGCCTGCGCCCGCCAGCACCCACTGCTTTCCCTCGGATGGCGGCTTTCTATTTTCTCTCAGACGAGTCCCCGCTGGAGGTGCGGTTCTGCCCTGTGCGTTGCCTGGCTACGAGGGTTTTGAGGCAGGCACAGCCAGCGCACTTATTGCTCGCAGCGGGCTGCCTGGAACTGCTTGGTCTGCTTGCAGGCGGCATTGCTGTTGCTGCCCGATAAACACCACATGCCCCTGGCACTCCCGCTGCTTGGCACTACTGCGCCCTGGACACTGCTTCTATCTCCGCAATGATCGTCCCCCCCCCCCCGGAGTGATTGCAGTTGGCTGGTGTGCAGTGCCGACTCTGTTCCGTGGGCCCTGTGGAGTTTAGTGGCGAGCCGCTGGCGTGCCTGAAGTTGGACGAACTGCAGCACTGCGAGTCGTTTGCAGCATTCCTGGCCGCAGCTGTGCCTCCATCTGTCGCCCTGCAAGCGCTGCAGCTGTCTGACATGCGAGCCGAGATCAGCGCTGCGGCGCTGCAGGGCTGCACCCAGCTGGCGTCCGTGCAGTGCTTGGAGCTGGATTTTTTCCACCTTGACGAGGCAGCAACAGCAGCGCTGCTGGCCAGCACCCCGCGGCTCACGACCCTCCGACTCATTGGCTCCTGGTCAACGGATCTGAGGGCCCTGTTTGTTCAGCTGCTCCCAGAGCTGCACACGCTTCGATTGGACAGCTGCCCTTACTCCCTGCCGCTCGAGCTGGCGCAGCTGACCAACCTTCGCAGGCTGGTGAGTGCCGGGAAGGACGGGGGTGCGTCAGCTGGTCAGCATGCAGGCATGGCTGAATCGCAGGGTCTGCTGCCCCCTGACGCGGAACATTTGGCAGGGGGCAGCTCTGCTTTCAAATGTGGCTTTCCGAGGGTGCCTTGCATGCACGGCTGAATACGGCAAACACCCTGTCTCTACTTACCTCACCAAACCGCAGGAGCTGATCAGACATGGCGGCATGCCAAGCAGGAATTACCAGGTTCTGGCCAGCCTGCCGCAGCTGAGCACTGTGGCTGTGGACCTGCAGGGCACGTATCAGTCAGCGCAGGTCAAGATGGCTCTGGAGCAACACTTGCCGGGTGTGCGCATCGAGCCGGCTGCCTGAGCACTACCTGCCATAAAGTAACCTACACTTGGGGTGTGGCTGCCCACCGCTGGC
>VFQQ010002603.1_pt1 | contig 19706 bp, 26 predicted proteins | sample 3512341 | NCBI WGS metagenome assembly VFQQ01 (sample SAMN10412373, study PRJNA504923) | tailings metagenome | isolation source: Relicate 2 Philex TSF1 revegetated site | place: Philippines: Tuba, Benguet | collected 2017-08-29 | reverse complement strand
CCTCGCCGCCCTCCCCCCGCTCCAGCTCAGCTCGCAGGTCGTCCATGCTGCAGAATTGGTCAGCAGGTTTTGAGCATGGGGCAGGTGGGGAGCAGCTGCACCCTCACTCAAGCTTGTTCGACTCTGCGCCCAAAAGCAACACGGCATGAATCTCCAGCAGCCTCCTCAGCCCTTCAGCATCCGTACCTGCGGTAGTTGGCGGGGTCTCGCTGCCGCCGCTGCCCGGCCCACGCAGCAAGGCACCGCTGCTGTGGCGGCGGCAGCGGGCGGGACGCAGCGGCGCCGTCGCCCGGTCGCGCCCAACCCCATCCTGCACTGCTGCTGGCCTACAGCTGCTGCTGGTTATAGCAGGATCATACAGCTAGCTCGCCGCTGCCCTGCCCAAGCTGTTCAGGGGCATCATTTCGAAGCATCAAGGCATAGAGAGCATCAGCCAAGGCATGCATGCATGAATGAATGAAGTCCACCTGCCCAGTGCATCACCTACCGCCCCTCAGGCACACACCTGAATTCCTCAGCCTCCCTCCCCCCGTTCCAGCTCGCAGGTCGTCCATGCTGCAGGTATCAATGGACTTGGTGCACACACACACTCCTGGCGCTGTTGGAGGTGCCGGTGCCATCAACAACAGCAGACACGTTGACAAGAAGCCGCCCTCTGCTGTGGACTACTGCGCTGCTAGGGCATAAGTGTCCAGCCATTCGACCGCCTGCTCCCCGGCACCTTGCATTGTTCCCTGCCCTATGGTGGATATGCGTTGTGCTACATGATGCCAAGCATAAGAGCATGCACAAAATGCAAGGCAAGCTAGTGCAACAGCGCGGCCACCCTGAAGCAGAATAGAACAGCGAAGCAGCATGCGATCCAGCCTATGGCGCACAACAGCAGCAGCGCCGGGAGGCTCAGTGCCAACTCGCGCTTGCGATACAGCAGGGCGGCTGCCTCGGCCGCCAGGCGGTGCTGGCGGGCAAACAGGCGGCGGTGCCCCAGCTCAAACCGGAACAGGAAACAGAGAGTGGCTAGGTAGCTGGACAGAAGCAGCGCCAGGTGCACCGCATAAAACGCACCGCTGGGGCCCAGCCGCCGTGGCAGGTCGTGCACGGCGGCGGCCAAAGGCCCCGGCAGGGCGGCGCCTGCCGCCGCCGTCAGCGTCCGGGCTGCCCGCTGAAAGTGCTGCTCGCTGGCGGCGCAGCGCGCAAGCGAGTTGGCACGCATCTGCGGCAGGTAGGCCAGCAGTGAGGCCACGGTCGCGCCCTGGCTCCAGACGGCATGCTGCGGCAGGGGCAGGCAGGGCAGCGTGTATGGCTTGTGAGGTTTGTGCTGGTACAAGCCTTGTGGGGTAAACAAGAATGAGCAGCGGCCAGCCTCAGTGATTGCATCTTTTGCGTAGAGGCAGCTTGCCACACAGGCCTCGTGCAACACATATGCACACTGGCTTTGCACTCGTGCTCGCTCATCAAGGCACACACCTTGAGAGGGATTGGGTACGAGACGCAGAGCAGCAGCGTCCAGAACGCCTGACTGATGTTGAACTCGCGCAGAGCAAAGCTGAGCAGGTGCGGGCACGAGGGCCCAAACAGCATGGGTGCCGCTCCTCGGCTCACCTGGAGGGGGGCGAAGGGCAAAGACGCATTGTTGGTGAAAGGCAGGAAGCATAAGCAGCCGGCTGGACTAAGCCACGCATGGCAGCAGGCCGCAGTCCAGGGATAACGCATGCAGTTGTTCTCCCGCTGCCAACGACGGCCTCACGTTGTGCGCAGCAGCAGCGGCAGCGCCCCATTGTGTGCAGTGCACCCAGCGGTGCCCCTCTTGAAAGCACTGCCCCGCCTGCTTCCCATCTGCCGCTCACCAGGGAGTGGCCCACGTTGAAAGCTGCCATGAGCAGGGATCGCCAGCGGAGGAAGGCGTGCGGGTAGCGGGCGGACACGCGGTGCAGCAGCACCAGCAGCAGCGCCTCGGCCAGCATGGCCAGGGGCCAGTGCCCCGCCTGGCGCACCCGCAGAGCAATGATGAACAGCGAGATGGAGCCTGCGGGCGTGTTGCAAGGGCGTCTGGCAGTCACAAGTGAGCTGGCGCTGCACTGCGCTGGAACTGGAACTGCACTGGTACGGTACGTGCACTGCAGATTGATTGATGACGCTGGGCTTGTGCGGTGTTGATGCACGGCATGCCGCTGCCACGCACCCGAGGTGAAGAGCCGCCAGTCTCCTTGTGCATACCGCCGGTGCAGGCATGCGACAGCGGCAGCCTCGTGCGTGGCATCCTGGAAGCACAGCAGCGGCGACACAGCCTGCAGGGAGAGAGGTGAGAGGAGTCGGCAAACCATGTGTAAGGGGCCACCTACTGGATGGGGCTAGCTCGAAGGGGCGGCAGAGCAGCGGCGGCGGCGCGCGGCAGCAGCAGCGCCCCGCGGCGAGCCGTCCGCAGAACCTGCCTGCGTCATCTCTTCGGGTGCGCACTGCCGAGCGACGCAGGTGCCCCGGCAGCGCGAGGTGTCGGCGGGTTGCGCAGCCCAGGGCCCCGCTGGTTCCATGCCGGCTGGCCAGGGATCCACAAACCAGGTCTGGTGCGTGCAGAGCTGAGCGGCTCAGAAAGCTGCCTGCCATCGATCAAGCTGAGGTACCATACCTAGCCAGGCACTTGGGTGGCGCCTCGGCCCGATGATTGGCAGGTTACATGGTGGCAATTGAACAAGTGATCATGTGAAAAGGGACGTAAGAGGCAGAGAGAGTGTACCAGGGCTGGATGCAACCTTGCAGGCCAGCCAGCAGTTGCTGAGCACCAGCCAGCCGAGCACGGCAGCGGCGGGCCGGCACGCCCACACTTGCTGCATGCCAGCGGCTAGCGCGCTGCCGCCCTGCCTGTGCCGCCGGCGCTCAGCTGCTGGCTCAGCTGGTGGCAAGGGGTTGGCACGCAGGCTGAAAGCTGCAGGTAGCAGCACGCCAATCATCAGGGCATGGAGGTAGTACAGCGCCGCACACTGCTGCCCGGAGTCGCACGCCGCAGCTGCAGCCGCAGCCGCCGTGCTGCCCGCCTCTGTAGGCAGGCTGTGCCCCAGCAGGTCCGAGGCGTCTAACAGGTGGTGCAAGGACGCTATGCGCTGTGCTGAGAGGGGGTCGGAGAGCAGCTGGGAGCCGCAAAAGGGGCGGGATGACCCTGCCAGCGCTACGCTCAGGCCCACAACGGCAGCCTGCTGTGCCAGGGCTGCCGCCAGCGGCAGGCGGAACGCCACACCCACAAACGCAGAGGGCAGCAACCCTGCACACAGAGGAGAGGGTAGTCATGTGGGTGGGTGGAGCGGTGCATAGAGTGCAGGGCGTGCTCCCCACCCTTGTGGTGATGCAGCAGCATGTGGTGATGCAGCAGCATGGCGGCGGCATTGCAGCGCACCTGCCACAAAGCACAGCCAGTCGGAGGCTGCGCCCAGCACGCCAGGTGACGCGGGTCTGCGCAGCAGCTGGCCCAGCCCGTCCTGCTTGGCATAAATGTGGGGCACAGCAGGGGGGACATTAGCATGTTGCCCGTTTCCCACAGCCGTCAGCATCGTAGCCACCTCGTGCTGGCAGGCTTGCCCCCATGGCAGCCCAGGCCCGAACAGCAGCGCCCACATCTGAAGACCTCACCTGGGTGCTATAGAGCAGCGGCGCATGTGCTGCTGCCACCAGCCGAAGGGCAGCGATGGCCCATGTGCGGTAGCGCCGCCAGCGGCCCCAGCTGGCGAAGATGAAGAAGGCGAGCAGTGCCGCCTGGGCAGCCAGCAGCAGCGCCTGCGCGATACGTTGACTGCCGCTGCCGGCCGGTGCCGAGCAGAAGGTCCAGGCCTCCGCGGCGCAGTGGCAGAGGGCTAGCACTCGGGCGAGGCGGCGGGCGCCACGCAGGTCGGCGGCGACGGCAGCTGCGGGCAGCGGCTGCCCCAAAGGCGCCGCGCCGCGCGTCACACGCGCCATGCAGGTGTGGTGGAAGCAGCTAGGCCGCCATAGCTCGGCGGAGTGCGCGGGCGATGCGCGGGGCGAGCGGAGAGGGCGCGGATGCGGCTGGGAAGGGTTTATAGCGTTGTTGGGGTGCTTTCATGTTTCAAAGAAAGGGGCCGGCGGGCTCCTGGGGCCTCTGGTGACATAAGCTACAGTGCATCGCCCGCTTGACCGTTGCGGAGTGCGTCGGATCCTTGCGCCTCAACTTTGCTGTGCATTCCCTCGGCTGCTTTACAGGCAATAATGATGACCACTAACAACGAGACGAAAAGGCATACAACAGCTGCCCAGAAAAGGGAAGGCAAAAAACATGCACGCTCGCACTGGAAAAAGAAAAGAATGGCTTGTGGCCCATCAATGACAACGGTTTGGCCCGATTATTCGTTTCAGCCCCAGGTCAGAGCCGACAGCGCGGCAGCAGTGCTCAGCACAGCCGCTACAGCAGCAGCGGCCTTCCAGCCAGCCAGCGCGCTCTTGGCAGCCGCCGCCCCGCCCTTCAAATCCTCCTCCTCCACCCAATACCGCTCGTCTGGCCGCTGATCCTCCTTGCCTGCTGCAGCCCCTGCGGCAGCCGGCTGCCACCAGCCCGCAGCCGCCGGCGGGGCCTGGCCCTCCCGCTGCAGCTGCTGCTGCCACAGCGGCGCCCAAAACTCAAAGTCGAGAGCATGCTCGTCGCGCTGCAGCGTGCTGCTGCCCACAACCCAGCCGGGGGCCGGCGCTGCTGCTCCCGCCGCCGCTCCTGCTGCCTCCTGGCTCGCCGCTGCAGCCTCTGCCGCAGAAGCTGCCGACTCGAGCGCCGCAGCGCAAGCATCCCAGCCACAGCGCAGCGCAAAGAGCGCAGCATGGCGGGCCAGGCGAGCCACATGGCCGGGCGGCAGCAGTGGCGGTGGTGGCGCTGCATGTGCCAGGCGGGCTGCCGGCTGCTCGCCCCCCGCTGCACCCTCTGCCTCTGCCATGCCTGCATCCTGCTGCGGGGCCTCCCACTCCTCCTCCTCTGACTCCATTTCTGAGTCGCTGTCTGACCCGCTGGCCAGGCCGCTGTCGATGCCGGCGTGGAAGGCTGCAGGCGCCGCCGCGGCCGCCGCCTGCCGGCCGTGCAGCTCCACCCAAGCCACCACAGCACCCACGTCCCGCAGGAAGGCGTCTGCGCCGGCGCTGCTGCCGCCGGTCAGGCTGGCCAGCTCCGCCGCTGGCGCCTCCATGCCGGCAGGCAGCACCAGGAGCGGGCGGCTGCTGCCGAGCACGCTGCCGCGCTGCACCTCCAGCTCACACACGCCGGGGCGCAGGCCCACAACTGACACCACGAGGGCGCCAGGGCCAGAGGCACCTCCGTCTGAGCTGCCCCACACTTCCACCGGCAGGTGCCGGCCTGCAGGGTGGGAGGCGGCAGGAATGGTGGGCGGCGGGCCTCAAGCCAAGTTTGGTACGCAGGATGGTCTGGCAAACTTCAGCTGCAGGCTACATGCCGCAGTTCGCCAAGCAAATCAGAAGTGTGACTTGACACACTGGTGTCAAGTCACACCAGCCCAAGGGGCCAGAGCTGCCAAGCAGGCTGGCCTCATGAACCACAGCACCCACAGCAGGGCAAGGGCGCTCACCGTGTTGGCGAGCCAGCACCAGGCCGGGCCGGCCGGTGTGCGCAAACAGGCCGTGCCCAGTGAGCACGATGACTGGCGGCTCTGGTGGCGCGGCGGCCGCGGGCGGCAGCACCAGGCACGTCGGGCTGAGGGCAGCCAGGCGTGGCAGCTGCGGCGCCGGCGATCCGTTGGCCGCCTGAACAGGCGCGACAGACGGCAGCGGCAGGCTGCGCAGCATGCGCCCGCCCGCCACCGCCACCATCTGTTGGGAGTTGAGCTGCACCAGCAGCGGGCTGGCGCTGGCCGCCACGCCCATGCTGCGCCGCTGCAGCGCCTGCGCAGTCAGGCTGTGCAGCAGCGCCGCGGCACGGGCGCCGTTTGCGCCTGCCTCGCCGCCAGCCTCCGAGCCGTGGATGCTGCCATCAAACTGCTTGCTGCTGGCATGCTGCAAGCCCTGGCTGGGACCCTCCCCTGCATCGCCGCCGCTGCCGCCGCTGTGGTTGTTGCCGCCACTGCCACTGCTGCGGGTGCGTGCCAGAGGTGCTGCGCCCGCCTCTCCCGCCTCCTCAGTGCCGTCCATGCGAACGTCGACAGTGAGGAACGTGCAGCCAGGCCTGCGGCAGTGTGGACGGGTGCAGGATGAGCAGCATGGTGGGCTAGCGCTTGCTTGACAACCATACAGGCTGCCCAGTTGAGTGTACGAGTCAACTAGGGTCGTGCAGATCAGGCAGCGCATGGCCATCCCTGTTGAGCAGTCCAGCGAAAAGCGCCCCAACTTTGGCTCAGTCACAACGTGCTGCCTAGCAGTGTGAGACAGCCCTCCATCTGGCATTCCATCGAGCACCCACCTGACGTAGCCCTGCAGCTGCGGCTGGCTCAGGGCCGCCACGCTGGCCTGCACCATCTGGGACAGCTCGCTGTGCACATCCGGCGCAAGCTCAGACGGGTGGCAGCCAAAGATCTGCAGCAGAACGGAAGGAGGAGGGGGCTGGGACTGTGGTGACCGTCAAGCAAGCGACCAGCACATTTGCCACAGGGAGCGTGGCACAGCAGGTGACCATGCTCCTTTCCCCTCAACATTCCCACCCCACCAGCCCACCAGTTTTGTGCCAAGGCGCTGCACCTCCAGACTCCCTCCCAAGCCCCCACCCGCCATGCAGCCTGCACCTGCCCACCTTGAAGCTGAGCCGCTCCAGTCGATCGATGGAGGTGTATTGCTCAGCCAGCCGGGAGGCATCGCCCCCCTGCTTGCCGCCCTGCTGCGCCTGCTGCCACGCCGGCAGCGCAGGCATGCCCGCCGCCTGCGCGGCCTGCAGCGCCGCGGCCACCGCAGCGCTGGCGCTGCCCGGCAGGCCTGGGAAGCGCAGGGCTGCCGTGGCGCTCGAACTGGCGGTGGCGCTGCTGCTGCTGCCACCTGCCGCTGCCGCCAGCGCGTCTGCCGGCTGGCCCGAGTGAGGCGCCACAGTGACGGCGGCAGAGGTGGGCGTGCCATCGCTCAGAGCCATCGGCTGCTGCGCCTGCTGCGCCTGCTGCGCCTGAGCGCCTGCTGTGGGTTCGCTGCCGGGCAGCATGGGGTCTGCCAGGTGGTCTGCAAAGATGCCCAGCTCATCTGCAATGTCCAACAGTTCCTGGCACGAGGGCACAGTGCCATCCTGCAGCAATGGGAAGGCAAGAGGAAGGCATCAGTAGTTGGAGTGGCATGGCAGGCCTCCAGGGAGCACCCTGTCCGTCGGGCTTTGTCAGGGATTTGTCGGCCAGCGTACCATACCACAGCCGCCAACTGCTGGCGCAGGGGTATGGTACGCAAGGCAGCTGATCCCGCAAACTGCAGCCCAACTGAGCCCAAAGCCAGTGCAGGCAACGTCAGCTGCAATGGGCAACCTCCCCACTAGCGGCAGGCACTCACCGGCTGGTCCATCAGGGTACCATAAGCGTCCAGCAGGGCGGCGTGCGCGTGCTGCTGCCGCGCCTCGCCGTTGGCCCGGGGCGAATCGGCCAGCAGGAGGCCCATCAACACTGAGTCAAAGTTTCGGCCCTCCTCATCTTGAGCTTGCAGCGGCGCCATGCCCGCCCCCTGCCACGGCGGCAGGCCCAGCGAAGGCAGCGCCGGCAGCCCCCCGGGCTGCGCCCCAGGCGGCGCCGACGCAGGGCGGTCCGCTATCGGCAGCGGCGGCAGCCAGGGCAGCCCGCCCTGCTCCGGCAGCGCCGGCAGGAAGGGCTGCTCGGCAGGCTGCGGAGGCGGCGCGCTGTTGTGCCGCGGCGCGTCCTGGGCAGGGCCCCCGCTGCCGGCTGGGGAGCTCACATAGCCGTTGCGCGGCGGAGTGGCGCTGCTCTTGCTGCCCTCGGTTGTGGCGCCGTCCTGCGCTGCGGCAGCAGCGGCAGAGGCCGGCGCCGGCTCGCCGCCGCTGCCGCCTGCAGCCTGTGGGGAGGCGGGGTCGCCTCCTTGGATGCTGCCGCTGGAACCGGTGTCTATCCCAGTCGCTGTTGCTGCATCGGTCCCTGCCCGCGGCGTGCGCCGCTGCCGCCGGCCGCCGCTGCCGCCGCTGCTGCTGTCGCCGCCGGCGCGTGGTGCGGAGCGCGGCACGCCGCGCCGCCGCCGGTTGTGGCTGGTCAGGCTCTTGTTGCAGCTGCGCCGGTCGTCCGTAAACTGGTCCAGCTGCAGCAGGGGACATGGGCGGGCCAGCAGCGTAGCCTCAACTACGCAGGGTGCGCGCCAGTGTAATGGGGCACACATCTTTGTGGCGGCAGGGTTGCCCAGCCCAGCAGGAGCATCCAGGTAACGCTGGCATGGCACATCTCATTGCAAGCCGGCCTGCATGAGCCCTCACAATATGGAACTTGGCGCATTGCTGGCAAAAGCGCCAGGCCTCGCCCGCAACATGCACGCTGGGCGCGGTGTAGTGGCGCGGGCCTGCGTCAGGAAGGTGCACAGGAGCGGCGTGGTGCACGACGGTGGGGCATCCAGTGCTACGGTACGCTTAAGCTAACCACCTGCCGGCCCACTCCGCACACTAAGCTGCTATATCAATTAATTTCTCACAGATGCGGTACTTGGCGTGGAACTGGGTGGGCAGCTCCGCCTCGCAGCTGGGCACGCGGCAGCGCGGCGGCTCGCCGCGCTTGCGCCGCTTGCACGAAAACAGCTGCTTCTCGTCCAGCTCCTCCCGCTGCGCCCCAGGCGGCGTGCCCTCAACGGCAGCATCACCTGCGTGGGGCCGGCCAGGTAGGGCTCACGCAGGCAGCATCCCCAGGTGCGTGCGAGCAGGTGCGGCAGTGGCGGCGGAGCGGCGGCGAGACCAGGCACTTGTGCGAGGAGTAGCTCTGGGCAGCGGCCGCCCGGCGCTGTAGCTACCTGCAGTCTCGTCCTCGTCGGCGCGCGCACGAGACCGCCGTGCAGGCGCTGGCTGAGCACGTGGGCTCATAGCTGGGTAGGACGGTCCCTGGCGCCTCACGGCTGCCTGGATCTTGAGAGGGAGGCGGCAGTCATGCGCTGCAAGTGCTGCCGACGGCTCTGGCGAGCTGCTTCAAGAACCCCATTGTGTACCAAACTCCACCAGCGGCGGCTGGGAGGGGCTGCCCAGCCTGGGCCACAATTGTGCAGCTTGGGGACCCCCGCCTCTGAGCACACCACACCGTCTGCATTGTGTTCTTAGGGGCAACCGCAACCAAATTACCAGCTTGCCATGCGCACGCACCTGCAAGGGTGGGGTCCGGCACCCAGCCCGGGTGAAAGGGTCCCTTCCGTGCATCCAGTCTCAAGCAACGGCTCTGCCTGGATGGGTTCATACGTGAGTTTTGTCCAATATGTAGGGAAGCTGCTGTTGTTCAGGTTATTTTGGGAGATCCGGCTGCTGGATGCCTGCACAATGCACAATGCCGCCAAGCCCGCCGGCGATCGGCGCGGCCTCGTCGGTGATCGCCCGCCACAGAACAAGCAGAGCCACCGCAGGATTTGATATCTCGACATTACAGCGGCAGCAAAATCAGGCCAGTTCACTGAAGGACAGCGAGCATTCTCTCGCGTATGTTTGCCCAAAACCAATGGCCGGAGCCGTCTCGTGCTGAGGCGGTGCCGCCACAGCACGGGGCTGATTGCGCCTTGCAAAGCGGCGGTCCGGCTTACAATCCCTTCCCCATTGCGTCCTGTTGCCGTTACGCATCAGAGCCGTTGAGGCGGCAGCGTTCCGCACGTGAAGCCGGGCGGATGGCGCCCGTGGCGCCGGGACAGCTCCGCGGCATCCACCCGAGGGGCCAGATAGCCGAGAGCAGGTACGCGGCGGCCAGGTTGCGGCCTGAGCAGCACGCCAGGCTCCCGCTGCTGCCGCCGCCACCTGACCTGCTCACTGTGCTCCAACCCCCACCTGCTGCAGCCCCGAACAGCCACCCCTGGGGCCACTGCTGACGTTCTGGCAGCCGCAGCACGAGGAGGCCTACCTGAGGCAGCAGGTGCGGGGCGTGCCAAGGCGGTTCGGCTGCCGCACCAGCTGGGCATGTCTGGCCACACGCACTGGTCACTTTGACCGCTCTGCCGCTGCCCACACTCTGCTCCCGCTGCGACCCCGCAGATGGCCTCCCGCCTGTTTCTGGTGCGCCACTGGGCGCCGCGCAGTGACCCCATGCTGGCCACGCTCCTGCTGGCGCTGCACGCCACGCTCCTGCTGCGCCTTTTGCTGGCGGGCGGCGGCCTGGAGCAGTGCCCACTGCCGCTGCTGGGCGCCTACGTCTCGTGGCACGCGCTGCGCATGACCCAGGCATGGGTGAGCCATTCTGTGTTGCTCCGTGCTGGTGTTGCTTGATTTGCGCCAGGACCCTGTACTGTACCAGTGCAGTCAGCTAGCTGACGCTAGTGTGACGTCACGGCAGCTGCTCTTGCGGCACCCGCCCACATGCATGCCCAAGTATGGCGCTGGCCAGCTGCGCACCAGCCCACCCACTCTGGCCACCTCCCCTTGCTCCCGCTGCAGCCCATGGGCTGGTGCCAGGTGCGCGGCCTACTGCTGCCGGCCTCCCTGCTGCTCCTGGCAGCCTCCGTGGCACTTGCCGCCGGCACCCCAGCGGCATCTGCAGTCGACTCGGGCAGCAGCGCCGTCGCGCAGCTGGCAGCTGCGTCTGCCCGCCTGCTGAGCAGCGCGCTCGTGCTGTGCGGTCGTGGCCTGCTGCACTTCACCAGTGCTGTTGGCGGCGAGAGCAGTGCCGGGCTGACCGCTCGTGCCATGTCAGCTATGCGAGGCAGCGGCCGGCTGCTGCTCTCATTGTTTGGCAGCGGACAGGTGCAGGCGGCGTGGCACAGCAGCGGCCTGGGAGCAGTGCTTGACGAGTGCACCAACTTTTGGGTGAGGGTGCCTGCTGCCCGTCGCTTGTTGAGGCACACTGTGCCGCTGCCCGGCCACACTAAAGCGGTTGAGGCTGGCACTCCTGCACTGCGGCTGCCTCTTCGCCCTTGCCTGCCCAGCCACCCTTCAACGCTTTGCCGCACCACCTCTTGTGCGCAGGTCGTTGCGTGCGCTCTGTTCCCCCACCTGGTGGCCCTGCCGCTCGCCACCGCAGCCTGGGTGCAGCTGGCGGCTGCGGCGCTGCACATCGCCACGAGCCGCAGCACGTGTGCGGCAGCCCTGGATGGCCGGCCCCTGCTGCAGCGGCATTACGCAGCAGCCGCCGCGCTGCTGCAGCGGCTGACGTCTTTGGCGCCGCCCCCGATGGGCGTTCCCGGCACCGCAGCCCAATGGGCCTCAGGTGCAAACCTAGACGCTGCCGTGGGCAGCTGCTGCGCCGTCAAGTCCTTTGCCTGGCTGGCCTGCGCCTGCATCCTCAGCTTGTGGGTGCTGCACCGCCGGGAGGTGGCCAGCCGACTGGCCTGGGCAGCGCAGCAGCGCGGGCCTGTGCGCCGCCTGGCGCTGCCGCTGCAGGGCGCACTGCTGCCGCGGTGGGCCGCCGCTGCGGAGCTGCTTATGGCCCTCTCCCTTGCCTGGCGTGCCGCCGCCCTTCTGCTGGACCCGCCTGCCGCTGCTGCTTGAAACGAGCCGGCAGTGTCTGCCGAGCGGCACGCGTTGCGCCACGAATTCTTTCTATGCACCGCCGCCTTGCTGCGATTCAGCGAGGCGCGCAGCCTTCTCACTTCCCCCCTCTCTTCTGTAAAAGTGTTTTTCAGCACACGTGTCTCCTCACCTGCTTATCTTTGCACGCGTCTTACTCAGGTCCAGCACCTCTGACACCTATGCCATTGTCCTCTGTTCCTTTTCTTTAACATTGGCACATGGATGCGGCAGCAGCGAGCTGGGCAGGAGCAGGGAAGGCTGGCATTCTACGGGACGCAGTCGATTGGAGGCACTACAAGAAGCGGGGTGACTAGCAAGGCCTTCCCTGCAGCAGCGCAGTGTACATGATCAGTGGCTCGGCTGTATGTTCCATGGGAAGGCAGATGCAAGCTCAGGCTCGGTGGGACCGTGAGTGTCTTCCTGCATCGGCCACGGGGGCGAATGGGATCCAGTGGCAGCGGTAAGGATAATGTAAAGCTGCCTTGATGGCCGACCCGCGCTGCACAGATCGCCACACCAACACATCCGGCCCTCGATCGTCCACACAGGGAGCCCGCCGCTGGCCTTACCCGCGCTCCCGCTCCCTCCGCCGTAGGTGCGCTCCCGCCAGTGATCAGCCTGTTGTCGCCTGCTACGTGCATCTGCAGGCCAAGCATGACATGCTGGGCCGGGCGGCCGGCCCTGCGGCCAGCGCTGCCCTCGCAGGCTGCAGCGCTGCCTCGCCTTGCCCTCTCCGCTTTCGACAGCTGAATCGGCATGTTCTAACTTGCTCGACTGTTTGCAGCCGCGAGCCGCCCTGTCCGCTGCCCGCTGAGGCCGGCCCGCCCCACGGCCTGGTTTGCCTCACCAGGGCGCCGCTCGCCCTGCAGCGGCCTCATGCAGGTAGGGTGTGCAAGTGTAACGTGTTCTGCGGTGCGCGGGGCTGGTCCAGGCAGGCGCCGCGGCAGCGCCGGAGTCTCCGCCCCGTGCCGCCCTGCTTGCCCTTGCCCCACATTTGCCCCACGTCCTCTCCTGCTCCGGCTCTGCTTGTTTTCCTCAGGAAGGGCCGGTGGTTTGGGCGGAATGCAGCCTTATGGGCCTTTGTGTCGCCCCGTTCACCAGCAGTGGCGCCACCTGACGCGCCTGCTGATTTCCCGCTTCCCCTGCCCCTCTCTCCCTGTGCCACAGAGCGCGTCACGACTGCTGGTGTTCAATGACAAGGGAGCCGAGGCAGACTGCACGGCGCAGCTGCAGCGCCAGTACGCCTGCAATGACTGGCGGCTCTACAAGTCGGGGGTCGTCCTGAACCTCCTGCTCGCCTGGCACATGTGCCGCACCTGCGGCTGGCGCTCACCGCTGCCCGTGCTCGCCGAGGCGGCCATGTTTGCCGCTGGCTACTGGCTGTCCCAGCAGCGGTGCGGGCTCTACCTGCAGCACCGCTCCCTGATACTCGGCGCCATCCTGGCCGGCCATCAAGTGCTGGTGAGGGGGGCTCGTTGTAGCGGGCGGGTGGAGCGGGCGCCGGGTGGACGGGACAGCTGGTCGCGCTCTGCCCCTGTTGAGGTTTTTTATTGCGCAATGCAGCCGGCAGCCGCTGCAGGCATTGGGCTAGGGGCAGCACAAACCACTGCCAGAGGACGTGTGCTTTGCTGTTCTGTGTGTTCTTTCACCCCTCAGCATTTGGCCCACCATACGTACGCAGATCGTCCAGTGGGTGACGCCCTGCCTGTACGGCCCCTCCAGCCCCAGCCCGCTCGCCTTCTGGCTAGCGGAGCTCAACCACTCACTGGTGCCCTGGATCGTTCTCCCGGCCCTCGCCTACCCAGACCCTCTCAAGGTGGGCGCATGGCACTGTGGCACGCCGTATGTTGCCGCAGAGCTGCACAGATATGCAGCTATGACACCACTGCTGCCCAGAGCGCTGCCTTGACTGCCCCCCAGCTGGTCTCCACCCCTGCTGCAGCACGCTGTCTACGGCCAGGCGGCGGTCCTGGCCTGCATGCTGGCCTGCCTGCCACGCCAGCGCCAGCTGTCGATGGCGCGCTTTGCTGGCAGCGAGCAGCACTACATGCAAGCGGCGCAGGGCCTCGTTGCCACCGCCGCCGCGGTGCTGCCGCCCGGCCTGTCTAGGCCGTTTGCAGACGAGCTGCCACGGCTGCTGGGCCCTGCCGGCGCCTTTTACCTGGTGCACACCGCCGCGCTGCTGCTGGGCGTGATAGTCACCCTGCTGGTGCTGTTCCGATTTGAGCTGCCCTGCCGTGTGCACTTTGCGTGCCAGCGCGGGCTGGCCGACAATGTGCATGCGCTGATGCGGCGGCGCTCGCAGTGGCGCCGCCTAGGCATTCCGCCCGGCGTGGCACTGGTTGTCATTGGTTGGACTGCCGGCTGTGTTGCCACGCTGCCCCTGAGGGCCGCCTGCCTGTTTGGAAGGCCTTAGGGTTTCATTGATACGCGTCGGCTCAGGCGCCCGGCATTTTGAGGGCTTCCCCGGCCCAGCGTGAATTCTTTCCGTAATCACCCATCCATTTTCGCCTCCTCTCCGCCCACACTCTCACATTGGGTTCGTTTGGCACGGCTCTGAACTCCCTGCCCCTTCTCATTCACACGTAGTACTTCCACGCGCACTCTGCATTCCGTTTCTGCTTCCTGAAATCTTTGGGGTAAATAAGGCTACAGCTTTTTCTTCGCACCCTCGCTAAACGCAGCATGCAAACCTGCCTTCAATGCATCTTCAGTTGTGTCCCAGATGGCAAACACTTTCAGCCCATCCCAGCGTTGCTCGCTGATCGATTTTCACAGGTACAACAGCATTGAGTGTATTAATGTAATAATCCAACTTCAGGTCCGGTGGTGTGCCAGCGTTGCGGCGGAACGGGCAGCACAGCAGCAGCGGAAGTAGGGGCGGTTGTGGCTGTGCGGGCCGCATTCGTGCGTTGGCACCTTGTGCCCCGCTGCTGCTGCACCCGTCACTGCTGCACATACTCCCCCGCACTCGCGTACTCGCCGTGCGCCTCAAAGTATGCAATCAGCCGCTGCAGAAAGGGGTGCGCTGTGACGGTGTCGCTGTCGGCGACCAGTGCGCAGTGGCGCCGCGCGCGAGTGACAGCCACGTTCATGCGCCGCTCGTCCGCCAGGAAGCCCACCTGCTTCTGGGCGTTGGAGCGCACCTGCAGGGGGAGGGGGAGGGGCAGGGCAGATAAAAGGCAGGTTGGGGGAACGCATGGCAAGGCGCAGGGCAGGGCAGGGCAGAGGGAGGTGCGGTTGTGGCATAGGAGGCGGCAAAACAGGGAGTGTGCCTGGCACTATGTGGAGCAGCGCAGCGGGTGCATGAGCTGAGGCCCAGCCCTTCCCCGCCACCCGCCATGCTGATGCTGTCGGCATTCTCTGTTGGTTCAACAGCAGCTCACCATCCCTTGCCCTGGGGGCAAGAGTAAGCTGGGCACCAAATCACTTTCACCAACACCCTCGAGGGAGCTCCCCTCAACAACCTCCCACCAAACCCTCCCGGCTCCACCCACCATGCTAATCACAATGGCCTCCTTCTCACGCCCCTGGAAACCGTCCACGGTGCTGATCTCTAAGCGGGAGGACAGCGCCTCGGGGCGCAGCTCCCGCAGGCGCGCAACCTGCATAGGATAGGTGGGTTCAACCCAAGTAGGGTTAGAAGGAAAATGTTGGCAGCAGGGACAGCAGCGGCCGGTGCTGTTGGAAACCTGCAGGTTGGGGCCGCTGAGCCCAGCCCAGCCTAGCCCAGCCCGGACCAAGCAGCGCAAACCAGCCTGATCTCCAGCCGAGCGTCCCTCTGAGCCTCGCCTGTGCATTGTAAGGTGTAATGACACCTATGTCCGCCGGTGAAATGCCCGCTGCGATCAGCCGCTGCACGTGCTCCATCACCGCCTTGGCCTCGCCGTCATTCCACTGCCGGTTTGAGAAGAATTGGCAGGTCAGAAGGTGCAGGTTATTGTGGTTTGCTGTTTCTGGTTACTGCTGCCTGAAGCAGCCTCGTTGTGTCTCGTCCAGGCTGCCACGCTGCTCATCTGCCTCCCCCCTCCCTTCTGTATAAGAACCCTAACTTGCACCGCCCATCAAACTGCCCACCTGCCTCACATCCCTCAGCCCACCTTGCTGTCCCCCTCCTCCTCAGCCTGCTCCTCCATATCGCAGCCGGCTGTGTCAATCAGGAGCAGCACGGGCAGCTCGGCAGCACCAGCGCCCGCCCCAGGCACCCCCGCCATGGTGTGCTGCGCCACAGAGGCGTGGGCGGACAGGCGGCCCCCGTACAGCTCCTGCAATGGTGGGGTGGTTTGAGAGGTTGGGGCGTGTGAATGCAGCAGCTGCCGCAGGAGCATGCACAGCAACACACATCAGCGCATGCTTGCCGGTGCCGAACACAGCACAGCACATAAGAGCAGCAGGCAGTGGCAAGCCAAACACATGCATATGCACATGCATACGTGCCTGGGAGGACCAGTCCATGATAGACGAGTTCATGCGGTACTGCACCGTCAGCATCTCGCTGGCGGCCTCGCCCCACAGGTCCTGCGGCAGTTCATTACACAGAATGATGTGAACCTGCGGTAAAACATAGTCCGCATCTTGCTGGCTGCCTCGCCCCACAAGTCCTGCGGCAGCCCGGCAGGCAGTGTGATGTGGGTGCCCATGCATGGAGCAGCACCAGAAAGTATGAGGTGATGCCACCACCGACAAGATAGCTTGGCTGGTGCTCTTGCAAGGATGGGATGCTGTCACACCGAGCAGCTTTTCTTTCATGCCTCACAAGTCCTCCTAACCGTCCCACCTGCAGCCGCTCGAAGAGCGTTCGGCTCAGCCCGCTGCGCGCCGCCTCCTCGCTGATGACGGTGGGCGGCAGCTGCGGCCGGTGGGCGGGTGGAAAGGAGGACAGGGTGGGTGGGGTAGGGCAGGGAGGCAAGAAGACGCATCCAACCAGCGTTTGTCACGCATGCACACTTTGCATTGATCAATGCCCAAACCCAACTGGCTGCGGCGCCCCAGTGTGGCCTCACCTGCAGGTGGTCGCCCGCAAGCACTGCCTTGCGCCCCTTGAGCAGCGCCGCCCAGCAGGCCGGCTCGACCGCCTGCGTGGACACAGGGAAGAAAATTGGCGGCCTTCCTAGACGCAAATGCAATCCTCCACAGGGCGCCGGAGTTAGGGACTCGGCAGTAGCAGACGCACCTTAACGTTAAGGGAGGCAGCAGGCGGCAGCAAGTTGTTGCATGTATGTCCTTGCAAGCAACAGCAAGCGACTGCTCACCTGCGCCGCCTCGTCAATGACCACGACGTCAAACTGCAGGCGCTCCAGCTGTCGCTGGCCCACGCCCGTCAGCGTGGTGCACACCACCTGTGTGAGGGGAGCAGTAGCTAGGTGAGCACAAATAATGGAAGCTGCTGGGCAAAGAACAAGCCCTCCAGGCACCCCGACTGTTCAATTCGGGTCGGTCGCAAGCCACACGCCCTCCGCCTGTATATCCCCAGCAGCCAAGCAGCTTCTCCATGCACCACCAAACACTCTCCCGCCCACACACCTGTGCACCGCCCAGCACCTCCTCCACCACTATTTCCTGCCGCTTGCAACAAAGCACCTAAATCACAGGCAGTGTTACTACACAGAGCCACGATGCAACACACACCTGTGCGCCACCCAGTACCTCCTCCACCGCCTTCTCCTGCCGCTTGCGCTCCTCCTTGGCCAGCTGGCGCAGCTCGGAGCGCACCGCCCGCCGCTCGTCGCGGTCCTTGCGGCTCACTGTGGGTTATGGGAATTTGTGGCAAAGCGGAGTGCATGTCCAGCAAAAACAAAAGGAGGGGCAGCTCGGAGCGCACCGCCCGCCGCTCATCGCGGTCCTTGCGGCTCACTGCATCAAGTTGGGCAGGGTTGTGCATGAGTAGAGAAGGCGGCTCACTGCATCAAGTGCACAGAAGTGCGCAGAAGTGCATAAAAACATGGAAGGGCATGGCGGCAGACTGCCACTGTGCACAAAAACGCAACACACAGCTGCTGGGGCACCCAGCGCGAGCACACAAGGGCACCACGGGCTGGCCCGCCTGCCACATCACTTCCATGCTTGCCACGTCACTTGCAGGCTGCGCACTCACCCAGCTTGAGCAGGCGGGTGTTCAGAGCCTTCATTTCCTTGCGGCAGTCCTTGGCCAGCGCGGAGTTGTCGCTCTGCAGCACGCGCGCCTCCAGGCTGTTGTCCAGCACCTGAACAGTAGGGGAAGCAAACTGGGTGCTGATTGCATTGCTGAGTTGTCGCTCTGCAGCATGCGCCTCCAGGCTGTGTCCAGCACCTGGTCAGGCGGACAGTGACAGAATGGGTGCTGACTGGACTGCATAGGTTTGATCAGCAGCTGCTGTCGTACCAAATGCAGTGATGTGACGTGTCTGTCGTGCAACAACAGCGCCTGCACTGCATGTACGGGTATGCCTGCACCTGTCCGCAAGTAGTCAAAGAGTATAGCAAAACCAAACAGCAGGCAGCCGCGGCAGCGCACCTGGGGCAGCAGGCGGGCGGGGTGCCCCACCCGCACCATCCGCATCTTGCCATCCGCCGCCGCCAGCCGCTCAACCAGGTTGTCGACCGCCACGTTGGAGGCAGCACAGGCCAGCACGCGGCTGCAGGGGCGGGAGGGTGTGTGACAGGAGTGCAGAGTGGTGAGCAAGTGCAGAGCCAACAGCTCAACCAGGTTGTCGACCGCCACGTTGGAGGCGGCGCAGGCCAGCACGCGGCTGTAAGCGTGGGGCAGGGAAGGGGAGGGGGCACACGAGTGGCGTGTGCTGAAGCAGGGAGCCCACTGCCAAACTGAAGCCAGCTGTGCACGAGCACAATTGCGCCAAGGCGTACGGCAGCTATAGAAATGCCAGCTGTTTGCTCACTTGCCACGGGCCACCTCCTGGCAGATGACCTCGATGACCGCTGTCGTCTTGCCGGTGCCGGGCGGGCCTGGAGAGGACGAGGAGGGGTGAAGCGATGAGAGGAGGCAGGATAGCATGGCAGTCAGTGCGCCACAATACTGCCCTTGGGGGCGGAAGGTCAACCAGCCACCAACCCACCATGGATGAGCGCCACGTCACGTGCCGCCAGGGCCAGGCTCACCGCCCGCTGCTGGCTCTCATCTAGCCCGCTATTGAGCGGCTGCCATGCGGGCGGGGTGGGCGTGAAGGCAGGGGAACGCCGCCCAAACAGCACATCCACCAGAGGGCCCGCCAAGCCCCGCTGGCCCTCGCCGCCCAGCGACTGCAATGGGGGGCAGGGCAAGCATGGGAGCTATGGGTAGGGCAAGCATGGGAGCAATGGGCAGGGCAAGCTTGGGAGGCTTGCTGAGCAACCGGGCACTGATTAGCACATCGAGATGATGTGAAGGAGGAGCGCCTTCGCGCATACACTCAACTACCTTAGTGCTTGCACTCAAGTAAGTGTTACAGGCACCAGTCCTTAGCTGCCTTCCGGCGCCCTTGGAGCACCAGCAAGCACCCAGCCACCAGCCACCCAGCCACCAGCCACCCATCTTACCAGGCACCGTAAGGGCTGCGCGCAGGCGCTGGCATGCATCACCCACCCGATCAACCACCCACCCACTTGGTCAACCACGCACCGAAAGGGCGGCGCGCAGGCGCTGGTATGTGACCTGGTTGGCCATCTTCTCCAGGCGCAGCGGCACGTCCAGGCCCTCATCGGGCACCTCGTCCACTGCAGAGGTTGGCGTGGGACAGAAGAAGGACAGAAGAAGAGATTGAAGAGTCAGCAGGTAGAGGTCTCAAAATAAAGTGGACGTCTAGGCCCTCATCCGGCACCTCGTCCACTGTAAATAGGTGAGGCAGCAAGAGAGAGGTGGTTGGTTGTTTACTCGACCACAGCAAGGCTATCGCAACACCACCCTTTCCTTTTTGCGATCTCGCAATACCTCTGCACTTGGTATCACATTCCATGCCATTGTCCACAGTGCAGCAGCCCAGCAGCAGCCCACCTGCGACCGTGATGGCGCTGTCCCGTACTCGGTACACCACACCCTCTGCCAGGGGCGGCCCGCTAGCGTCCCCTTTGCTGGGCCTCAGGCGCACAATGTCGTGGGGGGACAACTTGTGCGGCGGCAGCGGCTCGCTGCCCCCTCCCTGCAAGTTATGGA
>VFQQ010002602.1_pt1 | contig 19719 bp, 23 predicted proteins | sample 3512341 | NCBI WGS metagenome assembly VFQQ01 (sample SAMN10412373, study PRJNA504923) | tailings metagenome | isolation source: Relicate 2 Philex TSF1 revegetated site | place: Philippines: Tuba, Benguet | collected 2017-08-29 | reverse complement strand
AAGCTGCTCAGCCACGAGATCCAGGCCGCCGAGGTGAACATGGTGGCCGAACTCGCACAGACCGAGGCCACGGTGGAGCAACTGCTGGCCATGCAGATCGGCGACTTCATCGAGCTCGACCGCACGCCCACGATCAAGGCCCATGTGGACGGCGTGCCGGTTTTCGAATGCCAGTACGGCACCCACAAGGGCAAATACGCACTGCGCGTCGAACGCAACCTGCGCGGCATCGACGCGAACTGGCTGGGAGATTCCTATGTCAACTGAGACCACCAACACCATGAACGACGCCGTCACCGACGACTGGGCCCAGGCCCTGGAAGAACAGGCCGGCTCGGCCGCCGCGCACGCCGATGGCGCGCCCGAATTCGAGGCCAACGCCGTGCCGGTGACCCCGGCCGGGGCGCACAACCCGATGCAGGACATCCAGATGGTCCTGGACATCCCGGTGCAGCTCTCGGTGGAACTCGGCCGCACCCGCGTGCCGATCAAGTACATCCTGCAGCTCGCGCAAGGCTCCATCGTCGAGCTCGACGCGTTGGCCGGCGAACCCATGGACGTGCTGATCAACGGCTACTTGATTGCCCAGGGCGAGGTGGTGGTGGTGAACGACAAGTTCGGCATTCGCCTCACCGACATCGTCACCCCATCGGAACGCATGCGGCGTGTGAGCCGCACCTGATCCCTCCACCGAGCCCGACATGCTGCAAAACGCGATTCCCGCGCTGCTTCTGCTCGCCCTCATGGTGGGCATCGCCTTCGCCCTGAAGTGGGCCCGGGGCCGCCTGCCCGGCGTGACCGGCCAGGGCAACGGCCCGGCGCTGCGCGTGCTCTCCAGCCTGTCGCTGGGACCGCAGCAGCGCGTGGTGACGGTGCAGGTGGGCCAGGGCAACGAGCGCGTGTGCCTGGTGCTGGGCGTGGCGCCCGGTGGCGTGAGCGCGCTGCACCAGATGCCGATGCCGGCCGAGCCTGAAACGCCAGCCAACGCCATGGACGCGTCGGTCAACGGCTTCGCAGCTCGCCTGGCCCAACTCACGAAAGCACCCCATGCGCGCTGAGACCGCACTGCGCCTGCTGGGTGCGACGGCCCTGCTGCTGATCGGCGCCAGCGCCTTCGCCCAGGGCGCACCCGCCGCGCCCGCCGGCCCTTCGCTGCCGCTCATGGTCGGCCAGGGTTCGGGTGGCAACACCTACTCGGTGCCGATCCAGACGTTGCTGTTCTTCACCGCGCTGTCCTTCCTGCCGGCGGTGCTGCTGCTCATGACGGGCTTCACCCGCATCGTCATCGTGCTCTCGCTGCTGCGCCAGGCGCTGGGCACGCAGTCCGCCCCGCCCAACCAGGTGATCGTGGGCCTGTCGCTGTTCCTCACGCTGTTCGTGATGGGTCCGACGCTGGACAAGGTCTACCAGGACGCCTACGACCCATATTCGAAGAACGCCATCACCTTCGAGCAGGCGCTCGAACGCGGCCAGGCACCGATGCGGGCCTTCATGCTCAAGCAGACGCGCCAGTCCGATTTCGAACTCTTTGCCAAGCTGGCCAAGCTGCCCAACGACGTCACCGCCGAGACCGCGCCGTTCCGCGTGCTGGTGCCGGCCTTCGTCACCAGCGAGCTCAAGACCGCGTTCCAGATCGGCTTCATGATCTTCATCCCCTTCCTGGTGATCGACATGGTGGTCGCCAGCGTGCTGATGTCGCTGGGCATGATGATGCTGTCGCCCGTGCTGGTCGCGCTGCCGTTCAAGCTCATGCTGTTCGTGCTGGCCGATGGCTGGAATCTGTTGATTGGCTCATTGGCCGCAAGCTTCGCCACATGAACATAGCCCCCACGCTCCACCGCTGCGCGGGTCGCTGCCCCCCGAGGGGGCTGGGCCGCCTTGGGAACGGCCCGGCGGCGTCCCGCCCTCTCTTCGAAAAGGTTGTCTGATGGATCCCCAAGCCGCCCTCACGATGGGCCAGAACGCCCTCTTCCTGCTGCTCATGGTCGCTGCGCCGGTGCTGGGCACCGTCCTCGGTGTGGGCCTGCTGGTGAGCCTGTTCCAGGCCATCACGCAGATCAACGAAGCCACCCTGGCCTTCGTGCCGAAGCTGATCGCGGCCATCGCGGTGTTCGCCATCGCCGGCCCATGGATGATGACCACCATGGTCGAGTTCATCCGCAACACGATTCTCTCCATCCCGAACTTCGCGATCTGATCGCGCAGCGCAACCGCCATGCCCACGTTCACCGAAGCCCAGGTGATGGCGCTGGTCTCGCCGGTGTTCTGGCCCTTCCTGCGCATCCTGGCGGTGTTCTCCAGCGCGCCCATCTTCTCGGCCCGCTCGGTGCCCATGCGCACGCGCGTGGCGCTGGCCTTCATCGTCGCGGTGTGCGCACAGGCGGGCATGCCGGAGCAACCCATGGTGGCCCTCACCGACCCCGGGGCGTTTGCGGTCGTGATGCAGCAGGTGGTGGTGGGCATCGCCATCGGCCTGGCGGTGCGCATCGTGTTCGCCTCGGTGGAGCTGGCCGGTGAACTCATCGGCCTGCAGATGGGCCTGAACTTCGCCGGCTTCTTCGATCCGTCGACCAACTCGCAGTCCAGCACCGTGGGCCGCTTCTTCGGCAACACCACCATGCTGCTGTTCGTGGTGCTCAACGGCCACCTCATGCTGCTGGGCGCGGTCATCTCCAGCTTCGAGCTGTTTCCCGTGGGGGCCAGCGCCTTCGAATCCATCAACCGCATGCGCCTTCACGAGCTCGGCGCGGTGGTGTTCCGCTACGGGCTGTGGATCGCCCTGCCCATGATCGGCATGCTGCTGTTCATCAACATCGTGCTCGGCTTCGTCTCGCGCATCGCGCCGCAGATGAACGCCTTCGCCATCGGCTTTCCGCTCACGCTGTCGGCCGGTCTGCTGGGCATCGCCTTCACGCTGCCGATGCTCGACGCACCGGTGGCCGCCCTGATGAAGCTCGCCACCGAGATCTTCACCGGCGGCTGACCACTTTCCCACGGCTGAAAAAGTCTTTTCCGACTGCGATCTGTTCAGTTCGGGGGGCCCTGCCTACAGTAGGCCCCACTTCGCGAACCACCGGTGCAATGGCCGTTCGGTCGCGTCACACCAACGAATTGGAGACAACGCATGGATCTGGATCTCAGAGGGAAACTCGCGCTCGTCACGGGCTCCACGCGCGGCATCGGGCTGGCCAGCGCCACGGGCCTGGCGCGCATGGGCGCCGAGGTCATCGTCAATGGCCGTGCGGCGCCCGCGGTGGCCGAAGCCGCCGCCAAGGTGTTGGCCGCGGTGCCCGGTGCCAAGGTCCACCAGGCGGTGTCCGACCTGGGCACGGCCGAGGGCTGCGCCGCGCTCATCGCCGAGCACCCCGCCGTGGACATCCTCATCAACAACATGGGCATCTACGAGCCCAAGGCCTTCTTCGACATTCCCGACGAGGACTGGACGCGCATGTTCGAGGTGAACGTGATGAGCGGCGTGCGGCTCACGCGGCACTACCTCAAGGGCATGCTGGACAAGAAGAACTGGGGCCGCGTGGTGTTCGTCTCCAGCGAGTCGGCCATCTACGTGCCCAAGGAAATGGTGCACTACGGCTTCTCCAAGGCAGCGCAGATGTACATCGCACGCGGAGCGGCCGAATCCACCAAGGGCACGAACGTGACCGTGAACACGGTGCTGCCGGGCCCGACCTGGGTGGAGATGGCGCCCGTGCGCCTGGCCGCCCGTGCGGCCACCATGGGCACCACCGCCGACGAGCTGGCCGCGCGCACCTTCACCGAGCGCCGCCCGGCCTCGCTGCTGCAGCGCTACGCCTCGCCCGAAGAGATCGCCAACCTCATCTGCTACGTGGCCTCCAAGGCATCGAGCGCCACCAACGGCGCGGCCTTGCGGGTCGATGGCGGCATCGTCACCAACCCGTTCTGACCCACCGGCCCGCCACGCCAGGAGACCCGCCATGACGATCCACATGAAAGCCCCCCTGGAAATCGGCATCAGCGTGAAGGACGTGGACCGCGCCGCCGAGTTCTACGAGAAGGCGCTGGGCATGCAGCGCATTTCCGAAGCCACGCTGGCGCCCGACCGGGCCACCCTCGCCGGCTTCGGCCCGGTGGCCTTCCGCATGGTGCGCATGCAGACCAACTACGGCGAGCGCATCAAACTGCTGCAGTCCACGCCGGGGCCCGAAGGCGATCCGGGCGCAGAGACCATCCTGGGCCCGGCCGGCATCGCCTACCTGACCTTCGTGGTCGGCGACATCGAGGCCGCCATCGTGCGCCTGAAGGCGGCGGGGGCCCAACTCATGAGCGACGCGCCGGTGCAGACGCGCCCCGGCACCCGCCTGCTGTTCTTCCGCGATTGCGAAGGCAACCCGCTCGAACTCGTGCAGTACGACGACCTCGGGGCTTACCGCCCGGACATCGTGCACTGAGCATTCCGTCCCGCCCACTGACGGCCTGGCACAAGGCCGCAGTCCCCAACCAACCACCCTTGGAGACAACATGAACCCATTGAACCGCCGCGTGGCCCTGGCCCTGCTGGTCGCCGCGCCCCTCGCCCCCTTCGCCGCCCACGCCCAGGAATGGAAGCCCGATCGCACGGTGACCATCGTGGTGCCCTTCCCGCCCGGCGGCACGGCCGACCAGGTGGCCCGCCTGGTGGCGGTGGAAATGGAGAAATCGCTCGGCCAGCGCTTCGTGGTGACCAACCAGCCCGGCGCCACCGGCGCCATCGGCGCGCGCGCCGTGCGCGACGCGCCCAAGGACGGCTACACCTGGCTGGGCACCGCGCACCGGCTGGTGGGCACCTACGGCATCATGGGCGACGTCAAGGTCGGGCTCGACGAGTTCCACCAGTTCCTGGCCATCACCAACGTGCCGGTGATCAGCGTGGCCACCAACTCGCCTTACAACGATTTCGGCGCCCTGCTCGCGGCGCTCAAGGACAAGCCCGGCCAGCTGACGGTGGGCACCGCCGGCCCGGCCACCAGCGGCCACTTCGCCATGGAAGCGGTGGCGCAGACGGTGAACATCAAGTACCGCCACGTCACCTACCAGGGTGGCGCACCCGCCGTGCTGTCCACCGTCTCGGGCGAGACCGTCATCAACGCCGAGCTGGCCAGCGACCAGGCCGAGATGATCCGGGCCAAGCGCCTCAAGCCGCTGGCCGCCCTGAGCAACGCGCCGCTGGACATCAAGGGCTACGGCACCATCCCGTCGATCAAGCAGTGGATTCCCAACCTGCCCGCCGTGACCACGCAGTTCGGCATCCTGATCCCGAAGGGTGTGCCGCAGAACGTGGTGGACACCGTGACCAAGCTGTGGAACGAGAAGATCGCGAAGTCGCCCCAGCTGGCCACCTGGGCCGAGGAGCGCGGCGCGCTCATGACGGTGCTGGCGGGCAAGGCAGCCGAAGACGCGGTGAACCCCACCGTGGTGTCGTCGGCCTGGATGATGCACGCGGCCGGCCTGACCAAGGCCTCGCCGGAAACGATCGGCATCCCTCCGCTCGGCCGTTGAAGAACCCCGGCACGCCGCTTCGCGCATGAACCGCAAGGACATCGCCGCGGGCCTCTTGTTGCTGGCGATGGGCGCCTTTGCGCTGTTCGCCGGCCGGGGGCTCGCCTTGACGAACTTCGAGGCCATGGGACCGGGTTATTTCCCGCGCGCCCTGGCTTCCCTGCTGTGCGTGCTCGGCGTGCTGATCCTGGCCAATGGCGTGCGCAAGGGGCGCCCGGTGGCGCCTGGGCTGGACGCGGATGCGGGCGGCACGCCCTGGCGCGCCATCGCGTGGATCAGCGTGGCCCTGCTGTGGTTCGGGCTCACGGTGCGGGTGCTTGGCCTGGGGCCGGCGCTGGGTGGCGCGGTGCTGCTGGCCTGCGCCGCCAGCCCGCGCGCGAGCTGGAAGCCCAGCCTGCTGCTGGCCACCGGCATGGTGCTGTTCTCGTGGCTGGTGTTCGTGCATTTCCTGCGCATGCCGGTGCCCATGCTGGGCACCTGGTTGAACTGACATGGAACTCCTCGACAACCTCGCCATCGGTTTTGCCACCAGCCTGAGCTGGCAGAACCTGCTGCTGTGTTTCCTCGGTGTGCTGCTGGGCACGCTGGTGGGCGTGCTGCCGGGCATCGGGCCGGTGGCCACCATCTCCATGCTGCTGCCCATCACCTTCGTGATGCCGCCGGTGGCCGCGCTGATCATGATGGCCGGCATCTACTACGGCACGCAGTACGGCGGCTCGACCACCGCCATCCTGATCAACATGCCCGGCGAAGCCTCGTCCATCGTGACCGCGCTGGATGGCCACCAGATGGCGCGGCAGGGTCGGGCCGGCACCGCGCTGGCCACGGCAGCCATCGGTTCGTTCTTCGCTGGCACCGTCGCCACCCTGCTGGTGGCCGTGCTGGCGCCACCGCTCACCGAACTGGCGCTGAAGGTCGGCTCGCCGGAGTACTTCGCGCTGATGGTGCTGGGGCTGATCGCCTCGATCACGCTGGCCCAGGGCTCGGTGCTGAAGGCGCTGGCCATGCTGGTGCTCGGCGTGCTGCTGGGCACGGTCGGGCAGGACCTCGACAGCGGCACCGAACGCTTCACCTTCGGGCTGCCCGAACTGGCCGATGGCCTGGAGTTCGTGGCCATGGCCATGGGCCTGTTCGGCATCTGCGAGATCCTGCGCAACCTGGAGGTCGGGCGTGTGCACAACCCGGAAGTGAGCGCGGTCGGCGGGCTGATGCCCACGCGCGAGGACTTCCGCCAGATGGTCAAGCCCATGCTGCGCGGCACCGCGCTCGGCTCGGCCCTGGGCGTGCTGCCCGGTGGCGGCGCCATCCTGGCGTCGTTCGCCTCGTACTCGCTGGAAAAGAAACTGGCCCACCAGCCACAGCGTTTCGGCAAGGGCGCGATCGAAGGCATCGCCGGCCCGGAGTCGGCCAACAACGCGGCCGCGCAGACCTCGTTCATCCCCATGCTGACGCTGGGCATCCCGGCCAGCCCGGTGCTGGCGCTGATGATCGGCGCGCTCATCGTGCAGGGCATCACGCCCGGTCCCACGGTGATGCTGCAACAGCCCGCGCTGTTCTGGGGCCTGATCTGCTCCATGTGGATCGGCAACGCCATGCTGCTGGTGCTCAACCTGCCGCTGGTGGGCATCTGGGTGCGCCTGCTCACCGTGCGCTACCACCTGCTCTACCCGGTCATCGTGGGTTTCTGCTGCATCGGCGTGCTCAGCATTTCCAACAACGTGTTCCACGTCTATTCGCTGATCGGCTTCGGCCTCATCGGCTACCTGCTCATGCGCCTGGATTTCGAACCCGCGCCGCTGCTGCTGGGCTTCGTCATCGGCCCGCTGCTGGAGGTGAATTTCCGCCGCTCGCTCGTGCTCTCGGCCGGCGACCCGGTGATCTTCCTCGAACGTCCGGCCACGGCGGTCATGCTGGCGCTGGCCGCCGTGGCCCTGATCGTGGCTGCCCTGCCGGCCATGCGCCGGCGCCGTGACCACACCTTTGTCGAATGAAGGCCCGAACAGCATGATCAAGCACATCGTGATGTGGAACGTGCGTGGTGCCACCGCACCGGAACGCCTGGAAGGCGCGCGACTCATCAAGCGCCTGTTCGAGGCCCTGCGCGGGCAGGTGCCCGGCCTGCTGGCCCTGGAGATCGGCATCAACACCACGCCCGCCGACCACGCCTGCGACGTGGTGCTGTACTCCGAGTTCACCGACGAGCAGTCGCTGTCCGACTACGCCAGCCACCCGGCCCACCTGGCCGTGCGCCAGCAGCTCGGTGACCTGCGCACCGCCCGCTACCAGGTGGACTACAGCGCCGCCTGATCGGACGGCGCCCGCGCTCAGGGCTTGTGCGGGATGCGCATGGCGTCGGGCGAGTAGCCCATGGGGACGTGGCGCGCCCCCCGGTTCATGCTCTCGTCGAACCACTCCGTCTTCGACAGCGCGCTGATCACGTCCGAGCGCAGCGTCAGCAGCGACTTGGGCCACTTCCCGAGCACGTAGCCGTAGAGGTAGGAGAACCATTGCACGTGGTCGGAGATCGAGCGCTGCTCGCGTTCCCACTCGCGCAGGGCCAGCGGGATGTCCTCGGACGGCGACACCATCTCGGCCAGCGCCATGATGTTGATGAACGCCGTGTTGGCCGCCTGGCCCAGGTTGGGCGGCATGGCGTGCGCCGCGTCGCCGATGATCGCGACCTTGCCTTCGGACCACTTGCGGCACTTCACGTTGACCAGCCGGTCCCAGCGGCTGTCGACCTGGCAGCGGCGGATGAGGTCGGCCGCCTGCGGGAATTTCTCGGTCCACAGCGCGGCGTCGATCGGCAGCTTGCGGGCGCGCTCGTCGTCCACCGGCGCGCTGAGGAAGATGTAGTTCTTCCCATCGGTGCAGGGGTTGAAGAGCAGGCGCCAGGGGCCGTTCCAGTGTTCGATCAGGGTGTCGCGCACGTCGCCCGGCTCCTCGTCGATCAGCATGCGGATGCCGGCCTCGGAGCCGAAGTCCATCCACTTGGTGCCGAGGATGGATTCGCGGATGCGGGAGTAGGCGCCGTCGGCCACGAGCACCAGGTCGGCCTTGGCCTGCGGGCCTTTTTCGAACTGCACCGAGCCGTCCGGCGTGACGCCGACGGCCAGGGACGAGGTCACGATCTCGACCTGGTTGGCCACCGCCTGGTCGATGAGCGCCTGGTAGAGGTCGGCGCGCGGCGGGAGCAGCAGGCGGTCCTGCGCATGCGCCAGGCGCGACATGAGCACGCGCCCCTTGTGGTCGCGGATCTGCCATTCGCGGATGGAGCGCGCGCGGGCCACGGCGGCGTCGTAGGCGCCGATGGCCTCGAGCGTCTTCAGGCCACTCTCCCAGAGCCAGATGCCGGCGCCGAACATGCGCAGCTCGGCATTGCGTTCGTGGATGCGGACACGCCAGCCCTTCTGGGCAAAACGGTTGGCGGCCACCAGGCCTGCCAGTCCTGCTCCGATGATTTCGACTGAGCGCTGCTTCATGGGTGTGCCTTTCTGAGATGGGAATTCGGATGCGGGAAAAGAAGGAGAACCGCTCAATCGCGCTGGTTGCGGCGAAGGCGATCGAGGATGACGGCGACGATGATGACCACGCCGACCGCCAGCGTCTGGAAGTAGGCCGAGACACCGATCATGTTCATGATGTTGGAGAGCATGCTCAGCACCAGCACGCCGAGGAAGACCTGGCGGACCCCGCCCGATCCGCCCGTCAAGGCCACGCCGCCCAGCACGACGGCGGCCAGCGATTCGAGCGTGATGTTGGGCGCGGCAATGGGCTGGGCGGACCCCACCCAGGCCGTGAGCACCACCGCACCGATGGCCGCCGTCAGGCCACTGACGGTGTAGACCAGCATGGTGTAGAGGCGCACGTTGACACCCGACTTGGCCGCCGCCGAGGCGTTGGAGCCGATCGCGTAGACGTAGCGGCCGAACACGGTGCGGCGCAGCAGCAGGGCCATGGCCAGCGTGGCCACGGCCGCGATCCAGACCACCACCGGGATGCCCAGCAAGGTGTCGAAGCCCACGGCCTGCACGAAGCTGGCGGGCACGTCGTAGATGGGCACGCCGCCGGACATGATGAGCGCCAGCGCCTGGGCGATGGACAACATGCCCAGTGTGACCACGAGCGGCGTGGTGCGGAAGTAGGCAATGATGAAACCCGACACCGTGCCGGTGACCATGCCGGTGGCCAGCATGACGGCGATGCCGGCCGGAATGCCGTGGGATTCCATGACGAGCACGCCGGCCACGCCGGACAGCGAGAGCACGGCCGCCAGCGAAAGATCGAGCCCGCCGCGGATGATGGCGATGGCCTGCCCGAGCGAGATGATCAGCAGCGGCACCATCTGGCGCGCCAGGTTCAGCAGATTGTCCACCGACAGGAAGCGCGGCTCGATCAGGCCGGCGATGACCGCCAGCGCCACGATGAACAGCGGCAACACCGCTTCGGCGAGCGGGAACCGGGGGGGCGGCGACTTGGCCGTGCTGGGCACGGAAGGCACGGAGGTGGCGGCCATGTGGGGAGACTCCTCGTTCAATGGATCGTGTTCGCCGACGCCTGTCCGAGCACGTCGGCGATGATCGCCGGCTGCGCGGCCGGGCCGGGATTTTCGTAGGTGGCGACAACGGTGCCGCCGTAGATGGTGTGCACGGTGTCGCACAGCGCAATGGTTTCGGCCAGGTCGCTGGAGATCACCACCACCGTCAGGCCCTGCTGCGCGGCGGCCCGGATGCGCTGGTGGATCTGCTGCTTGGCCTCGATGTCCACGCCCGCCGTGGGCTCCTCCAGCAGCAGCACATCGCGCGCGCTCGCCATCACGCGGGCGAGCAGCACCTTCTGCTGGTTGCCGCCGCTCAGGCTGGTGATCGGGAGCTGGGCATCGGCGTACTTCACCTGGCTGGCGGAGAGCAGGCGCTCGCCTTCGAGCGACTCGCGGCGCGTGTCCAGGATGCCGGCGCGGCTGAAGCTTCGAACGTGGGTCAGCGTGAGGTTCTCCAGGATCGATCGCGTGGGCAGGATGCCGTTGGCCGCGCGTCCCGCCGGCAGGTAGGACACGCCCATCGCACTGGCCTGCGTGGGACTGCGGGGGATGTAGGCCCGGCCATGCAAGCGGAACGTGAGCGAGTCCGACAGCTGGAGGCCGGCCAGGCCGAGCAGGATGCGCTCCGCGCCGCAACCCACCACGCCATAGAAGCCCACGATCTGGCCTTTGCACAGGCTCAAAGTGCCGACACCCGCTCCACGCAGCGGAATGCCTTCGATGTCGAGCACCACGGCGCCGCGTGGCGCGCAGGGCGCAGATGCCTCGCTCTGCTGCTTGCGGCCCGTGAGCCGTTCCACCACCCCGTCGGCACTCACCTCCGGCGTCATGGCAAAGCTGTCCACCACCTGGCCGTTGCGCATGATGGTCACGCGGTCGCTCACCGCCATCACGTCCTCGATGTGGTGGGTCACCAGCACCGCGGCCACGCCTTCGTCGCGCAGCTGCCGCAGCACATCGAAGAACTTCTGTTTCTCGACGGCGCCCAGCATGGCGGTGGGTTCGTCGAAGACGATGATGCGAGGCGAGAACATCAGCGACTTGCCGATCTCGATCAGTTGCTGGATCGCCACCGGCAACTGGCCCACCGGCTGCTCCAGGTCGACCTCGATCCCCAGCTTGCGCACCACCGAAGCGGCGCGCTCGTGTTCCTTGCGGCGCGAGATGCTCGAGAACGGTGAACGGGCGGCCTCGGCGCCCAGCCAGAGGTTGGCGCGCACCGACAGGTCGGGCGCGAGCGACAGCTCCTGGTACACCATGGCGACCCCGGCCGCGTGGGCGGCGCGGGGGTTGGAGAACGAGACCTTTTCACCGCCGATGCGCAACTCGCCCGCGTCGGCCTGGTACAGGCCGCCGAGGATCTTGCCCAGCGTGGACTTGCCCGCCCCGTTCTCGCCCAGCACGCAGTGGATCTCGCCCGCGCGGAAGTCGGTCGACACATCGACCAGCGCGCGCGTGGCGCCAAACGTCTTCTGGAGGCTGCGCACCTGGACGAGCGCGTGCCCGTCCGGTGCTGGTTGCGAGGAAGGTGTCATGGTGTTCGCGCGGAAGCGGTGAAGGTCCATCCGCTCACTGCTTGACGGGCAGGCGCCAGTCGGCCGGCGGGATTTCGTAGATGTGGTACGGGTGCTTGTCGACGTTGTCCGGACGGATCATCTCGGGCGGCACGTTGAAGTACGCGTAGGGCGAGCTCTTGTCCGGCGCGCTCAGCTTGGGCGTGGGCTTGCCTTCGAGCTGGCGGATGGCGTACTGCACGATCAGGCGGCCCATGATGATGCCGGGCTCGGACACCACCGCGAGAAGACGACCGTCCTTCACCATGGGGATGGCTTCCTTCACCATCGAGCTGGAGACCACCTTCACCTTGCGGTTCTGCTGGCGGATGGCCTGCGCGGCGCCCATGGCCAGCGAGATCTCCGGGGTGTAGACGTACTTGGCGTCGGGATGGCGCAGCAGCAGGTCCGACGTCTGCGTCAGGCCGTGCTGCAGGCCCAGGGCACCGCCGAACGCGCCTTCCACCGGCGCCAGGCCGGGGCACTTCTTTGCCTGTTCCATGAAGCCCACGTAGCGCAGGCGCGCCCACTCGGCACCGGCCGGGCCGGGCACCGTGAGGACCTTGCCCGGGTCGTTGTTCTTGCACACCGCGTCGGCCAGCGTGCGGCCGATCTCGCCGTCGTCCTGCAGCACGCCGAAGGCGACGTTGGCGCTGTTGACCGGAATGCCCACCGCGGCCACCAGGATGCCGGCGTCCTTGAGCGACTTGAGGATGGGGTCGTAGCCGTTGAACGCGGCGGCGGACACCACCGCGACGTCCACGCCCAGGGTCTTCAAGGCGTTGAGCTGGGCGAACTGCTCGCGCACGTTGCCGTAGGCCCCGGCGACCGACACCTGCACCACGTTCACGCCGGAGCGCTTGGCCTCGTCCTCGATGCCGTAGACGATGCCTTTGTAGAAATCGTCGTGCAGGTGCACCACGGTCACGCCGATCTTGTACGGCTTCTGGGCCTTGATCGGCTCGATGAGTCCGATGAAGCGGTCTTCGGCCTGCTGCGCACTGGCGCCGAACGCGGCCAGCGAGAGCACGGCACAGGCAGAGAGCCGATGCACGGCCGATGAAAGGCCGCGAGAGAGCAAGTTGAATTTCATGGTGGAACTCCAGAGAGGGGATGAAAAGGGGTTCATGCGGCGGGCCTGGCGGGGCCCGCTGCCCTGCACTTACTGCACCAACCGCCCGGTGCCGGTCTCTTCGTCGAACACGTAGAGGCCGTTGAGAAACGTCTTGGTCCGCTCGTACCACTTGCGCACGCGGGGCGCGGGCGGCGTGCGGTCGATCGGCTTGCCTCCTTTGAAGATGTAGTCAAAGGCCTTGGGCCGCTGGAGGATCCGGATGTCGACGCTGGGGTCGCCCGGCACCACCAGCAGGTCGGCCAGGCGGCCGGCCTCGACCTTGCCCACCTCGTGGCCGTAGCGCTTGAGCAGGCGCGTCGCACCCAGCGTGTTGGCGTGGATGGCCTGCAGCGGCGTCATGCCCAGCAGGGTCACGAACAGCTCCATCTCCTTCGCGTGCCACTGCCCGTAGGGCACGGGCGACCAGCCACTCTCGCTGCCGGCGATCAGGGGCACGCCGGCGTCGAACGCGCGGCGCAGGTTGACCGAGGCGGCCTCCACCTCGCGCTCGAAGGCGCTGGTGCCGGAGGCACCGGCCTGTGCCGGGTTGGCGCCAATCAGGTTCGCCAGCAGGGTGATGGTCGGTGTGATCACGCACTGGTTCTTCAGGCAGGCCTCGATGCCCGCGTCGTCGATGTAGGAGGCGTGGAAGATGTTGTCGAAGCCGGCCAGCGCGGCGTCGCGCGCCGATTCGCACGAACGCGCATGCGTGCTGCAGATCTTGCCCAGCCGGTGCGTCTCGTCGGCGATCACCTTGAGCTCGTCGAGCGTGAAGGCGGACGCGCCCAGCGCGTCGGGCGTGATCAGGTTGTCGTTGGAGCCCGAGACCTTGATGGCGTCCACCTCGTCCTTGACCTGCAGGCGGATCGCCTCGATGAGGTCTTCCTTGGTCTTGACCAGCACCGCGCTCTGCCCCACCGGGAACTCCATCCAGCTCGGGAACGAATCCTCCAGGCCCTGGTGGTTGGTGAGCTGCTTGCCCGAGACGGTGAAGCGCGGGCCTTCGAACATGCCGGTGTCGATGGCATCCCGCACCGCCTGTGCGATGCCGTAGGTCGTGGCGGCGTCGAACGCGCTGGTCACGCCGGCCTGCAGCACCTTCTTGGCGTAGTAGGCTGCCTTGAGCGTGCGGAACTCCACCGGGGTGTAGAGCGCGTTCTCTTCTTCCGAACGCGACTCGCCGAACGAGATGTGCGTGTGGCCGTCGATCAGGCCCGGCATGATGGTGCGGCCCGGGAGGTCGATCACCTCATAGGCCTGCTCCACGTACTGCGCGGGCAGCAAGGCCGATTCGCCCACCCATTCAATGCGCTCGCCGTGGACGACCACCGCCCCCTGTTCGATGGGCGGGTTGAGCGAGCCGTCGATGACGCGGCCTTTGAGCAGGTAGCCTTTTTTCGGGTGCATGGTTGTCCTTTCTGGGGGGGGCCTCAACGGGTGCCGAAGAACTCGCTGGCCAGCGCCAGGAAGGAACCGGGGCGCTCGAAGGCGACGGAATGCGAGCACTGCGCGAGCAGTGCCACGTCGGCCTGGGGCAGCTGCGCGGCCAGGTCGAGCGAGTTGGAGGGCGGAAAGGCGATGTCGTCGCGGCCATGCAGCATCAGCACCGGGCAGCGCACCGCCGCCAGGGTCTCGGGCGAGAGCACCGCCGCGTTCACGTATTGCTGGTGATCGCCCTGGAACATGGTGTCGAAGTAGTCGGCGTAGCCGGGCGCGAACACCACCGGCTCGCGCGCCGCCAGGTAGGCGTCGTCGATGACCGAGGCGTCGTGGATGATCCCGCTGAGCGTGCGCACGAGTTCCTGCCGGTTGCGGGGGCAGGTCCACACGCGCCGGGTCGACTCCACCGGTTCGAAGTGCCCGCCCATGGTGCCCGTGGTCATGACCGCGCTCACGCGCGGCTCCAGCGAGGCCAGCGTGAGCGCGATGGAGCCCGAGATCGAATGGCCGATCACGCCCACCCGCTCGCCCGGCACGCGGGCCAGCATGGCCTGCGCCTGCCGCACCCACAGCGCGTAGTCGAAATAGGGTTCGCTGGCCTTGCGGTCGCTCTTGCCAAAGCCCACGAGGTCCATGGTGAAGACCTCGAAGCGCTCGGCCAGCGGCGCCAGCACCGTGCGCCAGTTGCCCAGGCTCGAGGCGCCGGGCCCCGATCCGTGCAGCAACAGCAGCGGCGCGCCGCGCCCACCGTGGTAACACGCCACGGAAAGGCCTTCGAAATCAAAACGGTCTTCGGTCATGGAGGCTCCGATGTCAGTGGCCGGGCCCGCGCACGATGGCTTCCACCTCGATCACAAAGGCTTCCTTGACCAGCCGGTCCACGACCAGCAGGGTGTTGGGCGGGTAGAGCGGGCCCTTGAACAGCTTGGGGAACAGCGCGGCGCGCAGTTCCATGAACTGGTCGATGTCCTGCGAATGCACGATGAAGGTGGTGAACTTGACGATGTCGTTGAAGGTGCAGCCCAGGCCCTTGAGCACATCGCCGAGGTTGCTGAACACCTGGTGGAACTGCGCCGCGAAGTCGCCCTTGCCGGCCACGCTCCCGTCTGCCGCCACGGAAAGCTGGCCGGCCACGAACAGCAGATCGCTGCCTGCTGCCTTGCCCACGTGGGAGTAAAGGCCTTGCGCCGGGCAGGCGCCAGGCGGGTTGAGGTATTCGACGAGATCGGTCATCTGGCTTCCTTGAGGGTGGATGGAGGAGAAGGGTCCCGGTGCCTCACCGAGACCGGATGCATGTCTTGAAGATTGTATGCAAACAAGAAAATTGTAGCGCCAACTTGAGCTGTTCGATCATGGTTTATCCAACTATTTAAAATGCACCGATACAGGGAAAACCCGAATATCAAGAGTGAAAATAGTCGGACTTCTTTCAAAAAGCAAGTTCCAGGCCATGGCAAACAAAAAACTTTATACAATCTAAACTCAAAGCTGATACGATCCAGCGCAACAACGGAGCGACGATGCGTGCGGACCCCAACCTGAACATGGCGACGAGCCTTTCGCTGCCGGAAATCGTTTACCGCGAGCTGCGCAAGGCCATCCTCAATGGCGTGTTCGTGCCGGGGCAGATGCTTCGCCAGGAGGAGGTGGCCGCGCGGCTGGGGGTGAGCCGAAGCCCCTTGCGCGAGGCCTTGCCGCGGCTCGAGGCCGAAGGCATGGTGGTGCTGCAGCCCCGCAGGGGCTATGCGGTGGCCACGCTCGACCCGGAAGAGATCAGCGAGGCCTTCGACCTGCGCCGGCTGCTGGAGAGCGAGCTGGCGCGCCGTTCGATCCGGCGCCGCACCGAAGCCGACATCGCACGCGTCTACGCCATCATCAGCGAGATGGCGACGCTGGCCGCGCAATCCGACGAGGCCGACCGGTCGCACTGGTTCGAACTCAATCTGGCTTTCCACGACGCCCTGCTCGCACCAGCGCAGTGCCCGCACCACATGCGTGCGCTGGAAAACCTGCGCAGCGTCATCGAGTCCTACATCCGCACCGAGGTGCGCCTGACCGGCGACCTGCACCAGGCCCAGCAGGAACACCTGCTGATGGCGCAGGCCTTTGTCAATGGCGACGAGGCCCGCTTCGTCGAACGCATCCGCGAACATTCGCAACACACCCGGGACCGTCTCATCGAAGGCATCACCCGCAACCTGGCTTCGAAGTGAGCCACCCGCCTTTCCACCTCTTCACACCAGCACAGAAGGAACTCCCATGAAACTCGCGACCATCGTCCACGGCGGTGACCTTGTCCTCGCCTCGGTCGATTCCGGGCGCCAGACCGCGCGCCGGCTGCTCGCCGCCTCGGGCCAGCCGCTCACCGACATGAATGCCCTGATCGAGGACTTCGACGCGCTGCGCGCCACGCTGACGCTGGACCCGCAGGAAATGCCCCTGGCCCAGGTGCGCTTCGCCGCCCCCATTCCGCGCCCGCGCCGCAACGTGCTGTGCGTGGGCAAGAACTACCGCGAGCACGCGCAGGAGTTCACCCGCAGCGGCTTCGACAGCAGCGCCTCCAAGCCCGCCGACGCGATCCCCACCGCGCCCATCGTGTTCACCAAGATGCCGGAGACGGTGATCGCCACGGGCGAGGCGGTGCGCTACCCCACCGGCGCCAGCGACCAGCTGGACTACGAGGCCGAGCTCGGCGTGATCATCGGCAAGGGCGGCCGCGACATCGCGAAGGGCGATGCGCTGGACCACGTGTTCGGTTACGTCAGCATCAACGACGTGACCGCTCGCGACCGCCAGGCCACGCACAAGCAGTGGTTCCTGGGCAAGTCGCTGGACACCTTCTGCCCCATGGGCCCCTGGATCGCCACGCGCGACGAGCTCGACGGGACACAGCTCGACGTCAAGTGCTGGATCAACGGCGAGCTGCGGCAGAACGCCAACACGCGCGACCTGATCTTCGACATCCCCACGCTGATCGCCACGATCTCCGCCGGCCTCACGCTGCGCCCGGGCGACGTCATCGCCACCGGGACGCCCGCCGGCGTGGGCATCGGCTTCACGCCGCCCCGCTTCCTCCAGCGCGGCGACGTGATGGAGATCGAGATCGATGGCCTCGGCCGCCTGTCCAACGCCGTGGCCTGAGCGCGGTTCACCCCGGAAAGGGCATGCCATGAGTCCAACCACTTCCACCCAGCGCGAGGAACTCGCGGTCCCCGGCCTCTCGCCGGCCATCAGCCACTACACGGACGCGGTTCGCTTCGGCAACCTGTTGTTCGTCTCGGGACTGACCGCCCACGACGCCCAGGGCGCGCTGGTGGGCGAAGGCGACGCGGCCGCGCAGACCGAGCAGATCCTGAGCAACCTCGGCAAGGTGCTGGCCGCGGCCGGCGCCGGTTTCGGCGACGTGCTCAAGGTGACGGTCTACCTCACCGACGTGGCCGACCGCACGAAGATCAACCCCGTGCGCCAGCGCCATTTCGGCACCAGCAAGCCGGCCAGCACGCTGGTGGGCGTGCGCGAACTCGCCCTGCCCGGCATGAAGGTCGAGATCGAGGCGGTGGTGGGGCTGCCTTCGGCATGACCCCGGCCCCGCTGCCGCTGCGCCTGCACTCGGCAGGCCGCAGCGAGGTGCGCAGCACCACGCCGGGCCAGCTGGTGCTGGCGAGCTGGACGGGCCGCCACCGGCCGGCGATGGAAGCGCGGCTGCTGGAGCTCGAAGCCCTGGGCGTGGCGCGCCCACCCTCCATGCCGGTCTTCTACCGCGCCGCCGCCGCGCGTGTGACCACGGCGGCCCACATCGAGGTGGTGGGCGATGCGACCACCGGCGAGGTGGAGTTCGTGCTGGCGCGCCTCGATGGGCGGCTCTGGGTCGGGGTCGGTTCCGACCACACCGACCGCGAGCTCGAAGCCCGCGGCGCCGCGCTGGCCAAGCAGGTGTGCGAGAAGCCCGTGTGCGCCGACTTCTGGTCGTTCGACGAACTCCTCGACCACTGGGACCGCTTGATCCTGCGTTCGTTCGCGGTGCAAGGGCACGAGCGCCCGATCTACCAGGAAGGCGCCGTCAGCGCCCTGTTGCCACCGGTCGAACTGCTCGCGCGGTGGACCCACCGCACCGACGCCCTGCCGGACGATGCCTTCATGTTCTGCGGCACCCTGCCCACCGTCGGACCCCTTCGCGCGTCGTCGCGCTTCGAGTTCGAGCTGGAGGACCCGGTGCTCGGGCGCCGCCTGGCGCATGGCTACGAGGTCAGGACCCTGCCGCTGCACCTGTGACAGACTCGCTCCCAACGAAAGCGAGCGTCCACAGCATGTCAGGCACCCCATCCCCCACCGGCATCTCCAGCAGCATCTCCAGCGGCATGATCCTGCTGCTGGCCACCAGCGCCGGCGTCTCCGTGGCCGCGCTTTACTACAGCCAGCCCATGCTGGGCGTGGTGGGTGCCGACATCGGCGCGAGCGACCAGGCCATGGGCCTCGTGCCCACGCTCACCATGCTGGGCTACGCCGCCGGCATCCTGTTCACCGCGCCACTGGGCGATCGCCACGACCGGCGCACGCTCATCCTGATCAAGCTCGTGCTGCTGGTGGCAGCGCTGCTCGCGGCCGCCGTGTCGCCCACCGTGGCGCCGTTGCTGGTCGCCAGCCTGGCCATGGGCGTGGCCGCCTCGCTGGCGCAGGACATCGTGCCCGCCGCCGCCACGCTGGCACCCGAGTCGCGGCGCGGCCGGGTGGTGGGCACGGTGATGACCGGCCTGCTGCTGGGCATCCTGCTGTCGCGCGTGGTGAGTGGTTTCACCGCCGAGCACCTCGGCTGGCGCGCCATGTTCCTGAGCGCCGCGGTGGCCAGTGCGCTGCTCGGCGTGGCGCTGTGGCGTTTCCTGCCGAACTTCCAACCCACCACGCAGCTGGCCTATGGCGCGCTGCTCCGTTCGATGGGCGGCCTGTGGCGCCAGCACAGCGCGGTGCGGCGGGCGGCGCTGGCGCAGGCCTCGCTGGCGGTGGGCTTCAGCGCGGTGTGGTCCACGCTGGCGCTGTGGCTGCACGGCGCGCCCCACCACCTGGGCAGCGCCGCCGCCGGCACCTTCGGCCTGGCGGGCGCAGTGGGCGCACTGGCCGCGCCGGTGTTCGGCCGCCTGGCCGACCGGCGCGGCGCCCTGCGCACCTCGCTGGTCGCGGCGGGCCTGGCGGCGTTCTGGTTCGCGGCGCTGGTGCCCATCCCCTGGCTGCCGCCAACCTGGCAACTGGCCTGGCTCGCCGTGGCCATCGTCGGTTTCGACCTCGGCTTCCAGGGCGCCCTGGTGTCGCACCAGACCATCATCTACGCCGCCGATCCGGCCGCGCGCAGCCGCCTCAATGCCCTGTTGTTCGTGGCCATGTTCACCGGCATGGGCCTGGGCGCGGCGCTGGGCAGCACGCTGTTTGCCCACGCGGGCTGGATGGGTGTGGCCGCGCTGGCCACGGGCTCGGGCCTGGTGGGGCTGGCCATCCGCTGGCGCGCAGCGCGCGCCTGATCGGGCTCCGGTTCAGACGCCGCCGGTGGGGTGCGTGGGGTCCACCCA
>VFQQ010002601.1_pt1 | contig 19721 bp, 15 predicted proteins | sample 3512341 | NCBI WGS metagenome assembly VFQQ01 (sample SAMN10412373, study PRJNA504923) | tailings metagenome | isolation source: Relicate 2 Philex TSF1 revegetated site | place: Philippines: Tuba, Benguet | collected 2017-08-29 | reverse complement strand
AAGCAGAAGATCGACTTCATGAAGAACAACCCGGCCTTCAAGGACATCCCGGCGGTCAAGAACGACCGTTTCGTGGTGCTGGAATATGTCGAGGCAACGCCCGGCCCGCGTAACATCGCGGCGATCAAGCGGTTGGCGGCAGCGTTCCACCCGGTCAACTGATCCATGTCGCACAAGCACCTTGTCGAAGGACCGCGTCACGCGCTGATCCACAACCTGCCGCTGATCGTGGTGGGTCTGGCGATCCTGCTCGTCTTCGTGGTGATGCTGGCCGTCAGCATCGGGGCCGTGGGCATCCCCCTCGACATGGTGTGGAGCGTGGTTCTCAGTCATGTCGTGCCAGGCAGCGTCGAGCAGACCTGGTCGGCGGGCCGCGACAACATCGTGTGGGAGGTTCGCCTCCCGCGCGTCATCCTGGGCGCCATGGTTGGCGCCAGCCTCTCGCTCGTCGGAGCGGCGCTGCAATCGGTGACACGCAATCCACTGGCCGATCCGCATCTGCTCGGCATCTCGTCGGGGGCGGCGCTCGGCGCCATCATCGTGCTGCTGCACACCGGCATGTTTCTCGGCCTCGTCACCGTGCCGATCTTCGCCTTCGTGGGGGCGCTGCTGACCACTGGCGTCGTAGTGGGCGTCGCCAACTTTGCCAATGCGACCAATGCCAGCCGGCTGGTGCTGACCGGCGTGGCTGTGTCGTTCGTCATCACCTCGCTGGGCAGCCTCGGCATCTTTCTCGGTGACCCTCGCGCAGCCCATACGGTGATCTTCTGGATGCTCGGCGGGCTCGGCCTCGCGCAGTGGGCGCAGCTTCCGTATCCACTGCTGGCGCTGGCAGCCTGTGGCGCCTACCTGATGTTCAACGCTCGCAACCTCAACGCCATGACGCTCGGCGACGAAAGCGCCACCACGCTGGGGCTACCGGCGGGGCGTTTTCGCATGGTCGTCTTCGTGGTGTGCGCGGTTCTCACCGGGGCCGCCGTGGCGTTCTCCGGCATCATATCCTTCGTCGGCCTGATGATCCCGCATGTGGTCCGGCTGGCGGTCGGGGGAGACTATCGCAGGGTGTTGCCGCTCTCGGCACTGGTTGGGGCGATCTTCCTCGTCCTCGCCGACATGGTCGCCCGCGTCATCATCCCACCGCTGGACATTGGCATCATTACGGGGCTGGTCGGCGGCGTGTTCTTCATCGCCCTGATGCGCCGAAACGGGCGGCTCGGGTGACGGCCGATCCCGTCGCGTTCACCTACCTTCGCGCCGAACAGAGCGCCGATGCCCTCGTCGTGTCGTGTCAACTGCCGCAGTTCGTCAGGCGGCACCGCGCCAAGGCTGCGACGAGTGCCGACCGCCTGTTTCGGAAGAACCTGCTCAGGTTAGGCGGAACACCATCCGGGGCGGGCTTCGCCATGGCCCCCGAGCAATCCCACAAGTTGAGCGACATTGACCGCCGCATCGCGGCAATCGTCGAAGCGCCGTTGTCGGGCCAACTGGTTGAGCGAGCGCTCGGGATCACCGGAGAGGAACGCCGCCGTTGGACCCGAGACGGTCGGCTGCCCACCTGCCCCAAGTCGGTTGGTGGAAGATCGGGTCATCTGTTCTCGTTGCCACTCTACTCGCCCGCGACTGTAGAAAGGCTGATTCTGAACACTTCCATCGCACAGTGGCGCGAGCAAGACGCGTCGTCCATCTAGCCAGCCTCCCAAAATAGAGATAGTAACTGCGTTACTACGGAGGTGCAGAATGCTGAATGCGAGACAATGCAAAATGGCCCGTGCAGCCCTTGATTTGGGTGTGAGAGAGTTGGCGGAGATTGCCGAGGTATCGCCGAACACCATTGCTCGCCTCGAACGAGGTGAAGTGCTTCATCTTCGGACCAGAAAGTACATTCGTGCGGCACTCGAACTCCAGGGCGTATCGTTTATCGAGCGGCACGCCGTCAGCGCCTGGGGTGGCGATGGAGTTCGCATCGCCGATCAGCAGCAGAAGTCCAGCATGGCGACAGTGATTGACGCGCTATGGAACTTGCCTGACGAGGAGGTCGAGCTTTACGACGCCATCCTACGCTTCCTTGACTTGTATCTCGACGAAGTCGACACCGAAGATCGCGATCTCGATCCATGGGAGCGCGATGGGCTGAACTTCGCTCTAGACCGCCTCAACCGTTCCAACCCACTGGCCGCGAGATCGCTGCTAAGCGTGGCAATCACCCCGCCGGACAATCAGTCTCCAAATTACCCACTTTCTGCACAACGAGTTGCCGCCACCACCGAGCTTGACTCCGCTTATTTCCGACGGTGTATCGAGCAGCTAAAGACGCGTGGAATAGGCAAACTGCGATAGACAACTCCTTAGCCTGAGGAGGTAGGCTTGCTACCCATCAGTACCGGCGAGATGCGTCGTCGCTCTCCCCTGCATCACTGGTCACGTGCGGACAACGCCCGCTTTGCTGCTTACATCCTGGCCCATGCGACGTCTGAGGCGCTTGAAGGACACAAATCCGCCATCGGGTATGGAGGAAGTCCGAACATTGCGATGCACGAGGCGTTCGTAAGAGAAGCGTCTTTGGCGCTCGAACTGATAGTGAAGGCCGTCATTGCCATTCGAATTGAGGGACGGAGCGGCCCGGCGACCTTAGTCAGGGTCAGGACGACACATGACGTACTGTCACTTTGGGAGAGTGACGCCGGGCTGCCGGTGCAACCCGAGGAGGATCGGACGACGTTGGCACTGGCGGCGTCCTTTCTAAGGTGGGCGGGGCGGTACGCTGCCCCCAAAGACGATGCCGTCTACGAGGAAGAGCGTCGGCGCTCCGACATGATTGCACCTCCTCCCCCCACCGGAAATCTAAGGATAGTTCGCGGACGCAGCATTTCATGGGACCAGTTCGACAGACTGTATGTCGTCGCGGCTGGTTCTTTCTGGCGCCTATACGAAGCGAGATGGGGTCGACCGACGGGTGCTGACGTCGACCCCAGACTTCAGAGCTAGTTGCCAGGTTAGTCCCAGCTCAGCGCCCCACCGTTCTGGTACTCGATGACGCGGGTCTCGAAGAAGTTCTTCTCCTTCTTGAGATCCATCGCCTCGCTCATCCACGGGAACGGGTTCTCGGTCTCGGCGAACACCGGTGCCAGCCCGAGCTGGGCGCAGCGACGGTTGGCGATGAAGTGCATGTACTGCTCGCAGAGCGCCGCGTTGAGGCCGAGGAAGCCACGGGGCATGGTGTCGCGCCCGTAGGCTGCCTCCAGCTCCGCCGCCTTCTTGATCATGCCGCGCACTTCCTCCTGGAACTCGCGGGTCCAGACATGCGGGTTCTCCGCCTTGATCTGGTTGATCACGTCGATGCCGAAGTTGAGATGGATGCTCTCGTCGCGCAGGATGTACTGGTACTGCTCGGCGATGCCGACCATCTTGTTCCGACGGCCCAGCGACAGGATTTGCGCGAAGCCGGTGTAGAACCACATCCCCTCGAAGATCACGTAGAAGGCGATCAGGTCGCGGACGAAGGCGCGATCCGTCTCCGGCGTGCCGGTGGTGAAGTCCGGGTCGTCGAGGTGCTGGGTGAAGTTCAGCGCCCATGCCGCCTTGTCGGTGATCGAGGGCACCTCGCGGTACATGTTGAACAACTCGCCCTCATCGAGGCCGAGGCTCTCCACGATGTACTGGAAGGTGTGCGTGTGGACCGCCTCCTCGAAGGCCTGGCGGAGCAGGTACTGTCGGCACTCGGGGTTGGTCAGGTGCCGGTAGATGGCCAGCACGATGTTGTTGGCGACCAGCGACTCCGACGCAGCGAAGAAGCCGAGATTGCGCTTGAGGGTGTGCCGCTCGTCGTCGGTGAGGCCGTCCTTGGACTTCCACAGGGCGATGTCGGCTTGCATGGAGACCTCAGTGGGCATCCAGTGGTTGTTGCAGCCGTTGAGGTACTTCTCCCACGCCCACTTGTATTTGAGCGGCAGGAGCTGGTTCACGTCGGCGCGGCAGTTGATCATCGCCTTGTCGTCAACCGAGACACGGCCGCCCGCGCGGTCGATGCGGGCCTCCGTTGCGGGCGCCGCTACCGGTTTCGCAAGATCGGGCGTGATGAGGTCGTTGGACCAATCGAGGGACATGGGTTTCTCCTTGGGTCCTGGGCTTACTGACAGGCTTCGCAGTCGGGATCGTCGATGAGGCAGGCCGGGCCGTCGATGGCCGGCATCTCGAACTTCGGCTTGGGGGCAGCAGAGGCCTCCACCACCGGCGACGGCGCGGCGACCACGGCGGGCGTCACGGCGACGGCATTGAGCTTGCCATCCGTGCCCTTGAGGGTGGACTTCTCGACATGCGTGGCCGAGCGCGAGCGCAGGTAGTAGGTGGTCTTGAGGCCGGCCTTCCATGCGCCACGGTAGAGCGTGTCCAGCGCCTTCCCCGATGGATTGGCGAGGTAGAGGTTCAGCGACTGCGCCTGGTCGATCCACTTCTGCCGGCGTGACGCAGCAGCGATCAGCCAGCTCGCGTCCAGCTCGAAGGCCGTGGCGTAGATGGCCTTGAGGTCGTCCGGGACGCGGTCGATCTGGCCCACCGAGCCATCGAAGTATTTCAGGTCCGAGATCATCACCTCGTCCCACAGGCCTCGGGCCTTGAGGTCGCGCACCAGCATGGCGTTCACCACCGTGAAGTCGCCCGACATGTTCGATTTGACATAGAGGTTCTGGTAGCCCGGCTCGATCGACTGGCTGACGCCGCATATGTTCGAGATGGTCGCGGTCGGGGCAATCGCCATGGTGTTGGAGTTGCGCATCCCCGTCTTCTTGACCCGCTTGCGCAGCTTCTCCCAGTCGAGCCGCTGGGTGCGGTCGATGTTGATTTCGCTGCGGGTCACGGCCAGCATTTCTAGGCTGTCGATGGGCAGGACACCCTTGGACCACAGCGAGCCATCGAACGAGGCATAGGCGCCACGCTCGTCCGCGAGGTCGGCGGAGGCCGAGATGGCGTAGTAGCTGATGGCTTCCATCGAGCTGTCCGCAAACTCCACGGCAGCATCCGAACCATAGGCGATGCCCTGCGCCTGGAGCGCATCGGCAAAGCCCATCAGGCCGAGGCCGACCGGGCGATGCTTGAGGTTGGACCGGCGGGCTTCCGGGATGGTGTAGAAGTTGATGTCCACGACGTTGTCGAGCATCCGCATGGCGGTATCGACGGTGCGCTTCAACCGGTCGAGGTCGAGCCCCTTGTCGGTGATGTGGGCAAGGAGGTTGATCGAGCCGAGATTGCAGACCGCGACCTCGTCCTTGCTGGTATTGAGCGTGATCTCGGTGCAGAGGTTCGAGGAGTGGACCACGCCGACATGCTGCTGCGGTGAGCGGATGTTGCACGGGTCCTTGAAGGTCACCCACGGGTGCCCGGTCTCGAACAGCATGGTCAGCATCTTGCGCCACAGGTCGAGCGCCCGGACGGTTCTGAACACCTTCAACTGGCCGGCGGCGGCCTTGGCCTCGTACGCCTCGTAGGCGGCCTTGAATGCGGGGCCATAGAGGTCGTGCAGATCAGGCGCCTCGTCGGGCGAGAACAGCGTCCACTCTGCTCCGGCCTCGACACGCTCCATGAACAGGTCCGGCACCCAGTTGGCGGTGTTCATGTCGTGGGTGCGGCGGCGGTCGTCACCGGTGTTCTTGCGCAGATCGAGGAACTCCTCGATGTCCACGTGCCACGTCTCGAGATAGGCGCAGACCGCGCCCTTGCGCTTGCCGCCCTGGTTGACGGCAATGGCGGTGTCGTTGGCGACCTTGAGGAACGGCACAACGCCCTGGCTTTCGCCATTCGTGCCCTTGATGTGGGCGCCGAGGCCACGCACCGGCGTCCAGTCGTTGCCGAGCCCACCCGAGTACTTGGCGAGCAACGCGTTGTCCTTTACGGCCTTGAAGATGCCGTCGAGATCGTCGGCGACGGTGGTCAGGAAGCACGATGAGAGCTGCGGCCGGAGCGTGCCCGAGTTGAACAGGGTCGGGGTCGAGGCCATGAAGTCGAAGCTCGACAGCAGGTTGTAGAACTCGATGGCCCGCGCCTCACGGTCGATCTCGCGGACGGCAAGGCCCATGGCGACCCGCATGAAGAAGGCTTGCGGCAGCTCGAACACCGTCCCCGCCGAATGCAGGAAATAGCGGTCGTAGAGGGTCTGGAGGCCGAGGTACTGGAACTGCTGGTCGCGCTCCGGCTTCAACGCGGCGGCGATGCGGGCGATGTCGAAGCGGCCAAGTTCCGGGTCGATCAGTTCGAGCGCAATGCCGCGTTCGAGGTAGGCCGGGAAGTAGTCCGCGTAGCGGGTCGCCATTTCCGCCTGGGTGGTCTGATCCGCGCGACCGGCAAGGAAGGTCAGCGCCTCGCGGCGGAGCTTGTCGTTGAGCAGCCGGGCCGAAACGTATGCATAGCTCGGCTCGGTCTCCACCAGCGTACGGGTGGCGAGGATCGGCGCCAGCGCCAGCTCGTCGGCCGAGATGCCCTGGTAGAGATTGCGGCGGGTCTCGGTGAGGATGGTTTCGGCGACTGCGCCCTCAAGACCGGCACAGGCCTCTTCGATCACGGTGGCGAGGCGAGCCTCGTCCAGCGCCGAGCCATCGGCCATGCGGAAGGCGGAGACGGGTGCCTCGACGACCTTGGTGGCGCGAGCCTTGGCGTGTTCCTCGCGGTAGAGGACATAGGCGCGGGCGACCTTCTGGTGTTCGCCGCGCATCAGGGCCAGTTCGACCTGGTCCTGCACGTCCTCGATGTGAAAGACGCGGCCGTCCTTGGCACGGCGGGTCAGCGCCGCCACCACTTCGCCGGTCAACTGCTCGACGATCTCGTGGACGCGACGGGAGGCCGCCGCCTTGTTGCCCTCGACGGCGAGGAACGCCTTGGTGAGTGCCACCCCGATCTTGCTCTGGTCGAACGGCACGGTGCCGCCATTGCGCTTGATGACCGAGTAGCCCGGCTCGTTGGCCGAACGGGTCGCGGTGGAGAGGACGACCGGAACACCGGTGTCGGAATGGACGATATGCTCTGCTGCGGACATTGGCCCCAAGAACCCCGTGAGTGGCAGCGGGGACATTTCGGGGACGCGGGCGCAACGCTGTGCCATCGGCCAGCCGTTCGCTTTCGCGGCCAACCGGGACACCCCGCCCGTGGACGATCTAACCTGTCGTGGCAGGTATCTGGCTGGCCGGTTCGCACCGGCTTTCACAGTTGCGGGGGCAGCGCCGGACTGGAGCAATTGCCCGCACCGGCTTCCCTATTATCACCCGTCCTTGCGACCCGGATGACCACGACACACTAGATATTGTGTCTGCGAGCCTGAGTCGGGTCAATGGGCAGTTTCTGCCGCGTGACGGAAATTCGACGGCGGGTGTGATTTCCGGGGATATAAAGAAATCTTTATGTCCCGATTGACTCGGCTGTCGGGCTGCGGCATCGTCCGCCAGTCCATGGTCCCCGCAAGGGGATAACAGGGAATCCGGTGCGGACCTTCTCGTCCAAGTCCGGGGCTGCCCCCGCAACTGTAGGCGGAAACGGGTGTCCACATGCCACTGGCAACAGCCGGGAAGGCGGGCATCCGGTTCGATCCGCGAGCCAGGAGACCTACCGTGGAATTGAGCACCCACTTGGTGTCGATCGGGCGGATCGGCGAGAGGACCAGACAATGACGAGCCTTCGTCACCGCTTCCGAATGCGTCGCTGAACCGGCACCGGGCCGCCTCCACCACCATCAGCTTCATCCGCCCGCGCAACGGAACTGCGCCGGGCCTCGACACGCATCGGATATACCATGACCCGTTCAGCCAATCTTGGCTTCCCCCGCATCGGCCTTCACCGCGAACTCAAGAAGGCGCTGGAGAGCTACTGGAAGGGGACGAGCGACGCCGCCGCCCTTCACGCCACCGGCAAGGAGCTTCGTGCCCGCCACTGGCAGCTCCAGCGCGACGCCGGCATCGACGTGATCCCCTCGGGCGACTTCTCGTTCTACGACCACATGCTGGACATGACGGCGACGCTCGGTGCTGCACCGTCCCGCTTCGCCGGTATCGACGATCCCACCCAGCTCTACTTTGCCATGGCGCGTGGCACCGCTACCGCTCCGGCAATGGAAATGACCAAGTGGTTCGACACGAACTACCACTACATTGTGCCCGAGCTGCACGCCGGGCAGAATTTTCGACTGGCCTCGACCAAGAACATCGACGAGTTCCTGGAGGCCAAGGCTTTGGGCATCCAGACGCGCCCGGTGATTGTCGGCCCCGTCACGTGGCTGAGCCTTGCCAAGGCCAAGGATGCCGGACTCGACCCGCTGTCGCTGCTCGATGCCATCCTGCCGGTCTATGCCGAGCTGCTCTCGACGTTGAAGGCAACCGGCGCCGAGTGGGTGCAGATCGACGAGCCGATCCTTGCCCTCGATCTCAATGACGGCCAGCGGGCTGCACTGCGCCGCGCCTATGAGGCACTGGTGCCGGTGGCGCCACGCATCATGCTCGCCACCTATTTCGGCGCCTTGCTCGACAACACCGAACTCGCCGCGACGCTTCCGGTCTCAGGACTTCACATCGACCTGGTGCGGGCGCCCGAGCAACTGCCGGATGTGTTAAAGGCTTTGCCCGGCAACAAGGCGCTGTCGGTCGGCGTCATCGACGGCCGTAACATCTGGCGGGCCGATCTCGACCGGCAGCTCGCGCTCGTTACTCAGGCTTGGGATAGCGTCGGCCCGGATCGGCTCGAAATCGCGCCGTCCTGCTCGCTGCTTCACACCCCCGTCGATCTCGATGGCGAGGATGAACTGGATGCCGATCTGCGGTCCTGGCTGGCCTTCGCCAAGCAGAAGCTGGCCGAGACCGCTGCCCTGACCACCGCGATGCAGAAGGGCAAGGCATCCGCCAAGGCCGCGTTTGACGGCAGCGCCGCCGCAGTAGCGGCCCACAAGGCTTCGGCCCGTATCCACCGCCCGGAGGTCAAGGCGCGTGCCGCAGAAGCCATTGACCTCGACCGCCAGAGGGGCTTCCCGGCCCGCAGGGAGGCCCAGCGAGCCCGCTTCAACCTGCCGGCCTTTCCGACCACCACCATCGGCTCGTTCCCGCAGACGCAGAACGTGCGCGAGCAGCGGGCGGCGTTCAAGCACGGCCGCATCGACCAGGCGACCTACGAGCGGTTCCTTGAGGCCGAGACCGAGAAGGCGGTACGCACTCAGGAGCGCATCGGGCTCGACGTGCTGGTGCATGGCGAGTTCGAGCGCAACGACATGGTGGAGTACTTTGGCGAGCAACTCGACGGCTTCGCCTTCACGAAGAATGGCTGGGTGCAGTCCTATGGCTCGCGCTGCGTAAAACCGCCCGTGGTCTATGGGGATGTGTCGCGCCCGGCCCCGATGACGGTACGCTGGTCGGCCTTCGCCGCGTCGCTGACCGACAAGCCCATGAAGGGGATGCTCACCGGCCCGGTGACGATCCTGCAGTGGAGCTTCGTCCGCGTGGATCAGCCGCGATCCGAGACCTGCCGCCAGATCGCGCTCGCCATCAGGGACGAAGTGCTGGACCTCGAGGCGGCCGGTATCGGCATCATCCAGATCGACGAACCCGCACTCCGTGAAGGGCTCCCACTTCGGCATCGGGACTGGTCCGCATATCTCCGCTGGGCCGTCGACTGCTTCCGCGCCACAGCTTCGGGCGTCGCCGATAACACGCAGGTCCACACCCACATGTGCTACGCCGAGTTCAACGACATCATGCCATCCATCGCCGAGATGGACGCCGACGTGATCTCCATCGAGACCTCCCGGTCCGACATGGAACTGCTCGAAGCCTTCCGCGACTTCCGCTACCCCAACGAGATCGGCCCCGGCGTCTGGGACATCCACTCGCCCCGAGTGCCGTCGCAGGGCGACATGGAGGCGCTGATGCACAAGGCCGCCGAGGGCATTCCCGCCGAGCAACTGTGGGTGAACCCGGACTGTGGGCTCAAGACCCGAGGGTGGCCCGAGGTGGAGGCGTCGTTGGTCAATCTCGTTGAGACCGCCAGGAGGCTGAGGGCCTAGCCCCTCAGCCAACGTCCGCTTTGGGCCAGAAGCGGTCGTCTGTCAGTGACCGCTTGGCGCCAGATGCGGACGTTAGCCGTACTCATCCTGGTACTTACAGCTCCGACGGTCCGTCAAGACGGCAGGCAGTCCGGCGAAATGCGGTCGATCGCTTCGTCGCCCCCATTGGCCTGACCAAACCGCACGGTAGCGGGCCCAATTCTGCCGAAAATTCTGGGGCATCTCGCACCGCTTGACAGATTGGTAAGACCAAAGTTACCGTTCTGGTCTCGATAGTTCCTGGAGGGAGATCATGAACCGTCACTACGCAAGAATTGGACTTTTGCTCGCCGCCACCGTGTTGTCAGCGCCGTACGCGGCCGCGCAGGAAAAAGCTGAACTGCGGTTCTTCTGCACCAGCGACACCGGTGGGTGCGATCTCTGGCAGAACCTGCTCAACACCTTCAGCGAAACCAACCCCGGCATCGCCATCACGGTCGACCACCTGCCCTACAAGGCCGAACTGGAATCGCTGCCGGTTCAGCTGGCGGCCGGTGAGGGACCGGACATCGCGCTAGTCACCGATCTTGCCGGGCTGCGCCGATTTTATCTCGATCTCACCCCGTACGTAGACGTAGCCAAGTTCGAGGCCAACTACGGTCCCTCGCTCGCTTGGCTGCGCGGCGATGCCGGTGGGACCGAGATCTACGGCTTCGGCTCGAGCCTGACGCTGGGCGGCGCCTACATCAACAAATCGCTGTTCGAGCAAGCCGAGGTTGCGATCCCCGCCGAGGGCGCCACCTGGGAAGACTGGGCCAAGGTCGTCAAGGAAGTGGCCGAGAAAACCGAGACCCCCTATGCCATGACCATGGATCGGTCAGGCCATCGCTTCGCCGCGATCGCCACCAGCTACGGGGCGCAATATTTCGACGACACCGGCGCGCCCGTTCTCGATGATGGTCTGCGCAAGGCCGCGACCATGTTCGTGCAGTGGCACAAGGACGGCGTCATGCCCAAGGAACTCTGGGGCGACATCGGTGGCAGCACCTATGCCGAGTTCTTCGACCAGTTCCGCAGCGGCCAGACGGCATTCAACTTCGCCGGCTCCTGGGCCCTGGGCCGCATGCATGAGATCGATGGCGCCTTCGACTGGCAGGCGGTGGCCTCGCCATGCGGCGACGTCTTCTGCTCGGTGATGCCGGGCGGCGGCGCCATCGTTGCCATCAACACCACCAAGCGTCCCGCGGAAGTCGCCAAGGTGGTCGAATACATGGCGCAGCCCGAGGTGATCGGCCAGGTCCTGGCGCAGACCGCCGAACTGCCCCACACCACGGCGCTGGTCGAAAGCGGGATAAAGTATGTCGGCCTGGACGAAGCACAGGCCGCAGGTCTCGACCTCTACGTGACCCAGATCCCCAAGGTGGCGCCGGCGGCCTTCCGCCTGCAGGGCTCGACCTACGCCCGCCCGTTCAACCAGGCGATCGTCGCCCGGCTGTCGCAGGCCATCAACGGCGAACTCACCGTCGACGAAGCGCTCGACAAGGCGCTCGAGGACATCAAGCTCACGATTTCCTCCACCAAGTAGTCCTCCCGGGCTCGGGGCCGGCGGCAATAGTCGCCGTCGGCCTCGCTTGCCCGATGCACGTGCGGAACAAGGAACCACCATGCCCTCAGCAGCAGATATCGCCAACTACGACGAAGCCGCCATCGCGCCCTACACCCTGCCTTCGCTGTCGGACGATCCCACCACCCCGCTCACCGCCGACGCCGCCAGAACCGCACAGGCCCGTTGGCGAAACATCTTCGCCGACGGCCTCTACGGCGCAATCCCCAGCCCACCCGGCGCCATTGGCACCAAGCGCCGCGTCCTGCCGCGATCCAGCTGCCACCACCTGCAGATCGAGGTGACGGTGGGCGGTCGCAGCCTCACCGTGGATGCCGCGTTGTGGCTGCCGTCCAACAGCGCCGGCCCGTTTCCCACGATGGTCGCGCTCGACTTCATCGGCCCGCTGGGCACGCTGCAGTCGCATGAATTCCCGCTCGACCCCAGTGCCCGCATCGCGAGGCAACCCTGGCTGGGTGGTGGACACGGCCCGTTGCTCGAAGTGATGCGCGGCACCTCCGGCCATCGCATCCCGGTGGACCTCCTCACCGGCGCCGGCTATGCCGTACTTACCTCGTGCTATGGCTCCTGGGTCCCGGACGACCCGGTCGAGTACAGGACCGGCGGGGTCTGGCAGCTGCTCGATCTCGACAACGCTGCTTCTCCCCCGGGCGTGGTCGCGCTATGGGCCTGGTCGCTAGGCCGTCTCATCGACGTGGCCGTGGACCTCCCCGAGATCGACGCGACCCGCATCGCCATCGCCGGCCACTCCCGCCTGGGGAAGGCCGCTCTCTGGGCCGGCGCCAATGACGAGCGCGCCGCCGCCGTCTTCGTCAACGAATCCGGTTGCGCCGGGGCCTCGCTGTCCCGACGGAACTATGGCGAAACGCTCGAACTGAACCGATCCGGATTTCCCCACTGGCTGCTCGCCGCAGAGCGCGCCGACGCCGCTGGCCTCGATGCAGTCGACCAGCATCAGCTGCTCGCCGCCATCGCCCCGCGCTCGGTCTATGTCGGCTCGGCCGAGGGCGATCGCTGGTGCGATCCGCGCGGTGAATATCTCGCCCTCCGCGCCGCGGCCCCGATGTGGACCGCCTTCGGCTCCAATGCCGATGCACTGCCCGAAGCGGACCAGGCCTTCGTTCCGGGCAATGCGGTCGTCTCCGGCAAGGTCGGCTGGCACCTGCGCGATGGCGGGCACGATCTGACGCCCTACGACTGGTCCCGGTTTCTCGACTTCCTCGCCGTCCAGCCCGGCTTCGGACGGCCGTAGCAGAGGCACCCATATGGTCATGGGCAGCACCGCGCGGTAAGGTGCCGCAAAAGACGCGGGGCCGGACTTGGAACAGGACAGCGACGAACACCACCTGCCCCGAGGCAAGCGCTTCTATCAGGTCGTCGCGGCCCGTATCGCCCGGCTGATCGAGGAGCATAGCCAGGATCGCGACTGGCGGCTGCCGTCCGAGCGCGAGCTTGCCGAGGACCTTGGCGTCAGCCGCCCGTCCGTGCGCGAAGCGGTGATCGCGCTTGAGATGCGGGGCATCGTCGAAGTCCGGGGGCGCGCCGGCATCGTCGTGTTGCCCCCGCCCGTCAACCTCATCAACTTCGACACCATCAACACCGATGTGGGCGCCGGCCCGTTCGAAATCCTCGAGGCCCGCATGGCGGTCGAAGCTAGCGCCGCTTCGCTCGCCGCCTCCCGCGCCACCAGCTACGATTTCAGCCGGCTCGAGGAGAGCATCGAGGCCATGCAGGCCAACCCGGCGCCCGGCGACGGTCGTGATCCCAACGATCGCGCCTTTCACCGCACCATCGCGGCCATGACCGGCAACGCCGTCATCATCAGCATGGTCGATGCGCTCTGGACCCAGCAGGAATCCTCACGGATGTGGAAGGCCATCCACAGCCGCATCTACACCGATGACGCCACGCCCATGTGGATCGGCCATCACTACGGCATCCTCGCCGCCCTGCGGGCCCGCAAACCCGATGCGGCCTACAAGGCGATGTGGCAGCATATTGCCAGCGTCGCCGCCGAACTCCTGGAAACCAGCAACGCTGACGAAGAGCCGATCAATGCCCGTTAGAAACTTCGCCCATGTCGGCATGACCGTCTCCAGCATCGACCGCAGCGTCGATTTCTATGTCGGCCTGCTTGGTCTGCGCCTGGTCGACAGGCGGCCCGGCACGCAGGGCGACGAAGTGGCGTTCGTCGATGCGGGCGGCTGCATGCTCGAACTGATTGGCCCCTCCACCGGCGCCCTGCTCGCCGAGGATGTGGCTGCCGGCCGGGCCGGGCTGCTGCACCTGACCTTCCGGGTCGATGATGTGGATGCCACCTACCGCGAGTTGCGTCAGGCCGGCGTCGAGTGGATCGAGACACCGCGCGACGCCTACAACCGCACGATGGCCAGGCGGGTAGCGTTCTGCCGCGATCCCGATGGCATCGTCGTGGAACTGCTTGGCGAGTAGCCGGCCCCTAAGCCGCGGCGCCCGCCGGCAGGGTTCGTTCGTCCGCCGCGAACAGATGGCAGCGCTCCGCCGGAATGCCGATGCTAAGCTTGTCGCCACGCCTTGCCGTACTCTGGCCCGGCTCATGCACCAGGAACGCCGCGCCGTTTGCCAGCCGGCCGTGCAGGTAGCTGCTGGCGCCGTAGTGCTCGGCAACGTCGACCTCGAACTCCCACCCGCCCGGCGTCAGCGCGACGTGCTCGGCGCGAATGCCTAGCGTCAGGGGTTCCCCGACGGCGACGATGTGCTCCCCCGCCGGCAGGTGCACCGGCGGCATGCCGGGGGCGACGAACTTGATAGCGCCTGCTTCAACTGCCCCGGCCTTGCCCTCGACGAAGTTCATGCGGGGCGACCCGATGAAGCCCGCCACGAACCGATTGGCCGGCGCGTTGTAAAGGTCGAGCGGGCTGCCCACCTGCTCCACCTTGCCCTGCCGCAGCACCACGATCTTGTCGGCCATGGTCATGGCTTCCACCTGGTCATGGGTCACGTATATCATGGTGTTCTTCAGCCGCTCGTGCAGGCTGGTGATCTCCACGCGCATCTGCACCCGAAGTTCAGCATCGAGGTTCGACAGGGGCTCGTCGAACAGGAATATCTTGGGGTCGCGCGTAATGGCGCGGCCGATCGCGACGCGCTGCCGCTGGCCACCAGATAGTTGTCGGGGCCGCCGGTCCAGCAGGTCGTCGATTTGCAGCAGCCGGGCTGCGTCCGTCACGCGCCGCTCGATCTCCGCCTTGGGCATGCGGATGTTCTGCAGGCCGAAATCGAGGTTCTCGCGCACCGTCATGTGCGGATAAAGCGCGTAGGACTGGAACACCATCGCCACCCCGCGATCCGCCGCCGCGACATCGTTGACGCGGCGGCCGTCGATCTCCACGTCGCCGCCGCTTGCTTCTTCGAGGCCGGCGATGATCCTGAGCAGCGTGGACTTGCCGCAGCCGGACGGGCCGACGAACACCACGAACTCGCCGTCTTCGACCGTGAGGTCGACATCGCGGATGACCTTTGTCGCGCCGAACGACTTGATGACGTTTTTCAGTTGGAGGCTTGGACCTGTCATTACTTGATCCCCGTCGAGGCGATGCCGCTCGTAATGAAGCGCTGCAGGAAAACGAAGACCAGTACGACGGGCAGAGCAGTCATTACGGTCATGGAGAGCAGGTATTCGTAGCGGACGATGTTCTCGCCCTGGAACGAGTTGAGCGCGAGCTGCAGCGTGAACACGCTCTGGCGGCTGAGCACCACCAGCGGCAGCAGGAAGTCGTTCCACCGCCAGATGATCGAAAAGATCGCCACCACCGCAATGGCGGGCGCCGACAGCGGCAGGATGATCCGCCAGAAAATCCGCCATTCGCTGGCATGATCCATCCTGGCGGCCTCGATCAGTTCGTCGGGAATGGTCAGCATGTACTGGCGGAGCAGGAACACGCCGGTCGGCGTCGCCACCGTTGGCAGGATCACGCCCCAGAGATTGTTCACCAGGCCCATCTCGGCCACGATGATGAACACCGGGACCAGCAGCACCGTCGCCGGCACCATCAGGGTCGACAGGATGGCGATCAGCGCCGCGTTCCGGCCCGGAAAGTGGTACTTCGAGAGCGCGAAGGCCGCCATGGCGTTGATGATGACGGTGATGATCGTCGCGGCGAGCGTGATGAACACGCTGTTGAACGCGTACCGCGTGATGTCGATGTTGCGCTCGGGCGCGAACAGGTCGGTGTAGTTGCTCCAGGCAATCGACAAGTCTCGCACCGGCGTCGTGTCGCGGGTCGATACCTTCACGACCTCGCCAGGGTTCTCCGGGTCCACCATCTGCGCCTGGAGCCCGACCCGCCGCACCTGCGCCATCAGCTTGGTGGTGCCGTCCGGCTGCCTCACCTGGTATAGACTAAGCGGCTTGTCGTAGCCGGTCACCTCGATGGAGCGAAATGCGTAGGGCAGCGGTGTCGGCGGAAATTCCGAGAGGTTCCCCGCGCTCTTGAACGAGGAGATGGCCAGCCACACCACGGGCCCGAGCATCAGCACCACGCCGAGCGCTAAGTAGAGATAGCTCACCCAGTCGGTCCAGTCGAAGCGGCCCTTGCCGCGCCTGAGACCGAAAAGGCCACGCCTCGGCGCTCTGCGGTCATTGGCCATCGTAGCTTCTCCCCGAGAACCTGAACTGCACGAGCGTCAGCAGCAGCAGCACCACCCCAACCAGCAGCGAGGCTGCAGCGGCCAGACCGAGATTGCGCGGGCTGGTTGCAAAGCCGGTCTCGTAGATGTGCTGGATCAGCAACAGCGTCGCCGAACCGGGCCCGCCGCCGGTGAGCACGTAGAGCTCGTCGAATGTCTGCACCGCCCCGATGGTACCAAGCACCACCACCACGAGGATCGTCGGCTGCAGCAGCGGCAACGTGATGCGCGAGAACACCCGCCATGGGTTGGCCGAGTCCATTTTGGCTGCCTCGTAGACGTCACGAGGGATGGCCTGCAAACCAGCCAGCAGGATCAGGGTATAGAACCCCATCTTGGCCCACACGGTCACAAAGATCGACCAGAAGAACGACCAGCCCGGCGTGCCGAGCCAATCGCCCGGTGGCAGGCCCATCGTGTCCGCGATGCCGTTGAGCAACCCCTGCCGCTGCAATATCCAGCGCCAGACCATCGCCACGACCACCGGCGACAGCATCACCGGCAGGAAAAACATGGCGCGGAAGAAGCCCAAGCCGCGGATGGGGCGGTTCAGCACGATCGCGGTCACCAGCGCGCTGACGGTGAGCACGATGACCTGCACCGGCACGAAAGCGGCCGTGTTGTAGAGCGCACGCCAGAACAGGTCGCGATCGCAGCTCGAAACAACCAGATAGTTGTCGCAGCTCAGCAGCACGCGGAAATTTTCGAAGCCGACGAACGGTCTCTCGCCCGGATAGATGCGGTCGCTGCCGGTGAGCGAGTAGTAGATGTTGAGCAGGACTGGAAACAGGGCAAAGACTGCTACTGCCACCAGGTTCGGCATCAGGAAGACCCAGGGCATGCGCCGCACGCCGATCCACCGCTGCGCCAGACCGAAAACCGGTTCGAGCAGACCCGCAAATGCGGCACCGGCCTTTCCAAATGCAGACGTCGCGATATTGGCCAACACATTCCCCTGTGGGGCTGGAGCGGCATGCCGCTCCAGCGGGTTGTGACTACTGCTTGCCGGCGGAATCGATCGCCAGGTTGACGTCATCGACAACGCGCTGCAGCGCCTCGTCGACAGTCAGTTCGCCATTGATGGCCTGCGACAGCCGTGCTGCGAAGGCGTTGATATAGGCGATCATGAACGACGAGCCCTGCAACCGATAGGCGGCCGGGGCGATCTTTGGGATCTGCGCCGTGAACAGTTCGAGGCCAGCCGCCTGGGCCGGGTCGAGGTCCGTATAGGTCACGCCCGATTTCACCAGCGTGGCGTTCTGCGGAATCTCGGCCGTCCTGGCCAGCACCTCGCCGACGACTTCGGGCTGGGCCATATAGGCAATGACCTTTGCCACCGCTTCGGGATGCTTGGTTGTGTTGATGGCGACGATGGCGCCACCACCCGGCATCACCGAGCACGCCTCGTCGCCGCACGGAGACGCAATGGCCTGCCATTCGAAAAGGTCGCCGATTTCCTTCATTCGGCCCAGAGCCCACGAACCGGCGAAGTTCATCACCGTCTGGCCGTTGCGGAACTGGTCGAAGAATTCGGAGTACGTGCTGCCGCCGATATCGCCCCAAAGCTCCTTGGGCATGACGCCGTCCTTGTGCCACTGCACGAACAGGTCGGCCGCCTCGCGCAATCCGTCGTCCACCACCGGCCGGCCGGCATCGTCGAACAGCTTTGCCCCATAGCTGGTGGCAACCGCCGCGAAGCGGTGCCCCGAGCGGTCCATCGACATGGCGTAGGGAGTCTCGGTCTTGTCGGCGACCTCCTTTGTCGCCTTGGCCCAATCGTCCCAGGTCGCACCCTCGGCCGGAATGGCCACGCCAGCCTGCTCGAACAGCGTCTTGTTGATATAGCCACCACCGACGGTCAGGCTCGAGCCGAAGCCGTAGACTTCCTTGCCGGCATCGTCGCCGCGCAGCCACTGCAGCGACGGACCGTAGTCGGCCTCGAAGGCAGCGACGTCGACATAGGGCGTCAGGTCAAGATAGTAGCGCTTGAGGCCAGCCAGATCCGTAACCGCGGCGATATCGGGCCCCTCGCCAGCCGCAAGCTGCACTGGCAGCGTTTCCAGTTCCGCCTTGTACGGAACATGATCGACGACGACGTCGATTCCCGGATTGTCCGCTTCGAACCGCTTCAGCAACTCGTTCCAGACATCGCACCCACCGGTATCGCTGGTGCAGAAAAAGCGCAGCTCGACCTTGTCCTGGGCCTGCGCTCCGGGCGCCACTAGGATGGACGCGGAGAGGAGCGCCAGCAGCGTCCTGTTCAGTTTCATGAAATCCTCCACAGGGGTTATGTCAACCCGCATACTCACGCTATTTGTGGTCTTACCAAACTGTCAAGCGCCATCGTCTGAATTTTGCCGTGATCATAGACAGCAAGGAAAATCCGGTCTTGACGATCGGTCAGTCACGATGTTTGGTAAGACCAATCTGACAATGCTTCGGATGAACGGCGGGCGGGCCCCGCGCTCCAACAAGAGTGACTACGATGCTACGCTTTGCCGCCATCGGGCTCGATCACGCCCACATCCTGGATCACATGCGCGGATTGCTCGCCGCTGGCGCCGAATGTGCCGGGTTCGACCCCGCCACCACTGACAGCAATGTGCTGGCGGCCTTCCGCAAGGAGTTTCCTGGCGTTCCCGAAGTCGCGGCCGATCGTCTGCTCGACGATCCCGGCATCGATGTCATATGCACCGCGGCCATTCCACGCGATCGCGGCACCATCGCCGTCGAAGCGATGCGGCGCGGCAAGGACGTGATGGTGGACAAGCCGGGCTGCGCCACCCTCAAGCAATTGGCCGACATACGCCGCGCCGTGGCCGAGACAGGACGCATCTATTCCATTTGCTTCTCCGAGCGGCTGTGCGTCCCCTCTGCCGTACTCGCCGGCAAGCTCGTGATGGACGGCGCCATCGGCGACGTCATCCAGACGATCGGCTTGGGCCCGCATCGCCTCAATCGCCCCGCCCGTCCGTCGTGGTTCTTTGAACCCCAAGCCATCGGCGGCATCATCAACGACATCGCCTCCCACCAGGTCGACCAGTTTCTGTTCTACACCGGCTCGACCACGGCCGACGTCGTCGCCAGCAGCGTCGGCAATTTCGCCAACCCACAAAACCCGAACTTCGAGGACTTCGGCGAGTTGTTCCTCCGCTCTGCCACCGCCTCGGGCTTCATCCGCGTCGATTGGTACACGCCCGACGGCCTGCCGGTGTGGGGCGACGGCCGCCTAACCATCCTGGGTACCAAGGGCTACATCGAGTTGCGCAAATATGTCGACATCGCCGGCCGCCCGGGCGGCAATCACCTGTTCATCGCCGACGGCAGCACCACGCGGCACATCGATGCCGGCAGCGAGCCGCTGGACTATTTCGTCAAGTTCATCGCCGATGTGCAGAACCGCACCGAAACCGCCATGACCCAGCA
>VFQQ010002600.1_pt1 | contig 19721 bp, 36 predicted proteins | sample 3512341 | NCBI WGS metagenome assembly VFQQ01 (sample SAMN10412373, study PRJNA504923) | tailings metagenome | isolation source: Relicate 2 Philex TSF1 revegetated site | place: Philippines: Tuba, Benguet | collected 2017-08-29 | reverse complement strand
CCCCGCTCCCTGCGCCCACTTGCAGCCTCCCTCCGCTCACCTTTTCCTCTCCAACAAGTGCTGTGTCGATGTAAGAATCTCCCGCCGCGCTGCCCTGGCCGCCGCCTCACCCCCGGCCATGCTGCCCCCTGGCCCCACCGCAAGACCGCCACCCATCCGCCCGAAGGGCGGGTGGGATGGCAGCCCGCGGCGCAGGGGTGCGCTGCGCGCACCCCCTGGCGGGGATGCCGATGCCTGGACCTCACCCACCAGCCCGCTGACCGTGGAAGCCGACCCAGCTGCCGCTGGGTCGGCCAGAGGGCTTGCATGTGCGGGACTGCATGTGGGGGAATGCCATCGGGCCCAAAGCTGCTGCCCAGCCACGGCCCGCTGGGCCGCCCCAGCGCCCAGCGCTCACGGAGGCTTGGGTGCATGGTTGCTCTGACCAACAGCTGCTCAGCTGGGGGTGCAACGGCTACTCAGACTTACACCTTCTAATGCGCGAAAGAAGCCAAAGAAACAGGGCGTGAGGACGGAGAGAGGCCACGGCAGGTGCCGCAGGCGCTTGCGCCGCACCGTTGCCCTCGCTCCAACCCTCCTCCCTCTCACTCCATGCCCGCCGCCTGCTGCGCCGCCGCGTGCTGCGCCTGCAGGTGCTCCCGGCACTGCTCCGCTGTGCCATCCGGGTGCGCAAGCTGCCACTCCACTGCCGCCTCCATGAGCTTCCCCAGCGCTGGTCCGCCGCTCTTCATGCCCACCGCCGCCATGACCTGCAGGAAAGGCAGGGCATTGAGCAGGAGACGTGAGCAGACATTTGCAAATCAATAGGGCTTTAGTGCGCACATGCACGTGCAAGTCGAGCAGAGATCAAGCGAGGCGCGCCAGGGGTGCGCACCCGGCAGCCAGCTGCGGCGCACCCGGCAGCCAGCTGCGCTTGGTGATGCACCTGCTCGCCGCCCTGCAACGCCTCACACTGCCGAGAACCCGCTTCCAGCAGCCCTAAAGCTGCTGGCCTGCGCCCCCAGATAGCCCACCTGCTTGCCGTCCAGCAGCGGCTTCCACTGCCAGCAGCCCGCGATGCCGTAGGCCGTGGCCGCCGACAACAGCGCCTCGCAGAAGTCCAGCCTGCATCAAGAAAGCAAAGGGCCACAGGTCAGGCAGTTGGTAAAGCTAGCGTTGATGCGCAGCCTGCACGCAGCCTCCGACAGCAGCGCCTGGCAAAAGTTGCAGTACAGCCTGCAGCGCAAGCGCGAGGCAGCACAAAACGCCAACAACAATTCTCCCCACCTGCGCTGCGTGCCCGGCATATCTGGCTCGCCATCTGTTGACTCCAGCCCCGACAGCGCTGCCGCTGCGAGCGCCGCTGCACCGGGGGCCTGGTCCGTGATCTCGCCGCCGTACTCCGGGTTGCTGCACGCCAGGAGGACAGGGCAGCATGGTTGGGCAAGAGAGCAGCAGCATGGGGAAAAAAGCGCAGCAGAGCCACAGCAGGCAGCACAGGGCACGAGCTGCGCAGAAGCACAGATCGGCGGGACACAAGGGGCACCAGGCTACACCAGAGTTCGCAAATGCCTGCCATGCCGCTTCAACCTTCCTCAACGTGCCAGCTGCCTACATGCACAGGGTTGCACGCACCTGTGCAGCAGCAAAGACTGTGCAGCAGCAAAGCAATGAACCCGCACCTGTGCAGCAGCGAGGCGACGACGCAGCCGGCGGGCCACAGCTGCTTGAGCCGCCGGATGCAGTGGCCCAGCCGCACGCGCAGCTCCTCAGGGGCTGCAGGCAGGCAGGCAGGCAGGGAGGGAGGACAATAACGACAAACCTGAGGAGCAGGGTGACCAGCTGCAAAGCAAGCCAACGGCAGATTCCTAAGCTGCAAACAAGTGAAGCTGCCGCTGCCCTGCTGCCCTGCTGGCGCACCCACCTGGCATGCCGTCTGGCTGGCCCAGCAGCTGCCGGTAGACGGCCACCAGCTCGGGAGCTGTGGTGTGGAGCGCATCCACCGCTTCAGCATCCTGTGAGGAAAAGAAACACAGCCCCGGTTGGAATGCCCGAGGATGCCACAGTCACCCATCATACAGGCAGCATAACTGGCTGGGAGCAGGGCAGCAGGTGACATGTGGCACTGCACAGCAGCAGGCAGCAGGGCAGCAAGCAAGCAGGCAGCAGGGCAGGCAGGGCCCCACCTTGGCCTTCCACTTGAGCGACTCTCGCACCACATGGTAGGCAGCGCTGCAGGTCAGTGTGGATTGCAGCACAGCAGGTCAGGCACCGAGCGCAGGCTACCATGGGCAAGGAGCGCAGCGGCAGCTGTGCATGCCGGCGCGTGCACGTGTGCTAGCACCATCCTGACAGTTCCCACCCACTCACTCACCTCATGGGCTTGCCCTTGGTTACAGGCACCTGCAGGTCCGCTATGGGCAGCAGCACCGCAGCCAGCATGCAGCGCCGCCGCGCATCCTGGTCAAAGCCGGCCTCTGGGTGCGACTGCTTGGTGTGGGGCGTGGCAGATCAGAACAGAGATCAAGGGCAGCAATGAACGGCAGCAGTGAGCGGATGGGTGGCCGCAAGCTGCAAATTGCAGGGCGTAGCAGGAGCTGGGGCGCATGCAGGCATAACATTGCACTAAGTGTATGGCACGCAGTGCTAGCGTCCAGCGCCGCCCACCACAGCAACTTGTGGCAGCCAATGCAAAGAGCAATAGCGCAGCAGGCGCACCCAGGCCTGCATCTCGTCGTACGCGCTGACCGCGAGCCGGTTGGCTGCCGCGCCGAAAGCGTCCTCGCTGAGCCCCATGGTGACGCTGGGCGGCACGGCAAACACAGCGCCAAAGATGCGCAGGCGGTGCAGCAGGCGCAGCGCCATGACTGGGTCGGCGCCTGCGAGGGGGTGGGAGGAAGTTGACGCGTTACTGGGTGGGTGTGGGGGTAGCGATCGGGGCGGGCAAGGGCCTGGGCAGGGCGGAGCAGGAGGCGGTTGGGGAAAAAGCGTGCAGGGATGAAAGCCACCAGGTGACAGCTGCGCTCCTCCACTACAGTCCCTCTCACCGTGCATCATGCCCTCCAGCTCCGCGCCGATGCGCTCGCGGGACACCTTGTGCGCTAGGGCCTCCCGAACCTGCAGAAACAAATCAGGGTGAGCAGGTGCATAGAAGGTCAGCGGTTGGCGGCGGTTCAGGAAGGGCGGCGATCGTTCGGCGGACGGTAGGTGGCAGCAGGGGGGTTGGATTAGAAGGGGCGCTTGGTTGAATGCTCGATACACGGTACAGCAGCCCATCTGAGGCTTCTCATATCTGCTGCAGCATGATCGCTGCAGTTGACCGGAGGCGGGCAAAGTGCGGCGGCAGCGTGCCCGCCACCGGCGGCGGGCCACATGAGGGCCCTGCCGCGCGTCGATCGCGCCTCTGCCCGCCCTGCCACATCTCGGCACACTCCCAGCATCAGCATCGCCCTGTGCGACAGCCAGCAGCAAACACAAGTCGCCAGCTCGCACGCAGCGCCAGCCCCGCGATCGCAGCCGGCAGCCACGATGCCCAGCGTCAAGGTGGAGGTCAAGTGGGGCAAGGAGGTGAGCGCTGCGAGCGCGCCGACCGCCGCCCCGTCTGCCCTCGTCCGCCCGGCGGCAGGCGGGCCGCTCGGGAGCAGCTGGCAGCGTCCCTGATCTGCTGCGGATCGCACGGCATTGGCAGCGGCGGTGCCAGTGCCGCCGACGGACGCCGGCTGCCGCCGCCACCGAGCCTCTGTATTCCGCACCCGCCTTTTGAGCAGGTGTTCAAGGATGTGGAGATCGACACGGAGCAGCCGCCGGCCGTGTTCAAGATGCAGCTGTTCAGCCTGACGGGCGTGCCGCCCGAGCGGCAGAAGATCATGGGCGTCAAGGGCGGCCTGCTCAAGGTCTGTGTGTTGCGCTCTGCCGTTTCAACAGCAGCGGTTGCGGGCAGGCGCTCGCCTTTGTGTAGCCCATTGAGCGCACGGGGCTGTGCTGGTGTGGCTTGCACCGCCACCAGCACCCACATTGCAATTTTTTCTGAAACGTGTGCTCTGTATTTGGCAGGATGATGCGGAGTGGGCGAAGCTGGGGCTCAAGCCCGGCCAGAAGCTGACCATGATGGGCACGGCAGACAAGGTGCAGCGCAGGCCTGTTGGTTTTATAGCGTTCACACCGTGGCTTGCACCAGGGCTGGGATGACGCAGCCGCTGCTGCGTGCCTGCAGTTGGTGCTGCCCAGTCTGTTGGGCAGCCTCTGAACGTGCAGCAGGCAGTGCCTGCGCCTGTGCCTGTGCAGGGCATGCCCAGCAGACGTAGCAGCCTGCAAGTGGTTGTGTCATTCGCACGATTTTCTTGTGCAGGCGTCTCACTGCCTCGCTTGCGTTGCTTGCCTGTGCAGGTGCCCGAGGCGCCGGCGCAGCAGCAGACGTTCATGGAGGACCTGCCCGAGGAGGAGCAGGACACCAGCGGTGGGTGCTGGCCTTGTGTCCTGTGCACCTGCTCATGTTGCTAGTGCTGCTGCTGCTGCTGCTGCTGCTGCTGCTAGTGCATGCGGCAGTGCAGCGCAGGCATCATCATCAGCAGCGGCAGCCGTGTCAATTGCTGCCCAGCCATCTCAAGCTGTCGCTTGCATGGCCAGGCGGCGCACTTCCTGAGCGCACCTGCCCTCTGCTGCTGCCCGGGCGCTGTGCAGGCATGAGCAAGTATGGTGCAGGCCTGCAGAACCTGGGCAACACGTGCTACATGAACAGCACGGTGCAGTGCCTGTATGCGGTGCCCGAGCTGCGGCAGAGGTGCGGATGCTCTTCTAGGAGTTGCCCTCGGAGAGCAGCGGAAGTGCAGGCACAGCTGGGCGGCGCTGCCTTTCTGCTGCCCTCAGGAGGCTGTAGGGATGCTGCTGGCAGTGGTAGTGGCAGCTGCATCGCATGCTTCTGCCTGCATGCCCCACAGCTTCACTGCCATGCTCCCTTCCTTATTCCCTGCAGCCTGGTCAACTATGCGGGTACCCATGCACCCGGGCTGGGCAGCGACGGCAACCACAGCCTCACGGTTGCCACCCGCAACCTGTTCCAGAGCCTCACACGCTCTGCGCAGGTGCGTAGCGGGCACAGCAGGCACAGCAGCTGCAGTTTCAGCTGCGTTCGAGTGTGACAGTGCATGGCAGCAGCAGGCTGGGCGACTTTTTTCGCCAAGCAGGCCAGTTGCACGCCCGCCTGCTGCCTCAAGCTAAGCGCTATTGGCCTGGTCTGCCGTTGTCCCACTCTGCAGCCGGTGCCCCCCATGGAGTTCATCCTCAGCCTGCGCAAGCAGTACCCACAGTTTGCGCAGACCAGCAGGTGCGGCTGGTTGCCGCTGCATGACTGCTGGGCTGGCAGGCAGCAGCATGGGCAGGTGGCAGGGAGCAGTTGTTGCTACGCAACAGGCCTCAGCAGCAAGCGCCCAACATGCTTGTGCCGCCCGGCGCACAAAGTTTTTTCTGTGGCGTTTTCGCCACGTGCACTGAATGTATTTAACCCGTTGCCGCCCATGCAGGGAGGGCTTCTACATGCAGCAGGACGCGGAGGAGTGCTGGGGCGCCATCCTGGTCAGCCTGCGCGACAAGCTCAAGGTGCGCTGAGCCTGCTGCTGCTCCTTGCAAGCTTTTGCCTACAAGTCAGCTTGGGTGTGACTCGAGCAGCTTGCAGGCTGCTTGCAATGCAACATGTGACACGAACTTGTGCTTTATTTATGGACTGCAGGAGGGCCCAAGCGGCGACCCCACAATCCGCAAGCTGTTTGGCCTGAAGCTGCACAAGAGCCTGAAGGCGGACGAGGGGGATGAAATCATCGAGGTGGGTGTTGTCGGTGGTGCGCTGCAGCACCCTGCAGAAGCGTGCTAAGCAGCCGGCAGGCTGTTGTCCAGCAGCCGGCAGGCTGCGGTGCTGGAGGAGTGCAGTACTGCAGCCAGGACCAGTGCTGTGTCCACCGCCCCAGCTGCAGCAGTACAACCACCGCCGGCAGGCGCCGCAGGCTCAACACCAGACGTGGCTTCAAATGGCCTTTTTGCTGTTGTTATTGGCTGCAGGAGGACACGGAGCAGGAGAAGCTGGTGTGCAACATCTCCATGGAGGTGCGCAGCTTCAAGGTGGCAGGCTGCTTTCCGGCAGCAGCTGTTTGCACCCTGGTTCAGTTGCAATGTGCAGCTTGATGGGCCCTGGTGTGTGTGTGTGTGTGTGTGTCATGCGGTGGCAGCTGCTTATAGCAGATTGGATTGCCACACTGTCGCCTCCGCAGGTCAACCACCTGAGCGAGGGCGTGAAGCTGGGCCTGCGGGACGACCGAGAGAAGCGGTCCGAGGCGCTGGGCAGGTGGGTGGCATGTGCTGCTGGTCGGGTGGGCACAATCGAAACTGAGTTGCGGTTGGGTAGTGGCGAGCAGATTACTGCGGGCCGCTCCCATGCTTTCTACCCCAGCAAACATGTTTCGCATGCCAATTTCCTTCCTTTCAACCCGCAGGAACGTGATGTTCCACGGCGACTCCCGCATCTCCGCCCTGCCGCCCTACCTCACCATCCAGGTGAGCGCCAAGCCCTTGAATGGTTGTACAGCAGGGAGCGGTTTATTCGGCGCTTGATTGCAAGGCCTCATGCAGCCTGCCCTACCTCACCATCCCGGTGAGAGTCTACGAATCAACTCAGCCATTGCTAAATGTTGGCAGGCCTGGTGGACTGCCCTGCAGCCTAAGCGCAGCTGCCATGTCAAACGCCCACCCTCCCGCTGCCACTTATTTTCCAACTTTTTGTCCCACAGATGATGCGCTTCTACTACAAGGCCGATGTGCAGCAGAAGGCCAAGATCCTGCGCAAGGTATGTTGAGGCCTCTCTATCGTGGCCTTCTGCTGCACATCGGTGTGCGCCCTGAGGCCCGCCTTATTTTTTGCCGCGCCCAGAATGCCCTTGCGCGTGTGGCCAATGGTGCAGCCACCGGGGTGGCCGGCTGCGGCGCCTTAGATGCACATTTCACTAACACACTTTGATTCGTCTCTGCTCTCTTCTTTTTTGCAGGTCACCTTCCCGCTGGTGTTTGATGCCATGGAGTTTTGCACGCCCGAGCTGCAGGCGCAGCTCAAGGGGCCGCGCATCGCAGGTGCGGCGGGCGGCAGGCTGTGGTTTGCAGCCGTTTTGGTTCGAGGGCTGTTTCGCAGCCCGTGTCCGCACCTTGGGCAGTGGCGTTGGTGGCCTGGCTGCGGCCAGCGCGACTTGTACATCCCAACGGTAGCTTTCCTTGGCCCCAACGTAGCTTTGCTTGGCCCTCTGTAACCCTGCTGCTGGGAATTGTGCCTTGTTCCTGCCTCCCGCAGCCAAGGAGGTGGAGGACCGCAAGGCCGGTCTGAACAAGAAGCAGAAGCTGTCTGAGGAGGCCACAGCAGGCGCAGTGGGCGCAGCAGGCGCAGCAGACGGCGCCGCAGCGGCCGGCGAGGCGGCGGCGGCGCCTGCTGGCGACGAGGTTGAGATGAAGGATGCAGAGGGCGGCAGCAGCGCTGTGGCGCAGGCGCAGGAGGACCCTGGAGCCTTTGCTGGCCAGCTGACCGGTAGGTGGCGGCGGGGCTGAGGGCTGGGCGGGGCGCATCTGTGTGCGCGTGCATTACACCGCGCTTGCCTCTGACTGATGTTCAGCCACAAGCAGCAATTCGGCCGCGTGCCTGCCTGAACTCTGCCGTTTTGGCTATTCTGCCTGCAGGCAAGTACGAGCTGATTGGCGTGCTGACGCACAAGGGCCGGTCCGCGGACAGCGGGCACTATGTATCCTGGGTCAAGCAGGTGGGTGCTTGTTTCAAACTGCTTGCTGGGTGCGACTGGACTGCCAAGCTTCGCAAGCCACCGCTGTGCGCCTCGCATGGAGGGGCCAGCTGGATCCAGTGAGACGTGCGGTGTTTGCCAGCAGCTCAGTCCGCACCCACTTTGCACCCCACCGCATCCTGTTGTCGCAGGAGGACGGCAGCTGGATCCAGTTTGACGACGACAAGATGATTCCTCGCAAGGAGGAGGAGGTGCTCACGCTGTGCGGTGAGGCCAAAATGCTGGAAATTTGCTGTAGCGTCGTTTTGGCAGGTGCATTGCCTGCATGCCTGGGCCTCACGCTGTGCGGTGAGCGCAACTGCTAGAGGGAAACGCTCCTTTGAAGTGCATCACGAGAGCACATTGCTTGCCAGCTTGGGCCTCACGCTGTGCGGTGAGGCCAAACATATGCTGGACTGGCACTCTCTGCGCAGCGCTTGCAGTGATGTGGCAATGCTGTGCAGCAAGCACAGGCACGCTTGCTTGCCCAGGAGTTATGCAGCCCTTTGGGAGCACGCGCCTGGTGTAACACTGCTGTGCCCGCTTTGCTCGTCCTGCAGGCGGCGGCGACTGGCACATGGCCTACCTGATGCTGTACCGCGCGCAGCGGGTGCCCGCCCTGGAGGCGTAAGAAGCACAGGCAGCAACGTGCCCAGGAGGCTGGGCCAATTTCATTTGCAGCGGCGGCCAACGAGGCAGGTGCAGCAGCTGGGGCGCCAGCGGCGACCTTTCCTTGCTGCAACTTTGGCAGTTGCTTTGTACTGAGCTGCTGCTGGTTGCAGACAGCTGTCGGTGGTGTAATGCCTCACTGAAAGCTCAGTAGGTGGGCTTGCCACACAGCTCTACCACACAGCCCAACCACCGGCAGCTCACCTGGCGTTTGCTGGGCGACCGACAGAGTACTGTATGCACCGACAGAGAACTGCACCAATTGGCTTAAATAATGCTCACCTCATCATCGGCAGCCGCCTCCAGCAGCCCCTCCTCCAGCTCGAAGCCGAAGCGCGAGGCAAAGCGCACAGCACGCAGCACGCGCAGCGGGTCTGCATGGGGCGCGGGGCGGTGGGCGGGGTTGGCAAGCGCGGGTGGCGTCCCTTCCCCCGCGGCGAGTGGCTGCGGCACATTGTTTCAGCGCCCAATAGTATAGTCGTGGCGTCAGAGCTTCTGGGTAGCGCACAGACCGTGCGCACTTACCGTCCAGGAAGGTTTCTTTGGGCGCCAGCGGCGTGCGGATGATGCCGTCTCGCAGGTCGGCCAGTCCCCTGCAGGGGAGGGATGCCGTGAGTGATGGGTGCTCAACTTGTGGATTGCTGCCGATTGAGCTTTACAGCTCAATTGGCAGTTGAGCTCTACAGCTCAGCTACAGCTCAATTGGCAGCACCTCAACCCCTGCTCGTAGCTGACAGCTACAGTGGGCCTCAAAGGGTTGATGGCGTGCAGCCACCAGGTGGAGCAGTAACACTGGTTGGCACGAGTCCGGCACAACAGCCAGCATCCTGAGCAGTTTGTCTGCCTGTCCAGCCAATCATGGCTCAGTGGCCCACCACCGCACAGTCAAAAGCACAAGCCAAAGCTGCACTCACTGCTTGGTGAAGTCCTCAATGACTCCCGTGTTGATGTTGTAGAACAGGGAGTTGATTGTAAAGTCACGGCGGTGCGCATCCTCTTCAGGCGTGCCAAACTGCAACAGTGGTGTAGGTACGACAGCATCATAAGCAGCAGACGGGCAGCGATCAGGGCGAGGGGCCACAGGCTGCAAAATGGGGTCGACGCAGGCGGCTGGCTGCAGCCGGACCAGCGCGTGGCAATGCTCAGCTCCGCTTAAGCAGGCAAAGCATCAACCAGCGCGCTGCCGCAGGCAGAGAGGCTGTTCACGCACCGTCATGGTTGGGATGCGCGAGTGGTGAGCATACTCCTCACTGCAATGCAGGAAAAGGCAGTTGTAGCAGATGGCATGTGTGGGTGGGCAAAGGTGAGCTTGTGCAGCAACAGCAGATAAGCGCTCACGCTGTGCAGCATGCGTGCTCCACGCTGCCACATGCAGTGGCCTGCGCTGTTGACATGGCGCAGCATGGTTTTGCTCCCCACCTGCGCAGGTTGACTAGGTCGATCCAGATGCCGCGGATCTGCAACAAATGGATTTCAGCGAGCAGCAACCCAACCTTGTCGGTGGCGTTTCACATGCATGCATGTCACAGGTGCTGCGACGGCACCGTGCCCCCTCCCATGCAAGCCACAGCAGCAGCCGCAGTGATGGGATCTGCTGAGCGAGCCGTGCACCCCGATTACAGTCGGCAGGCAACCGCCCCACCTTCATGCGCGCGGTCTCCAAGTGCTTAGACTGCTCAGGGTTGGACATTATCACCGCCACATGGTGCGTCTCCTCGCCCTGCAGATTGAGGCACAAAACACGTGAGCAGAAGGTCTTGCACACAATGCAGACGTGATGACTGCCACATGGTGCGTCTCCTCGCCCTGCATGCAGAAACGCATTGTAATGAGATTCAGAGGAGGCAGTGCAGCTGTCCGGGCCATATTCGGGCCATACAGCATGAAGGCAACACGTGTCTGCTGACCTCTACCAAAGTGATACTGCTGCAGTATCACTACACACATTGACCCAAATAAGCTCACATGCGCTTTAAGATACTCGTTGATGCGGTCGGCAAACTCGCGGCCCAGCAAGTTGTCCAGCGCAATGTCAATGTCCTGCATTCAATCAAGGCAAGAAGACAGTCGGCCGGCATTATCTGGTGGACGTTGGAGCAGCGGCATACGTAATCAGTGCTGCAAGCTGTAGGCGCAGCCTACTGTAGGTGCAGCCACACACAGCAAAACATGCACACCAAAGCACACCAGGCGATGCATGCAGCAGACGCGTAGCAGCATGCTCCATCAGCAGAGCCTGCCTTGTCTGCTTACCAGGCTGGTGCGCCCCATGAGCTTGTCGCGCACCCAGCCGCCAGCACAGCGCAGCGTGGTGCTCAGGTCGGCCTGCACAGCGCAGCGCAGCACAGCACAGCGCAGTCGAGCATCAGCACAGCATGAGCATAGCAGCATGCCATCTGCACTATGCATCAAGTCGAGACACACAATGCAAGCTCAACACACAAAGCTGCTGGCTGCAAACCGGCAAGCATGGCCAGCACAGGCGCAGCTGCCTGCACACGACTGCTGGCCCACCGCCAACTTAGCTGAACACGGCCGCCGGCAACCTGCAAGCAAGCGACCAGCTGCGCTACCCGCCTCCTTGCGATAAGCACCTAAAAAAACTAAGCACCCACCGCCTTGGTTGCATCCAGCAGCTCCTTGAAGAGCGCCGCCTCCTCCTCCGTCAGCTCAATCGTGTCCTTGATCATCGGCATCTCAAACACGGTTCGGGCGCCCTTGCGGAACACGTGCGAGTGCTGCTCCTCTGCCAGCGCCGCGCTGGCGCCGTTGCCGCTGCCGGTGGAGGCAGAGGGTTGGGGCTGGGTGGCTGTGGAGCCTGCCGGCCCGCTGCCGCCGCTGCTGCTGCCGCCGGTGCCGCCGCCTGCCGCCGCTGCCGGGGCGCCGGCCCGCGCCGCGCTGCCGCCGCTGTACAGCGTCCTGAGGGCCGCCCGAGGAAGCACGGTCAGGCGGCTGGGCTGCAAAGGCGAGAGGCGCAAGCTCGCAGAAAGCATTAGCAGAACATGGCCTGTGGGAGGGCCCCGACGCTCAATTGCAGATGTTGAGGCTACCGCAAGCTAGGTGCGCAACTGCAGGGCCATTTTCGTTGAGGAGCCGCCACGCTGGCGCACGGGAGATGGAAGTGTGGGCGTCACGGCCGATGAACGGGCTGGCTAAAGAGCACAATTGTGTGCACATGTCACATGTTGCTGCCGGACGCGGCCAGACAGCCCCCTCGCCAAGGTTTGCAGCCCCGCCACGTTCGGCGGGGCGCCGCCGCCCTGCGTGCTGCCCACGAGCCTCGCTGCCTTGCCTGCAGACGGTTACAAGCACCACGCTCTGAGGCTTGTGAGCAGGCACGTGCTACAATTGTTCACAAATTTCAATTCTACTGCCAGTCGCCGGAGGGCTCTGAGCCCTCGCCGCCGGTGCTGGCCTGCGGCGCATCTGGCGCCGCATCCACTTGGCTGACCGCCTGCTGCTGCTTCTCCACGTTTTTGGCGACGGCTTCGTCTATTGTTTGTTGGAGCTTCCGCAAGCCAACCGCCACGTTCTGCAGGACTGGAGTATGAAGGAAGAGCAGGAGCCTGCTCGATGCTGCTTTCAAGGCAGCCTCAAGTGATCGACAGACGTGCACCCAGCCAGACCGCCCATTCCTGCCCACTCTGCTCACTGTAAGCATAGTTGGCCATTCCCAGGCCCCCCAGGCCTGCCGCCAGCGCTCGCCGCCCACGGGTGGCGCCCTGCAGGCATGCCAGGTCGGTCAGCGGTGGCAACGGAGGGGTGAGGGTTGACCGCCGACGGAGCGGCGGCGGCGGCAGCGGCGGCGGCGGACACTATGCCTGACTGTGCAGCGAGCAGCAGCGCCCCGCGGACTCACGCCAGCAATGTACAGGATGCCGGTGCTCATGGCGCCCGTCTTGGCGGCTTCCCAGGCCGGGGACGTGCTAGGGCTCGCCGAGCGAGTGCGCAGTGTGACGCTCTCCATGCTGGCAGGATCAGGTAGTGCCTCGGCGTGATCTTGCACCTGCAGGCAAGTGATCTGCGCGAGGACAGGGCGACTTGGAGATGTTTGGACCTGCAGCTGGCGCCCCGCTGCCGCCTGCATGACTTCTCGCATTCCTGTGCAGCTGCACGATTTTGGCAAGCACCGACTGGTTGGTGGAAGCTGCACCATGTCCACCTGGCTGCTGGCAAGCAGTCACAGGGTTCTGCGCTTGCACATTGGAGCACTTCTGCCCATCTAGCAAGCATGGCTGCCGAGCTGCACGGCACCTCCTTTCTCACTACTCTCTCATGCCCTGGTTGCATTACAGCTGTTGACTGCCTGCCACACAGTCCAGCTAGCAGCAGCGGTGGCGGCGGCGCCGGAGGCGCTAGCAGGGCTGGCAGCTCATCTGTCGCCAGCATACTGGAAGTGCTGATGTGCTGCCCCTGCTGGCTCGGATCTTGCAGGTTGCAGGGCTTCACATCTTGCCCACGCTCTGAACTGGCCTGTCAAGCTTGTTATAGACGACCATCAGAGCGGTGTCCACCTGCAGCACGGCCGTTTTGTGTGGCCAGTTTGCGAGGCAAGCGAGGGAAGCCTGCCGAGCCATGCTGCCTTGCAACAATGCCCATACCCGCGCCCAAGCATGGCGGGCAGCGCAGCACGCGCACAGCAGACCCGCACAGCAAACAGGTCTGCACAAGTTGCCCACACTCACCTCATCGTCCAGCAGAGTATAGGCCACCGAGCCCTTGGCATTGGCCGCCACCACGTTGCCGTTGTACGTGCCGCCGGCGTCTTGCAGGCGCAGCCCCCACTCGCCATTGCCGGTCAGCGAGCAGCCGTCCACTGCAGGCCGAGCGCCGTCGCGCACCTGCACAACGGCCAGGTTCAGAGAGGTGGCAGGGGGTGACATTGGAGGCTTTCCCTCCAAGATACCTTAGGCAGTTCAGTAGCAGCTGAGAGCCAGTGTGCAGTTCATTCAGCAGCCCGCCCCAACCCGCACGCACCAGCAGCCCATTGAGCCGGTTGTTGGACAGGCTGCAGCCGTCCAGCTCGGCTGCACAGCCGCTGCCATACAGGTCTCCGAAAACCGCCACACCTGCAGTGATGCAAACGCACAGCAGCAGTTGGGTGTTAGGCAAAGCGCCAGCAGATGCCAGCATTTCAGTCCAATCAGCACAGCCGTCTGTACTGCACACGGGCAGGCATGCAACTTGGGTGGACGCCCCGTTTAGTAATCACCCACCTTGCCGTGCGCAGTCGTGCACGCTGCAGCGCTGCAGCCGCGGTGCGCCGCCCTCAATGCCAATTCCATCCCCGCTGCTGCTGCTGATGTCGCAGTCCTGTAGGACCGCGCTGCACCCCTGCGCAGGGTGAGGAGCAGGCTTGCAGGAGGTTGCGTTACAGGACCACACGAGCGGGGGGCCGCTTTTTCCTAAGCAGCAACCTCGCTCTGTCATTGCCAGCCAGCTTGCAACAACTCAGCGGCGAGCAGTGCACCGCAACAGGCAGCAACAATCTCGCCTCTCTTCTCCGAGCCGAAGGCACAGCATCCCTACTCACCACGAGGCGAACGGCGTAATTATTGGCGATGCTGGGGCTGCTGTGCCGCACGCGCAGGCCCTGCAGCAGAACCGCCGTTGGCTCTGCTAGCTCAGGGTACACCGATGCATCCACCTCGATGGTGGATTGGTAAGGCTCGCTGCTCTGCCAGGTCAGCTCCACTGCTTCGTCTGGGGCGGCCTGGATGGAGACTGGCCGGGTGATGATCAGCCGCTCTGGGTAGCTGCGGCAGGGCAGGGACATGAAGCAGGGGGTCGAGGCCAGCAGGGATGGACCGCAGCAGACAGCTCACAGAACAGCAGCACAGTAGCAGGACCTTGCGGCACTCAGAATCAGTAATCAAATGGCCTCTGAATGGGATGCACCGGGAACAAGAGAGCAGAAGCCAGCTCACCGGCCGCCGGAAACCACGATTGTGGCGTCGCTGCCGGCTCGCTCCAGCGCTGCACTGATTGTTGCAAACTGCTTGCCCGCCCCAACAGTCAAAACTTCGTCTTCAGCAGAAGCTGCAGGCCGCGCCAACAGCAGTGCAGCAGCTTGGAGGGCTGCCAGCAGAGTGCTGCGGCGTGGCAGCACCGCCGCTACCTGCTCGCTGCCGCTGCCGCCGCCCGCTGCCGCCGCCGCAGCCGCAGGTTGCGGACTGGCCCGCTGAGCCCGGCTTCTTTGCGGCTCCCAGGGGGTCGAGCGCGCCCCATCTGGCCGACTGAGTGGGGCTGGACAGCGCGAGCAACCCGCTGCGAGAGCCATGTCGAGCTGGGCGATCGGGAGGGCTGTCAACAGGTTGGGAGGAAACACCAGACGTAGTAGATTGCGGATGGACGCCGCTGGCGAATGCCGTGATGTCGCCGCCGCTGCTGCGGCCGCCGTCGCCCCACAGCGCAGCGGCGGCACGACCAGGCCGCCCTGTTCAGGATGAGACTGGACAGCCCACTGCACATATCTTTGTTATGTCAGTCCACACCTTGCCGCAGCCGATGCCTTGGCCACTTCAACACTAATCTTCCCGTGAAGTGGCAATTCGTCTCACACGCCGTTGACCACCAAGCATACAAGCGCAAGCAGGCTGCAAAGCAGCGCAAAAAGTCCGTCCTGCATTAGATTCCTGACTGTTTGACAGCCTCAAGATTCTCATGCTCATCCCTCCAGATCACGAGCCAGCTCTCCAGCCGCCCGCATGGCGGCTTCCGCATCGCCCAGCCCTCCACCCATCTGCCGCCCCTTCTCCTGCCCAGCTGCTGCTGCTGGTGCTGCCGCTGCAGGGCCCACATGGCCCACAGGCGGGCCCTGGTCCAGCTGCAGCCGTTCCAGCTGAGACGCAGCTGCAGCTGCAATACCCGCCTCAGCCTCCCCTGCCACAGGCAGGGCACCGCCGGCAGGGGAGGGCGCCGGTGTGGGCCCGCCAAACGTGCCTCCGAAAGCGATGCTGCCGCCGCCCACACCCGGCAGGCGCTGAGAGGGCAGGCGCCCCGCACCAGCCCCCTGCGAGCAGCTCTCCTGGCTGCCCAGAGCCAGGCGCAGGGCGGCAGCACGGCTGGGGCCCCTGCCGCCTGCGGCATGCGCCTCAGCAGTCGGAGCAACCGCATCCAGCGATGTGCTGGGGCTGCTGCTGGGAGGGTCGAATGGGCGCAGCTCGCCTGCAGGAGGGAGGCAAGGGGATGTAGAGGTGGGGGCGGGTGCACTATGTTGGCATTATAAAGAAAAAACAGGCCAGCCGCATGAGACAAAGGCGCAGCAGGAGAGGCCGCCGACGTCTCCTCTCTGCACATCCCCAACTCAGCATCCTTGCATCATTTCTCTCTCACCCTGGCTGCTGGACAGGCGGCCCGGCATCCGAGGCAGCTGTGAGTTGTCCGCCACTGCTGCTCCATCCTCGCTTCCGCCGCCGCCAACTGCTCCAAAAATGCCAAACAGGCCAGCGCCCCAATCCTCTGATGCCGCCGCTGAACCGCCGCCGCCACCACCACTGGCTGGCTCCCCACCGCTGCCCGGCTGAGCCGAGGGCTGCTGCTGCTCCTGCTGTCCATGCTCCTGCTCCTGCTGTTCTGAAACCACCGGCTGCCCAGCGGGCAGTGCAGCTTCAGGCGCCGGGCTGCCCTGGGGCACCGGGCGGGAGCGGATGACCCGGCGCCGCCCAGCGCTGCCGGATGCTCGGCCAGACGTGAGCCGCCGGCGGCCGCTGCTGCCGCCTCCTGAGCTTGCAGCAGGGGAGAACAGGCTCAGCCCTGGAGGCGCTGCCCCTAAGGTGGGGCTGGCGGCAAATGGGGCCTGCAGGCTGAAGGGCGCTGCAGGTGCTGCCGCTGCTGCTGCTGCTGCCGCTGCTGCGGAGGGCGGCGCGCCGACCACAGCGTGCACAGCAGGCTCAGCAGCCTCAGAAGAGAAGCAGCCCCGCCCCTCATCCTCTCCCTCTGCTGTCACTGCCATGCCCTCTGGGTCATCATTAGGGGCAGCACCGGCAGCACTGCCGCCGTAGCAGCTGCCTCCGCCGCCCCAAGCAGCACCAGCCACGGCTGCTGCCGCCGCCGCTGGGGCGGGTGAGGCGCCGGTGCCTGGCGCTGCCTCGGCCGCAGCAGGTGCAGCGCACTGCAGCATCCACTCGAAAAAGGCGGCATTGGACTGCAAGGCTGCCTTGTCATTCTGCTGCTCCCCTAGCAGGGCTGCCACCTGAGCCTGCAGCTGCTCCCGCTCCTGAGCCGCTGCCACCGCCGCTGCACGCCGCTCCCTCTGCTCTCCGTCCAGCTGAGCCTGCAGCCGCTGGCGCTGCTCCCGCTGCGCTGCCACCTCATGCTGTGCCTGTGCAAGCTCCGCTCGAAGCTGGGCTAGCTGCTGCTCGTACTCATGCACCGCCTCTGAGTGGCCCTCATCTGCATCTGTCACCAGCCGCTCCAGGCTGCCTGCAGATTGGGAGGCAGGAGGGCAGCAGGGAAGGGGCCTTGCCGCAATGACTGTGCTACGCACTGATGTGCACAGCTGTGCTACATGGTGCAGTGCAGTCAAGCACACATGCCCGCCTGCTGCCTGCCGCCTTCCCCCAGTTCCCAGCCAAGCGCCCAACCCCCAACTCGCAACTCACCCGCCAGCCGGTCGGCCACTCGCTGCTCTGTAAACGTGTCCTCAGCCAGCTCATAATACTTTCCAATGTGGCCCCAGAGCGCCTCTGCCTGTCGCACCCGGCGGGTGCCGGCCTCCCGCCCCACCGCCGCCCCCTCCTCTGCGCCGCCCCGCCGCTGCGCCTGCTGTGCCCCTTGTGCCCGCTGCACCTGCTGCGCGGCGGGCTGAGGCGTGGCCGCAGCGGCAGCCGCGGCGTCTGTGCCGGGCGCAGGAGTGGCAGGCGCTGCTGTGCGGCTGCGGGGCTTGCTCGCCTGCACCGTGTTGGATGGGTATGCAAGTAGCAGGTGAGGGTCAGGCTAGCGCTCTCACACATTCACAGTCCAATGCTGTAATTTGCCTGCAGCCAAGCAGGTGTGCATCCAGCACCCAAACAGTTGTGCACCCAAGCGGAGATGCAATAAACCGCATCAAAAGCAGTCCTTTCCTCTCACTGGCCCGGCCGCATTCAAAGTTTGCGGTCATCCAACTCCTTAGTGTCCTCCAGCCCACACAGCCTCCAGCCTCCCACAATGTGTTACCCCTCACCGGCTTGCTGCCGCCCTTCTTCCTGCGCCAGACCCACGCAGCCCCGCTGCAACATTTGCATACTGTCCAAACACTCATCAGCCCCTATCCTCACCGGCTTGCTGCCGCCCTTCTTCTTGCGCCGCCCCCACACCGCCTCTGGGCAGGCGGCGCCGTGGGTGGTGCGGTAGCGGGAGCACGGCTCGCACTCAATCAGGCCTGCGGCACAGGGGTGGGCACACGTGCTAGCAGGGTGGAAGCAGCAGCGCAATAGTGACATGCAGGAAGACCACCGTGCTGCTTTCACTAAGAACGCCGCAGCGCAGTCGGGCTGCAATCACAGCTGCTGAGCTGGGTGGGCATGCACACTGCACACTGCCTTCCAAATGCACCCAAGTGCTCTGACTTGTGCTGCACTTCATGCCACTCTACAAGCCGCTGCCGTGCTAAGCACCCCCTGCGCACCTGACTTGCGACGCTTCACGCCACCTGGGTCCCCACAGGTGATGCATGCGCCCGTCTTGGTGCCAGCAGCACCACCGCTGGCGCCGCCCTCGGTCTCGCCATCGGCTGGGAAGTCGGCGGGGGTCATGCAGCCGTCACACAGCCGCTCCTCTGAAAAGAGTGGCAGAGTGGCTTTCACGGGTTGGTGAGCACGGCTACGGCCCCTGTGAAAGAAGCGTCCCACAAGACTGCATGCAGCCACCCGCCATCCATCCACTCAACCGCTTGCAAGCGTGTCAAAACGATCCCAGTCTCAGCAGACATGTTCCATCCGCTCGAGCCTGCCGCCCCCTGACCATTTCAGCACCCACTTCCTAAGCCACCGCACCTGTCTCAGCAGATATATTCCAGCCGCCCGCCGGCGCCTCGCTGGTGCCGCACCGCGCACACGGCTCCTCATCCTCGTTCTGAATGGAAGGGGAGAGGGAGATCAGATCCTGTTGACGCACACCCCTGATACCAAAGCATCCGGCCCCTTCCCAACCTGACCGCTATACAGATCTCACACCCGTGTAAGGGCAGCTGCTTTTGAATGCTTGTGGTTGGGCCACCTCTGCTTGCCAGCACTCCGGCTTTGCCCACTTGCCTCTGCCGCCAGCCCAGCCATCTCTTCATCCTCGTCCTCCTCCTCCTCCTCCTCTCCCTCATAGTCTGAGCCCTCATCTGCGATGAAGCAGAAAGGTGGGAGGAAGCGTGATGGCACAGCAGCAGAGCGGACGCTGCCCCAGCCGTGTGAAGCACCGCATCCGTGCTAGTGTGCCTTTCTGTGGCTCACAGCCCAGCAGCAGGGTCTGCACCAACGCACCGCACCATTGTGTGCTGTCTTCCTGCCACAGCGATTACCTCCCTTCCTGCCCTGCCCAGCAATGCAGGCTTCTCAGCGATACAGTACTTGCAAGCACCCGTGTCTGCTTTTTTCTTGCCGCCCCGCCTGCCGCCCTTCCTGCCGCGCCGCCCCTCCCCCTCGCTCTCGGTCTCTTCATCTGATGACTCGGCATACGACGGAATGTTGAAGCGCACGCCCCTGCTGGGCTTGGCTGCGGCGGGGAGGGATGGAGACAGGCAGGCAAGACTTCAAATTTGTGTCATGCATCGCTTTCCATTGCTGCACTCCACTGCACTCTACCACTCAGTTCACGGCAAGGCAGCTGCCGCCACCAAACGCTGTACACTACGAGCTGACCAAAGCGCCCCTTCCGCCACTCACGCTGCTCCTTGGGGGCCTTGCCCCTGATCCTGCCCTTGGCCGCCGCTGCTGCCGCTGCTGCCCCGCCGCGGCTGGAAGGTGCAGCCAGCAGCTTGCGGACCAGAGAGGCAGAGGATGGGTCGGGCATGACCACCCGCTTCTCTAGCACAGCGCACTCCTCCTCCCTGTTTGGAGCATGGGGGGACGGTTGGGCAGGCCGCTTGCAGGTGGGATGCTGGTGCAGAGGACGGGTTTCGGCACAGCGGCTGGATTGCCAAGCCCTTTTGCACTGTGAAGGAGGTGCTGCCGCCCGCATCCGGCTGCCCATCAGCCGCAGCTCTAATTGCACACAGCAGCTTGCTCACTGGACCAGCGTGTAGTTGAAGTGGCCGGTCCACATGGGCAGCACCTGCGGCAGGGCATGGATGAATGG
>VFQQ010002599.1_pt1 | contig 19728 bp, 16 predicted proteins | sample 3512341 | NCBI WGS metagenome assembly VFQQ01 (sample SAMN10412373, study PRJNA504923) | tailings metagenome | isolation source: Relicate 2 Philex TSF1 revegetated site | place: Philippines: Tuba, Benguet | collected 2017-08-29 | reverse complement strand
GCTTTTTGCGCCTCTTTGTGGCCAATCACATTTCCTCGCGGAGGAACAAGATTCACCAAGCATGTAGTACAGAGGACACTGAGCCCAGACACAGAGGCAGCGGGAGGCCACACGGTGTGCGTAGAATTTTCGGAGGAGGACATCCGGCCCAACGCCGCGCCGAACCTTCGGATTGGAGGATTTCTCCTCGGTGGCCTCTGTGTCGGAGCTCCGTGATGGTGCTCTGTGACCCAAGAAAAATCATTGTCGATGATGTGAAATATGCGGGCTAATGTTGGTGGCGGCGGAATCGGATCGCCTCGGAGCAAGCGGTCGTTAGGCTGGCCTCACTTCCGAAACGCCGCGGGCGTTCGTCCCGCGGTCGCGACCCAACCTCAACCCCGGAGCGCAGATGGAACCGTCGACTGTGATCGTGAGCTTTCTGGTGTACGCGGCCCTCGCCGGGCTGCTCGGGGCGCTGGCCATGACGACGACGATGCGCGCCATCTCGCGCACGCGTGTCGGTGCGGGCGACATGATCGTTGCCGTGGGCAGCCTGCTCACCCGCTCGCGCGAGAACGCGAAGCTCGTCGGTGCCATCATGCATGCCGTCTCGGCCGTCGCCTTCGGCCAATTCTACACGGCCTTGCTGGTCGGACTCGGGGCGAATTCCTGGCCCGGCGGGCTTGTCGCCGGACTCGGGCTGGGCGTCTTTCACGGCATCGTGGTGAGCCTCACGCTCGTCTGGCTGGTGGCAGACCATCATCCACTGCCGGAGTATCGGCAGGCGGGACCGGCCGTGTTTCTGGAGCATTTTGCCGGACATGCCGCTTACGGTGCCGTGGTGGGACTGGTGATTGCGCTGTCCCCTATCTGAGGCCGTGCCCTGTAGATTGACCTTCGTGTCTTTGTGTCTCCGTGGTTCAACCCCTTCCGATCCGTTTTTCACCACAGAGGCACGAAGGCACAAAGGGTCCGAACCAAGGTGCTGGAAAATGACGGCGTCATTTTCCAAAGCTCCCTTCGCGAAGGAAGGCGAGCACCTGCTCGATGGTCTTGCGGCGCCACATGATCCAAGTGTGCGAGGAGCGAACGGTCAGGTGGTCGCGTTCTCCGGCCACATGAGTGCGCGCGACCGAAACCTTGCCGTCGTTGGCGCCTGCGATACAGGCGGAGAGGAGAGGGTTCCACGAGAAATCCCCGGCGATCACGCCGACATCGACGTCGCCCGGCAGTGGGCCGAGGGAGACCGGCACGGCATCGGGTCCTGTGCCGAGTTGCAGGCCGGCGGGTCCGTTCAGCCAGCGGTAGAGGCGCCAGGTGCGCAGGCGGTCGACGATTTCGCTGCCTTGGTTGGGCGGAGCAATCATTACGACCCGGCCGAGGTGGGCGGGTGTGCCATGATCGGCGAGGTATTTGCGGACGAGGATGCCGCCGAGGGAGTGGGTCACGATGTGAACGCGCGTGTGGGGTGCGTCCGGCCCGAGGAGCGGCGAGAGCGTGCGGTCGGCGAGCGTGGCGATGTCGTGTTCCTGGGATGCGTAGCCGATGTTGAGGACCTCGAAGCCTCGGTTGCGGAGGGTGTGCTCGAGCCTTTTCATGGCGAGCGGACCGCGACCGAGCCCGTGAAGCAGAACCACGGTCTCCGGGGGCGACGCCGGCAGCGAAGAGGCGGCGAGGGTCAGCATGGCCGTGGCAACGATAAGTCTGCGCATGGGTTTGTCGATTGGGGAGGGAAGGCCGCTGGCAGGAGGCTCAGTTTCTTGCACGGAGGAACATGGCACGGCCCTCTCGCCCGTGGACGGCGCTCCGCGCCGCAAACCCGGTGGAGATGCCCATGCCACGGCAAACTCCGGAGCCGTGCAAGAACCTGAGATGCGCCCTTGGTGGAACGCTCTGTCTTGAGAACTCAGAACGGCAGAAAAGGTTGCAGGAATTCCCTGGGGCCACCCACCGCCGCCGTCCTCCGGCTTCCCCTCCTGAAAACGCCACCGGCGTTTTCAGAAGGCGTACCCGAGCGAGCTGCTGATGCGCTGGTCGGTGCGGGCGCTGCGGTTGAGGATGGAGTTGTCGAACTCGTACTCGAAACGCAGATTCATGGAGAGCTTCGTCGTCACGCGTCCCTGGAGGGCGGCGTTGAAACGCACCTTGTAGTTTTGGGCCGCTGGATTGTTGGGCGCTTCCTTGGATGACCACTGTGCGAGCAGATTCTGGGTCAGGGTGAAGCGGCCGTTGATCTTGTAGGTGTAGTCTTCGAAGAACTCGGTCAGCAGATAGCCCTCGGTGGTGGTGTTGGTCGACTCGCGGTACTGACCGGTCAGGCCGAGGCCGGCGTTGACGACGTGGGCTGGCCGGTCGAGCAACCGGTAGCCGAAACCGAGGTTTTGCTCGTAGTTGTGGTCGATCGATTTGACCTCGTCGCTGTAATAACTCGTCAGGCTCTGGCTGAAGACGGTTTTCGAGAAGTCGCGGCGCCACCGGAAGCTGCCCTCCTGACGATCGGAGATGATGCGACCGTTGAGCTTGCCGTAGAGAATGCGCGTGTTGCCGAGGTAGCTGTTGCGGCCCAAGGTGCGCTGGGCGTCGGCGCGAATGTCGAAGTCGACGCGATCGCTGCGGCCGGACTGCTGCTTGAAACCGAACTCGACCTTGCCCTTCCAGGGCGGACGGGCGGGTCTTGCGGCGGGTTCGGATTTCGCGACGGTGGCCGGCGCAGGTTTGGCCGCGGGTTGGGCGGCGGGAGCGGCCGGGGGGGCGGCCGGTTTCGGCGCGGGCGGCGGGGCGCCGGGGCTGGCTGCCACGGTGCCTGCGGCGCGCGGGGGAGTTGCCGCGGGAGGCGCAGCCGGAGCCGGGGGCGCGGGCGGGAGGCCGGCGAGGGAGTCGACGAGTTGCTCATTGCCCGCTTCGGGAGCGCCGGCCAGCTCATCCACGGCGGCGTCGACTTCGGCAACCACGATTTCCCCGATCAGCGGGGATCGGAAAACGATGCGACCGTTTTCGCGGCTGACGACCTCGCCTGTGATGCGATCGCCATTGCGAAGAATCAGCTGCGCGCCGAGGGCAGCCGATGGCGCCAAGGGACACGCGAAAAGGGCAAACAAGCAGACGAACGGTTTGATTCGAGACGGACTGAACACGAGGAAGGACGATGACAGGTGGCGATTTTGGGAGTGAGACCCGCGAAGCGCCCGAATTATTCACGAAAAACCGACGCCACGACCCCGCTCGGCGTGAGTTTTGAGGCGGAAGCTTGGCGGGAGGCCAGTCTCAATTTTGCCCGATGGCGAGACGGCTTGTCGAAACGGGGCCGATGCAGAGGCCCTCTTCCTCTATTGGTGTCAATTGGCGGCAATGAGCGCTCCGCTAATTTCTCAGATCGAAACCGGGCGCCTTGGAACGCTGATCCGCGCTGATCCGAGCCCTTCAACTTAAACTTTCGACTTAAACGGACGCGCAGGTCGCGCCATCGTTCGACTTTCGTGTCTCAGTGTCTTGGTGGTTCAATCCTCTCCGATCCGTTTCTCACCACAAAGACACGAAGACACGGAGGTTCAGAACTGAGGTGCGGGTGGGCCTTGAGCGGACGGGTATGCGGAACATGTTGACCACACCGGATTTAACACCGTTTTTACGTTCTTGATTTAACGCCCGGTTTACAGTTTTGCCCTTGAGACATGGGGAGGGGAATTTCAGTCTTCATCAACGCTCATCCGAGCCGATTCATATCATCGATCATCCAAATACCATGAAGAAGTTCCAATCCAAGACCAAGGGTTTTACCCTCGTTGAAATCATGATTGTCGTCGTCATCATCGGCCTCCTAGCCGCGATGGCGATCCCCGCGTTCCAGAAGGTGCGTCAGAGCTCCCAAGACAAGGCCGTGTTGAACAACATGCGCCAGCTCGGTGCCGGCGCCGACCAGTACTTCCTTGAGGCTGGTGTCACCACGGTTGCGATCACTTCGCTCGTTGGGTCGCAGGCCTACATCAAGGCTCTCAATACCGTCGCCAACGAAACCTATCCTCTCGTCTACACCCAAGGTAACTCTATTCTGGTTACCGGGATTGCTGGTCAGCGGACCCTTACGTACGCTCAGTAATCGTTGCCTAGGGCGTTTACCGCGCTTCTCGTTCAGCCGCCCGCACCATTGTGGGCGGCTTTTTTATGTCACGACTCCATCTGCTTTTCGGACTAATCTGCGCCCTAGCTTTGGTTTTGGGCTTTTGGTCGTTTACGCCATATCAGGCTGTAAGCCTCGTTCGTAATTATGGCTACTGGTCGGTCCTTGCCACCATGATTGCCTTCTCGGTAGCGATGGTACGTAGCTTAAGGAGTGAAAGTGCGCTCTGGATCTCGTGGAGAACCTGGTGGCGCCCGATTGCAGTAGCATTTGTTGTGGCCGCCTTTCTCCACATTCACGAGCGGCATGAGTACAAGATCGTAGCCGATGAGGTGGTATTGCAATCCACCGCCAAGCAATTGCATTTGGCGCGAGAGGCTTCGGCGGTGGTCCGCGGTTATGACTACGCAGGGAACTTCTCTCCCATGGGCAGCTACATCGACAAGCGTCCATTGGTGTTTCCGTTTCTGTTGTCAGTTTTGCATGACTTGATGGGATTTCGTCCGGGGAATGTCTACGTGCTGAACGCTGCCTTGTCCGGTGTCCTCATGTTGCTTTTGGCTTTGATTGGAAGGCGTCTGGGTGGCTGGGGCGGGGCAATGGCTGCGGTGATGATGATGGCGACCATGCCCTTGCTGGCGCAGAATGCGACCGGGTCCGGCTTCGAGATTCTTAATCTGGTGATGATCTTGATGGTCATATGGCTGGGCATGCGTGCCGGCGAGCAGCCGCGCAATTCCGACCGACTTTCAGCCTTCGTGCTTGGAGGGGTAGTCTTGGCGCAAGTACGCTATGAATCGGCAATATTCGTTTTGCCGATTGGGACTGCGGTCGCATACCTATGGTGGCGTGAACGGGCGATTTGGCTGCCGTGGGGTTTCTTCCTCGCGCCTTTCCTCCTGATAATATGTCCGCTTCAGTATAATGTATTTAGAATCTCCGAGGCGGCCTGGCAGTTAGAGGATGTGGCTGGTGCCGAGCGACCCTTTGCCGTTAGCTACTTCTACGATAACGTGGGGCATGCGCTAAATTTCTTGCTTTCGACCGATGGCTCGCAGGGCAACTCCCTTCTGATCGCGATATTGGGTACCTTGAGCGTTGGGTTTTTTGTTCTTATACTATATCGGCGTCATCGGGAGATCTTCGATCAACAGCCTGATCTTGCCGTTTTTTCAGTAATGCTGCTGGGCCTACTTGCCCACACTTTTCTTATGCTGTGTTATTTCTGGGGGAAGTGGGATGATCCTATAATCCGAAGGCTCAGCTTGCCGGCCCATGCCCTGCTCGTTCTAGCCACCGTGATGATCTGGCCGTCATTGGTGCCTCACCAGTATCGTTGGCAGGCACTCTGGGGCATAAGCATGCTTTATTTGATCGGTTTCACGGTGCCGCATACTGCGATGCACCGCTATACGCAGGAGAACTTTGCGGCACGCACTACTAACTGGTTGGCAGGCTATCTCGAACAATGGCAGGATCGTTCCATTCTGGCGGTAGACCACAGCGCAGGACTTCTCTGGCTACTCTATGGGAAGTCCAGTATCGGGCCGACCGTTTTAATTCAGCGTCCAGAGGCATTTTATTTTCATTTTAGGAACAGAACATTTCAGGACTATCTGATCGTGCAACGCGTGATACCCGAATTCGCCTCTGGCAACCGAATGGTTGGGTTTGGGGAGGATTTCGGCGAAGCACTGACGTTAGATCTGATTGAGGAGAAAATGCTGGCTCCTCTTTATGTTGTTCGACTTAGTCGGATAGTCGCTGTCGCCGAAGCTAAGCTGCTTTCGTTTGCTGCTGAATGGAAGAAGCAGAACATTAAGACAGTTCCCGCGAGTCCGTCACTTACTCCAGAACAGAATGAAGACCTGATGTTGTGGTTACGTCAGTTGCCTTGACGCATGGTGGCCAACTGATCACCGATAAGCTTCCCATAGGCTTCTGGCGATCCTTGGGTTACGATTCGGATTTCCTCCGTGGTTAAGCGATATACGAATATATTGTGCCCGAGCACCGTTACCGGGGATTTTAAGCGAAGATAAATGCACAACCGAGCAAAACGTGCACGTTCGTGCATTTCGAGCAATTGCGAATCAATAGGGCTTATCTCGACCCCAGAAAGGGCGGAAGGTGCCGGTTTACTTGCATCTATAATGCTCGCACGCAAGCGTTGATATGAAACCTCATGCTGGATCGTCCATTCTCCATTGAACGGACTATATACATCTTGAAGCATAGTGGCACTAACGCAGTAGAGTCCGGCTTGGAGTTCATCCCAGTGCGGTCTTGGGTTGTGGCTGAAATACGGTGCTAGTTCCTTGGCCGATATACCATGATAGGCCAAATCATCGTTGCCGAACATAGAGACGTACGTGTTTTCGTTAGGCAGACGGTGTACGCGAAGCCACTCTGCAAGTCGCGGGACGTTCTGACCCCAGTCGAGCGAACTATCCACGAGGTGCCGCCAGCCCGATGAGGGACCGCCAACGAGTTGGTTGAAGAAGGCGATATGATGTGGCCGAACGTTCAAGGACTCGATGAGCGTCCCGCCTACCAATAAGAATGCTGCCAAAGCGCCACGTCGACCAAGCGATGCGCGAGCCAGACTCCCTGCGAAGATGAAGAGAATCGGATATAGAGGCAGAATATGCCGATGACCGATGTTGAGGTTGCTCGTTAACGAGGCACAGGCATACACGAGGCCGAAGGCGAGCAGGGGCGAGAAGGGATAAAGCGCCCTTGTCCATTCTCTTGCATTTACTCGCCTGGCCTGACTGGCTGCGAGCACAACAATAGCAATGGTGGCAATAAGTTCAGTCAGAGTGCTCTTGACAAGAAACGCGTAAGGAAAAAACCACCACCAGCCGGTGGTGCTAAAGTTTCCAGCGAGAAAGGCCCCGCGTTCTTGCGACGCGGTCATTACAAAGGAGAACCCTTGAAGAAAGGCTTCCGGAAAAAAATGCACATCCCGAGCAAATTGTACTGTGCGTGTCCACGCAGCTCCTTCTGGGAGAACGTGCTCCCAGCCCGCAAAGAAGGTCGAGGCAGGGGGCGTTGCCGGGGAAAACGCCTCGTAGCGAAAGCCGAAGGCCGCCCAGACGACTAACCAGGCGAACAGTGCGTGCACGATGCCCAGTCCTACCCCCAGGCCGACTTGGGGCCATCGTTGTCGGGCCACCTTGGTTTGGCCTGCCGGCCAGGGTGAGGCCGCTATGCTACGCCAAGCGAGCAATAGCAGAAAAACGGGAACGAGCAGGACAAAGGAAAATTTGGCCAAGGCCGCCGCCCCTGTGGCTACCAGGCTGACGAAAAGACGTGGCATCGTTACGTACTGGAGCAGGCTCCACCAAGCCCCGGTCGCGGCCAACAAACAGAAAGTAGCGCACATGTCCGACGTTACGAGCGGGCCGTGGGCGAGGGTGGTCGGGCTGAAAGAAAAGAGCGTCAGCGAGAGTAGTGCGCCCCGGCTGTCCCAAAGCGATCTAGACCAGAAGTAGACAAGCAAGCCCGTCGCCGCACTCCACACGACCATGGCTGCCCTTGCAACCATCAGCATAAACTCGGTGTTGTTGCCTGCCTCAAAGAAGAAATACCGGCCCATCAGCCATACGTGTGACCGGTTCCAGGCAAGCGGAACGTCTGAGGGCTCGAGCCGTGGCTCCAAGAATAGCAAGGGAAGGGCGCCCCAGCGCTGCGGAAGGTTGCCGTTCTCGGGCTGAAGTCGGTAGTCGTTCAAGTGCCAGTAGCTATATCCACCGGTCAGATGGGCGGTTTCGTCAAAAGTGACCCCCATCCCGATCGTGGCGCTTACCGCCAACCATGCATGCACGGCAAGCAGTCCTGCCACCGCTGCGGTTAGCCAAGGGCGGGGGAGGCGCGGGGGCAGCGTAAACATGGCTGAAGGACGGCGGGTAGCGTGAGGAGAATCGGGATCGGAAACAAGTTCCTAACCTTCGGCACAAAAGCGCCGACTATGAAGTGGACAGGCCCCGGCCCGATTCCGAGGCTACGCGCGCCGTGACCCTGTCATGAATGCCGCCGAATACGAGAACCTCGACCGCGTTGAGCGCACCCACTGGTACTACGCAGGGAAGCGCGAACTCGTGCGCGCGTGGCTGCACCGGGCGCGTCGCCCAGGCCTCTCCGACTTGTTGCTCGATTGCGGTGCCGGCACCGGAATCTTCGCCAAAGAGATTGAGTCCGAATGCCGCGTCATGGTGCTCGACGACCATGAGGAGGCGTTGCGCCTGCTTCGTGCGCGGTTTCGCCCCGACCAGATTCTGAGCCTTGCCGGGGACCAGGTCCCGCTGCCCGACGGTTCGCTCGAGTATGTCACCGCGCTGGATGTTCTGGAGCACGTGCCGGATGACGCTGCGGTGGTGCGGGGCTTTCATCGCCTGCTGAAGCCTGGCGGGGTTGCGGTGGTCACGGTTCCTGCCAGCATGGCCCTTTGGAGCGACTGGGATGTCGTTTTGCATCACTACCGACGCTACGCCCGTCCCCAATTGCGGTCGCTGTTTCCCGAGGGCGAGTGGGAGGTTGTCCACGTCAACTACACCAACGTGCTCGTGTATCCCGCCGTGTGGTTGATTCGGAAATGGCGGCGCTGGTTTCCGGCTCGGGACGGCGCGACGCGCAGCGAAGATCGCGAGCCGGCGCCTTGGTTGAATGCGCTCCTGCGCCGGATCTTTGTCGGGTGTGGACTGATGAAGCTGCCGTTTCCGTTCGGTGTGAGCCTGATCCTCGTCGCCCGCCGGCGCTGATCACGGAATCACCCGGGCGCGTCCCAGGTCTGCGCCTTCCGCCGAGCGCAACCTTAGCAGCAGGCGCGACCATCCCCCGTGCACCTGGATGGATGGCAGGCGCAACTCGATGCGCGATAATGCATTGATCGCCAGCGGGAACGCTGCGCCATGGGTCGGACCGGTGGGCCGACCTTCGAAATCCACTGGTGTCACCGTGAGAACCGTGTTGGTTGCATCCAAGGTCACCAAGGGCGCATCCGGGCGCCAAACGTCGCAGAGCTCAATCCAGGCGATGTTCTGGGGCGTCGCGTGTCGATGCAGGGTGAGCACCGGTCGGGTCAGATCGTTGTCGAGGAGCGAGAGCCGGGCGGTGTCAAGTGGGGCAATACTGCGTCCGCGCCGGACCCACACCTCGTATCCGTCGACCGCGAAGGCACGCTCGAAGGAATCCATCAACCACTGGTGCAACGGGCCTTCGACCCGGAAGCCGTGTTCGGCGAGGTAGTCGAGAGACTCGCGCTGCACGAGCAGAACCGGACGGGCGGCCGCCTCAAGACGTGCACGGATCGCCTCCTGCCGCGTCTCGTCGAGCAGCGAGAACCAGTGGGTGACGTTGACCGGCGTGGGAGCTGGCAGCCCTGTGCGCAGGTTGGCGCTGAACTGCCCCGGCAGGCTGAACAGCAGGTCGGCATGCGCGTGGAGGTTTGCGTCAACGATGCGCAGGGCATGGGTGATGTCGTGCGGCAGCCGCAGCCGCTCGGCACCGGGCAGCCCGAGCGGTTCGCTTTCGGAGTAACGGGTCCACCCCAGCGAGACGAAGCGGAAGGTGCAGAACAGGGTCACGCCGGCGAGAGCCGCCGCTCCGACCAGACGGCAGCGGTGTGCAGTGGTTGCCTTCAGGCGTTGGCTAAGGACGGGGGCGGCGTCGTGCAGGCCGAGAGCCAGCAAGGTCACCCAAAGAAAGGTGCCCCAGTTGAGCTGGCTGCCAGCGACAGGGTACGCATGGAGAAACTGAAACACGAGTACGAAGGCCACCCACGCGCGGGTCTGCGCCGCCACGCGATTCTCATCGAGGGGAATCACCATTACCCACGCGAGCGAGAGTCCATAGCTCATGCCCCACGCCGCCTGACTGGTTGGAATGATCTGGAGCAGCGTCCCGCAGAAAATGACCGCAACCAGCACCCGGGCTCCGGCCACTAACGTGATCCATACTGGGGCGCGGGGGCGGACATCGGAGCGGGCCCAGACGATTGCGCCCGCCAGACACGCAAGGGCCAGCACACCGCTGCCCGTCCGCCAGTTCATTGCGAAATAATAGACGCCTGGATGCTTGAGCGGGTCCAGCAGCACGCCGTTCAACAGTGCGGACGTGCTGGTGCCGCGGACGAGCACCACCGAGCAGATCATAGCCAGGAACAGTAGCGTAACGCTGCCCCAGATCGCCCACGTGCGCGTTGTGACCATTGGCTGCGTGGCGGTCCGGGCGGTCAGCAAGAGGCCGAGCGCCGATCCGGTGAAGAGCAGGGCAAAGAGCCGAACCCACGGCGCATCGAAGAGGGAGCGCATCAGCAAGAAGGGCAGCACCGCACAGCCCAGCGCGACAAGCCAAGTCAGTATGCGGGTCGACCAGGCGAAGCGTCCATTGAGCGCCAGCCAGGTAAACACGGCGCCAGCATAGAACACGCCGACGTTGATCTTGGTGAGAATCAGCGCCGCCCCGATGGCTCCGCTGATTGCAGCAAATCGTTCCGTCCGTCCTGACCGCCAGGCTTCAGCCCCCAGCCATGTTCCCGCAGCGATGAGGAGGGCTAGCAGCCCGCCCGGATGCGCGGGCTCGTTGATCATGATCCAGAGATAAGAAAACGTCCCGGCGAGCGTGAATGTGCTCCAGAGCGCCGAATGGGTGGTGCGCCAGACCAGGCCGGTGCAGGCCAGGGCCACCCCCAGCCATGAAATGAGGCTCATCCAGCGGCCCGTGACGTTGTCGAACGCGAGTCCGGTCAGGCGGTGCCAGAAATCCCATATGACGTAAGGGAACGGTCCGTATTGCGTGTAGACGCGATCGTAGAGTCCGCCCCCTTCCGCATAGTTCTTCAACGAGAGCAGCACGTAGCCCTCGTCGTCGTAGATCATGAACGTCGTGAACTGCAACCAGTAACCGGCTGCGCCCAACGCGACCGCGAGGGCTGCGAGTGCAACGAGCTTCACCCCGAGCTTAGTCAAAGCCGGCCTTGCGCTTCACGATATAGTTCGGGCGCCGCTTTACCTCGTCGTACACTCGCCCCAGGTATTCGCCGAGCACACCGATGCCGATCAACTGGATGCCGCCAAGGAACAGGACAAGGGTGACCAGGGTGGTGAAGCCGGTCTGCGCGATCTCAAAACCGAACAGGCGTCGCACGACGAAGAAGGTGCCGATTGCAAATCCGAAAAAGGCGATCGCGAGTCCCGCGAGCGTCAGCATTCGCAGCGGCAGTCGGGAGAAGCTGAAGATGCCATCGAGAGCGTATCGCACCAACCGTCGGAAAGTCTGCCCAGGCTGGCCGGCCGCACGGTCCTTGCGATCGTAGATCACCTCGGCCTGCTTGAAGCCAACCCATGCCCGCAGTCCCGGAAAAAAGCGGTGCTTCTCGGGCAGATCGTTGAATGCCGCCACGGCTTGGCGGCTGAGCAACCCGTAGGTGCCCGTGTTGGCTTCGATCGGGAAGTCCGTGAGCTTTTGGAACGCGCGATGGAAAACATCGAAGCCGAGCCGGCGGAGCCCTTTCTCTTCCCGTGACCGCCGGACGGCGAGCACGACGTCCGCACCCTCCTGCCAGGCACGCACGAGATCGGGAATCAGTTCAGGCGGATCCTGCAGGTCTGCGTCCATGGTCACCACGGCGTCGGCGTCGCCCGCATGGGCCAGCCCGGCGGTCAGAGCCGCCTGGTGACCGAAATTGCGCGAGAGATCGACGACTTTGAAGCGCGGGTCCCTCTGAGCCTGCGCGAACAGCAACTCGACCGAGCGGTCGCGACTGCCGTCGTTGACGAAACGCACGCTCCACCCGAACTCCGGATGCCGGGCAAACACCGCCTGCAGGCGTTCGAGCAACTGTGGCAGGACGGGCTCTTCGTTGTAGATCGGAATGACGAGAGCGATGGACGGCATCGGCAGTGGAGGCGTGGCCTATAGGTGACGGGGCAGGGGAGGGGGCGCAAACTTCAAACGCTCACGGAGGTGGCGGCCACGAGTAGAGCGTCCATTCCGCGAACTCTGTGCGTTGGGTGTCCGGCGGATGCAGGCGCTCGACAAGTCCCCACCCGGTGTCCGCACCGCGAAACACGGTTACACACCATCGGGACGGGAATCCCGTTCGCATTTGTGCTTGCGACAGAGGGGCGCCTCCGAGGTGGCGGACGTAGATGCCGTCCTCCGCGTGGTAAAAACGTTGGTCACTGTAAAAGGTTACCAGAGGATTCCATGGGAAATAGATCTGCTCCGGAAACTCGCGGGCCAGAAAAGTGGCCCGGTCCAAATGTGAGGCCAGCGGACGAAATGGGACCACGGGTGCGGACGCGGCCTGCAAGGTGGTAATCGCGGCAACGACGGCAAACATTAGCGCCGTCGAATATTTTGGGGTCACAGTCTGTACTCGTGCAACGAACGCCTGCGCCGCGACCGGCAGCACCAAGAGTATGCCGGTAAGCGAGTTCGCTGTACCGCCGACCTTGAGGATCGTAAGAATACTTGTCGGGAGGAGGCACAACCATCCCAGTACGGGTAGCAGCCATGGCGAATCGCGGCGGAAAACACGTTTTCTGCCGAGTGCAACCAGCAGCGCAGGCAAGACAACGTAGCCTGCGAGGTGGGGTGCCAGCCCAATGAGCCTGTCCAAGGGCTCCGGCCAGAACGGCAGGGCTCCTGGCAACTGGACGAGATTGAGAACGATTCCCTCGAAGCCGAACAGCGATATGAACGCTGTTGCACCAATTGTGCCCGCGCAGGCAACCGCTATCGTGTAGCGCAAGGTCGGAGCAAGACCATGAACCGCCAGCATCCAAAGCGCTTGGGCAAGCAGCAGTCCTACCATTGTTTGCTTGGACCAAACCGCCATGGCTGAGCAGACGGACGCTGCAAGGAGCAAATCCATTCGAGTTCCCCTGCTCCGCAGGAGCAATAGGTTGCCAGCAAGTCCGCAGGCGATCGCGACGTTGTCTGCTTGGAGATAGTGAAGGCTGCTATTGGGCCACAGTGCGACGGCCACAAGCAGTGCCATGGTTACCCCTGCCTGTCTGCCTCCGGCAAGCACCGCCCACACTACCGGAAGCACAGCGATGAGCAGGTTGATCACCCCAGCAGTCATCAGCGCAGAAAATACATCCCCGGCCAGCGTCGCCGGAAGGAAGACAAACAACGGCACCGGTCCGTAAATCCAGGTGGTCACGGGGCTATCCTCTAGACCGGGATAGGGGTTGCATCCGAAGCGCAACATGAAACTTGGCACCAGTCGGACGGCATTCCAGTCGGAGCCGGGAAACGTGCAGATGGCGGACCAACAACGCGCGCTGACCAGAACTGCAGTAGCCAGGGTGAACATACGGTTGGCGATCGTCATGGCAGCGATCTCGGAATCAGATCATCCAAGTCGTAGATATGCAGCTGTTCCACGACTGCATTCGGAGCGAAATCGTTAAATAGACCGCTCCAGAACGGAAACGAAACAACAGCACTTGAATTCATGGAATGGCCCAGAGGTAGGGCCACGACGCCGATGCGCTTGGCAGAAAAATGGGAGAGAACAGTATTGCGATCAGGGGATGATGAAAAACTGGGGGCTAGCGCGGGGCTGAACACGGGTACAGCGCGTCCGCCCCGAAGTGTAATGAGCGCGTGATTGGCGGGATGGTCGACAACTATACCGCGTCCTGCAGCGTGACCGACCAGCGCGTCCCATATGGGATGAGTCGATATGCTGTCGAGTGCCTCGTCGATATCCTGCCATTTCGCAACTGTAGTTTCGAGCGGAGACAGGAATGGGAATCCAGGAAGGAACCACGAGCGTCTTGCGGCGTCGACTGAGACGGTGGCAACCACAAGTAGGGCGAACAGATTTACGCGCTTGGAATGAAGCGCAATCCAACCAGAGAACACAGCGAGAAGTGCCAGTGCTGGCATTAGCACCCGGGTAGAATAGGCCCAGCCTCCCCCTGTGTAGGGAAGCGACCAAATCCAAAGTCCGGTTACGAGAACGATTGCGAGAACGATCGGTACACCCGAGCGACCCGAGCGCAGCATGCCGACCAGTCCTCCGATCACCGGAAGAAGTGCGGCGACGGCCCCGAGCGATAGACTGAAACTGGCAAAAGCTCCGATCTGTCGGTTGAGCCCCCAGATCGATGCAATCCCGTGCATCGTGGTTTCGTGCATGAGGTTGCCGGGCAGCAATCCGCCAAGACTCATCGGAAAAATGGGGTTTCCTGTCAGGAGCCAAGTGCGAATGTACCAAGGGGCCGCGACTGCAGTTGCGACCGTCAGAAATAACGCCCATTCTCTCCATGGGCGACCGCGGGCCAGCAAGACTGCACAGCCTAATGCTACGAAGGACAGTCCATACTCACGCGCCAAGGATCCCAAGCTGGCCGCGAGCGCGGCCCAGAACAGCAGCCTTGGTGCCGGACGCCGTCGGTGCAGCTCAAGGAAATATAGCAGTCCCAGGAGCGAAATTGTTGTGAGGCCCGTTTCCTGACCGATCGCCAGCGCCCAAAGTGCAAGCGCGCTTGAGGACAAGAATGCAACCGAGGCCATCCCGGCGCGATCGCCCCAGAGCAATTGACTATTGCGATACACCAAGGATGCGACGACGACGGCCTCGCCTCCAATTCTGATCGCAGTAAGAGAAGGCGCGATCGAACCTGTCATCGAGTAGATCAAGAAATTGAGCGAAGCCACCATGGGGGGGATGGAGTCGCACCAGGCGTAATACTCGAAATCTTCGGCTGTCACCGGCGGATAGCCGTCCAGACTCTGGCGAGCGACCATCAGCCGTGCAAGATAGTCCCAGCGGAAACCGTTGTCGAAGCCGGATAACGGATCCAGGACGATGCGGGTTAGTACGGAAGCAGAAGCGATCGCGCATGGAATTGTCCACAAGATGCTTGGAAGCCCTGTGCGTATGTGAATCGCTTTGGTGGCGATTGGTTCGGCATGTCGTTGCAAGAGCCACACGGCCATCGCAATACTTGTAAGCACGATTCCGAGGCCAACCGTTCCCTGATGCAAGGGAACCCTGCCGACCTGTAGCAAGATGACAGTGGAGTGCAATAAAATGCAGCTGCCAATAAAGGCTGCTCCGAAAGGCGCTGGCACAGGAAGAATCCTGGATAGCAACCACCCCGGCATTAGAAATGCAGCGAGGACAACGGGTAATAATCCTAGATCGGCGATGGCAGGCGAGGCATGCGTCATGCGTGGGGGCTCCTAGAGTCTTCCGAATAGAAAGAACTCGGCGTCGAAAAGCAGTAGGTTGCGTCCGGGTAGTATTGGGATGGCCTCGATCTCTTCTTTTGCGTTCCATACTCGAACCAGCTGGTACCTTCCAAGTACGCCGGAATCGATGAGTCGATGGTTAAATATCTCGCTCGGTCTAAGAACTAGCCACTCGGGCTCGAGTTCGCCTATAAGCAGAGAGAAGTTCTCTCCGTGTTTCCGACGGGCAGCAACAACTTCGCGGGAGCTCAACCCCGGGTAATCAAGCATTGTGAGCTGAGAATAGAACCCTATGTATCCGAGGCATTCCAAGAAAACTCGGTCGTTCGGCTGGGCATTTGCAGCCAGCCATTCGCCAATATCGCGACGGATTCCATGCTCGATTATCCGCTGCTGGTGGCGAACCTGCCAGGCAGTCGCCACCAGGGTTCCCGCCTGAAGGCTAATTACCACGGCCGCAGTAATCCGAACCGCGGATCGCATGAGTTTGCTGATGGCGGGGGTTTCCAGCAAATAAGCTACGGCCCCGGAAAGCGCAATTGCTGCAAATAAATACCAGACGGGTAGATACCAAGGGAATAGCGGAATTGCCTGAAGGTAGTATCCGCCAAGGAGAAAGACCAGAGAAGCTGCGCGGCTCACCCATGGAATCGATGGGAGTATCCAGATGAAAGCAGATGCGACGGAAAGAATCCTGGCGATCTGGTTTAGACTGTCTCCCCATCCACCGAAAAAATAATAGGCAGGCATGAATGCCCAAGATAGCACCGAGTCCCCCGAAAGGGCGTTGAGCGTACCCTGAACTACCAGCAATGGGGAGAATCCTCCGGTGCTCGATGGAGCTTTCGCCAGAATTGTATGCGGAACCGGGGACCCATAGTATATCCACGCCCAAAGTAGCCACGGTCCGTACAACAACGTCGCCCAAATAAGTGCGCGGATGTACGATTGTTGCAACTGCCTCCATCGATTGGGGGAAGGGCGAAAGATGGATATGGCGAGGAACATGGCGAGAAATGGGAGGAACGCATCGGGGCGAGACCACATCATTCCCGCCATTCCGCACCCTAGGAGGCCTGGGCTTGGCGCCGGCTCTCGCAGGAGTTCGGAAAAGACGATTGACGTAAAGAACAGCAAGAATGCCGTCTCCATCCCATTGATTGTGAAATCGATGGTCAGACTATTGCTCAGTATCAGGCAGGTGACGATTGGTCTCGAAAGCCTGGGTGACAAGGTCCTCTCAAGGCTTCGCCATAAAAATGCTATTGCGCCGGCAAGGGCAATACTACTGAGGACTCGAAAGAGCCAAAGCGTCGTCGCATCGGATTGCGTCAGCCAGTAGAGCGCCGCCGGGATCAGTACACCGATCGGCGAAGTGAACGTATGCAGCTTATCACCGGACTGGAAGACAAGGCCGTTGCCTTCGGCGAGGTTCTTGCTCGCGCGATACGTAATGTAATAATCCTCCCATGCGTGCTGTGTTACGAGAGCGAAAAGTGCGGGGACGCATAGAATACACAGCAGCAACGTGAAAAATCGGTACGCGCGGTGCTGTCGGAGATCTGTCCAGAGCGAGGTTGATTTCAAGATCTCATCCACAGTGCATCCGATATTGTCATCGGAGATGGCCGCTAATTGTTGAATCGCTTAAGAATAATGAGGTCGGGATTGAATCCGGCCAACGGCGCGTTGTTTGGATGCGATACGCTGCGAGAAATTGATGAGTGTTCCAGGCGCCGACCCATGCAAATAAACGCGGCATATCCGCTGCAGTTAGCGCGCCGAGGCGCATTGCGCGCCGATTGGTCGGTTCTAATGTACGCAACGACAGGGCTATCGGAGCTGGGGCGAGAGGCTCATTTTTGCTAGCCGAAACCATTGCTCTGGGCCGGTTAAGTTTGAATGGGCAACAACGCGCTAGATAATGCCGCGTGAACGCCGTTCTCAGCACAGCACATTGTACTCCGTGATTGCATAGATCGTCCGCAGTGTCTCGCGGTGGTAAAGCTTGTAGCATGTTTCCATTGAATTGGACCGAGTGTCAATGGAGGGGACTCGTCCGATCCGGACGATCAATAGGCTTCGACCCTTAGGCCGTCCACCCGCCCGAACTCCGTCAGGTTGTTGGTCACTACGCCGTGGCCGTAGGCGAGTGCGGTGGCTGCGATCCAGAGGTCATTGGTCCCGATCAGCTGGCCTTTGCCGGCGAGGCTCCGATAGATTTCGCCATAACGCCAGGAGACTTCGGGTGTCCAGGGCAGCAGGGGGTAGGGCTTACAGAGGCGCTCCCAAACTTGTCGCAGGCTGGCCGAGTTCCCGCAGGCCAACTCTGCAGTGACCGTGAAGGTGATATACAGCTCCTCTTCGGAACGATCTTTGAGGAACGCAACGACCGGCCCGGGTGCGTTCCGGCGGGCCTCCCTTTCGGCGGCAATCACAAAGTTGGTATCGAGGATCAGGCCCATGGATTGTCGGGTGGAGGATCGTGAGCAATCGCTTCTTCGACGGCCTTCAGGTAATCTTCGCCCACACCGCTTCCTCCAGAATGCAGATAAGTCAGTAGATCAGCGCCGCGAAGAGGCTCGTTCTCGAATCGAGCCCTGCGGACAACGGCCGAAAACGACTCCCCTGCTTTCTTCGCGGAGCGGAGCTTCTCATACGCGTCGATTTCTAACGTTATGGTTTTCGTAGCCATGCATGAATCGTGCACGAACTGTTTTAGAATGTCAAATCGGGTGCGTGTACGTGTCCTGAAATGGCAGGGGGGTGTCGATATTGCGGACGGAGGTTTTGTGCCGGACGATCAGGCGGGTTATTTAGCGCAATAAATTATACTTAATAATCGCATAAATCGCCCGAAAGCCGTCCTTCCACCCGATCTTCTTTCCTTCCTTGTAGGTGCGGCCGTAGTACGAGATGCCGACTTCGTAGATGACGCAGTCGAGCTTGGCGACCTTGGCGGTGATCTCGGGCTCGAAGCCGAAGCGGTTCTCCTCGATCCGGATCTTCTGCAGGACCTCGCGGCGGAACACCTTGTAGCAGGTCTCCATGTCCGTGAGGTTCAGGTTGGTCGCCATGTTCGAGAGCAGGGTCAGGAACTTGTTGCCGACCATGTGCCAGAAATAGACGACCCGGTGCGCCTCGCCGCCCGCAAAGCGCGATCCGAAAACCACGTCGGCCTTGCCGTCCTCGATCGGCTTCAGCAGCCGGGGGTACTCGTTGGGGTCGTACTCGAGGTCGGCGTCCTGGACCACCACCACGTCGCCCGTCACCGCCGCGAAACCCGTGCGCAGGGCCGCCCCCTTGCCTTGGTTGACGTCGTGATACAGCACCCGGTCTACAAGCGGGGCGATTTCATCGCGCAAGAGGTCCCGCGTGCCGTCCTTCGAGCAGTCGTCCACCACGATGATCTCCTTCGATGCCACCGGGGCCGCCAGCACCCGGTCGACAATCCCGCGAATGGTTTTCACTTCGTTGTAGCAGGGTATGACTACGCTGAGTTTCATGCGGGTGCGGACAACGTAGCCTTCGACTGCCTTGAGGGAAGTTTTTTCCCCTTGCGCGGCAGGGGTTTGACGAAGCGTTGACAGGCGCGCCGCGCGACGCGGCGCGAACGGCCCGCAATCGGTGCCCATACTACGGGGCCGTTCCGGGGCGGGTTCGCGCTCACTCTGTCGCCTCGGTACTGCGCTGTCGGCAGCGTCAAGTATCGCAGGTTTCCAAGGTCGCAACTTGCTTCTTGCGCGAAACGAATGCTACGGTTTGGAGTTCGTCATGGATATCGCTCTTCCTCTTGAGCAAATGACCGTCGAGGAGAAGCTTCGTGCAATGGAAGCTTTGTGGGCTGACTTGTCTCGCTCTGCCGATTCCTTCGGGTCTCCTTCATGGCATGACGAAGTGCTCCGCGAACGTGACCGACTTATTGCAGAAGGAGGGGAGGTTCCCATCGAGTGGGCAGAGGCAAAGCGTCAACTACGCGAACGCTTTCCGTGAGAGTCAAAATCGTGCCCGCGGCGCTCGGAGATCTTGCCGAGGGAGCCTCCTTCTACGAAGTCCAGCAGGCAGGACTTGGCGGCTACTTCCTCGATTCCTTGTTTGCCGACATCGATTCGCTCGCTCTGTACGGGGGAACCCATCCGAAGCGATCAGGGGCTCATCGAATGCTTGGACGAACGTTTCCTTATGCGGTCTACTACAATGTGATAGGTGATACCGTAGTGGTGAAGGCTGTTCTGGACTGCCGTCGCGATCCTGCATGGATTCGGAGGAAGCTGCGGCACTTGGAATGACTTGGCCGGGCGTCCGCTGCGACGAGGCTTCGAGGTTGAAGCGGGCGTATTTGGTAATGTGCTGATTATTAGAGCATTTCAAATAAAGTTGTATCCTTCCGAGGGGGCGTCAGGATGGAGGGA
>VFQQ010002597.1_pt1 | contig 19741 bp, 32 predicted proteins | sample 3512341 | NCBI WGS metagenome assembly VFQQ01 (sample SAMN10412373, study PRJNA504923) | tailings metagenome | isolation source: Relicate 2 Philex TSF1 revegetated site | place: Philippines: Tuba, Benguet | collected 2017-08-29 | reverse complement strand
GCAGGGCAGGACTGCCCCGCAGCATCGACCAACAGCCGTCCTCCCCGCACCGTTGTGGTCGCGCAGCTGCCAGTGGCGGCGGCGTAGCCCCCAGGCTTGGGCGGTGAGCAACACATTGCCGCTGCTGCCGTCTCGTAGCACCTTGCGTTCCCACAGCCGCCCACGGTACGTTTCCACGCTGCACAAGGAATGGCAGGTGGATTAGTGCTGTCAAGATGTGTTGGCCATCAGGTCGGCTCTGCAATAGCCATTCAGCCGGCGATTGGCACACTACACATTCGAGCGGCAGCCATGCATGGCGGCGGGCGGCAGCGGGCGCAGGCGCCGCGGCGGCAGCCAGGGGGAGATCGCCCCGCGGCGCAGCGCCGATGGGCTCAATTGCCGCGGTGGGCTAGTTTGGAGGCATGCAGGGCGCTAAACAGGTGCACACGCCGGGTCGGACTTGCCCCATGGCGCACCCGAGCAACGCAATGCCATCGTCCGCTTTCCACAGCAGCTCCAAGCTTGTGCCATCTTGTTTCTTGTAGCAGTGCAGCAATTCTGGCTCCTGTGCCCCCCTGGCCGCGACCGCCAGCAGTGGCGAGCGGCCGGGGCTGTCCATGCGGCCAGGACTGTCCATGCTGGACATGGCGAAGCGCGATGAGCAAGCAACAGCGGTCCGCGGCCCAGACATGCAAGGCCCAAGCCTGGCAGGTCTCAGCACAGCGTGGCTGCCGGCGCGAGCCCGGCGCAGCCACGGGCCACATTGATCACCTGCGCTATACTCAGCAGCAGCTGCGCGATGCAAGGTATTGTTGCATTGTTGAAAGAATTCATTAGAAGGAATGCCGCCCCGAAATGCAAGCGGGGCACACATCTAGCTGATGCCGCTGCATCTGCCGCATCTGCCGCCGCCTCCAGCTCAGAACAGCGGGTAGGCGGGCGGGAAGGCGGCGAGCATGCGGCGCCGCGCCTGCCGCTCCCAGTGCGCCCAGCCCAGCTGCGTTGAGCGGGGGACGGGGCAGACATGATGCAGTCATTCCCACGGTCAGAAGGCATCAACCCGGCTGAGACACCAGGCGCAGGCGGCAGCGGGGCCCACAGCAGGCAGGCACATGTGGCAGACGGCTTGCCGGGCAGTTATGAGACCCTCTGCCCCAGCATCCATGAGCGCAGTTTCCCCCCGCTGCCACAGCCTGAAACTGCCACTGCAAGCGCTCTAGACACCCGAACCAGCGCTTGCCTGTCCCAGCAGCGCCGCCCGCAGCTCCAGCACTTCCTTGGCCGCCGGCTTGTCCTCCGGGCTGGCCACCTGCATTGGTTATTGATGGGGCAGCTTTGTTTGTTATTCCGCTTTTACAAAGCGCAACGTGAGCACCAACCCACAGGCGTGACACAGCCCAGCCAGGCAACCGCAACAGGCACCGGACCCAGGCGCGCTGCCATGCCGCACCGTACCAGCAGTCGAACATCACATACCTGCGTCACCAACAAACGAAACCCTCGCCCCGCAGCAGCCCACGCACCTTGTCCAGGGCGCGGAAGGCAGAGGCCAGCCGCCCAGCCAGCGCCTCGCGCTTGGCATGCAGCAGCACGTACTGCAAGCCATGGGTTGCAAAACAGCAGCAGCAAGCGCTCAGCAAAAGGGCAGATAGTGCGCCCTGCCTCTGCGCCCGACACCAGCCCCCAGCTGCCGCGCTGTGCACCCAGTAGTATGTGCCTCGCAGGCTCCAAAACCGCTTTCGAGTCCAGTCAAGCAGCCCCGGCCAGGCAACTGCAACCGTCACCCTGCCGTCACCATCCGGCACCGTGCCCAGCAAAGCAACCTCACCTTCTCATCAGCGGCCGTGTCCACCCATTTGCGCAGCTCGCGGAATGCAGCCTCAAAAGCGCCGGCCCCAGCCGCATCCCCTGCCACGCTCGCGCCAGTGCCCGCGTCCCCAGGCGCGGCAGCAGCACCGCTCGCCGGTGGCGCCTCGCCGCCAGCTGCGGCGGCCAGGGCACCGGCTGCCGTGCTGGGCTTGTCAGCACCAGCCGCGGTGCTGGCCTTGCCGCCCACGGTCTGCAGCTCCAGCAGAGCTCCGCACTTGGCGGCCAGGGCCTCAATTAGGGCTGCCTTCCGCTCCTCCATCTCTGCTTGTATGCACAATGAGGAGCAGCGACAGCTCGTGTGCTGCTTGGGTTGAGGGGCGCACGTCAAAAGTGCGCCGTGCTGCACTGCTGCCTGCAACTTCGATCGGCCCAGCCCAGTCGCCTGCCTGCAGCGCCGCGCCCCGCCCTCCCCGCCAGTCCCACCTTTCTTGCGCGCAGCAGCGCCCGGGCCCTCCTCCCCGCACTTTTGTGCCAGGAAGATGGCCAGAGCCGCCTGGTCAATGGCAGCAACCACAGCGTCTGCAGCGCGCACGACAGCCTCCTGTGGAAGGGAGCAATTCATAACAGCGGGTAGGTAGGTGGATTGGTGGTGGGCGGATTGAGGCAAGCGCAGCGTCCGCAGCGCGCAAAGGCGCCTCCTGTGAAAGGGAAGGGAGCAGCATGGCAGTGGGTGTGTTGGTGGGCGGGTAAAGGGGTAAAGGGGTGTCAACAAGGCAGGCAGGCAGCCCACTCAGCCCCACACAGATCCGGGCAGGGCACAGCCGCCTGCTGCACACAATGGCGCAACGCATTCTCACAGCCAGCCCGCTTGCCCACCCTCCTCAACAGCGTGCGTCAGCCAGCCCTTGCCCAGCCCACAGCCCACAGCCCACAGCACTCAGCCCACCTGCAGGCGAGTTGCCTCGCCCTCGCTGCCGCTGCCATCCTTAGCCGCCGCCGCCGCCTTCTGTGCGCGCTGCAGGCAGCCAGGCAGGAGGAAGCATCCCTTCCTTACAAGTGGGTATTGTGCACCACACATCCCATGCCTGCAGGCCCTCGCCAACCCTTTCTTGCACAGCCCTCTGCACGCGCCCCCTGCCCGCACGCAAGCAGAAGCTGGCCCACTGCTTCGCCTGCTTAACACCAAACGCCCCATAAGATAACCCTGTCCTGCCCTTGCCTGCAGCGCCTCCAGCAGCAGCGGCAGGTGGGCGGGGTGCGCCGCCAGCAGCTGGGCCTGCATGGGAGGTAGATTGAAGTGGGGTTGGGTCAGCTCAAGTCATGTTGTTCTGTAGTGGACTTCCATCATATGACGCACACCACCAGCATGAGACCTGCATGCGCGTCTGCGACTTCCGCTTGCCTGCAGCTCCTCGTATGCCTGCCGCTCCTCCTCGGTGTCACACTTGAGCTCCTGTCGAGGATGTGGTTGCGGCATTGTCTGAGAATGGGCCAGCAACTGCAGCCGGGTCACTGCCGCACCAGCTGCCCAACATTCCAGTTGTCAGCCTCTTCAAACCAGCAGCATTCGGTCACAGCACACACATCGTTGTCTGCAGGAAGTTGACTTGCGCGTCGTGCACTGCGTCCACCAACTGTTTCAGGCTTGCCAAACCAGCAGCCAGTCGGCATCTCCCCTCACCTTCAAGAACTTGACCTGTGCGTCGCGCAGCGCCTCGGCCAGGCGCGCCTCGAAGCGCTGGCCGCCCTCCTGGCCCTCCTGGCCCTCCTCGCCAGCTTGGGCGGGGGCGGGGGCAGGCTCCTCCTTGGGGGCGGGCGGCTCCGCCTTCTTGGGAGGCACCTGCAGTGGATCGGGGGTTGATTGAATATCCAATGTACGCTAAAGGAATGAACGGCGGAGCCTGTCTGTGGGGGCGGGCGGCTCTGCCTTCTTGGGGGGCACCTTCCAAAGATACACTCGCATACACTCTCTCACACTCTCTCACTCTCCATCCGAGGCCTGCCCATCTTGACCCACCGGCTTGCCTGCATCCACCCTTACAAGTAGACAACCCTTGCAAGTCAATACCCCTGCAAGTAGACAACCCCTGCATGCACCCTTGCAAGTGGACCCTAACACGTCAATGCCCACCAGGTATGTCAGCTGCACCGAGGCGGGGCAGGCGCGGCCGCCGTTGCCATTGCCGCCGTTGCCGGCGGCGGCGTGGGGCAGCAGGCCCAGGGTGAGAGAACCGGCCAGCAGGCGGCCTGCAGGGGCGCAGATGGGGCCGCAAAGCAACACAGGTATTGTGATATCCCATCTCATGCAGTTGGGGCTGCAGTGTGTGGAAGCAGGCCCAGGGTGAGTGAGCCGGCCAGCTGGCGGCTTGCAGGAGAAAGAAAGAGGGTGGGGAATAACAAAGGAATGTGACGTACAAATAGTGTGCTGCCTTGCAGTTTCATACAGCAGATGCAGGTGCAAACGGCAGCTGAAAGCGCCGCAAGGCAGGCAAGCATGTGTGCGCTTCACCTGAAGCACTGCTGTCGATGCCAGACAAGCACTGCATGCTTTGGCAGCATGTTGCATGCCCTGCCGCTTGAGAGCAAGCTTGTTTGGAAGAGGCGCGGCTTGACTTACCGGGGGCAGCGTCCTTTGGCAGTTTGTCCTCGGGCACTGGGCCCAGGAAGAAAGCGGCCCGCTCGCCTGTGCACAGCAAATGGGGCACAACAAAGGTAGGTTGTGAGGGAGGAGCTGGGCGCATATAGGGGGCAGGGGCAGGGCCCAGGAACGAGGCGGCCCGCTCGCCTGCGTATGGCGGGGGAGGAAAGTGCATGGCAATGGGCGGGGCAAGCAGGTATACGCCGCCGCTGGGATGGCCTGGAAGGCTGGACCGTGCGCCAAACTGCTCATGCAGATGAGACATCACACCCCTGCATTACCGTGCCATGCTACAGCCATGAGCGGCACTGGTGTTGTGCACACAAGCATTGCCCTGGCATGCCACCCACCCTTGCACAGCGTGCGCTCCTTGGTCACCGCGCTGCTGCCCTTGACCGCGTCTGAGTTGGTGTTGAAGACGGGCACCTGTGATTGGGATGAGTAGAGCACACCGGCAGTGCGTCGCACGATTGGTGGACAGGAGCATCTGGAGATCTTCGGACGTGCCAGCCCTTGCACTGGCCCTGATCAGGCGCCCGCAACTGCCGTCCATGCCTGGCAGCAAGAAAGCGGCAAGAATTTTCACTTGCCTGGATGGCTTGGTCGAGCTTCTGCTCCACAACCATGGGCATGGCCTGCAGGGAAGGATCGGAGGAGACACAAACTAGTTAGGGCGGACCACATGCTGGTGGATACAGGTGCCATGCCACACAACAACTGACGGAGAGAAGCGTAAACCAACAAACGAGACAACAACAGAACGGCAACACAAAGGGCGCATTCGCACTGAAGCGCACGCACCTTGAACTTCTCCAGCAGCGCGGCGTCGTTGTGCCTCAGCACCGCCCGAACTGTGTCCTCACGCATAACAAAGTACAGATCAAGTAAACAATGCCGACAGCGCACCTTGAGCCTTTCCAGCAGCGCGGCATCATCGTGCCTCAGCACCCCAAACTGTGTCCTCACACATAACAAAGTACAGATCAAATCAACAATGCAGAAAAAAACTGCACCTTGAGCTTCTCCAGCAGCGCGGCGTCGTCGTGGCGCAGCACCGCCCGGATCGTGTACTCGCCCTTCCTCAGCTGGACGGGCTCGGGGTAAATGTCTCCCACTGCACAAAAAGACAGAGCACAGGAAGGTGACTTTCCGAGCGGTTGTCCAACGGGGCAGGTGGCGTTTGGTCTACCAAAAATTATGTTTTGAGTGAAGTGTGCATGCAAGCTGTGAAAGGCACCCTAGGCAGAATTGCGCTGGCCCGCAGCCGCACCTGCCAGGCGCTGCTTGTTGCCGTCAAACACCTGCAGCGGCAGGCAATGGGGAGGAGGAGCCGCATCAGCGTAAACTTTCAAAAGTAGCAAGGGCTGTTTCCAGTCGGACGGTATGCAGCCGGAGCTGCCACCTGTGCCTGCCCACATGCAGTGGCGCAGCAGCAGTCTCCGCCAGGTTCAAACGTGGCAACGTTGCATGCTTTGCATGGCATGCTGCTGTGCCTCAAAGCATAGCATTTCAGCGAAACCCACCATGTACATCTGCGCCTCCAGTTCCCCATCGTACACGTAGCTGCACAGAAAACAGGAGCATGCACGTTGTTGCATGTCTCTATCACAATGTAACTAACCCATGCAAGCAGCAGGGAGGGGTGCTCAGGGCGGCAGGCACGCCAACCGGCAGGCACGCCAGCCAGCAGGCACGCCCCCCGGCCAGCACAGGCCGCGCACCGGTGGCCTTCCACCTTCCATGACCTGCGGCCCCCACCCTTTCATGGGGGCCTGGTACAAGCTGACTGCCCCAACGGGGTCCCAAAGGGCTGGCTAAAAGTAGCAAGACTAGGCTAGGCTAGGCTAGGCGCGCACCGGTTGAGCGCGGGCAGGGTGGGCGTGAACTTGCCGCCGTCCTCCACCTTGAGCTTGTAGGTCAGCAGCAGGCGGTGCGTGACGCGGCCTGCACAGCACATGGGCAAGCGCAACCCATGCATGCCTTCACTACATGTGACATGGCCGCTCAAACAGCAGTGGTAGCGCTGGCGGCAGGCGGTGCGTAAAGCGGCCTGCACGGCACAGAGCGAGCATTCTTGAGGCATGCACAGGGCATGGGGTTAGCTGATACGGGATCTGTGAAAGAGTGCGGGCGGCAGGCGGTGCACCAAGGGGCTGTGCGATCTCGGCTGCGAACTCTGGCAGCTGTGGTTCAGACATCCTGGTCCTGGCAAAACATTATTTGGTTGAATCTCCGCACCCTCGGGCAGTGTGTCGCGCGGGCCCAGCAGCGGCGCCAGCTCGGCCTCAGCGGGGCGCAGTGGGATGCGCAGCACGTCCAGCTTGGCCTGAGCAAAGGGTGTAGAGACAAGAATATGTTGAGCAGAGCTAGCAATTGCATGACACCGTTGGAAGACAATGGCATTGAAAAGACAGGAGTAATATCGACGCGACTGCCGACTGCATGCAAAGCCGTTGGAGGGCAGCGAGATGTGCAGCAGGCTCGGCTGGGCATATGTGTGCTCAAGCACCTGCGGCTTGACCTTCTCCCGCCGCAGCGTGGCCAGCGCATGGACCTTGGCAGGGCCCGCAGCACCGTCCACCAGCAGGGACTGTTGAATAGGAGGAGAAGAAGAGCAAAGGGAGGGAGGGAGGGAGGTGTGGGCGGCATACGGGGTGCAAAAATGCCAGCGTAGCAGCCTGGGGACGGGAGAGCCTGCTGTAGCGTCAGGCAGTTCCTTGCGGTCAGTCACATGGCAGGCACCGCTGCGCGGCCCGCTGTGCCGCGCAGCGCGCAGCACGACTGATGAGCTGGAGCGGCAGCTGAACGACCAAGTGCATATGCGGCCCCACCTTGGCGGGTGTGGCCTGCACTCCATGGAAGAAGAGCTCCACCGACAGGCTGGAGTCGCCCAGGCTGCGGTTGCAGAAAAGAACGAACACACAAGAGGTGATGAAAGACAGGTTTGGGGAGGGCATGGTTGAGGGGGCAGGCTGGCGGCCTCCGGGTTGCAACAATGGGGACGCGCGCTTGCCCGAAGTGCCGCTGGATCCAGACCAGCTGGATGACAAGCTAACGGCAGCAACAGACCAGCAGGCAGCTGGGCGGCACACCTGCTCCAGAACTGAGCCAGGGTAAGCTCCAGGGTGCTGCCGCCCGTCACCGCAAACGCGGCGTTCATCTCCTGTACAGGCAAGGTGGAGCGGAGGGTAGCGAGGGGGAGTTCTGAAAGCCGCACTGGTGTTGGTGTATGTGGCCGGCTCACTGGTGTGGAATCCCAGCTAGCCTGCGGCAGAATTGCGGCCCTGAATTCTGATCCATCCGCCCGCCTGGTGCGCCAACTGTTAGGTGTAGGAGCGCTGCTGTGGGGCTCAATCCACAGCTCGTTTCCGAGATCAGCATACCGCACCCAAGCCCAACCCCGCCAACGTACCTGGTGCGCCGACAGCTGGGTGTAAGAGCGCCATTCTGAGTCCGTGTAGCGGGTGTGGGGCAGCAGGGCCGTGGCCCGCAGCATGTAGCCCTGCGGGTAGAGCAGGCATGAAGGGAAGGGAGTGATCGGGTGGAATAGGGTGGCTGCAGCGGCATGCGCAGTTGGAGCAAGGACAGGCCTGCAGAGGGCTGCGAAGAGAGTGCGCAGCACAGCATGCATGCCAAATCGCAGCACAGCACAGCACAGCACAGCACAGCACAGCACAGCACAGCACCGCACAGCTCAGCACAGCACAGCACTCGCCTTTGGAGTGTCCAGCTCCCCGGCCCGAATTTTGAGCTCCGCCCAGGTGGCGCCGCCCGGCACCGCCACAAACCGGCGCAGCTCGGCGCCGGGCTGGAATGCCAGCGTGCCTGCGAACAAGCAGAACAATCAACGGTGCTTGGCAACAGCAGAAAGAGCCAGCTGGAAGCGTAATGTGCTCAGGTGGGCACCATGTGCTCAGGCTGGCTGTGCACCATGCATGGCACAAGACATAGCTGCGATAAGTCTGCGGCTCACCCAGGTCGACCGAGCAGTCGGGGCGGACGATGGCGCCTGCGCCGCTGCTGCTGCCGGGCTCGGTTTCCACATCCAGCGGCTTGATGACTGCAGGCAGGGAGGACGGCAGAGCACAAGAATGGGAGCGCCTTTTAACAAGCACATCGGCGAATGGAAGGAAGTGGCAGTGTTGGCTGGCAGCAGCTTTGCAAAGGGCTCCAGAGACTGCCGGCTACTGTATACTGTAAGCTGCTGCTGCTGCCGCAGGCTGAGCACACAGCGCACCCATGTACCAACCCACCGGTGATGGGCAGGCGGAAGAGCGGGCCCCGCCACTCTGCGATGGCGTCAAAGGCCTGCACCTCGGCGTAGTGCAGCCCCTCTGGCAGGGCGGTTGGGTCCAGCTCCAGCTCAAAGCTGCGGCCGTTGTGGTGCAGCAGCAGCACCCCGGGCGCCTTGACCCAGTGGGCTGCGGAGGGAGGGGGGAAGGGAGAAAAGTGGAAGGTCAAAGTGGGGGTGGGATTCTTGAGTGGCAGCAGCAGAATCGTGGTGGTGCAGCAGCAGCACCCCGGGCGCCTTGACCCAGTGGGCTGCAAAGGCAGGGGGGAGGGAGGGGAAATGGAGCGCGATTGAGAGGGCAGGTTGAGCTGCCCGGGACATGTTGTGGTGCAGCAGCACCCCGGGTGCCTTGATCCAGTGGGCTGTGGAGGTGGAGGGAGGGGGAGGGCAATTGAGAGAGCAGGATGGGCAGCTGCAGCAAGTGGTGCCGCCGCAGCAACTTGACAGCCATGGTACGCCGACTCCACTGCAGCGCAGCAGCAACCACATTGTGGGCAAGCTAGCAACAGGTCCACAGTTTGATCAAGTGCGGCTCACCGGTGCAGCGCAGCACCAGCTTGTGCTCCACCCCCAGCCGGTCGCTGCGCGTGTCGGCGTCCTCGTGCAGCCTGGGGCTCACTTCAACGCTGCGCAGGAGCAAATGCCAAGTTGGAAACAAGGCAGTCAGTCAGTGGTGCCCCGCAATTCAGCAGGGCGCGGCGGTGCTGGAAGTCGGCCAACTGCTTGGGTGAGCCCTTGCCCCTGACCAGGCTACTGATTGCAAGCACACGCAACACGAGCACCGTACAACTAAAGCTCACTGGAAGGTCAGGGGCTGCTTGGCGTCCTGTGGGTCCCGCAGGTAGATGCCGCGCCGCGTGGCGCTGCCGTCGCTGCGCCGCGCCGTCACCTCGAAGCGCAGGTCTGCAAAGAGGGCGGGGTGGGGAGGGGGAAATAAAAAGTGTCACTTGTGAGTTGTGCTGTCTAAGTCGCTGGGGCGGGTAGTGTAATGGTGCAGCATTGCTGGCAACTGCGGCGCGCCGTCACCTCGAAGCGCAGGTCTGCGGGTGGGTGGGTTGGCATTACAGTGGGTGCATGGGGCAGAGTGGGGCGGGGCAGGGCAGTGTGAAGTGTGTTGCGCTGCTCGAAGTGGCGGGTGGACGTCAGGGCAGTCGACAGACGGGCACACACCAGCACATGCAGCATCGGAGCGCGAGCCACATGCTCCCAAGTTGGACGCAAGCCGTCACACACGGCAGGCGGCTGGCCCACCCCAAGCGAAGCAGAGCGGCGCGCACCTGCCGGCACGTCCAGCTCAGCAGAGCGGCGCAGGTACTTGTAAGCAGCGTCCACCTGCGGAGCAAAGAATGGCAGCGGAGTATCAACATGGCGTGGCTAAACCTGCGTGGCAGCTTGCAGGACGACAGCAGCAAGCTTTGCTGCAGCCACCTACACAGACGCATGCAGTGCAACATCATGAATAGGTGTTGCCAAATTCCAGCTTGCGGTCAGCGATCAGTTCACTCGCTAGCCCGCCCAGGCCCCGCTGGTGAATAACAAACCGCCGCCCTTCTCTTGCCTGCAGCAGGCCGCGTCCATAGGTCAGCACGCCGTCGGGGCTGCGCTCCGCCACCGGCAGGCAGGTGTTCTCCACCGCCCGCCTGCGAAGTTAGAGAGTGACCAGAAGAGCAGTGTGTGGAGCAGAACACAGCTCAATACTACCTTATACTTGCCTGCACTCTCCGGGTCTCGCCACATGCACTAGCCGCACAGTCGAGCGTAACCAGCAGGGCGTTCGCAGAAGCCAGAGCAACTCACACCCTTGGCGCTCACCAGATGCGGGCGGGGGTGACGGCCTGCCCACAGCACACATTCAGCAGCTCAAAGCAAGGAATACCATTGGGTTGCTCACCGGACGCGGGCGGGGGTGACGGCCTGAGGACCCAACAGCACACTCACAACAACCCTTAGCAAGCTGCGCCCCCGTGGCGCTCACCGGATGCGTGCGCGGGCGACGGCCTGGGCCACAAAACACCACACAAAGTTGCGCAAATTGCACCCCCATGCCGCTCACCGGACGCGCGCAGGGGTGACGGCCTGGCCCTCTCCCTTGAGCGCCGACACCAGCAGCGCCAGGCCGCCGCAGGCGCACGGCGAGGCCATGCTGGTGCCTGCGGCATTGGCTTGGTGTGGTAGCTGTGAAGGCAGCAGCTGCTGTTGCATAAGTTGCATAAAGTTAACATGTTGCAATGATGATTGTGGCTGGATGTTCAGGGCCGGGCTCAGAGCATCGGCACTGCCGGGCAGACATCACCAGGTTTGGCAGCACCAAGAGACACAGGCCAGCGGCGCACCGTTCATGAGCTGGCGCTTCTGCTGCGTCCAGGTGGGCACGGGCGCGATGGCACCGCCGGGGGCTGCACGGGAAGAGAGGGGCGCAGCCCAGTCTCCTATGAGTGTTCTGCTGGTTGATTCCTTGCCAGCAACGCCCACACAACACAGCCCAGTCTTTCTGCTCACTTTCTTGCCCGCAGCGCACACACAACACAGCCAGCGCATTGTGCTCTGCAGCCAGCACAACTTAGCACTCTCGGCTCATTTGCTTGTGGTATCCAGCTGCTTGGCTACCACCGGCAAGAGCGGCCCGCCGCACATCAGCAAGAGCCGCCCGCTGCACCCCCAGCAAGAGCCCCCGGGCGCACCGGAGAAGTTGACGCCCAGGTCTCCGTCAGGGGCGGGCCCCCGGCTGGACCATGTGTACTGCTGCCCCGCCTCCATCTCGCCCCTGTTTATTGTGGGTGGCATTAGTGGGAACCGGAATCCAATGCAAGTACAAGCACCACACTGGGCAGTGAACGCACTGGGCAGTGAACGCACTGGGCAGCGAATGTAATAAGCGCGCCACAGCTCTCGCCCCTGTTTGGTGTTGCGGGTGGTGCAACGTTGAACATCTGCCGACGAAACCCCTACCAGTCACAGGTATCCATTCACACCCTGACATACATCCACCTGCCTACCCATCCGCCCACCCACCCACCTGATGCTGTGCCCCGCGGCAGCCAGCGCCGGGCTGACGTACGCACCGATGCCTAGCACAGCGCTCGAGGTACCGCCTGGTGCTCCCACCGTTGACAGTGCGGGGCCGGCGTTGCCTGGCACAGCGGGTGGCGTAGAGCAGCGGGGCAGGCTTGGTGACGCCAGGGACGGGCTGTCGTGGCAGTGCTAGTCACACATAGCTTACGGTAAGGCACTACGCTACAGATTTTCCGAAACACGGGACCCATAAACTGCTCCTACCTGCCGATGCCACGTAAATGACGTTGTGCTTGTAAACAAGCTCCTCCGCCAGCTGGATGAAGCGGCCTGGCAGGGGAGCAAGCAGGCAAGAGCTAGATAGGTCTGCTTGTAGCGGTTTTCACAAGTCAGGAGGGCAGAGAGGCTGCATCGTGCCCCTCTGCCCCAGGTTTGGTGCCCAGCTTCCAAACTCAAAAGTTTAGAGCTGCGCTGGGCTGTGCATGGTAGCACCTCAGCGAGCATGCCCACACAGCCCGCGCTGCACTGCCGGCCTCAGCGCTTTCAGCCTCAGCGCACCCGCATTGGGCGTGGCGGTGGCCTCGCCATACGACATGTTGACCAGGTCGCACTCATTCTCCAGCACCCTGCAGCGCGAGTCAGGCGGCGTGGCAAGCGCAATCAAGTGATGGCACCATGCTGGGTGTGGGGAAGCTCAAGACGTCCAGCACTTGCAACCCAGCCAACCAGCGAATGGCCCTGCACTCCCTGGGCACGGCTCGGCAGGTCAGGCAGCACTGGGAGCAGCACGTGCAGCCATCCCTGTCATTGCACGGCCTAACGGTGTGCAACACTGAGCAGAACAGGCGCAATGGTCCACTCACGTGATAAGGGCACGTGTGAGTCCCACCATCGTCTCCATGCTGCCCAGCCGCGTGTCGCCGATCTTGCAGGACACGATCTGGGCGCCTGTGAAGAGTTGTGGGTGTGATGCATGGAAGAGAGAAGGTTTGCGTGCGACTGTTGTCGCCGATCGTGCAGGACACATACGGGTGGCCTGCGGCGGCACGCCGGCTGGCTGGCGCGGCATGCGAGCTGTGCAGCTGTGGAGGCACCTGGCCGCGCAAACCCACCGCCAGCAGGTTTCACACAGCAAAAATCACACAGATCAACCAGCATCGCATAGCACACAGCCGTTACACTTCGCACCCGGGGCAATGCCATTCAGCGAGGGGTCTTCCGGGTGGTGTGCAGCGGTGATGCCAGCCACATGCGTGCCGTGGCTGCCCGCGTCCACCACTGCAGGCAGGGAGGGGGTGTGCCCATGCCTAGAGGGGTGAGCTTTTATGAAGTGGTCGGGGCATGCGACATCAGGCTGCACGGCTGGCTGAGGCAGCCTGTGACAGCACCGAAGCGGGGCAGCCTGCGACATCACCAAAGCGGTGCACGGCTATGCCACAGCATGCACGGCTGGGCGCACCAATGGACAGGATGGCTCCGTCATCGTAGATGTTGAGCCCAAAGTTGCAGGCGTCCTCCGCAGAGAAGGTGCCCCACTGCACACAGAAGGGCAGCAAGGCAGGTAGGCAGGCGGATTGGTGGCACGTGAGGCGTGGCGACGCCCTCACAACCCATGGTGGCGCATTGCTGCATGTCACGCGGCAGCTTGGTGCGTGCTGCAACGCAAGGCACGCAGCACACAGCACGCAGCACACAGCATGCGACAATCTTGCAGTGCACTGGGTCCGAGGCCAAATGCTGAGGCCAATTACGAGCAGCCGCACCTGGCGCTTAGCTCGGTAGTTGGTCATGGGTGTGAAGTCCGCCAGCGCGCCCTCCCCGCTGCCTGCACAATACCAGGCAAGTGCGGCCAAACAGTGGGCATGGCTTGCAGAGCAGCAGGGCAACCCAACAAGCGTAGAATGAGATGCACCCACTGACTGGTGCACCGCGCCAGCAGCTGCCACAAGGGTGCCTTCGAAGTTACAGACACAGACAGGTGCTCACCGGGCCTCGTACATGTCCGAGATGTCCAGCGCTGTTCGCTGCCAGCACCTGGAGGGGTGTGCCCATATTCGCGAGAACAAGCACAGTCCCTTCTCAGTCCCAATGTTCCCTTCTCACCAGGCTCGTAGATGTCTGACGTGTCCAGCGCCGCCTGCCACGCCTCGCCATCGTGCCACACCACACAGTCCAGCATGGGGCCTGGGGCAGGGGAGAGAGGGGACTGGATTGCATTGGTGAACGCTTTGTCCGATTGCAGAGAGGTGCAGCTGGCTATCCCCGCAGCATCACCCTGCCTTGAGCATGTATTGCTGGAGCGAGTCATCAGGAAAATACGCTGGAGGTCCACAGGCGATGGGCCACCAACAGGGTGGGAGCCCAGAGAGCTCGCAAATTTGGAAACTCGGTGCATGCAACCCTGAATTGCAACACTCACCCAGGTCCTCGTACTTTTCGTCCAGCTCCGCCAGCAGCTTGACGCGCGCCTCCACCTCCCCCTTCTCCTTCTTGTCCTGCGGTGCAAGCGACTTTGTAACTTTAAGGACCCATCGCTGTGGTAGCCAAGGCCCCCCTGTGGTTGTTTCGCGCAAACCGAACTATGTACCAATCCCACTGGATGCACAGAAACATGCCCTCAGTCTCACCCGGCAGCGCCAAGCACACACCTGCTGCCTACCGCCCTGGCCCCAACCGCCACCATCCCATCTCCCAGCCCTGTTGCCACCCACCTGCTCGGAGAGGGTGGCTCCCGGCGGGTGCTCCTGCGCGAAACGGGCTGCTGCCGCCACCGCATTGGCCACCGCAGCGCGCTGCTTCTCGGCCCACCGCTTCTTGCGCTCTTTCTGAGAAACAAAAAAAAGGCGGGCGAAGCGACAGAAGCAAGGTGGAGGAGTGCAACAGGCAAGGTGCGCAGTGAACAGGCCTAGGGCTGGCCGAAATCAAGTGCCTCACACACTAGCCACCCCAGTCTCAGAAAGCAGCCATAGCATGCGGGGCAGCAGCACATCAACATCCCAAACAAACCAGCGCACCTGCAGCCGGCTCTTCAGCCCACCAGGGAACAGCTCATATGCTGCCTTAGCGCCCACCCGCCACTCCCCTGCACGTGGGGCACGGGCAGTCGGGTTAAATCTCTGCTCATGCCAAGCCCAACCCCTGCTCTTGTTCCACACATAAGAAGCCCTACAGAAAGCTATCCGACCCGCCCCTGCTGCCCACCTGATGGATTGGTCCATGCGGGGTTCAGCCGCAGCTTGTTGCCGTTCAGCCCTGTGATGCAGCCGTCCTCGTCGGCCCGAACCACCTGAGGCACAACAGAAGCAGCTCGTTCGTCACAGCTGCCTTAGCCCGCTGCTCCGACCCGCTGCTGCATCTACCCGCTGCTTCTACCCGCTACTGCGATCTTCTGCTCCCACTGGCTGTTCCACCCCCACCAAACAAGTCCAACTGCACTCAGCCCAGCCCAACTCCAAAGTACCTTTGAGGTGTCCACATCGCCGCTGCCGGTGCAGTCCACCACATCAATGACCTGCGGCAGGGGACAAGTGCAACCAAGCATCATCACTGCGCTGGCAAAGATCAAGGTGGCTACAGTCCACCACTTCAGTGACTTGCAGCCGGAGAGGCCGCCAGAGATCAGCTGGACTGTGACGACAGGGAGGCTGCCCAGTTGTACGCCCTGCCCACCTTGGGCCGGCCGTCCGTGGTGGTCTGCAGGCCCGCCGCGCCAGGGTCCACACCCGTGTCGAAAATGGCCACCACCACGCCGCGGCCATCATAGGCTGGGTGATCCTGCCACAGTTTGGTTGGGAAATGCAAAACAAGGCATGTGCAGGCATGAAAGGAACCACATCCGCATTTCAGCAAGGGAGTGAGCCGCGCAGCAGGCAGCGGGCAACGTGAAATTGAAGCGACCGCAAGCGCATTACCATGAACAGCGACTGCAGATCAGCAATAAGTGCGCTCATTCATCACCCTACCTTGAGGAAGGCGGCGGCCTGAATCTCTTGCTTGGGCACTGCAGCAGGCAAACAGGCAGTCAGGACTGCAGCTTCTGCGCGTGCCGGCTGCATTGCCATGCTGCCCGCAGGGCTGGGCAGGCAACAGCAGCAGTCCAAACTGCGATCCTGCCGTGACACAACAAGCGGCCTAGCATACTCACTGGCTCCCCCAAACAGGTCATCAACCATCGCGCGGTCCAGCTGCTGCGTCACTTCTGCAGACATGGCTGCGGCCTCCTGAGCTGTCGCCGGCTCCAGGCTGCTGGCAGCAGCAGAGCGAAGGCGGTCGGATGGCCTGCAGGCGGCGGCGGCGGCGGCGGGAGGGGAGTGAGAGCGCTGGCGTCCATCGCGGCTCCAAACACGTCAACCAGCCTCGCCACACAAATCAAGAGGTGCTCGGGGCCTCCACACGGCGATTTGGCGTGCGTCCAAGTCGGAAACCCCAATCCTCCCCGTTTCCGCCCACCTAGGTGCTCGCGATGAGCTCAGCGCAATATAAGAACGAGATCGGATAGAGCTCCTACGGCCGCCAGCGACGCTGCCGGGCCTGCGCCACTGCCGGGCACAGAGGCTGGTGCAGCCCAAGCCGGCGCTGGAGATCATGCAAGAGGAGGCAGACGCGCCGCTGGTCACTGCAGCAGGCGCGGCAGGCTGTGGGCTGGCCTTGGCGGCGTCACCGCCCCGCTGCCGCTGTGCTCGTGCCGGCAGCGCAGGGCAGGGCAACCCTCCGGTCTGCACGAGGGGACAGGTGCATGACAGTGCCTCTGTGACCTGGCAAGTGCTGAACATGATTCGACGCCAAGCTGGACATATGGCTGTGCGCGTGCTACGAAAACCTCCCTCCAGCGGTTCGCCGTGCGGAGGAGCGACGAAGCCTCACCTGCTGCGATTTTCAGTAGTGCAAGTCCCTGTGATGCTGAGCCCTCCAGGAAGATGCCTGCATCAGCCTTGATGTCCCATGCCCGTAACACATGCGGTCAATTAACACAAGTCAGAAAGGCTGGGCGCTGCGCAGCCGTATCTGGCCGACGTCTGGAGCCGCTGCCACGTTGAGCCACTGCACACCGCGCAGGGGCCATGAATGTCGCACCGTCTCTTGTACCAATGCTGTCGATGCCAGATGCAGCCGCACACACAAGGAGACAGGTGCGCAGTCTCTTTTTGCCAGCCACTGCTGCAAGCCGCACCTTGCACCTTGCGGCAGCGCCCTTCTTCCGGCAGCTGCTGCTGCAGGCCGCACCTTGCACCTTGCGCCAGGTGTGCGGCGCCACATGCTGCGCTGCGCTGTGCTGCCCAGCAATCACTTGCGGGCCGCTGCCGTGTTTCTGACCATTCTGCTTGGGCCTACGACGGACCCGGCAGGCTATCCAAGAACATGCAGGTGCGGTGCCGTGCGGCAGCGCGCAGCAGGCAGCTGGAGCTGCGGGCGGCCCCTCGCGGCGGCTGCCGCACCGCTCGGCATGCCGCCATGTCACCTCGCCTACCTTCCTCGTGCTGGTCATCAGTGGAGCCAATGTGAGAAGAGGGGGCATGTCTGGACAGGATCATGCAGAAAGGGCAATCAATGAATGGGTTGCAGGGGGGATGGCAGATGGCAAAGCTGTCGGCATGCTGCCCGCTGGCCCGCGCCGAGTGAACCCTATTTGGGGTGCACACACGTGCCCACGTGATCGTGCTGCGCCCCGCCTCCATCTTTCCCATCCCCATCGGCGCTTGCAAGGCCTTCTCCCGCCGCCCCGCCCGCTTGCAAGGACTCTGCAAGGTATCAGGCAGCCGCACCGGCCCGACCCCAAGCTTCTCAAAGCGTATAAACACCATGGCCAAGGCCTACGACGCCGCGCACGCCGGGGAGGACTCGATGCGCCTCCTGACAGCGCGCCTTGCGCAGAGCAGCCTGTCGCAGGAAACGGCCACCGTGCACGTGCTGCCGTCCACCTGCACGCCCGGTGAGGCCCTGGATGGCGCGGGCGGGGTGCGGGGGTTCGTGCCTGGCACTGCAGGTGCCGCCCCGCGTTTGGATGAGCTGCCATTGGGCTGCCGCCGCCGTCACGTGGCTCAGTAGGGGATCTGATCAACATGCATCTGGCGTCTTCAGAGGGCGCGGGGCGCGGCCAAGGCAGCGCCAGCGCCCCAGCGCCCCCGCCGGCGCGCCGTGGTCCGCCGCGCCGCCCGATCTCGCCCGCCGCTCACGCCGCCCTCTCGCTTGCCCCTCTCCCTGCCACGCAGCCTCGTTTGGCCTGTTTGGTCTCGCGATATGTAACGGTTTGCACATGGTAGGTAAAACATGCAGGTGCTGCACTTCTGTTGTTTGCTTGCATGCGTGTGCACGCATGCGTATCAGCTGGGCGGCCCCGCCACAACCGGCGGACCCGCCTCATCTCCCATCTCCCCGGTCCCGCCTGCACATGGGCATGCACATGGGTGCACCCCTCGGCCCTGCTGCTGCGGCCCTTGCTCGCTGAGCCTGGCACAACCTTGCTAGTCTGGTCATGCAAGGCTGCGTGCATGCATGCCCGCCTGCACTGCTGCACCGGCATGCCCCCAACCCCCTCCACCATGTGCTGCCGCCCATGGCCCCAACGCCACATCTGCCGCCATCGGCATCCCCCACTTGCTGTGTTGCTCACCGACGACCGTATTTAACCTTCCTGTTGCAGGGCCCTTACCTGGCGATCACCAACCAGACCGCCGACAACCTGATGTACGCCTTTGCCCTGTTCTTCGGCGGCCTGGTGCGCTTCTCACAATGGGTGGCTTTACCCCTGCTCCCATGTTTGTGACTTTTGGGTTTGTTTGGCGCGGCACGCAACCGTGCAATTGTCATGGCTGCCTGCGCAAGCTCAAGTGCAATGCTGCCTCGCTTCCGTAGCACGGACGCTCCAGCCCCGCCGCTCCCCCTGCAGCCGCCACACCTCCCCCTCTCCAACAGCCATCATTTCCCCCTTCTCCATGCTGCAGGGCCAGATGCTGGCGGGCTGGATGGAGTTCCAGCGCAAGAACACGTGGGCCTGCGTCACCTGGCTGTGCTACTCCGGTGCGCATCCTTTTTTTGTGCCCTACCTGCACCGCTTCTCCTGCTCCCCACCTGGCCTGCCTTGCTTGCAGCTCACATGCACATGCACATGCGTCCATCACCGACGCTCCTCCCCCTTGCCTTGCATCCCTGTCTCCTCCTGCAGGCTACTGGATGGGCTACGGCATCTCCGGCCTGCTCAATGTGTACGCCGGCCAGGGTGAGGCTTCGTTTATTTTGGGCCTTTCCACCTGCTGCCCAAGACACCTGCTGCTGCCCGGCTGCCTGCCTGCTTGTTTGCTACAGGACACCCAGAGACTTGCGCTCACATCCGGTCTGCCCCATCGCGCCCTCCCCCTACTGCAGGCGACCAGACGTACATCAACGGCAGCTCTGAGGGCTGGCAGCTGGCCAACTGCCTGTGGGGCATCATGACCGTGAGTTTGGAACAGCTGCGATTGCTGGCAGAGCCGCACTGCGCTACCCAGGTTGCATGGCGACACATGGACTCATGGCATGCCGGCTGCGGCGCTCTGCACGTTGAAAGCCCAGCAGCGACCTCAAACTCCCTGGTAACCAGGCTGCCCCTTTCACTGCCCCTTTACCGCACTGCAGTTCATTCTGTGGCTCAACACCTTCTGCCTGAACGGCGTGCTGTGCCTCATGATGGGCCTGCTCACCATCCAGGTGCGCACTCCCCCTGGGTGCTTCTGCTACTAGCATTGCCCGGGGATCTGGATGGTCTTTACCAAGGCCGCTGCATGCGGGGCAACTGGCAGCCCGCAACGTGCCGCCCAGCCGCTCGCTGCTGCTCGCTCACCCCCTGTGCCTTGCTCGCACTGTGTGAATCCAGTATGCTGAGCTGCTGCCACCTCCCGCTGCCCACACTGTGCAGTTCTTCCTGGAGGCCGCGACCGGCACCCACCACAACGCCTCCCTGTACCGGGTGAGCTTGCAGTCCTGGCTGGCTGGCTGCTGGCTGGTAATGCAGTAGGCAGCTGTACAAGCTGCAC
>VFQQ010002596.1_pt1 | contig 19747 bp, 16 predicted proteins | sample 3512341 | NCBI WGS metagenome assembly VFQQ01 (sample SAMN10412373, study PRJNA504923) | tailings metagenome | isolation source: Relicate 2 Philex TSF1 revegetated site | place: Philippines: Tuba, Benguet | collected 2017-08-29 | reverse complement strand
CCGCCGGTGGCCAGGACGGCGGGATACGGCTTGGCCCCGACCTGGTCGTACGGGCTGTAGCTGTACATGTAGTCGTAGGCTTCGGGGTCCTCGATCGGATTGCCCCACTCGGGCCATTCCGGCGGCGTCAGAGGCAGGCTGGTGTCGCTCATGGTGTTGATCACGTCGACGAACGGCACCGCCGCGATGATCCCGGCCCACAGGTCCGGCCGCATGTTGGTGATCGCCCCCATCAGCAGGCCGCCGGCCGATCCGCCGTAGGCCACGGTGCGCTCCGGCTTGCCGTAGCCGTTGGCGTGCAGATGTTCGGCGCAGGCGATGAAGTCGGTGAAGGTGTTCTTCTTCTTGAACTTCTTGCCGTCCAGGAACCAGCTCCAGCCCTTCTCGGACCCGCCGCGCGGGCAGGCCGTGGCCCAGATCCAGCCGCGGTCGACCAGGCTCAGATTGCGGATCGAGAAGTTCGGCTCCTGCGAGATGCCGTAGCTCCCGTAGCCGTAGAGGAGCAGCGGCGCCGAGCCGTCCAGCTTGGTCCCCTTCTTCATCAGCACGAAGATCGGCACCTCGGCGCCGTCGGCGGCCTTGGCGTTCAGGCGGCGGGTCTCGTACCTGGCCGGGTCGTGGCCCGAGGGGACTTCCTGGGTCTTGCGCAGGGTCCGCTTGCGGCTGGCCATGTCATAGTCGAACCACTGCCGCGGCGTGGTCATAGAAGTGTAGGTGAACCGCAGCGACGGGGTGTCGTACTCGTAGCCGCCGTCGAGGCCCAGGGCGTAGGCCTGCTCGTCGAAGGTGACGGCGTGCTCGGCGCCGTCCTTGGCGGTGATGACGATGCGGTTCAGCGCGTCGACCTTCTCCAGCCGCACGAAGTGGTTCTTGAACGCGGTCGTGCCCTGGATCAGGGCGCCCGGCTTGAAGGCGATCCAGTCCTTCCACTGGGCCTTGCCCGGCTTGTCCTCGGGGGCCGTGACCAGCTTGAAGTCGACCGCGCCGTCGGCGTTGGTGCGGATCACGAAGTGGTCGTTCCAGTGGTCGACGTCGTAGCGCATCCCGACCTGGCGCTTCTCGACCAGGGTCGGCTTAGCGGTCGGATCGGCGGCCGGGATCAGCCAGGCCTCGCTGCTGTCCTGGTTGCCGCAGCCGATGATGATCCACTTGCGGGACTGGGTGACGCCGGCGCCGAGGAAGAAGCCTTCGTCCGGCTCGTCGTAGACCAGCACGTCGTCCTTGGCCGCCCCGCCGATCGGGCGCCGGAAGATCTTCGCCGGCCGGCCGTTGTCGTCGCGCAGGGTCCAGAAGATCCACTTGGCGTCGGGCGAGAAGACGAAGTCCGCCACGCTCTCGATCGGCTCGCCGACGGCCTTGCCCGAAGCGACGTCCTTGACGTGCAGGCGGTAGACCTCCGAGCCCTGCTCGTCGACCATCCAGCCGTAGCGGGCATGGTCGTCGGTGTGGTGCGCCGAGCCGACCTGGTAGAAGGCCTTGCCCTTGGACTCGGCCTCCTCGTTCAGGAGGATGACCTCGCCGTCGGTCTTGCCTTTCGGCCGGCGGGCGTGGATCGGGTGCTGCGCGCCCTTCTCGAAGCGGGTGTAGTATTCCCAGGGGCCGTCGGCGTCGGGAACGGAGGCGTCGTCTTCCTTGATGCGCCCCTTCATCTCCTCGAACATCTGCGTCTGCAGCGCCTCGGTCGGGCTGAGCATGGCCTTGGTGTAGGCGTTCTCAGCGGTGAGATGTTCCTTCACCTCGGCCTTGATCAGGGTCGGGTCGCGCAGGACCTTCTGCCAGTTGTCGTCCTTCATCCAGGCGTAGTCGTCGGTCCGCACGCGGCCGAGCTGCTCGATGCGCTTGGGGACCTTCTTGGCGACGGGCGGGATGGGCTTTGACGTGGCGGACATGGCGTTCTTCGCGACAAGAGTGGTGGAAAGCGCGGCGGAGGCGGAAGCCACCATCATTTGGCGCCGGTTCATAGCTCAAATCCCCCGATGGACTTCGGCCGGCGCGTCGTCTCGGCGCGCCGATCCGGTCGGTTCATGTCTTAGATGCGAGCCCGATTCGCCGCCTGTTCACATTCCGCGGATCGAGCCGGCTGCGGCAGGGCGTCAGCTTGTGCGGGCGCGCGCTTGCGGTCAAATGGGGACGCATCATCGAACGGGCGGACAACGGCCCGACCTGTAGGCGTAGTCTCTCAAGGGGCGTCGATGGCCTGGGATCTCTCCGTCGACCTGATCAAGGCGACGGTCCAGCTGGAGCAACCGCTGGGCAACGGAACACGGACAGTCGGCACCGGCTTCCTGATCGACGCGCCGACCCCGGACGGCAAGCCGCGCACGGTGCTGGTCACCGCGGCCCATGTGTTCGACCGCATGCCCTCGGTCGAGGCCCGCATCGGCTACCGGATCCAGACCAGCGACGGCGCCTGGCGCTACGACCCCAGGCCGCTGACCATCCGCGACGAGGCCAAGGCCCCGATCTGGGCGCGGCACCCGACCCGCGACGTGGCGGCGATCGTGGTCCAGGCGCCGGAGGAGTTCGCCAAGGCGGCGATCCCGCTCTCCTGGCTGGCCCAGGACGACACCTTCACCCAGTACGCGCTGGGACCGGGCGACGAGATGATGGCGCTGGGCTTCCCGCGCGGTCTGGCCGCGAACCAGGCCGGCTTTCCGATCCTGAGGTCGGGCCGGGTGGCGTCCTATCCGCTGGCGCCGTCCAGCGTCTTCCCGACCTTCCTGCTCGACTTCAGCGTCTTCCCGGGCAATTCCGGCGGGCCGGTGTTCATGGCCGAGGGGGCTCGCCGCCGGCCGGGCGCCACCGAGACCCAGGAGGTGCAGTTCGTCGCCGGCATGCTGACTCAGCAGGTCGAGCTGTCCGGCGAACGGCTGGAGATCGGCATCGTCACCCACGCCCGCTTCATCCGCGAGACGGTGGGCATGATCGACGGCGTCGCGCCGCCCGCCGCCCCGGCGCCGGACCTGCCCGCGACCAGCACGACGGCGGCCTCGACCGGAACTCACACGGAACCTTGACCCGCCCTGAGGGGTTCTTCTGGCTCCCCAAACAGCCTGAAGGAGACCCGACATGTGGGACCGCGTCGAAGGCAACTGGAAGCAGCTCACCGGCAAGGTGAAGGAACAGTGGGGCAAGCTCACTGACGACGATCTGACCGTGATCGCCGGCAAGCGCGATCAGCTGATCGGCAAGATCCAGGAACGGTACGGCTACGCCAAGGACAAGGCCGAGCACGAGATCCGCGAGTTCGAACGCCGCATGGACGAGCCTCGCTCGTTCGATCGCTAGCGTCGAAAGGGCGAACCAGAGACTGGGGGCGGCTCAACCAGCCGTCCCCATTTTCACGAACGAGTATCCTTAAGGTTGTGGTTTCCATTTTGCACCCGCACTGGTGGTTCTGTGCGGGAGTGTCCCAAAATGGACTTCACGATCCGACCTTTCGAACTCGGCGACCACGAGGCGGTCAACCGACTCTGCAACTGGGCCTGGTGGCCGCAACGCAGCGCGGAAGGCTGGCGCTGGCTGGCCGAAGGCCCGCCCGGCGCGCTGAACGACGGCGAGACGGGGCCGTCGGGCTGGGTGTGCGAGAGCGAGAAGGGGGTGCTCGCCTTCGTCGGCAACTGCGTGCAGCGGTTCGCCTTCGAGGATCGAACCTTCGCCGGCGCCACGGGACACACCCTGCTGGTCGATCCGCGCCTGCGGGGCGCGAGCCGCGACATGCTGCGCCGTTTCGTGCGCCAGCCGAACCGTTTCGCGCGCTACACCTTCAACGCCAACGATCGGTCCGCGCCGCTCTACAAGCACTTCGGCATGCATCCCTGGCCGGAGGGGCTCAGCGCGGTGAAGTACGTCTGGCGCACCGACTGGACCGGCGTCGCCAGTGAACGGGCGCTGCGCTGGTTCAACGGGCTGTCGGGGCATTCCGGCTCACGCGACGGCGGCGAGCGCTTCCTGTCGGACCGGCCCTGGACGGGAAGCGTCGGCTGGCGAGCGCCCGGCGTGCGGCAGATGGCGCTCAGCGAGATCGACGGACGTTTCGACCGGCTGTGGGCGGAACTGCGCGGCGATGGCCGGTTGCTGGCCTTCCGCGACGCGGCCAGCCTGCGCTGGCGCTGTAGCGACCCCGACCTGTCCTGTCCGCCGATCCTGCTCGGCTATGAGGTCGGGGGCCGGCTGGCCGGCTATCTGCTGGCCTTCTTCTCGAAGGGGTCGGAGGTCGAGCGTCCGGCGATGGAGATCATCGACCTGGTCGCGCTGCGATCGGTGGAGATGACGGCCATTTCGGCTCTGCTGCGGACGCTGCTGCTGTCGGCCCGCCGTTTCGGCGCCGCCCGGGTCAGGCTCCAGACCGTCAATCCCGAGCTCGACCAGGTGCTCGCGCCGTTCGCCCTGGCCAAGCGCCAGTACCGGCACAACCACTGCCACATCCATTGGGGCGAGGACACCGACGAGCGGATGAAGCAGGCCTGGTTCGCCACTCCCTACGATGGCGACTACAGCTTCTGCCTGCGGCCGCCGCCCAAGCCGGCGCTGGACGGCGATCTGACGCAGACATCGCGCCCGCCGGCCGCGCGGGAGGTTCCGGCGGCCGGCGACGCGAACTGGGTCTACGCGCCGTAGACGATGGAGATCGTCTCGGCCACACAGGCCGGGCGATCTTCGCCCTCGATCTCGATGGTGCACTCGTTCTTCATCTGCAGGCCGCCGGCCTTGGCCTCGACCGACAGCAGCTTCTGGCGCATGCGCACCTTCTTGCCGACGCGGACCATGTTGGTGAAGCGGACCTTGTCGCTGCCGTAGTTGATGCCGCGCGTCACGCCGTTGACCTTCAGCAGCTTGGCGCCGAGGAACGGGATCAGCGACAGCGTCAGATAGCCGTGGGCGATCGGGCCGCCGATTTCACGGGTGGCCCGGTCGACGTCGACGTGAATCCACTGGTGGTCGCCCGTGGCTTCGGCGAACTGGTTGACCCGCTCCTGCGTGACCTCAAGCCAGTCGGAGACGCCGATCTCCTGGCCGGCGAGGCTGGGCAGGTCGGCGTAGGCGACTTCCTTCATTGCGTTTCTCCGGATTTGAACAATCGTTTGACACTAGGTCGCGGCGTCGGCCTCGGCAAGGCGGCCTGGATAGGGCGGTTTCGGCGTCATCCCGCCGGCAGGCCCAGCCGCGCGGCGTAGGCGCCGAGCTCTGCGGCGCTGTGCAGGTCGAGCTTGCGCATAAGGTTCTCGCGGTGCTTGCGCGCTGTGGGCAGGCTGACGCCCAGGCGTTCGGCGGCCTCGCGGGTGGTCACGCCCTGTGCGATCAGGCCGAGCATCTGCCGCTCGCGGCGGGTCAGCGGAACCGGCGAGACGGCCTCGGCCGCCGGCTCGGCATGGCCTGCTCGTCCGTCGTCGGTCAGGAAGCGGACAGCCTGGGCGACATAGCCCCGACCGGCCCGGACCGCCTCGACGGCCGCGGACAGCTCGGCGGGATCGCCGGTCTTGGTCAGATAGCCGTCGGCGCCGGCCTCCAGCGCCGCACGCACGGTGCGGGGTTCGGTATTGGCGGTCAGCACCAGGATTCTGAGGGCCGGGAAGCTCTCGCGCAGCTCCCGTACGAACTGCATCCCGGCCCGCCCGGGCATGCCCAGATCGAGGAACAGAAGGTCCACGGTCTCGGTCTTCAGCACGGAGAGCGTTTCCGCCGCGTCCCCCGCCTCGCCCACGACGACGATGTCGTCCATGATCGACAGCAACAGTTTGAGCCCCTCACGGACGATCGCGTGATCGTCGGCGAGGGCGGCTTTGAGGGTACGCTTCATGAACGCTCCGGCGCGACTTGCGCGGATGGGGGAACAGCACCAGCTGACAATCATCGGGCAGGACGCTCTCGCCTGGAAGGCCCTGGTCGAGGTTTTCTACCGTCAGTCGTATGCCGTGCTGTTTGCGAACTTCGTCGTTCCGCTGCCGGTGGCCTGGGTGCTGCGCGAGGATGTTTCCCTTCCTGTGCTCGTGAGCTGGATCGTGGGGGTGTACCTGCTGACCGCCGCTCGCGTGGTCCTGGCGCAGCTGTACCGGATCCAGGGGGACGGCGGCCGGCCGCTGGTCTGGGCGTGGCGTTCGACGGTTCTGTCCTGGGCGTCCAGCCTGCTGTGGGGCCTGTTGGGCCTGGTCGGCGTGATGCAGGGCGATCCGCATCTGCTGGCGTTCGTCTGCATCGTCCTGACCGGCCTGACCTGCGGGGCCGTGCCTTCGCTGTCGGCCTTCCCGCCGGCCTATATCGGCTCGATGGCGGCCATGCTCGCGCCGACCCTCGTCCGGTGTCTGATGGAGGACGAGGCGATCTATGGCGTCTATGTGATCTTCATCGTCTGTCTGGCGGCGGTGAACCTCTACTACTGCCGCGTCACCTATCGGACGGTGACCGAGACGGTGCGGCTGCGGTCGCAAAATCTGACCCTGATCCGCGACCTGGAAGGCGAGCGCGACCGCGCCCAGGCGGCGGACCGATCGAAGACCCGCTTTCTGGCCGCCGCCAGCCACGACCTTCGCCAGCCGATCCATGCGCTCGGCCTGTTCGCCGGAGCCCTGGGCGTCCTGGCGGACAAGGGGGAGGTGCCGGCGCGCGAAGCGGCCGGCCTGTCCGATCGATTGAAAACGGTGATCGGCAACCTCAGCGGAATTCTCGACGGCCTGCTCGACGTTTCCAAGCTGGACGCCGGCGTGGTCCCGGTGACGCGCGAGCCGGTCCCGCTGGCGTGTCTGTTCGCGGATCTGGGCGAGGAGTACGCCGGCCTGGCGCAGGAGCGCGGGCTGAAGTGGAGGGTGGTCGACAGCGCCCTCTGGGTCGACAGCGATCCGGTCCTGCTGCGGCGGATAATCGGCAATCTGATCTCCAACGCCTTTCGCTACACCGAACGGGGCGGCGTCCTGCTGGGCGTGCGGCGGCGGGGCGACAAGGTCGCCATCCAGGTCGTCGACAGCGGGCCGGGCATTCCCGAGGACCAGCGCGAGCTGATCTTCGACGAGTTCGTCCAGCTCCATAATCCGGAGCGGGACCGCGCCCAGGGCCTCGGTCTCGGCCTGGCCATCGTGCGGCGCATCGCGCGTCTGCTCGGGCATCCGCTCGCCCTGCGGTCCGTCGAGGGGCGGGGCTCGAGCTTCTCGGTGACCGTCCCGGTCACGCCGGCGGCGGCCGAGGCGTCGGTCTGTCGTCCTCCGGAGGGGCCCGGAAGGCTGGGCATTCTCGTGGTCGACGACGAGGCCGAGGTGCTGACCGCGGTGCGCGGTCTGCTCGAGGCCTGGGGGCACAGCGTCCATGTCGGACGAAGCGCCGACGCCGCTCTGCGAGCGCATGCAGAGGCCGGCGGGGGCGCCGTACATCTGATCCTGGCGGACTACCGTCTCGGGGACGAGGTCACCGGGCGGGAAGCGGTCGCGTGCCTGCGAGCGCGGCTGGGGGCGAATCTGCCGGCCATCGTGATCACCGGCGACACCTCGCCGTCCCGACTGCGCGAGGCCGCCGACCGCGGCTGGCGCCTTCTGCACAAGCCGGTGAAGGCCGAAGCGCTGCGCGACGCGATCGGCCTGGCGGTCGGCTGAGCCGGCGAACTACGACATATGCCGTATGTCGGCGGGGCGCGGCGCTGAGTAGGGATGCGGTCATGGCGAAGTCCGTCGGGGGGCGGTCGTCGCCTGTGGAGGGGGCGCGGACGATGTTTCGCCCAGTCTGGTCGACCGCCGCTTCCTCCACCGCCCATGCCGCCTGTTTCTTACCTCCGGGGTAGTTGGAAGGCCGCACGGGCGCCGCTAGCGTCCCGGCATGAGCACCCAGACCCCCATCGGCGAGCTGATCCGCGACTGGCGCCAGCGTCGCCGCCTGACCCAGATGGATCTCGCCTACGACGCCGAGATTTCGCCCAAGCACCTCAGCTTCATCGAGACCGGGCGGTCCAAGCCCAGCCGCCAGATGGTCCTGCATCTGGCCGAACAGATGGACGTGCCGCTGCGCGAGCAGAACGCCATGCTGGTCGCCGCCGGCTTCGCGCCCGTGTTTCCTGAACGCGCGCTCGACGCGCCGGACCTGGCGGCGGCGCGGCGGGCGATCGACCTGATCCTGAAGGGACACGAGCCGTTCCCGGCCCTGGCGGTCGACCGACATTGGAACCTGGTCACGGCCAACGCGGCGATCACCCCCTTCCTGCTGGCCGACGTCGAGCTGTTGACGCCGCCGGTGAACGTGCTGCGGCTGACTCTCCACCCCAAGGGCCTGGCCCCGCGGATCACCAACCTGACCGAATGGCGCGGCCATCTGCTGGACCGGCTGCGTCGCCAGATCGAGGCCACCGCCGATGCCGGCCTGCAGGCGCTGTACGACGAGCTGAAGGCCTATCCCGCGCCGCCCGCCGCCGTCGGCGTGCCCCATGGCCAAGACCTGGGCGGGGTCGCCGTGCCCATGCGGATGCAGACCGACCACGGAACGCTGGCCTTCATCAGCACCGTGACGGTGTTCGGCACGCCCACCGACGTGACTCTGTCGGAGCTGGCGCTGGAGACCTTCTTCCCTGCCGACGACTTTACGGCCAAGGCGTTGATTTCCCTGGCGGCAGAGCGGCAGAAGGAGGCCGAAGCAGCCGCCTGAGGGGAATGCGCGTGAGCGACGAGTACGTTTTCGAGGTCGACGGCGCGCACATCCGGGCGACGCCGTTCGCGGCCGGACCCTGGGACCCGACCATGCAGCATGGCGGCGCGCCCTCGGCCCTGGTTGCGCGGGCGGCCGAGACCTTCCCGTCGGAGCGCCCGATGCGCGTCGCGCGGATGACGATCGATCTGCTGCGGCCCGTGCCGGTCGGCGAGCTCGACATCGAGACCGAGGTCGTCCGCGAGGGGCGCAAGATCCAGCTGCTGCAGGTTCGGCTGGTGTCCGGCGGCAAGGAATGCATGCGCGCCAGCGTTCTGAAGCTGCGCGACGAAACGCTGGACCTGCCGGAGCACGAGGGTTTTCGCCCGCTGGATCTGACGCCGCCGTCCCAGGACGAACCGTCCAGCGCCGGCTTCGGCCCGTCGCACGGCTTCGGTTCGGGCATGTCGGCCAAGATCGCCCGTGGCGAATGGGGCAAGCCCGGCCCGGCCGCCGTCTGGTTCCGCGCCGAGCGCCCGATCGTGCGGGGCGAGGAGACCACGCCCCTGATGAGCGCCGCCCTGACCGCCGACTTCTGCAACGGCGTTTCGTCGGTGCTCGACTTCCAGAAGTTCACCTACATCAACGGCGATCTGACGGTCAGTTTCGCCCGGCGGCCCGTCGGGCGCTGGATCCTGCTCGACGCCGAGACCTGGGTCGGCGACAGCGGCGGCGCCCTGGCCTTCGCCCGTCTGGCCGACCGCGACGGCTACTTCGGCCGCGCGGTCCAGAGCGTGCTGGTCGAGAAGCGCTAGGGGCCGGCTTCACCGGGCGCCGGCGCGCTCCAGCCAGCGCGTCAGCGGCTCCGCCGTTCGATCGGTCCGTCTCCGATGCACGGCGAACACCTGTAGCCGCAGGGAGAAGGCCGGCGGCGGCGGATAGAAGCGGATGCCTCCGACGCCGTTTCGCGACGCGGATTCCTGAACGACGGCCGCTCCCGCCCGGCTGCGGACGAGTTCGAGCACGGTCGCCAGCTCTTCCGCCTCGATGCGGACATCCGGCTCGAAGCCGGCGGAGCGGCAGGCCTTCAGCAGGTCGTGTCGCCAGCGGGCCTTGGTCTCCGCGGGCGGCGCGATGAAGGGGATCCGGCCCAGGTCTTCGATGGAAAGGGCCTGTTTCGGCGGGAACCAGTCCTCCGCAAGCGCAATGACAAACGGCTCCTCGACCAGCTTTCGCGCGGCGAGTTCCTCGTCGCCCGAGGCCGGCGCCGAATGGGTGAAGGCGAGATCGAGCCCCCCGTCTCTGAGCATCCGGATCTGAGCGTCGGACTTCAACGAGCGAAGCTCGACCCGCAGCCGCGGAGCGTCGGCCTGCAGGTCGGCCAGCAACGCGCCGATCAGCCCGGTCTGGACGGCCCCTTCGACATAGCCCACGCGCACGGGCCCCGTCTGGCCGGAGGCCAGCGCCGCCGCCGCCTGCTCGCACCGCGCGGAGGCCTCCAGCAGCGCCCGGGCCTCGACGAGGAACCGTCGACCGTCGCCCGTCAGGCGGACCCGCTGTTTCATGCGGTCGAACAGTCTGAGGCCCAGGCGGTCCTCGAGGTCCTGCATCTGACGGCTCAGGGGCGACTGGGTGATGTTCAGCGCCTCGGCCGCGCGACTGACGTTTTCGAACTCGGCCACGGCGACGAAGTAGCGAAGCTGTCTCAGGTCCAGCATGTCATGCCCTCAGGGACTGAACTAAGGCCCATATAGCATTGGTATGGTCTGATCTGTGGGAGCAGTTTCGGCCCATGCCAAATCATCCGCATCGCAGGGGCGTCTTCTTCGGCGGCGTCGCCGGAACGCTGATTGCGATGTCGCCTGTAGAGGGACGAACCCATATGGCTCTGACGAAGTTCGGTTTCATCGTCACCGGCGCCGGCCTCAGCCCGGTAGAGCATCGCATGACGATGCGATCCGGCGTTTTCGAGATGATCGCGGTCGGCGTCTCAAACGCTTCGCAGGGGCCCGCCGTCGCTCGGAGGCTGCTGGACGAGGGCGTCCAGCTTCTCGAACTGTGCGGGGGCTTCGGCCCGGTCTGGACGGCCAGGGTGCTCGAGGCGATCGAGAACAGGATCCCCGTCGGATCGGTCGCCTACGGTCCCGAGTCGATCGACGCCATGCACGCGCTGTTCAAGGACTGAGGAGGATCTCACCCCTTCAGCAGCTGCCCCGCCAGGATGTTCCGCTGCACCTCGCTGGAGCCGGCGTAGATGGTGGCCGCCCGGTTGTTCAGATAGCGCGAGGTGTTGGTGATCGCGTCGACCGGGCCGACGCCCAGCTGTACGTTCAGGCCGTGCAGCGCCTTCGACTGGTCGGCGGCGGCATAGTCGCCGGCCAGGACCAGGCCCAGCTCGTCCAGCTGCTGCAGCAGTTCGGTGCCCTGCATCTTCAGCATGGAGCTGGCCGGGCCGGGCGAACCGCCGGCCGAGAGGGTCGACAGAATCTGGTGCTCGTTGGCCTCCTGGGCGTCGAGCTGGACGGCCAGTTCGGCCAGGCGCCGGCGCAGGGCGGCGATCTCGCCGGGGTCGCCGTCGGGACGGGCGGCCAGCATCCGGGCCAGGCGGCCCCACTGCTTGCGCAGGCGAGGCGACCACTGGCCGCCGCGCTCGTGGGTCAGCAGGTATTTGGCCACCGTCCAGCCGTCGTTCTCCTGGCCCACCAGCCCTTCGACCGGGACGCGGACGTTGTCGAAGAAGACGGCGTTGACCTCGTGGTCCCCGGCCAGGGTGATGATCGGCCGAATGCTGATTCCGGGCAGGTCCATGTCGAACAGCAGGAAGCTGATGCCCTGCTGCGGCTTGCCCTCGGCGCTGGTCCGGACCAGGCAGAAGATGCGGTTGGACCATTGGGCGTGGCTGGTCCAGATTTTCGAGCCGTTGACGACGTAGTGGTCGCCGTTCCGTTCGGCCCGACATTGGAGCGCGGCCAGGTCCGATCCCGCGCCCGGTTCGGAATAGCCCTGGGCCCACCAGTCCTCGCCGGTCTTGATGGCCGGCAGGAAGCGGGCCTTCTGAGCCTGCGTTCCGAAGGCGATCAGCACAGGCCCGAGCATGCCGGTGGCGTTGGGCGTCACCGGCGGGGCGTCGGCGGCGATCAGCTCGCTGGCGAAGATGTAGCGCTGGACGAGGCTCCAGCCGGTCCCGCCGTGTTCGACCGGCCAGCCGGGCGTCGCCCAGCCGCGGTCGTTGAGGATCGACAGCCAGCGCTGCGCCACCGGGCGGTCGCAGTAGATGCCGGCGCACAGGCGTCCCGCCTCGCGCAGGTCGTCGGTCAGTTTCTCGTCCAGGAACCGCCGGACCTGGTCGCGGAAGGCGAGATCGGCGGCGCTCAGGGCCAGGGCCACGACTCAGCCCTTCTTGCGGGCGGCGAAGGCGGCGATGCGGTCGCGCATGTCCGGGCCGACGCCCTCGCCGCGATAGACCTCGTGCGCCAGCCCGGCCGGCAGCGGCAGGCCGTCGGTATGGTCCATCAGGCGCTTGTTGGCCGCGTGGCTGAAGGGCGAGTTGGCGGCGATCTCGTTGGCCCAGGCGTCCACCGTCGCCTCCCACTCGGCGTCCGGGACGCAGACGTTGGCCAGGCCCATCGCCTCGGCCTCGCGGCCCGAATAGGTGCGGCAGGTGAACATCATCTCGCGGGCCTTGGCCGAGCCGACCCGGCGCGGCAGGCGCTGGCTCAGGCCCCAGACCGGCGTCAGCGCCCATTTGGCGTGGGTGTCGGCGAACTTGGCGGCCTCGGCGGCGATGATGATGTCGCCGGCCAGGGCCAGTTCCAGCGCGCCAGTGTAGCAGTGGCCCTGCACCGCGGTGATCACCGGCAGCGGCAGGCCTGCCAAGCGTTCAATCACCTTGGCCTGGAAGTTGGGGTAGGGCAGCTTCTCGCCGCTGGCGATGTCGCCCAGGTCGTGGCCGGCCGAGAAGCATTTCCCCGCGCCGCGCAGCACCACCACCGACACGCCGGCATGGGCCTGCTGCAGGTCGCGGACATGACGGTCCAGCGCCTCGAACACCGGCACGTTCAGCGAGTTCAGCTTGTCGGGGCGGTTCAGGATCAGGTGGACGGCCGCGCCGCGCGTCTCGCGCAGGACCAGATCGGACATGGAAGGCTCCTGTAGCGTGAGGTCAGGCGACGAGGCGGCGCGGGACCTGGATGTCGATGTCGAGCAGCTGTTGGGCCTTGCCCTTGGCCAGCGGGTCCAGACGCAGGCTGGAGAACTGGCCGCCGCCCAGCGCCTGGATGCAGTGGAAGTTCAGGGCGTCCAGGCCGGGCAGCTCGTAGCGGACGACCCTGGGATCGACCGCCCCCTCGAACTCGTGGGCGAACCAGGCTTGGACCACGGCCTGGGTCAGGCCCTTGCGGATCCAGGGCAGTAGCTCCGGCCGGCGGGCGATGACCCCGACGTTGAAGGCGTCGCCCTTGTCGCCCGAGCGGGCCCAGGCGACATCGATCAGCGGTGCGGCGACCATGTCCTCCTCCTCCGGGGGATCGGCCGGAACCGGCGGCGCGACGACCCGGGCCTTGTCGAAGCCTTCCGGCGGCGAGGCGGGGACGATGGTCAGAGTCAGATCGCCGATCGAGACCGTCGCGGCGATCTCTTGCCGCGGCAGCAGGATCGAGAACACCCGCGACACCGGCGTGATCGTCGGCGCGCCGCCGAACCAGCCGGTGGTGCCGACGCTCATCGAGGTGGTCGGCGAGGCGAACTCGCGCATCATCAGGCCCAGGGCGGCGGCGTCCTCGTGCTCGGCGCCGATCCGGCAGACCACCTCGCGGACGGCCTGAGCCTGCGGCCGGACGTTGGCGCCGTAGCTGGCCTCGGAGCCCAGGATCTCGATGCGGCTGTCGCGCAGCGGCGGCAGGTTGCGGTCCCGCAGCATCTCGCCGACGCGCTCCAGCAGGGCTTCCGACTGGCGCCGGCCCTTGGCGGCGGCGTCGCGGCCGACCACCGGGCTGGCCCCGATGAAGCGGAAACCGTCGCCCCAGGTGACGCAGACCTTGTAGCGGTCGGTCGGCGGATAGCCCTTGGCGCCGCTGACCCTCACCCGGTGCTTGCCGACCTGCTCGACCTTCAACTGCGTGAAGTCGCAGACCACGTCGGGCAGGGCGTAGCCTTGCGGATCACCGACCTCGTAGAGGATCTGCTCGGCCACGGCGGCGGGCGAGACCAGGCCGCCAGTCCCGGTCGGCTTGGTCACGACGAACGATCCGTCCGCGTGGCACTCGATCACCGGATAGCCGATGTGGGCCCAGTCCGGCACCTGCTCCCAGTCGGTGAACAGGCCGCCGGTCGCCTGGGCGCCGCACTCGATGACGTGGCCGGCCAGCGAGCCGGCCGACAGCCGGTCGTAGTCGTCCAGGCTCCAGCCGAACTCATGGATCAGCGGGCCCAGGGTCAGGGCGCTGTCGACCACCCGGCCGGTGATGACCATGTCGGCGCCGGCGGCCAGGGCGGCGGCGATCGGCTCGGCCCCGAAATAGGCGTTGGCGCTGAACACCTTGGCCGGGTCGGGGAAGGGGGCGTCGGTGAACATCTCCGACAGGCCGCGGTCCCTCAGCTCGTCCAGCCGCGGCGCCAGGTCGTCGCCCTCGACCACGGCGATCCTGAAAGAGAGCCCGGCCTCGGCGGCCAGTTTCTCCATCCGTTCGCGGCAGGCGCGAGGGTTCAGGCCGCCGGCGTTGGTGACGATCTTCACGCCCTGCGCCTTCAGTTCGCGCAGGTTGTCTTTCCAGACCCAGTCGGTGAAGTCGCGGGCGTAGCCCTGGTCCGGCCGCGCCGCCCGGAGCTGGCCCAGCGACGACATGGTCGCCTCGGCCAGATAGTCCAGGATCATGTAGTCCAGCTCGCCGCCGCGCAGCAGCTGGGGGGCGGCGACCGAGGAGTCTCCCAGGAACCCGCCCGCGCCGCCGATACGCACCACCTTGGCCATGACCGCCGCCTCAGACGATCTTGGCGTCGGTCTTGCCCCAGTAGGCGTCGCGGATCAGCCGCTTGTAGAGCTTGCCGGTGGGGTGCCGCGGCAGCTCCTGCATGAAGTCCAGCACGCGCGGGGCCTTGATGTGGCTGAGGTTGGCCTTGGCGTAGGCCAGCAGCTCGGCGCGCAGCTCGTCGTTCGCCGCGTTCCAGTCGGCCGGCTGGATGACCGCCACGACCTTCTCGCCGAATTCCTCGTCCGGAGCGCCGACCACGGCCACGTCGGCGACCTTGGGATGGGTGACCAGCAGGTTCTCGATCTCCTGCGGGTAGATGTTCACCCCGCCCGAGATGATCATGAAGCTCTTCCGGTCGGTCAGGTAGAGGAAGCCCTCCTCGTCCATCCAGCCCACGTCGCCCAGGCTGGTCCAGCCGTGCTTGTTGTAGCTCTCGGCGGTCTTGGCCGGGTCGTTGTGATAGTTGATGGGCGGGCCGTTCTCGAAATAGACCTGCCCCTCCTGCCGCGGGCCGAGGGCGTCGCCCTCCTCGTTGCAGATGCGCAGCTCGCCCAGCACGGCCTTGCCGACCGAGCCCTTGTGCGTCAGCCAGTCGGCCGAGCCGATGTAGCAGAAGCCGTTGCCCTCGGTGCCGGCGTAGTACTCGTGGATCACCGGGCCCCACCAGTCGATCATCTGCTCCTTCACCGGCACGGGGCAGGGCGCGGCGGCGTGGACCGCCGACTTGATCGACGAGACGTCGTACTTGTTGCGGATCTCCGCCGGCAGCTTCAGCAGGCGCACGAAGTGGGTCGGCACGAACTGGCCGCAGTCGACCTTGTACTGCTCGATCAGGGCCAGCATCGTTTCCGGATCGAACTTCTCCATCACGATGACGGTGCCGCCCAGCTTGTGGACGCTCATGCACCAGCGCAGCGGCGCGGCGTGATAAAGCGGCGCCGGCGAGATGTAGACGCTGTCGGGCGTGAAGCCGAACAGGCCCTGGGTCATCATGAACAGCGGATTGACTGCGTCGATCTCGGCGCCGGTCAGCTGCGGCTTGACGCCCTTCGGCCGCCCGGTGGTGCCGGACGAGTAGAGCATGTCCGAACCGGCGGTCTCGTCGGCGATGCGCGCCGTCGGCTGGACGTCGCGGGCGGCTTCGAAGCTCTCGAACGGCGCGCGGGCGTCGCCGACCATGTAGAGCTTCAGGTCGCCGATCAGGGCCGGCATCTCGTCGGCGACGGCCCCCACCGTGGCCGAGGTGATGAACACCTTCGCCTCGCAGTCGCGGACGATGTACTCGACCTCGCTCGCCGTCAGTTTCGACGAGATGCAGGTGTAGTAGAGCCCGGCCCGCTGCGCCGCCCAGGCGATCTCGAAGTATCGCGGGTTGTTGTCCATGAAGAGGGCGATGACGTCGCCGACCTTCAGGCCGAGCGAGCGGAACAGCTGCGCGCCTTGGTTCGAGCGGTCCTCGAGCTGGCGATAGGTCACCGTCTCGCCGGTGCCGGCCATGATGAAGGCGGCGCGGTCGGGGTGGTTCCGGGCGTGATGGAAAGGATGCATCGTCTGGGCCTGCCTTCGGAAAACTAGGCGGCGAGAGCGGACGGAGCCGCCTTGCCGAGGATCATGTCGGACGCCTTTTCGGCGATCATGATGGTGGGGGCGTTGGTGTTGCCGCTGACCAGCCGCGGCATCACCGAGGCGTCGACGACGCGCAGGCCCTCCAGGCCATGGACGCGCAGTTGCGGATCGACCACCGCCATCGGGCCGTGACCCATCTGGCAGGTCCCGACCGGGTGATAGATCGTGCTGCCGCTCATCCGGGCGTACTCCAGCAGCATCTCGTCGCTCTGGAAACCGGGGCCGGGGTTCATCTCATGGTCGACGTAGGGCGCCAGCGCGGCCTGCTCGGCGATCCTGCGGCTGATGCGAAGGCTCGCGACGGCGACCTGCTGATCGATCGGATCGGCGAGGTAGTTGGCGAAGATGGCCGGATAGGTCCTCGGATCGCTCGAGCGGATGCGGATATGGCCGCGGCTTTCGGGGCGCAGCTGGCAGGGGCCGATGGTCAGGCCGGGCTGGGTCTCCAGCACCATCTTCTGCTCGTTGGCCAGCTTGTCGGCGTCCATGGTCGCCGGGAGGATGTGGTACTGGATGTCGGGGTGGGCGAGGTCGGGCCGCGACTTGCAGAAGGCCGCGATATGCGCCGCCGACAGGGTCAGCAGGCCCTTGCGCTGGAACAGGAACTTCATCGCCTCGCCGAGGAAGCGCCCGCCGCGGGTGAGCTCGTTGACCGAGACAACGCCCGGCTTCAGCCGGTAGCGCACGGTCATGACGTAATGGTCCTGCAGGTTCTCGCCGACGCCGGGCAGGTCGTGGACCAGGTCGACGCCGTGCCGGCGCAGCAGCTCGCCGGGGCCGACGCCGGACAGCTGCAGCAGCTGGGGCGAGTTCACCGCGCCGCCGGCCAGGATCACTTCGGCCCCGGCCTTGGCGACCCGCTCCACCCCGTCCCGCATGAACGCGACGCCGACGGCGCGCCTGCCCTCGAACAGGACGCGCGAGGCCAGCGCGCCGGTCTCGACCCTCAGGTTCGACCGCCCCATCACCGGGTGCAGATAGGCGACCGCGGCCGAGCAGCGCTGCCCGTTCTTCACCGTCAGCTGGTAGTAGGTCGCGCCTTCCTGCTCGCCGGCGTTGACGTCCTTCACCTTCGGGATTCCGGCCTGCTGGCAGGCGTCCATCACCGCATCGGAGACCGGATGGGTGGCGGTGACGTCCGAGACGTTCAGCGGGCCGCCGGTCGCATGCCAGTCGTCGTCGCCGCGCTCCTGATGCTCGGCCCGGAGGAAGTAGGGCAGGACGTCGTCCCAGGCCCAACCCTCGCAACCCAGCTGTCGCCAGTTGTCGTAGTCGGCGTGCTGGCCGCGGATATAGAGCAGGCCGTTGATCGACGAGGAGCCGCCCAGCACCTTGCCGCGCGGCCAGACGTGGGTGCGGCCGCCGGTGCCCGGGTCCGGCTCGGTCGTGTACAGCCAGTTGACCTTGGGGTCCTTCAGGGTCTGCGAATAGCCGACCGGGACATGGATCATCAGGTTGGACAGGAACTGGCCGGGGTTCTTCGTCGGACGGTCGTCGCCGCCGGCCTCCAGCAGCAGGACCCTGTGACGGCCGTCGGCGCTCAGCCGGTTGGCCAGCACGCAGCCGGCGCTGCCCGCGCCGACGATGATGTAGTCCGCCTCGATGGCCTGACTCATGCGCCGTTTCCCTGTGTTCCCGGACCGGCGCATCTGTCGCGCGCCTGATCGACGATCACCTTACGCGCGCGGAAGTCGGGAAGAAAAGGGCGCCGTCGGGTAAGCTGACGCCACGTCATGATTGCCGTCGCACGGCCGCGGCGTAAGCTCCCCGCAACAACGAAAAAACGACGGGAGGAAGCGGCGATGGAGCTCATCAGCCAGACCGCGGTCGAAGGCCGGCCGGGCCCCAACAACGGTCGCGTCCATCCGGTGCTCGACGGCGTCGACCTGACCGACATCGCCCGCTTCGCGGAGGGCCAGCCCTATGCCGACTTCGCCCGCATGCGCGCCCAGGCGCCGGTCATGTGGCATGAGGAGACCCGGCTGGAAGGGCCCGGCTTCTGGGCCGTCACCCGCCACGCCGACGTGATGGCGGTGAACAGCGACGCGACGACCTTCTCCAGCCAGCGGGGCGGCATCCTGATGGGCGCCGGCAAGCCCGAGGCGCGGCATGCGCTGCTGTACCGCGCCTCGATGGACGCCATGATCAACATGGACGCGCCGCATCACCTGCAGCTGCGCCGTGAGCACATGCCTTACTTCACGCCGGCCTACCTGCGCGGCCTGACCGAGCGGGTGAGGGGCGAGGTGACCCGCCTGCTCGACGCCATGGCGGGGAAGGGCGAGGCCGACCTGGTCGAGGACTTCTCCTCGATTCTGCCGCTGTTCACCCTGTGCGAGATCCTCGGGGTGCCGGAGGTCGACCGACCGAAGTTCCTGACCTGGATGCACTACCTCGAAGAGGCGCAGAACCTGGCCATGCGACAGGCGACCGAGGGCGTGGCCCCGTCGCTGGAGCTGATGCAGTTCATCGCCGACTTCAACGCCAACGTGGAGGAGATGTTCGACTACGGCCGCGCCATGCTGCTCAAGCGGCGGGCGGACCCGCAGGCCGACCTGATGAGCGCCATCGCCCGGGCCCAGGTCGACGGCGAGCTGCTCAGCGACGAGTACCTGGACGGCTCCTGGCTGCTGATCGTCTTCGCCGGCAACGACACCACGCGGAACACCCTGTCCGGTTCGATGAAGCTGCTGACCGAGTTTCCGGACCAGCACGCCCGGCTGGCCGCCGATCCGGGCCTGCTGCCGGGGGCGGTGAACGAGTTCATCCGCATGGTCAGCCCGGTGATCTACATGCGCCGCACGGCCACGCGGGACACCGAGATCAACGGTCAGGCGGTCGCCGAGGGCGAGAAGGTGATCATGTACTTCGGCGCCGCCAACCGCGACGAGGCGGTGTTCGCCGACCCCGACCGCCTCGACGTCACGCGGGCCAACGCCGACAAGCACATCGCCTTCGGCTACGGTCCGCACACCTGCATCGGCAAGCGGGTGGCGCAGATCCAGCTGGAGGAGGCCTACCGCCAGATCCTGGCCCGCTTCCCCGACATGCGCTGGACCGGCGAGATCGACATCGCGCCGAACAACTTCGTCCACGCCATCCGCCGGCTGGGCGTCAGCTTCACGGCGGAACGGCGGGCGGCCTAGGACCCGTCGGGGTTTCCGCCGGAGAGGCCCCCATGGCCGTATGTCCCCGCGAAGGCGGGGACCTTCGGATGAAGATTGATACGCCCTGGCCGCCAAATGGCCGGGCTGAATGTCGATCTGGCCTAGGCTCTTGCCTTCCCCCGCGTCCGCCGCTTTTCATACGCTCGTTTAAAGCCGACCGCCGAGGAGCCCCGCATGTCCGCCCCGACCTTCGAGACCATCCTGCTGGACCGCAAGGACGGGATCGCGACGATCACCCTGAACCGTCCCGACCGGATGAACGCCTTCACCGGCCAGATGATGATGGAGATGATCGCCGCGCTCGACGAGTGCGACGCCGATGACAATGTGCGCGCGGTGATCTTCACCGGCCATGGCGAAAAGGCCTATTGCGCGGGCGCCGATCTG
>VFQQ010002595.1_pt1 | contig 19748 bp, 32 predicted proteins | sample 3512341 | NCBI WGS metagenome assembly VFQQ01 (sample SAMN10412373, study PRJNA504923) | tailings metagenome | isolation source: Relicate 2 Philex TSF1 revegetated site | place: Philippines: Tuba, Benguet | collected 2017-08-29 | reverse complement strand
GCACAGCAGGCACAGCATGCACCTGTGGCATATGCGTCTGCCAGCGCCTGCAGCACCCGCTGGATGGCCTCTGCTTTGAGCCGTGGCACCTGCATATCGGCACGGTTGTGGATACAAGTGTGAGCAACCACTGCAGCTTAAAGAATTGCGGTCCCCTGCCTGCAGCCACAGCAAACTGCAAACCCATGCAGTCGCAGCCAGACGTGTCAACCAGTGCAGCAGCAAAGAGAATGCCATCCATCCGCAGCACAACAAACGCAAGCCTGCTGTCGAGCCAGCATGGTTGCACGGCATGGATGTGCTCACGCCCAACCACTGGACCAACAGGCAGCAGCCACTCGCCTGCAGCTTGGGCAGCTCGGGAAGCATGGCCGGATCGGACAGTCGGGCGAAGAAGGTGCGCATAGCTCCCGCCACCCGCCCCAACTCAAGCGCTGGGTCTGCTGCCAGGGGCTGGCCGGCAGGGCCGCCCTGTTCCTGCATGGGTGGGAGTTGGGACCAAATGCGAGTGATGCCATAAACGAAGCCTGCGGACGCACAGGGCTGGCACGCCTGACGGCACCTCAGCACATTTCAAGGTTCAGTGCCTCTCACCTGCACCTCCTGCAGCCGGGCCACCACCTCCGCAAGGCCGCACTTGGCAAGGGTGCGCGACACCTCAGCGCCCACGACCTCTGCCACATGCGATTCCAGCGCATCACTGCAAGCACGAGGTAGGATGCAGGTTGGATAGGGCATGACGTCAGGACATGCCAGGGTTCCAATCCTCCTTGGCATCGCTTTGAAGTCGATGCCGCACGCCCGTGCCACCGCTCAATTGCCGGCCACCGCAACTGCGAGCAGTGCTCCGCAGCAGCTGCATGCCCCGCATGCAAGCCAAACATCCCTCCGTGCACGCCACTCACTGCAGCCGCTGCGCCTGCGCCAGCGCGCACTCGTGGCCCGCCAGCGGCGATGCCAGCGTGAACAGGCAGTTGACAAGATAGACACGCTGGTCTGTGGGGTCCAGGTGGCTGCCCTCATCCACGCTGCATGGGTGAAGGTTGGAAAGAAGGGAAGGAGCGTGAACAGGCAGCTGACCAGGAACACACACTGGTAGGTGGGGATCAACTGCCCTCGTCCACACTGCATGGGTGAGGGCACGGGCAGGGATGCCATTGTTGAGACTCCAGCTGTGGATTAGCAGCTCAAATCCAGCTGCAACTTTGCAGCGCCACTACAGCCCCATCAGGAGCAAATGCAATTGTTGGCCTCAGAGCAAATGCAATTGTCAGCCTCACAGCCACCTACCGTTATGCGGCCGCAGGGTTGAGCGCCTCACTGCTGCGGCTGCACATCTCCCCCACTGATAGGCCCGCAAGCCCCGCAGCATCACTGGATTAATCAATCGCTCACCGGGAGGCGGCCGCAGGGTTGAGCGCTTCGCTGTTGCGGCTGCACATCTCCCCCCTAACACACCTGCAAGCCCCACAGCATAGCTGCACCAATCACTCACCGCGAAGCGGCTGCAGGGTTGAGCGCCTCACTGCTGCGGCTGCACATCTCCGCGAGGGGGTCCGCCACAGCCGCCAGCACAGCTGAAGGGAGCATTGCAGTGATGGAGCGGAAATAAAAGTCACGAGTCGCGCTTGCTGGCGGCCGCTGCCATGCCGGTACACAGACAGGCACTGCAGCTCAGGCACACAGACCACACCAACCCAGCGCCACCTAAAGCTCACCCGCAAAGTCGGCGCTGCTGCTGCTGCCGCCCGGCCCCTGCCGCACCGCCGTCTGCTGGTCCAGGCTTTGCTCGTACGAAGCGATCAGATCCGCCAGCAGCTGTGCACCCTCCACCAGCTGCAGGCAGCAGAACAAATGGGTTGAGCTTCCTTGATGGGGTCGACACAAACTGAAAAGACTTGGAGAGCTATCACCCACAGCTGTGGCTTGGTGACTGGCTGAATACTGCAGGATTCCCATCGGCAATGACAGCGAGCGTTGGCAAGAAAGCGAACGAGGTTCCCGGGCCTGCCAAGCACAGACGCCAGCCCATCCACAGCCACTCCAGCCCACACCTGCTGCGGCGGCGCGAGGTCGCGGGGAGGCGGCGGCGGGTACCGCAGCAGCTTGTCGCCCCGCTGCCGCAGCGTTTCCTGCGGGGAGGAGACTGGCAGGGAAGATATGACAGCAATGTGCGGGGGGCACGCTGGACTCCAGCAGCAAGTAAATTATAGCCCCAGCTGAACAGCCCAAGCACAACACCTAGCCTGCCAGCTGATTAGCGTGCCAGCTGCAATTCGCACCTGGAAGGTGCGCAGCGCCATGGCCCGGCTCGCCCGCAGCGCCTCTGCAGCACAAAGGAGCAGCTAGTTTGGAACGGCTCGAATGGGAGCACAGTGGCAGGCAAGTCACAACTGCTTGGGAAGTGACTGCCATTGCCGGGACTACAGGGACAAGCGCATGGTGCGCTCTCGCTCTGCAAGGCCTGTCCCCAAATCCACCCTGCGGAAACTTGGGGTCTGCTCTTGGCCAACCCAGAACCGCAGGTGCAGAACTGAGAACCCACCTGCCAGCTGCGATCCTGCTCCCAGCAGGCCCTCCACTGTGCCCAACGCACACCCTCACATCGATTCAAGCAAGCTGCAATGAGCAATACTTCTGCTCTCTGCCAAAATGGCACGCACCTGCCAGCTGCGACCCCGCGCCTAGCAGGCCCTCCACGGTGCCCAGGTAAAATGCCAGCAGCTGGGAGAGGCGGAAGCACAGCAGCGGCGGCGGGCTGCTCATCAGCACCTGCTCGATGCGGACCTGTGGCAGCAGAGGGCGAAAAGGGCATGCAAAGCTTGAGAAGTGCAGTGCGGGCGAACCCAAATGCAGCCACGCAATCATTGCGCTGCCTTCAAAATTTGCCACTGCACTCCACTGCATGCATGCACCTCTACTCGTGGCAATTGTTGGGCGTACCCGCAGCGGCCGGCAGATGCTCTCAAACACCGAGTCCAGCAGCTGAGGGATGGTGGGCGCGCCGTCAGGCGGCGAGCCAGCCGCCCCCGCTGCAGCAGACACCTCTGCCTGCCCCGCCGCTACCGCCGCCCGCGCCGCCGCCGCCGCTGCCCCGCCTGATGCGCCTGCTGCGCTGCCCTGCCGCTCCAGCGCAGCCTGCTGGCTGTCGTCTCCGAAAAGCGACAAGAGGAACTCCTGTTCGGAGGCCAGCGAGGCGTGGACCCAGGCCAGCATGTCTGTTTGGGATGGAAGGAAGAGGGACAGACTTGGTGTGTATGGGTGTGTGCTGGGAACCCAGGGCAGGTATGGGTCATGCGGAAGAGCACCAGCAGACATGGATGAATATGCAGGCAACCGCAGCACCGCAGGGCACATGCAGGCAGAACCGCCGCAGCATAATAGCATAACATAATCGTGGCACCTGAGACGTATCGCCGAGGGTCGTGCGCATGCATCTCAATGGGCCGGGGGCCGCGGGTGAGAGCCTGAAAGGGAAGCACGGACACAAGAAGCAGGCTTAAAATGCTGGGACAACGCGACGAACAGTGTCGCACAGAGCGGTGTGCCGCATCTGCCCAATCTCCCCTGGCCAATACACAAGCCAGCAAGCCATTCATGCCTGCCCTCGCCTTGATGAAGCGCTGGAAGAGGGCGGTGTGCCGCGCCTGCGCCACCTCCTCCGCGCAGTAGCGGAACAGCACCTGCTCCCAGCAAGGAAGAGTGAAGAAGAGTCCACACAGGTTGCATGAAAACTGCGGCGGGTCTTGAGTGCCCTCGGTGCCCCTGGAGCCACGTCAGCGAAATGCTTCGCGAGTAATTTCTGGGGCATGCAGGGCGCATTCACAAAAGGCCTGCAGGAGCCACTCACCGGCCGCTCCCGCAACGCCGCCGCCGCCTGCTGCAGCAGCGGGTTGACCTCTGGTGCGTCCGCCTCACTGAGGCCGCGGCACTCTGCCTGAACCCACCTGCACAGGTGCAGAGGACACATGGTGGAGGGCAACCACTGATGAGCACAGCAGCAGTCCTTATCGTCAAGAGGATGCAGACCGCCAGCATCCACTGCCAAGCCTGCACCCTTAGTGAGCACGCATGCAGGCTCCTGCCTGCAGGGCCGGCTTGCACGGCTGTTTGCGCGCTCACCTGCATAGCCGCTCATAAGCCGCCTCCTGCAGGCTGCCCATTGTGTCCATGAGCTCCAGGCCTGCAGAGGAAAACACATGGATAATGAAAAACATGCAGCATGTGGTTGGAAGGGGAAATACACAGCACTGGCTCATGACACCCTAAGCAGAGCAGGGAAGCAGTGGCAGGCGGCAGCTGGCGCCCACCCGCCCGCTGGTGGTGCGTGCACAGCAGCGCCTGGCTGTGCAACCACAGATGCCGCAACACACGCATGCTGAAAGGACCAGCATCAGAAGGGCACCCACCCGCCCGCTGGTGGTGCGTGCGCAGCAGCGCCTTGCAGTTGGCGTGGATCTGCCGCACGTGGGCCAAAGCCGCAAAGAAGGCCGGCCCCACCTCTTCCCCCTGCAAGCGGATGCGGTACTAGGCAGCGATGGGATGCTGCAGCGGCTGCCGCAAACTTGGCAGTGGCAGCGGCAGGCGTTTGCCAGCAGCGGAGCATCTGCTAGTGGCTGGAGCCTCGCCAAAGCCATCCCTGTGTCATAGGCATTTCAGCTGTTTTGTGCACAGGAAGCCCCTGCTTTTCTGCTTGCAACTGCCACCCGGAAACAGCACCTCCAGCTGCACACCTCAAGAGCAACACACCTGCAGCGCTTTGGCCTCTGCGGGGGTCAGCTGGTACTGCTCCAGAAAGCGGCCCACCAGCTGGCTGCGCGTCTCGCTCGTCTGCAAGCGGTAAAGCAGAGTTGGTTGGTTGGGGCATGCAAAGCAGGTACAGTACTGTAGCGCCAAACGATTGGAGGAGGGCATGGCCCGCCAGCTGGCTCCGCAGCAGCAGCAGCAGCAGCAGCAGCAGCAGCAGCGCAGCACGGCTCGCTCCAGCCAGCCCAACCCACTATCCAGCATTGTGCAGCACCTGCAGGGCACGCGTCAGCCGGTCTGTGTCGTGCAGCAGGTCGGCCGCCGCTGCGCGCGACCCCGCCAGAGAGCTGCTCATGGCTTCGCAGCAGGCGGACAGGGCATCCAGATCTCCTTGCACTGAGTCCAACGCCTGCGCAGGAGTTGTGAGGCAAGGAGATGCGGAATTGTTGCGCTGTCGGTTGCGCGGCGGTTGAGCAGGAGCAGCGGCCCTTCTGCATGCAACCCTCCCTGCGCCGCTGCCGACAACTCTCGGCTTGCACACCTGCAGTGCCGACCGCCCACCTTGCCCTCTGCCTCCCCGCCAGCACCCACCTGCAGCACGCTCTGCGCCGCGGCCAGAAAGTCCTGGTTGACCGCCACACCCTGGTTCTCAATCGTGCTGCGCAGGCGGCGGCGCGCCGCGGGCGAGTTGTCGGCATAGAAGCCCGACAGCGTGGCCAGGGAGCCCACCACCTCGGGCGCCTCGGTGCGCGTCTCCATGATCTGTGGTGTGGGAAGACAGGAGAAAAGTGTGAGTGTGAGCAGGCGGCGGCGGCAGAGAGGGGCGGCGGCGGGTGGCGGCGGGCAGCCGGCATGGCAGCAGGGGCCGCTGCCGATGCAGAAATGGTGTCGCATGATCGCAACAGGTGATCAATGGCGCGCAGGAGCCCCAGCAGAGCGGGTGTAGAGCACTGAACAAACTCAGCGGCGATCGGGCAGCCCACCTTCTTCACTTTGCGTGCCAGACCCGGCGCCAGGGCCGGCTGGGAGGTGGGCGCCGCCATGGCGCCCGCTGTGGCCGACTTGCAGCGGGGTGTCGGCAGCTGGGCTCTGGGTAGCAATCGAAACGAAGTCAGCGGTCCTCGGTCGAGTGATCGCGCTTGGTTGATCGCCATTTCCTGTCGGCACGCCAGCGCATTTCACATGCCCGGCGTGTTCTGCTCTGCTTCGCGCCCATCGAACAGCGCATCGTCATCTGCAAGTTGTGTAGACCTGCTGAGAGGCAGGGCGCAGCCACAGCTGTCCACCGGTTTCGTGGGTCTTGCGCCGCCTCCTCGGCGACTTGCTCGCGGGTTCAGTGCTGCCCACCACGACATCACTGCAACACAAGTCCATCTAGGGCAGCGGAGCCAGTGGCGGCTCTTCAGCAGGCGGCGGCGGCATGGGCGGCGGCGGCGGCGGCAGCAACCCAACGGTGGACTACGTGGCGGGCGCCTTTGCAGGTGTGTTTCGGAAGGAGTTTAACTAGCACATTCCAGTGCAGAGGTAGTTGAATGCGCTGCACCGTTGTAGCTGCTGTGTATGCAACCTGGCACCGCGGCCATTCCTCTCTCTACATGCCTGGCTGTTGGTTGAGGCTGCCGCTTCATCCCTGCTGCAGGCTCTGCCAACATTGCCATTGGCTTCCCGTTTGACACCGTGAAGGTCTGCACAGCCCGCTTTATGAGCTGCAGCGCATGCACATGCACACGCATGGAAATGGTGCTTAGGGCGAGGCACTGCTCCCGGCCGAGCGCTGCCTGCAACGCAGGGCGTGCTGTGCCTTCTTCACCTGGAGTGGTGTGAAGGTCAATTGTATGTCGATGGTGCAACACGTGATTGTGCTGCTGACATCTATAAACCCTGCAGGTGCGGCTGCAGAACCGGCTGAATCCCTACTCGGGCCCGTGGCACTGCGTGACCTCCATCGTGCGATATGAAGGGGTGAGCACTGGGGGCAGAATTGGAACAGTATCTTGCACAGGGGCAGGAATTGTGCGTCATCAGACAGTCGAGATCCAAAGGTATGGGGGCGACGAAGGGGCACGCAGGTCTGAGGCTTGGGGGTTGGCTAGCGTTGCGGCTGTGCCCTGCCCCCAGCTTTACATCATGCTCCTTGAGCTCACCTTCCCTCTCGGTTGTGCTGCAGGCACGCATGCTGTACCGAGGCATGTCGCCCCAGCTAGTGGGTGGCGCGCTGGAGACGGGTGTCAACTATGCCGTCTATCAAGCCATGCTGAAGCTGACGCAGGTGTGCTGTGCATGCTGTGGTCTGCTGTGCGGCTGCAGGGCATCGTGCTGTGCAAGCCTGTCGTTGTGCTACTGCCATGCACTCAGCGGCAAGTCAACGTGCCACTCGTCGCCCGCTGTGGTGTGCAGGGTCCCAACCTGCAGCTGCAGTGATGTGGAATGCACCTCTGCCCACCCATCCTGCAATCCCTCTTTGCTTGCCGTGCAGGGTCCCGACCTGCAGCTGCCGGACGCGGCGGCGGTACCGCTGTCGGCGGCCTCAGCCGGCATTGTCCTGTCCTTTGTGCTGAGCCCGGCTGAGCTTGTCAAGGCAAGCGGTTGTGGTGTTTTCTAGTGCACAGTGATTTGATTTGTTTGGCATCTTGCTGCAGTCAGGGCAAGAGGAGAGCAAGGCTGTATTTGTCTGCATGCTGGGCAGCCAAGCCTTACTGTTTTCATCCCCCTGCACCCCTTTGGCCGGCCTCCATCTGCATCCAACTCTCTGCATCTTTTGACATCCCCTTACCCCGCCCCCACCCCTCACACGTGCAGTGCCGCCTGCAGCTGGGCGGCACCGAACGGTACCACAGCTACAGCGGCCCAATCGACTGCCTGCGGCAGACAGTCAAGTCGGAAGGATGGCGAGGGCTGACCCGCGGGCTGGGCGGCACCATGGCCAGAGAATGCCCGGGCAACGCAGTCTGTGAGTTGGGTTGGCTTGTGGTTTGGCTTGTGGAGTGACAATGTGGCGATGCTATGGTTTGCGCGTGCAATGCCGTCTGCCACTTGTTTTGGCTGGCGGGTGTGCTGTGGTTGAAAATTTGTGCATGCTGTGCATGCTGTTTACGTGCCACGACTTGCTCACGGCAGCGCTCATTTTTGATGGCTTTGCCATCTGCACGAGAATGCACGGGCAACGCCGTCTGTGAGTTTGTTGAAGTGGGGCGGTCAGTCACATTGTTGTTGTGTCTGAAAATGATGCTATGGAGCGCCCCTGTAGTGTGCCGTCTGCCGCCTTGATTTGGGTGGCGTGCCGCATATCAAGTGCTGTGCACGCTGTACATGTCGCGACCTGCTCACAACGACATTTCCTTGCCAATGCATGCAAACCCGCAGACTTTAGCTGCTACTCCCTGCTGCGGCACTGGCTGCCCGGCAAAGCGCCGCTGTCGGGCGCGGCCGACCAGCCGCGCAGCCTGTGGCAGGCTTTGGCGGATGCTGGATCAGCCATCGTGTGCGGCGGCCTGGCTGGCATGGTGGGTCGTGGCAGTTGTGTGTTGCAGTGCAGCAGATGAGTGGTGGCTGCCGTCCTGTCACCGTCCTGTCTCCAGCTCTGGTCCTGCAGTCCATCCCTTGGTCCCAACTGCCTGCCCTGTCCTCCACCGACATTTGTGATTTTGTGTGCCTGCGTGCAGGCCATGTGGGCGTCCATCCTGCCCATCGACGTGGCCAAGACGCGCATACAAACAGCCTACCCCGGCAGGTGTGTGTGTTGTTGCACGGCATTCATGCGCCCAGGCTGCGCACTGTGTACAGGTGTAGCGAGGCATATGTATCTTTGTAACTCCCTGGTCTGTCCAATGCTAACTTGCCGTGTGTCCCACTGCCCAACACGCTTGCCTGGCAGCTATTACGACGTGGGCATCCTGAAGCAGCTGCAGATCCTGTATCGAGAAGGTCAGTTGTTGATTGCGGCTGGCTGGAAGCTGTGTGGGGGGGCTGTGCTGCGGAGCAAGATGTGGTGTGCCGCTAAGCAAACCTGCAGTGTGGCACAGCTTTTGGGCCACACCTGCACAGCATGTCACTCAACCCCTGCACCCTTGCAAGCCGGCCTGATGATGCCTTGCAAGTTTCTGATTCCCGCACCTGCTGCCCACCTCAACAGACGGCCTGCGAGCTCTGTACGCCGGGCTGAGCCCCACCCTGATCCGCGCCTTCCCAGCCAATGCCGCCCAGTGGCTGGCCTGGGAGCTGTGCATGCAGCAGTGGCAGCGGTGGGACGGCGGCAGCGGCAGCAGCAGCTAGCTACGCATCGGACCACCCACTCGCCGGCAACAGCTAGCGACGTACCTTCCCCCTATGCATGTTCCTCTGTGCTGACGAGGCTCACGATGACACATACATTCTGATACTGATTATGATGCTGCCACCCTGCACATTGATCTACCCCAATGCCTCCTTGCTCAGCAAGCCGCAAGCTGCTGACCATTTGCGTGCATGCTCTTCTCTGACCGCACATGCTTCCAAAAAACAATCCTGCCACTTCACGAATCACTGGCCTTTTGGCACCATCTACTCAGGTCTCATCGATTCATGCAAAGCACCTGCAACCTTAGCCAAGCAATGAGCGATGCATGCTGCTGCAAGGCAGTGCAAGGCGCATTGCACAGTACACTCCGGTGGCCCCACAGTGCCTGCCAGGCGTGCTTCTGCACGTCTCCTGCTGCCTGGCATCCAGAAAGGGCAGCACAGTAATACCAAGTTCTCGCAATGCCCTTGTTCCAGCCGTCCGGACCCTTCGCATTGCAGGCTCATGGTACCAAACTTCAGGCGGCATGTCCCGCCTTGTGTCGGCAAGAGGGGGCAGGCTTGGGCCACAAAGCTCAACCTTGCACTCCAGCCGTATGAATGCAGCTCTTTGGCAGCAGGCGACTTCAGATTGAAGCAGCATGAGTTTGGTGGGGATTCAAACATCGGCGCTGGTGTGAACGCAATCCGTTGATCACGGCGGAGGCATGCTGTGGAGGCGAACGGGCACTCCCCAGCTGCCCACTGCACAGGGCATGCACTGCTTCTCTTGCATGGCTTGCTTGCAGCGCGATCGTGTGCAGTTACAGCGCTTGACAATCGATCAGCATGAAAGCAGTGCGCAGGAAGGGAAAACTCGGGCAGGTCTGAAAGGCAGTTCTCGGATCAGCAGGGGGCAGACAGTGCATGCAAAACGGGGTCAGCAGTTGTAAAAAAACAGAACAGGCAAGGCAGCCAGATCCAATGGGCATCCCTTCTGAGCATAGGCTCTAGCAGCGACAGTCCGGCAAAACCAATGCGCCAAGCAGGCCAAGCAAGCCGTCAGCAGCGCCTCAGGGCCTTTGTGCCTACTGTACATCCCAGCGGATTAGGCACAGCCGAGCGCACTAGGCATCGCGAGCCTCCCGCACCCGCTCCCGCAGCTTGCTGATCTTGCCGCTGGCCGGCAGGCCGATGCCGAGCAGCAGGCGGCGCAGGCTGGCGGCATCCAGCGCTTCAATGTCTGCATCCGAAAGGCCCGCAAGCTCCTCGCTGCTGGCGCTCCCAGCCGCCGCTGCAGCTGCCGAGCCGGCGCCATCCTCCTCGTCCTCTTCGCTGCTGGTGCTGCGGTACACGGCGGTGACCTGCAACGAAAATGGCCATGCCGGCAGCCAACGGCTGGGTACGAATTGCTGTGCAGCAGGCGGCATCAGCGTGCTAGTGCTATCCAAGTTGACTCAGCCATGCCGCCACTGCCGGCCATGCCTGCGGCTGCAAGGCAGGCAAGGCGATGGTGCACACACACCAGCCGAACCGCCCACAGTTGAAGCACCGCTGATGCTCCTCAACCTGCACAAACTCGGCGGTTCAGCGGCACAACAGATGCAGCTCCCAGCGCGAATGCTTGCCTGCTGTGCAATGGTAAAGATCTCCAGCTTGGCGGCCCGTCCCCGCTTGATCGCCGCATCCAGGTCCTGTACAGCAGTGGCGATGATGGCAACTGTGTTGGCAGGAAGCAGTAGCGCGTAACCCAGATTTGCATGCTCGCCACTTCCAGTTGCGGTGCAGCAGTGGGAGATGATGGCTAGATGATACAGCACGAAAGCAGGGCAGCGATCGCACAGTGCGGCGCAGTCAACGGTTTGCAACAGCAGTGGCAAAACAACAGCAGTGGGCATGCAAATACCAGCCTCAGCACCGCCATCCAGCAAGCAGCTGGCAGCAGCATGAAAGGACTGCAGCTTGCCTTGTATCCCGGCTCGTTCTGGCTGTCCTCCACAAAACTGGCAGCAGCCTCCCCCCGGCAGTGCAATTGCAAGCAACCCAGCCAGCCTCGCGCAGCATCAACTGGTGTTCTAATCCTGTATCAGCGCAAAACGAGCACAGCCTTGCCTTGTAGTTGGGCTCCCCTTGGCTGTCCTCCAGGAATTGGCTGCTTCCATTGGCGGCCATGGCATGTGCCTCCCAAGGGCCAGGGTACCGCCGCAGCAGGCGGATCACACCGCCGCTCACAAACCGAGTGCCCGTGGCGGCATCCACGGTGCCTGCGGCAGTAGGATGTGTGGAAGTAAAAGGTTAGGAAATGAGCAGAGGGTTGGAAAGATGGCTGGGAAGAGGCAGCATCCACGGTGCCTGCGGCTGCAGGGTGCGTGAAAGGCAGCTGTGACAGGCGGCTGGTAGGAAAAGATGGCCAGGGAGCGGCAGCAAGGGGCGGCAAGCGAGGGCGCCGCGCATTTACCCACGCCTGGCTGTGCCCAATCCCGCGGTGCATGCCCATCCAGCGCAGCAGCAAGCGCGCCCAGCCGATTGGCATGCTCATCTGCGATCGACCAACTCCAAACACACAGCCTGGCCGCACCCGGGCTGCCGATGCGCTTCTCTTTCAGGGCATAGCTGGGCTCGAAGGTTGCAAGGAAGTCATCGGCCGCTTTGCGCCAGGGGCCGAAGCCAAAGTCGGAAATGACCTGCAGGCGGGCAGAACGGGAGAGACTGGCCTGGCAGGTGTGCATGACGGCACACTCTTGATGCACCGTTCCATCAGCTGCTTCATGCAACGAGGTGCACAGGCAACGCTGAAACAAGTCGCTGCCCTGGTGCATGGGCAGACTCCTGCACAGTGAGCACGAGGCGCGCGGCAACATGTGCCAGGCATTGGTGCAGCTGGTTGACAGCAGCAAGGCAAGCAAAGTGCCCAGCATCCATGCCGCAGGCAGCCAGCCGCCTTCCGCACCTGGCCTTCATTCCGCCACTGCAAACAAACAGAAGAAGAAGTGACCACAAGTGGCAATTTGGCCTGGGGGCAGGAGAGGCGCGTGCAAGCTGCACACAGCTGGGCGGAGTTGAGCTGCCTCTTTCCTGGCATGCAACTCCACACCATAAACCGGGGCCAGCTGGCACTGACCTGTGGATTCACAATCAGCAGCGGCCGCCCCTCCTGCTTGGCATAGTTCTGCACAGGACAGGCGGGGACCCTTGTCTTGTTCAACTGCTCTTGAACATTGAGGTCATCAGCAGCCGCCGGGGCGATTCAGTGCAGCAGCGATCTGCAAGCTGCAGCACACCCCTGTTGCCTCGCCTAGCCCAACAGCCCACGCATGCGCACCCTTCCCCACCACCTGCCACTCACCTGCAGCTGCTTCAGCCGCTCACGTCAAACTGCACAACAGCACACATGTCTGCATGCACCCTGTTCTTCTGGGACGCTGTGCTTCAACAGCCAGGCCCCATCCCCACCCACCTGCTGCTGCTTCAGCCGGTCATGTTAGGGCACAGCAGCAGACCCATTCGCATGTAGCCTGTGCCCTGGTAATTCACTCTAACAGCCATTTGCCCACACCCACCTGCAGCTGCTTCAGCCGGTCGGCGGTGGGGAACACAACTGCCAGGAAGGACTTGTCGTCCGGAAACAGCACTGCACAGAGGAAGCGGCCAGGAGCGCAAGCAGAGGATGGTGTTATCAACAGGCATTTCGGCAGGATGTGCCCAAAAACCGGCGGGGGATTGTGACCAGCAGCAGCAGCAGCAGCAGCAACTAGCAGCAACAGCAGCCGGCAGCAACGGCAACAGCTCCACTCAGCAGCAGAGGCTCACCTGCGCAGGGCTCTCCCTCCACGCCTCCGTCGTCGATGCGGTTTGCGTTGATGTTGGTGCCGGCCCCCAGCAGCCGCTGCAGCAGGCCCTTGCTCAGCGCGCAGGCCGTGTCGAACTCCTGTGATGGGTTGCATCGAAAGAAGTGTTGAGAGTGCATGGCAATAGGGAGCATGCAAGATTATGTAGGCCGTGTCAAACTCCTGCCGGGGTGGAGTTGGTGGGCACGTGCATGGTAAAACCCATGGTAAAAACCCATGGTAAAACCCAAGTGGTGAGGCAAGGCCAGGCGCTGCAGGGCGTGCGCAGCAGAGCGCAGGTAGAGCAGCATTGGGCCAGCTGGCTCGCCCGGGGGCTCGCCGCACTGGTGCAAGTATTACCGTGGTTGCTGAGGTTTTGAGAGCAGCATGCACAGCAAGGCAGCAGCAGACCAGACAACAGGTGCAAGGCCACTGCTGTGCGCAGCCGCCTTGCCAGGGCCTTGGAAGCATCACACTAGCATGTGGCATGCGAACGCAGCACCGCCCACCTTTTGCAGGCTGCACGGGTAGTCCACAGGCTCGGTTGAGTTGAAGTCTGGAAAGCACATGAAAGAGGGCAGGCACGCAGGCAACCGTGAAGCAACGTTGTTGAGCAGGAGTGCGCGAGGCAGACTGCATGACAGGGCAACTTGGGAGACATCTCGTGCCTCTTGCTGCGCCATCCCCTGCACACCCCATTGCAGCAGCCAGCCTGCGCTCTCACCCGCTTCCTTCTCATTGACCTGCAGAGGGCGGCAGGCAGACGTGGTGAGGCAGGGCACAAACTCAGCAACGGCTGGCTTGCACGCATCTCAGCGCCTTGATGTTCAGCACCGGCTGTGCAGAGAGCTCTTAATGTCCACCCAAAGGCCCCCTATGTGTGTGCATCAGCCCACATCCCGCCCTCACCGGCAGCAGGAGTGACACCATTTGCCGACGCCGGCCGGCATCCAGCGCTGCCTGCACCGCAGCGGCAGCCTGATCGACCATTGCCGAAGGGCTGCGGGGCAACTGGCTGGCGCCGCTCGCTGTCGCAGCAGCTTGGGTGGCAGGCGCTGCCTGGGCTGCCACAACGCGCCCTGCTGAACGACGGCGGCTGGTGGCGGCGGCGGCGGCGGCGGCGGCAGGGGCAGTGGTGGCGCAAGCTGCGCTGCGGCGGGATTTGAAACCGGCTGCATGCGCCGGTGCTGCCAGACGTGCAGAGGCCGCCTGGGAGGCGGCGCAAACGGGTTGTAGCATTGGGGCTTGCTCAGCGGCAGCTGGACCCTCGAAACGCTGTGATAGGCTTATAGAATGCCAGGGGAGAGCGGCGATCGCACGCAATTGCGCCGGGTCTGCAGATGCACCAAGATGGGGCGCGCTGGCGGCGGCGAGGTGGCGGCAGGTTGATCAAAGCCGGGTGGCGGCTGTGCAGCCACATTCCCATGCCCTGCTGTCCGGAATGTGTTTGTGTTTAGTATGGGCTCGCCACTCATATGCTCCGACAGTACTGTATGTGCACCCGAGCCGTGCATGCCTCGGCGGCGCCTTGCATGCCTCCTTGGCGGCGCCACGGCGGCAAGGCTGCCACTGCAAGTTGAGGAACAGGGAGCGACATGTTGGCAGCCCCACCTGTTTTGGACTCGTTGTACAGCAGCAGGGACGATGCACTCGCATGCTCATTGCATAGTGGCAGCCTGGGCAGCCAGGCCTGCACTGCGGCGGGGCAGCGTCGCATGCACAGATTGCGGTCCAACTCAACACTGGACCGCGTGCCGTTCATCCCTTGGCGAGGCAGCCGGCTCAGCATGGCAACTGCAGATCACCCCAAAGGCATTTGCCCTAATGCATGGGCGTCTCGGCATCACGGATTTGGAAGCAGCTAGGACGTTTGGTGGTCGGCATGCACAATGCGGGAGCAGGTACGGGACGGCCGCCCTCCCGCAGCTGTGCCAGCAGCCCAGCCGCGCAGCTGAGGGACTTGCAAGCCCTCCACAAGCCACCACATGGCCTGGGCGCTGGTAAGCAGTGACGTACTGCAGACCATGGATCCCTCGCTGACCGGAGCGGTCGAGCGGTCCGCTGACTGACCTTGCCACGCGGTGAATGCTCGGCGCTCGGCAGTCGTCAATTCTCAATTCGCTGTCTTGCCCCTCCGGCGCCTCTCAGGCAGCGGCAGCGCTCGTGGCGGCGGCTCCTGAGCGAGGGTGAGACGCCGGCGGCCGATTTGGGCCTCGCAGTGCCCACGCAGAGGTGCGCAGAGTGGTGGCATGACGCAGAGTAGCAGGCGCCCATCGCCCAGGCTGCCCCACCCACTGCTGGCACGCCGCGCCGGACTAGCGGCTGCCCGCCGCACTGCCGCTGCCGCACCCGCACCCTTGCAGCCAACCCTTGGCCGCACCCATTGCACTTGAGACCATGGGCACTGACATGCCTCTGCTGTTGTGTACCTGCGCTGGCATTCACTGCCAGTCCTCTGCCGGCTGTGTGCACCGGAGGCAGAGCGGGTTGCACGTACCGGCATGTTCGGTTGCAGACTCAACGTTTTTCGGCCCCTCAGAACAGCTGCCTGTCGCTGCATAACGCAGCCCTGAACCTTATTTCCACCTTGCAACAGATGGATGCGGCGGATGAGCAGAGCAAACAGGCCTTAGACTGCGTGGCGGCTGCCGCCGCGGCACCTCGGGGGGCAGAAGCCACCGCACCACAGCCGCAGCCGCAGCCGCTGCCACTGACTGGCCAGCAGACCGGCGGCTCAAGCGGGTGCCCAGGCGGCGGCAGTGGCAGCGGCGGCGGCAATGTGCTTCTAGACACGCCGCCGCCAGCGCCATGCAGCCGGGCAGAGCAGAATGTGCTGTCTCCCACCCCATCCCCCAGTGCGGGCCCAGCTGCTGCCGCCGCCGCCATGCGTGCTGCATGCGCGGGTGGCATGCAGCCTGGGAGTGTCCCCGCTGCTCTGGCGCCAACGCAGGCAGCGGTTGGCGGCGGCAGCCGCCTCAGCCCACGTGCAGCTGAGCTGCAGCGCCAAGTGTTAGAGATCATGCGGCTGCACTCCTTTGTGCGGTGTATGGCCACTAGCGCGGTGCTGCCCTCTGCGCTCCTCATGCTGGAGCTCAGCGGCACCCACCCGCCGGTGCCTGGCGGAGCGGCCTGCCCTGCCGGCCTGGAATGGACAGTGTCCCAGCTGCTGGCGCTGTTCCTGCGCACGGGAGACAAAGCCGGTGAGGCTGGGGGGCTGGGGGGCATGCCGAGCTGCCCTGCACCGCTGCGCATAGCATTCCGCGCCCGTTCCAGCCGGTGCATTCCGGCCTGCAGCAGCGGCAGGGTGCTCGCCGTGCACAGCAGGGCGCTGGTAGCGCTCAGCTCTCGGCGTCTTCAACTGGCGCCCAAGGGCGTATCGCTTCCTTTCTTTGCCCAAGCCGTGTGCAGCACGCTGGCTGCCTCGCCCTTGCTGCTTGTTGGGCCGCACCCGCCCCACCACACACCCCAGCAACAACCCTTGCCCTGCCTGCTGCAGCCGACGAGGTCTCACTGCTGGCTGCCCTGTGGGTGCTGGAATCGGCAAACGACAGCCGGCGCTGCGCAGCATCAACTGTGCTGGTCCGCTACACAAAGCTGGTCGGCGCCTTCTTTCCGCAGGTGTGCCGCCTGCGCTGCCCCGTGCTGTGCCTGCTTGGTGTGCCTGCCATACCAATGCGATGTGCAGCTTCTGCTGCGCTGCCACAATCAGAGTCTGCGCTTGCAGCTTGTGCTGCATTGGATGCAAGGCAGGTCAAAGCCGACGGGGTGCTTCCCAGCTAGGCAGGCCAATGCTGCATCCAGAGGCCTCCTGCAAGCCCCCCAACCAATGTCTGACCCTGTTGGCCCCGCTCTTTTGCACTGCAAGCCCGTCAACAATCTCACCCTGCTGCCGCCGCCCTTTGCACCCCCAGGTGGCCACGGCGCTGTGCAACAACTGGGCGGCTGCGTTCGAAGCCATGCGTTCGGAGCTGGTGGCTAGCCAGCTGGCCCTGCTGACCCGCCTGCGCTGGCGGGTGCACCTCACGCTGGAGACAGGTCAGCCCGGGTTTTCAATGTCACCACACAGACATGTCACTCCTGTTTTGTGCTGCACCCTCGATAAACTAAGCGTGCTGCTGGCCCAGATGGCTGTCGGGCACGCATTAGCAACCCCTTGTGTCGTGCAATCCTGAAGCCCCGCCTCTCTTTTTGCCGCTTGCTGGAAAGCAGATGTGGAGCCCTGCCACCGCCTGCTGTTTTCCGGGCCGGAAGCCGAGGCCGGCAAGCCTGCCGATCCCAGCCGCGCTGCGGGCGGCACAGCCGGCGGCACAGCCGGCGGCTGCAGCCTCGCTGCGGGGGCCAAGGCTGGCAGCTGCGGCCGCGCGGCTGGCGGCACCGCTGGCACCGGCAGCCGCCCTGTGCGAGGCCTGGCGGGCAGCAAGCGTGGCCGCGCCTCTTTAGATGATCTAGAAGCGCTGCTGGCTTCCATCCGTGCTGAGCTGCGCGGCAGCATGCACAGCATGGCCGCCGTGCTGAAGGAGCGGGTGAGCTGGCGGTGTGGGGCTGCTGGGAGCAGAGACTGCAGGGGGTGGGCAGTTGGGTGCACCCCAGGATTGCTGGCTTTGCTTGCAAGTGATGCCGCTAGCAAGGGTACGGCATTACGCAGCTGCCTATGCAGCTGTACTTACCTGCCCAGCGCCCAGCCAGGCCAGCCAATGCCCAACGCCCCACCTGGCCCTCCTGTGCCGCAGGCGGCCCTGCTGCGGCGCGCCCTGCTGGGGCAAGCCATCAAGCGCGGCCTATGCCCGCCCTGTGCCGCGGAGGCCAAGCGTCGGCGCACCCAATAAGGATGGTCTGCTTGGCACGTCTCAGGCGTGGCGTCTGATGCCGCCACACCCCTAGGCCAGCAGCCTGCCCCGCCTCAGACCCTTCGCACCCAAAGAAAAACACCCCCGTCTCTCCGCTTTTTTTTCCATTTTGCACAAGTCCTGATCCTGTTTAGCTCCCTGCCTTGCCTTGCCATAATAACCCGAATAAATGCTTGCGCACTCTGCCCTTCCCCGTCCTGAGAGTTTGATTGTAGCAGCGTCCTTTGCCAGTTTGTTCCGGCGGACCTGCTTAGTCGCCGTTTCTCGTTTTTCCCGCCTGAAAGACCTCACCCCCCCCCCTGGGGCGTCTGCACCCTTGCTAAAGCAGAGCCGCCCAGCTGTTGGTCCCCAGTCTCCCGCTGCACCTAGCTGGCACTTAACCGTCTGCATAGCCGAGCTGTTCGCCACTGCAAATTACACTGTGTGCTGGGCTTTCGGCAGAAGCCGGGATGCCCAGCTGTTGAGTTGCCATGTCCACTGCACACTTTCAAATTGTTCCTTGCAATTCACTTGCCCTGCTTCATCATGTCAATGCATTGCTTCATAAGTAGAGCTTTTCTTGCCTGCCTGTTTGATACGATAGCCTCTGGGGCCCAGCCAGCCCCACTGCAGCCCGCAGCCTCCTGGCCCTTTGAAATCTTAGCCCCCGCCGCTCTGCGCAGCAGGCGGATTGACTCTTTGCACCTGCCCCGTAGGTTAGCATATAGCTTCTTTCCCTGTTTCTTGCATGTAAAGCTTGATGGTGATAATACTCAAGCGAGCAAAGCAGCATGCAAGCGCTGCCCGCTCGCTACGCAGTGGGCAAAGGGAATGGCATCTCGGGACAAAACTGAAAAGGTGGGGCATCGCTCAACACATGGGACCGCTCAACGGCATCATGCTGACAGAAACAAGTGCATTGTTGGCAGGACAGCACTAAGCCGGGCGCTGCTAGTCCTGCCACGCGACATGCCGCTGAACGCGCTGCGCCTGCCGTGCCTGCTGTGCCTGCTGCGCTTCCAGATCCAGCTCATCGCCATCTGTCCCTCCGGGGCGGGCAGAGGCAAAAGGGGAGCCCATGTGCAGCCGCTCGCTTCCGCCATCCTGCCACGACTGCTGCTGCTGCGCCTGCTGCGCCTGCTGTGCCTGCTGAGCGGACAGATCCTCCCAGCTCACGCGCCGCGGCCGCCCCTGCGCCGCACTGCTGCCGGCACCGCCATCACCGCTGCCGCCGCCGCCACCGCCTGCGCTGCTGCCGTCTTCGCCCGCCCCAGCTGCGCCGTGCGGCGGGGACAGCATGCGCCGAATCTGCTCTTCCTGCCGCGCCTTGAGCAGCGCTTCCAAAGCATCCATCTGCTGCCCATCGTGCTGTGCCTGCTGCGCCTCCTGCTGCGCCTGCTGTGCACGCTGCGCCGCATGCCAGGGCGACCCGCCGCCCTCCCCCTCCTGCTCCGACTCCAGCAGTGGCATGCGCAGCGCCTCAGACCCCTGCCGCCGAATGTCGGCCATCTTGGCCCGCAGGCTGCGAGAGGACGAGGTGCGCCGCGGCACCGGCGGCTTATCTTGGGACAGCAGCGCCGCCAGGCCGCCCGCGCTGGTGCTGCCGACGCTGTACAGCGCCGGGGCGCTCGAGCCGGGCGGCAGCGGGGCTAGCACTTCCGAGGGGCGGCGTGGGGACAGCGTGGCAGCCAGCAGCTGGGGACCCTTGGTGGGAGTGCTGCCTGAAGTGGGCCGGCGAGAGGCCAGAAGCGCGCTGGCTGCAGCCGCCGCCGCAACCGCCCCAGGGCTGTGCGGCAGGTTGCCGCCCGTGGCGTGCACGCTGGCCCCAGCCACAGCGCCCGCAGCAGCCGCGGCGCCGATGCTGGCGGCGGTGGCGATGCGGGGCAGGCCGCCAGCTGGCTTGGCGATGGAGCGGGTCAGCAGGCTGCGCAGGTTCTCGGGCAGCTGCTGCAGCGAGTGCAGGGTGGAGCTCTTGATTGTCTGCAGGTTGTCCACGTCTGTGCATGGGGGATGAAAAGAGGGTAGGGTTCGGGATTAGCAAGTGAATGGCTTGTAGCGAGTGGACCTCCAGACGGTCTGCAGGTTGTCCCCTGGG
>VFQQ010002594.1_pt1 | contig 19751 bp, 31 predicted proteins | sample 3512341 | NCBI WGS metagenome assembly VFQQ01 (sample SAMN10412373, study PRJNA504923) | tailings metagenome | isolation source: Relicate 2 Philex TSF1 revegetated site | place: Philippines: Tuba, Benguet | collected 2017-08-29 | reverse complement strand
CTCCAGCAGCCCCACCTGCTGCATCACGTACAGGCAGTTGGCCACCACCTGCGGCGGCCAAGCAATGGTGTGGCAGCAGGAGTCGTCTGCGGTGTGCAGCAGCAGGGTAATGGTTTACCGCATCACGTTCAGGCAGCTGTTGCCCACCAGCCCAAATCGTACACATGCACCAGTGCAAGCTGTTTGGGCGATAAATGCTTTTCTGCCACTCCCAGACTGCCGAGCGCATCAGCTCAGCTTATCTGTGGGTCTGCGTCCGGGGACAGCAGCGTCTCGAGCCCATCAAACACAACAACCTTCATTGCTGCAACCAATGCCCCAACCAACTGATTGAACCAAGTGAGCCCACCTGTGGGTCTGCATCTGAAGACAGCAGCATCTCAACTCGGTCCAGCAGGCCCCGCATGCGCACACCCGCAGCGTCCTGCAGGGCAGCACAGCCGGTAGAGGAAGCCAGCTGGGCAGCCGGGTCTGCAGAGCTGAGGCAGGGGCGGTTGCATGCCACTGCACTGTCTGGTGGCAGCTGTTGCCCAATTGCTGAGGCTACAGGCGGCGTTCGGCTGGCATTATTTCAATTCCATGATGGTTGCACTTGCCTGGTGGCAGCACTGTGACCGCGCCAATGACCAGCTCATGAACAACAGGCTGGATTGGTACTAGAAGAGCAGTCTTTCGACATGCACTTGCCTGGTGGTAGCACTTGAGCACGCCCATGACCGCCGCCTCGCGCACGTACGGGTGGCTGTCCCGCAGCCCGCCGTCCACTGCCTGGAACTGCAGCGGGAATTTTAACAGATGTTAACTGCATCCTTGCCACGTGCAATGCTGTCCAACAGCCAAGCGCTGGCCCTGCATCTTTTGTCCAATAGATTTGCGGCCCACACCGCCCCTCATGCCGTGTTTTCCTATTTCACAAAATAAAGCCTGCGTGCGTCGGCTCACAGCACAGCAGACGATACAGATGCAGACCATGCTGTCCACGAACGCGAGCACACCTACCACAGAGTATGCCGCCAGCTGCTTCCCATCCACCAAAACAAACCAAGCAGTGTACTACACACTCACCACGCTATTCGTGAGCTCCGGCAGATGGAACGCATCTATTGAAACATTACTAACGTAACCAAGCAGTGTACTGAACACTCACCACGCTGTCCATCAGTTCCGGCACGCGCAGCCCCGCCATGGAGCGAACCGCCAGGCCTCGAATGGTGGGGTCCAGATCCTTGCAGTCGTTCAGCAGCGTCTGCAGTGTATGGCAAACATGGCAACGGCAGCATGAGCGACCAGCAGGGCGACACTCGTGTGGTGATGAAGTGAAGGCGGCTGGGTTCGCCCCAGACCAGGGCATGGCAGACCCGCGCCCCACCAGCAACCGCTGCAACTGTGCCTTTGACACATCAAAAATGCCCCAATGCTTGGCGCCCCAAGCCGCATCTGTTTCATTCGCCCCCGCACCTGCACCACCAGCAGCGCCACTGCCGCGTTCTGCTTGGCCGCGGTGCGCAGGTACAGGTACAGCATCTTCTTCAGCGGCAGGTCGTGCTTGCTCAGCGCCACGCACCTGCGGTCATGTGGTGGTGTGCGGGCGGTTGGGCATGTGCAGGCATGGGAGGGTACATGCAGGTGACGAACAAGGGGTGTCAGGTCGCACCAGATGCAGCTGGGCTGCCACCAGGCTCTGGATGCGGCAGCCGACTGCAAGCCGCCATGCCGACCACCACTTCTAACCAGAAGCACCATATGTGCCAGCACCCACTTGGTGGCGGGCACAAAGGCGGCGCTCATGTCGATGCCCTGGGTCATGTAGCGGATGAGCTTCTGCGGCAGCAGGGCACAGGCGCGAGGCAGGCAGGCGGAGCTATCTTACATGTGCAAGAGCAGGAGCGGCGACGGTGAGCGACTGCAGCGGCTGGCGATGCAGCTGCATGTTCCGTGACCAAGTGCGTCACGTATTGCTATATCTGCAGGCAATTTTACCAGCAGCCACCACTGCCACTACGCACAGTCTAAGCGCATGACCCCAGCCCACCTGGAAGCAGTCACGCTTGTTCTGCACAACGTCGGGGCGCTGGCCATTCTGCGCCGACAGCACCTCCAGCGCATTGATGACCTCGTGCACCTCGCCCTTGGGCTTCTTGCCGCCGCTGCTCATTGCGGCTGGTGCCTGCTCACAAGAGACGGCGGGGGTCTTCCGTGGGCTGGCTGGGCGGCGGAGCGGCGGCGGCGGTGCGTCAAGCAGCGGCGGAGGTGCTGTGTGCGGGCTGATCAGCTACAAGGCACTCCGATCAAGCTTCTGACGCACCCAGCAGTGGGGACAGGGCAGCCTAGCGGAGCAGGGCGCCGGCAGTTCCGCCCACCTGCTCAAGGCAGGCTCAACACCGCGGTCCGATCGCTTCAGCTGTGAACGCTGCACACTCCCACAAGCGGCGGGCCGCTGCAGCCACTGGCTCCTCACGCTCGGCTGCCGGCCGCTGCTTGCGCTGCTGGGAGCGAGCAGGAGCGATCACCGGCTTTCGTGGATCAGCATCGTGCCTTGTCGGGACCCTGGAGTGAACCCTGCGCTCTGCATCTCGCCGTGCCCATTGACCTGCCTCTGCCATTCACCTCAACGCTTTGGCTGTGTATGTTTGCGCTTTCGGGATCTGTCGCACCTCGTCCAAATGTCGGTGCGGCCAAAACGGGGCAGCGGCACGCCGGCGCCACCACCAGAAGACGGTATGCCCGCCTTGGATATCCCGGCGTTGCTCCTGGAGGACAGGTGCGTCGGAGAGGTCCAATTGACGCGGCGGCGTGGCGCCCCGCTCCGTGCCACAGCCGCCGCCGCCGCAACCGACCGCCGCCCTCCCTGCCCACCGTGCCACCCCCGCTAACACACTCGCCCCTCCCCCTGACATCAAGCGCAGGGCACGCCAGGCGGCTGCACAGCTGGCAGCGACGCAAACTGCGCTAGAGGCCCTGTCCGTGGAGCATGAGGCGCTGCAGGTGGCGCGGCGGCACGAGGGGCGGGAGGCGGCCGAAGTGGCAGCGCACCACCGCCGGCTGATGGCCGACAAAGACGCCCAGCTGGCAGCCGCACAGGCGGCCGCTGCTGCAGCAGAGGCACGGCTAGATGAAGCGAATGCAGCCGCTGAGCAGCGTGAGGCCGCCCTGGCAGCCGCCGCGGCAGCGGAGGCGGCCCTGCTGCAGCAGGCGGCGGCGGGCCTTCAAGCAAAGCTGGATGGCCTAGCAGAGTTTGCGGCTCAGCGGGAGGGGCTGCTGGCCGAGCTGCAGCGCATGCGAGCGGAGAAGGCGGCGGCAGCCGAGGAAGCGGCAGACAAGGTGGGTTGTTGTGGGCGCTGGTTTGTTGCTCAGCACAAAGTGGCATGCACCTGTGGCACCGCTGAGGGCTGAGATCCGATGCAACCCTCCTATGCACTGCGCGCCAGGTTATGTCAGGGTAACTCGGCCAAATGTATGCGTCCCCTCGCTGTTTTGCAGATCCGGGCGCTGCAGCGGCGGCTGCACGAGGCTGAGCAGCGCGCCAATGCCAGCAGTTGCGCAGCGGCAGACGAGCGGGACGGCGGCGACGCCAGCGATGCGCTGTATGCAGAAGGGGAGGTGCACCGCCTGCTGGCACACAGCCGCCGGGCAGCTGCAGAGATGGAGCAATACGGGCAGGTGAGAGAGACCCCAGGGGCTGGGGGGAGGGCCGGGGACGAGCTTGAAGCTGAGGAGGAGCAGGGAGGAGGGAGGAGTGACAACTTGCACCTGTGTGTACGTCCGCTCGCCCAATGCAAGACGCGCAAGCGCTGCGGTGCGGCAAGCCACAGTGGTGACCACCTCATGGTCAAGCGACAGATCCTCCCCTCTTGCCGTACGTGCTGCAGGAAGCGGAGGCGCTTCAGAGCGAGATGCGCGCGCTGGAGCGGGAGCGCGCGGGCCTGCTGCGCGACGTGGCGCTGCAACAGGAGATGGAGGCCCAGTACGCCAAGCGCGGCACGCTGCAGGTGTGGCGCTAGGCCATTGCTGCTGGTGTTGAAACATGTGCGCGTCATGTGAGGCCCCGAGCGGCACCATGCCACTCTTGGCAGGGGGGGCTGCCGGCTGCGGGTGGCGGAGCAGAGCGGCATCGCCGGCTGCTCCCAGTTTGCATGCTGCTGCACACACCACCATCTCTGCCTGCGCTTGGCGTGGTGATGCAATGCGCAGGCGATGGAGATCCGCAGCGCACGCACCAAGATCACCTCGCTGGAGAAGGGGCTGGTGCGCATGGCGGCCGACTTTGAGCAGGCAAGCCGGTGGGGTGTGTTGGGGGCTGGAGGGGGTGTGGCGCGATGGTGCGGGACACCCGCGTCACGCAAACAGACTGGCGGTAAGCCCACTGCACACGGCTAACTGTGCCACGAAGCAACCTGCCAGCCAGCAATCCCCACCAGCCCCTCGGTTGCATGGCACGGTGCCATGTGCTGCCATGTGCGACACATTGCATATACACACGTGCCAATTTGTATGTGCTCTGTGCAGGAGAAGGGGGCACTGGAGCAGCAGTTGCGGGCGCAGCTGGCAGACGCAGTGGCTGAGCAGAACTCGCTGCGCAGGTGGGTGCTTTCATGACGTCTGCTGGCTGCATGTACTGCAGTGCCGGCGGTGCATGTTGCACAGCGTGCAGTCTGGGTGTGGACATTTTGCACTGCTACCAGAGTTGACTGGGTTGACGAGGCTGCCCCACCCCCCTCATCCTGCCACTGCTGTGCTGACTGATGTGCTCTTGCCCGACGCTCCCCTGCACTCACCTTTGCAGGCTGCTGCAGGTGCGCACGCGGGAGCTGCGCCAGGTGCGCCGCCTGGCTGAGAGGGTGCTGCTGCAGCGCAGCGAGGTGGAGGCATTCCTGGTGTCGTCCATCCAGCTGGTGCGGGACCAACTGGCGGCCGAAGCAGCAGGCACAGGCGCACCTGCACCGGCGGCAGCTGGGCCAGCTGGGGCGGGCAGTGCGTGCACAGAGCAGGTGTCGGCAGTGGCTGGGGAAGGCGCAGGCGAGATGGCAGGGCAGCTGGAGGGTGCAGCGAGCGTGGCAGCTTCCAACAACAACAGCAGCAGTTGTCTGGTTGCCAGTGAGCCAGCTGGCAGCTGCTCCGCACCAGACGCAGCAGCGGGGGTGATGCAGGGCAGCCCGACTAGCTGTGGTGCTGCGGGACCTAAGGCAGCAGCAGCGGCAGCAGCACCAGCAGCGGGGGCTCCCGCTGTCGACATCCGTGCGCTGAGCTGGCAGGACCGGGAGCGCGTGCTGCGCCTGCTGTTTGCCAAGATCAACCGGGCTGCGCAGGTGCGGTGGACTAGTGTGCATAGCAGCGCCCAAGCACGCTTGCTCAGCACCCCCTGCTACCCTGGATATGCTGATCAGATTGCCTGCATGGGGCTGCTACTTGTTGCCCTGCAAACAACTCGAACAGCAGCATGTAGGAATGTCAACTCCGAGTCAGTGTTGTGTGCCCCAAAATCAGCCTGGTCCTCCGCTCCCCGTCACCTGCAGCCTGTGGCGCGCCCACCTGCCGAGCCGGCGCCCCTGCCGCCGCTGCGTGGACTGGCCACAGAGGCAGGCCCGGCAGGGCTGGCCTAACGGGCTGCTGCTGCTCTGTTGATTAGCAGCCTGCTGCTGCTGCGCGTAAGTCGTATGCCCAGGAGATTGTGTGGTCTTGTGACGCTTTGATACTCTCACTTGTTACCTGCTGTGGCAGCGATAATGTGCAAGAAAAGGCGAGCAATGCCAGAGCAGCTGGTTGTGCTGGGAACTGTTCAGGGAGCAGCGGCAAAACGGGGCTTTGATGACTGGGCAGGGAGCTAGCGGCGCTGAGGTGTGCATCTGCCCGACTAAGCAGTGCAGTTCCAGAGGCAGCTAGGGAAGCAGAGGGAGCGGGCTTCTAAGTGCTACGGCTGATCGCCCTGCACTCCGCGCAGCTGGCTCCGGAAGCTGCGTGCTGCCGCAACAGCAGCTCCCGCCTGCTGCACTGCTTCTGCCGTTGGGTCTGCCTGCGCAGCGGCCTCCAGGGCGTCGTATGCGGCACGCCAGGCAGCGGCGGCGCGCGCCCACTCCGTCGCAGCTGAGGCACCGTGCACGGCGGGCTGTGTTGCAGCGCTCTGCTCTGCTGCGTGAGCCGCTGCCTCATGGCCCGCAGCAGTGGAGGCCCAGGCCATCGCCGCTGCTGCTGATGCCTCTGCAGCTGCCGTCCGTGCATCGCAAGCGCCCGGCACAGGCGTGGGGGAGGGCGCTGGCCAGGGTCGCGCGGGTGGTGGGGCAGACGGCGCCTTTGCTTTCCCAGCTGCCTCCTGCCGCTGACCTCTCGTCTCCCCTAGCTGCTGCTGCTTCTCCCTCCGCTCCCTCCGCTCCTTAGCTTCGCGCTCCGCATTCAGCCTGAACTCGCGGCAGGCCGCTGCAATCAGCTGAAGTTCTGCACTGCGGACCTGCTGCCGCAGCTGCGCCTCAAGCTCATCTTGCTGCCAGGTGGACGCCAGCTGCTGCGGCCACTGCAGCCACTGCAGCCACCACGGCACCTGCACGCAGTGGAGGAGCACACACAGCAGGCAGGCAGTGGGCAGCGAGGGGGCGAGGAGGGGCAAGGAAGGTTGGACATGGCTGGACGGCAGGGTGATGCAACGGCACCAGCGGTGCTCCGGCTTGCTGACAATCAGGCCCAGAGCCAAAGAGCCACTGGCACACTCACCGGTGCCGTTTTGCTGCTCTGCTTCCTGCTGTCTGCTATCTTCTTCTCCTCGCCGCCCTCACCGCGGCTGCTGTCGCCGCCGCCGGGCGGCGGCACCGCTGCTACCGGGCGGGCGAGGTGCGCCGCTCGAAACCGCTTCACTGGCCGGGCAGAACGGCGTGGCAGCCATGCCTGGCAGGCAGAGGGGCGGGCGCAGGCTGCCTGCATAAGTAGGGCTTGAGCCGCGTTCGTCGAAACGGGCTGCCGAGGCGCTGTCTGTGGGCTAGACAGACGCGCGCTTGAACATTAAGGCGGAATGAATAGCAGCATCGCCCCGATGGGTCCGCAAGCTGTGGCGCCGGCGACGCGCGGCGGGCCTGCTGCGAACACAGCATTTAGGACAGAACCGCAGGCAATCCCAACACACATGTCACATCGAGCGACTGTATCCTGCTGGAAATACGTCTCTAATCTTGCAGACCACTGATAGGCAGCAACCACCCACCCTAGCTGCTGCGCTGCACGCGCAGCCACGTCGGATGTGCTGCTGCCACAAACTGTTGCTCAGCCGTGCTGCTTGCACAGCTCCACCAGCTGCGCCTTCTCGATGCATCCACTGAAGTCCACGCCGCGAACAGCCAAGGGCGCCTTCAGCTGCCTCAGGCCCCGGGCAAACAGCTGAGAGGGGGCGCCTGGACCCTCCTGCTAAGGGACGCTCCTGCTAAGCCTGTCGGAGCTGCATGTGACTCTGTTGTTGCAGGTTGGCAATGTGAGAACCGGAGTGCAAAATTGGGGCAAATGTACAGGGGAAGTGCAGCAGGGCGGGTGGGAAGCTGGCAGTATGGAGGGTGGTCGCTCGAGCAAGTGAGCCAAGAGCAGCGAGAGCAGGCAGAGCACCGGCCGACAGGTGTGTGGGGGCAGAAGGTCGGCGGGGCACAGCAACAAAAGAATGCACCGCAATGCAGCAAGGAGAGGAGGCAGGGCACCAGCGAGTGGTGCACAAGCTAGCAGGGCGGCAGGCATCACCGCCCGTTGCCGTGGCTGCTGCTGTGGTCGCCGGCCAGCGCTCGTGTGATTTGGTCAATGCTGAACACATACCAGTCGCTCTTCTTGGCCACGTTCTCGCGGTACACCACGCCGCCGTATCTGCGGAGCAATCGCATGGGCGCGGAAGAAGGAGGGGCGGCAACGTCAATGTCTGCCCTCGGCGGTGCAGCTGAGGTATCCTCCCAGCGCATTTTGGGACCAGGCTGCCGGCCGGCAGGCCATGCCGCCCAACAAGCAATGCCACAACGCGCCGCACATGCATACCCTCAAGGCAGTGCAGGTCACCCAATGAAAGCGTCAGCGCCGCCAGCAGCTCGTAGTTTACAATGCGCCGCACTGTCATGCCACCTGTGCAGCACAACAGGCAGCCCGGCTCACCCAATGAAAGCGTCAGCGCCGCCGGGGGCCCGCGCCTCAAAGTCAGTCATGCCATCGCCCACCATCACAACCGTCTTGAAGTTGTGCTGCGGCACAGGTGGGGTGTGCTGTGGGGCCCAGGCTGGACTTGCATGGCAGCGCCCAGGCGCGTTGGCTGAAGAGCATTGTTGGAAGCGCAGCAGGCAGCTGCTGGTTGCCCTGCAAAACAAGTTTGTCCCAGCTGGTCTCCGTCACTTGCAGCCTATGGCGCGCCCACCTGCCGAGGTGGCGCCCCTGCCGCCGCTGCGTGGACTGGCCACCGAGGCAGGCCCAGCGGGGCTGGCCTAGCAAGCAGCTGTTGCACCCAGATCAGCGGCCTCCTGCTGCTGCACGTTAGTACTATGCCCCAGAAGGTGGTGTTTCAGAATGTCTGTCCCGGATGCTTTCAACAAAGTCTAGTTTCTTAAATGGCAGTGGCAACGATCATGTGCAAGAAAAGACGAACTATGCCAGAGCAGCTGGGTGTGCAGGGAGCTGTGCGGGGAGCCGCAGTGAAGAGGGACATTGACTGGCTGGCAGGGAATATGGGGGACTGGCAGATGAATCTATCCGACTTAGCGGTGCAGTGCCAATTGGCAGCAAGGGGAGCAGAGGCACGGAGGGTGGGCTCTGAGAGAGTGCTTACGCCTGACCGTCCTGCACGCCGCGCAGCCGACTCCGGAAGCCGCGTGCTGCCGTTACTGCGGCGTCCGCCTGCTGCACTGCCTCTGCCGCTGGGTCTGCTTGCACAGCCGCCTCCAGCGCATCGTATGCAGCACGCCACGCAGCGGCGGCGCGCGCCCACTCTGTTGCCGCCGACGCGCCGTGCACAGCAGGCTGTGTTTCGGCGCGCTGTGTTGCTGCATGAGCGGCGGCCTCGTGGCCAGCAGCTGTGGAGGCCCATGCCACTGCCGCTGCCGCCGATGCTTTTGCAGCTGCCGTCCGTGCATTGCAAGCGCCCGGCAAAAGCGTGGGCGAAGGCGCTGGCCAGGGGCCCGCCGGTGGCGGGGCAGGCGGTGCCTTTGCTTTCGCAGCTGCCCCCTGCCGCTGACCTTTCGTCCCCCCTGGCTGCTGCTGCTTCTCTCTCTGCTCCCTCCGTTCCACAGCTTCGCGGTCCGTTCTCCGCCAAAACTCCTGCCTGTCCTTCACCAGCTGAACAAACTCCGCTCTAGAGATCTGGTGCCGCAGCTCATACTCAAGCTCATTCTGCTGCATGTAGGACGCCAGCTGCTGCGGCCACTGCACCCACTGCAGCCACCAGGGCAACTGCACGCAGTGGTGGAACACACATAGCAGGCAGGCAGTGGGTAGGCGAGGGGGCGAGGAGGGCAAGCAGGGTCAAGCTGCAGCTGCAGCTACAGCGGTAGGAGGCTGGGTGGGCAGCTGCAGGGCTAGCGCAATTACATGTGCGTTGCTCCGGCTATTGCAGTCCAGCGCGCGGCCCAGAGCTGACTTGCATGAACTAGCCACTGGCCCACTCACCGGTGCAGGTTTGCGGCTCTGCTTCCGGCCGTCTGCTCTCTTCTTCAACTCGCCGCCCTCGCTGCTGCCGCCGTCGCCGCCGGGCGACGGCGCCGCCGCCACCGGGCGGGCGAGGTGCGCCGCTCGATACCGCTGCGTTGGCCGAGCGGGGCGGCGTGGCAGCCATGCCGTGCAGGCAGAGGGCCGGGCGCAGGCTGCCTGCATAGGTAGGGCTTGAGCCGCGTTGCCGCACTCGGGCTGCTCCGGCGCTGCTGGCCGGCTAATGTCGATGTTATTGCAAAGATGCAGGTGATAAAAGCAGCATTGCCCTGTTAGGCGGGCAGCAGCAAGCTGTGGCGCCGGCGCCGCGCAGCGGGCCACACAACACAACACATGCTGCGGCCCGGCCATGAGCTCCTGATGCCACCTGCAGGCCTTGAGCATCCAGCGCATAAGGCTGCTTGCATATTCAGTCTTGCAGGTACCACAGCAACCGACAAGCTCAGACGCTGCGCTGCACTCCGGCAGCCAACGGCAGTGCGACCGCCGCCATCTTTGCTCAGCAGGGTTGTGCACCGTGCAAGCTGTAACAGCTCCACCAGCTGCCCCTTCTCGATGCACCCGCTGAAGTCCACGGCCCGAGCAGCGAGGTGCGCCTTCAGCTGCCTCACGCCCCAGGCCACAAAGTCGGGGCGGCGGCCTGGCAGGGTGCCTGCCCCTCTGCTGCTGCCTCCGGCTGCTGCTGAGCCTGCTGCTGCCGCTGCTGCATCTGTTGAGCCTGCGGTTGCGTCTGCTGGGCCTGCTGGGCCTGCTGGGACCGCTCCACACGCTGCGGCAGCTGCTTGCACACATTCTCGTGGCACTTCCAGTGCGCCTTGGCACACCTGCAGAACAGAGGCGGCACAGCAGGCGTCGTGAGAACCGCCAGCTGTGCGAACCGCTGAAAGTGCACCCCAGCGCGCATGCTCCAGGCATGGCACTCGGTGCACTGCCTCACAGCATGCACATGCTGCATCCTGCGACCACACACAGCAACACCCCAGCAAGCCCTGCCATCTGGCCTCGCCCCCGGCTTACTCGGGAGAGCAGTAGCTCTCGGCAGCCGCCGCACCGCCGCAGCTTGACAGGCTCCTGCCCCAGCTCCGAGCGGAAGTGGTTGTGCCTGCTTGCGGGGTGGATTATCAACGCATACATGAAGAGTGAGCATCAGCTTGCAGCACTTGCTGCGGCGCAAGCTGTGGCGCAGCAGCAGCGAGCTACTTCTGCTCGCCCCACTCAACAAGCTGCCTGTGCATGAAATGCACTGTCGAGTAGCTTGGCATTGGCAGGCAAGCCTCGCGGGCAACCTCCTTGCGGCCAGCTGGGCACCACAACCAGCACAGCCTCTACCGAAATATGCACACCCCCAGCGCTCACCCCCCGCAGCAGTCGCACATTTTCAGTTCATCCCACCATTCCAGGCCCGGCGCCGGCCCAGCTGTTCAGTGCTGACTTTGACAGGCAGCAAGCCGATGTTCACCCCAGCATTGGGGGGGCATGTCTCCCGCAGGCCTAGCCCCTGCAGCATCCGGCCCTGCTCGGGGTCCATCAGCCAGGCGAGCATGCGGGTCTGCTGGTGGAGGGAGAGGGCAAAGGGATGGAGTGGCTGTTGCATCGCGGAGCAGCTGCTGCAGTGCGAGCATGTGCATGGGCTGATGTGGCACGCCAAGTGGGCCGCGCTCAATCGCGCTCTACAGAGCTGCATGCGCCTCAGCCTCAGCAGCGGTTGGATCCCCACATACCTGGATGAAAGTGGTCACAGAGGCGGCCAGCGGGCTGACCATGCCCTGCAAGAGCAAAGCGTGCTGCGAATTAGAGCGAGGGTGCGGCGGCCGGCCGGCGACATCCACTTTCTGCACTGGAGGCGGATTGAAAGGTCCGCACTGTGGCAGGAGGCACCGCCTGCCCAGGCACGCTAGCACTCTGGCCCACACCGCAGCCATGCCGTGCCTCACAGGCAGGCTGCATTCCAGGGTTGACCAGTCAATACCTGCGGAAAGGGGCTAGTGGCGAGAGCGGGTGTTGTGAGGAGCTGCACGTCAGCACCCCGACGAACATGAAGGCAGATGCTTTCAGCTGAAGCACACAGGCAGACATCACATCAACGCAGGCAGCGCTTGCACGACCGCGACGCTGCACCTGTCACAGGCTTGTTCTGGCCAACAGATGTGTGAGTGGGCGGCTTACCGGCATGAGCGGTGCGTGAAGCTGGCGGCCGAGGCTCCGCCGGTGGCTGCAGCAATGCCGCAGCACAGGCACGCCTGCTAGCAGCTGCTCCAGCCACGGACAGCGGCGCACGTGTGGCAGCTGCGGCTGTCTGCCCAGAGCAGCGACTGGCAGGCTCACCGTCTGCAGAAGCAAGGCAGGGCACGACTGGGGGCGTGGTGTGCTTTGCCGCCGATAAAGGCAGTCGAGCCTCCCGCAAGCGAGCAGGGGTGGCCTTCCCGGTTCTGAAGCGGTCGAGCGAAAGCACTCGCCTGCCGGGGCCGCGTGGATGGACAAAGTGGTGAAAGCTGACAATGCAGCGATCTCGATCGAGGTGTTGGGTGCCGCCAAGTTTGAGGCGACCACCCGGCCGGCGCAGTGCTGATGGATGAATCGCTTGAGCTGGACGTCGGGCGCGAGCTTGCGGGAGCGAAGGTAAAGCCCCAGCCGGTTCATCAGGTCTGCGGCAAACGGAGCAGCGGGTTGCAAGAGACATGAGGGAAGCACTCTGGAATGAGGAGTACACGGCAGGCACCCGCCACCAACCACGAGTGCCACCATGCCACGGCAGCCCACCCAACTTCCAGCCCACGGCTGCCCATGCATGCCGCAGCCAGCGCCCTTGCAAACCCGCCCTCCTGTGTTGCCCGGCTTCTTGCGGAGGTAGTCCACAAAGCCGTCCCTGATGGCTTCCGGGCTGGCTGTCTCTGAGGGCGATGGTGCGCATGCAGCAGGCGGCGCCAGCGGCGGCGCCGCCGAGACAGAGGGGCCCCCATTGGCTCCAGCGGGGGCGGCCGCTTCAGCCCTGTAGTAGGGTGTGGCATGATGACAGTAGTGTACTCCTGCAGCGCAGTGCATGCAGGATGCGAGCTGTGGAAGTGTAATGCAAGCCGACCGATCGAGCAGCGGCGGCGGCACTTACCGGACGGCAGTGCAGGCTCCTCAAGCGGCTGCGGCCCTCCGGCGGCAGCCTCCAGTGGTCCACCAGGTCCACCAGGTCCACCAGGACCCGCCTGCTCCAGCGGGGGCGGCCCAGCGGCCGCCAGTGCAAGAGGCGGAGAGGCCGTCTCGCTCATGGCTGCCGATAAGCTGCCTCCCGCGTCGGCGATGGCTAGGGTGCAATGCTTATTGATCGATCCGTCGCTGCAAGCGGGCAGGGGTGGCCTTCCCGGTTCTGAAGCGGTCGAGCGAAAGCCCTCGCCTGCCGGGGCCGCGTGGATGGACAAAGTGGTGAAAGCTGACAATGCAGCGATCTCGATCGAGGTGTTGGGTGCCGCCAAGTTTGAGGCGCGCCATGCAGCGGGTTGCCGGCCTCGGACAACCTTGTGGCCGCTGCTGTTGACCAAGTACGCCCTCACAGTCGTTCATCAGGGCGACAGCGCCGCACAGACCCCTCTCCCCACCAACAGCCGTACGCACCGCGATGCGGGCGCTCGCCTGCGCCATCCTCCTGGCCGTCATGGCACCCTCCATGGTCGCCAAGCCGGCCGGCGCCACCCGGCGGCCGCTGGCCCCGCTGGTGCCGCTGCGGCGCGCTGCCGCCGTTTGCCGCCGCTCCGTAGCCCGCACCGGCGGCCGCATCCAGCCCCTCGTGGTGGCCACCACCTCGGAAACCTTCTGCTTAGATTTCGCAGTGATGGTGCTGAGCGGCACAGTGATCGCCACCTACGGCGCTTTCTTCGGCCTCCCCATCATGCGGGCTGGCATGCGGTGCTTTGGACTGGAGGGCCTGGTGCCGCTGCCTCCGGCGGATGACAGCATTCTGGACCGGGCAGACGCTGATGCGCAGGCCGGCCAGCTCGCCAACAGTGACGACGTGGCCTCCAACAAGGAGTGACTGGGCAGCCATCTGTGGGCCCTGGCAGGTGAGCACTACTAGCAGGGAAGGGTGCGGCAGTGCCTGCTGAGCGGCAGCGCCGCACGCCATGCATGGGGACAGGTGCAGCCACCGGAATGTGCCGTCCGTCGCTGTAGCAGGCCTCAATGCGACACAATGGTACCGCTGTAGTGGCACTCTAAGCATGTTGCAGGGCTGAGCGCTCTCGCATGTCTGGCATCCTGTATCCTGCAGGCCGGCCCTTACGACAGCCCTGCGTCGCATGCGGCGCACACCTCGCGTTTGTCGCTGGCTGCCTGATCCTACCAAGCTGCATCATCCCACATTGAGATGTGGGTGTGTCCGCCATGTGGCGGAAGCTTTTCAGTGTGTGTGTTCCCCGCTTTACATATGTAGTTCAGCTACCGCAGCATTGCCCCCACTGTACTACCCCCGTGACCGCCTGCTAGCTAGCTTATTCATCAGTGAACTTGGTGTTCCGAGACGATTATAGGATTGCAATCCTGGTGCATAGGCGGATTTGAGGCACAAAGTGCAGAGAAGGGAGGCAAGCAAGGGTGAGAAGGGAGCATGCACAGGCCGCAAGGCAAAACAAGGGATTGAGCTGTCCAGGCAGCACAGCGCTAGAGAGAGCTAGGGTGGGAAACGGGCTGGGAAAGGAGTTGTTATTAGAGCATTCAAGGCTGATCGCCCTGCGCGCCGCGCAACTGACTCCGGAAGCTGCGTGCTGTCGCTACAGCAGCGCCCGCCTGCTGCACTGCCTCTGCCGTTGGGTCTGCCTGTGCAGCTGCTTCCAGAGCGTCGTATGCGGCACGCCAGGCAGCGGCGGCACGCGCCCACTCCGTCGCCGCTGAAGCACCATGCACCGCAGGCTGGGTTTCAGCGCGCTGTGCTGCTGCATGCGCAGCCGCCTCATGGCCCGCAGCTGTGGAGGCCCACGCCATTGCGGCCGCCGCTGATGCCTCAGCAGCTGCCGTCCGTGCATCGCAAGCGCCCAGCACAGGCGTGGGGGAGGGCGCTGGCCAGGGGCCCACGGGCGGTGGGGCAGGCGGCGCCTTTGCTTCGGCGGCTGCCTCTTGTTGCTGACCTTGCGTTCCCCCAAGCTGCTGCTGCTTCTCCCTCTGCTCCCTCCGTTCTTTAGCTTCGCGCTCTGCTTTCAGCCTGAACTCCCGGCAGGCCGCTGCGATGCGCTGAATTTGTTCACTGCGCCTCTGTTGCTGCGACCGAATCTTGGCTGTGCGGACCTGCTGCCGCAGCTGCGCCTCGAGCTGATGTTGCTGCCAGCCGGACGCCAGCTGCTGCGGCCACTGCACCCACTGCAGCCACCACGGCACCTGCAGGCAGCAGGGAGACGCACACAGCAGGCAGGCAGTGGGCTGGTGTGATAGCCAAGGGGGCAGTGGGCTGGTGTGATAGACAAGGGGGCAAGCGAGATGGGCAGGGCTGGACCAGCAAGGCTGAAGCTGATGCGACGACCAGCGCACTGTTAGTCCATGGAATAAACCCTGGCCTACTCACTGGTGCGGGTGCACTGCGTTGCTGGCTGTTGTCGGCACTCTTCTTCACCTCACGATTCCAGCTTCCACGGCCGTCGCCGCCGGGCGGCGGCGTCGCGGCCACTGGGCGGGCGAGCTGCGCCGCTCGATACCGCTGCGTTGGCCGGGCAGAACGGCGTGGCAGCCATGCCTGGCAGGCAGAGGACCGGGCGCAGGCTGCCTGCATATGTAGGGCTTGAGCCGCGTTGCCGCACCGGGCTGCTGTGGCGCTGCTGGCGGGCTGTCGATGCTCGTTGATAACTACAGGCGAGACAGCAGCATGCCCTGTTGGGCGGCAATGTGTGGTGTGGCGGCGGCGCCGCCCAGCAGGCATGCTGCGAACTGGAACATTTGCACGAGACAGAACCGCAGGCAATGCCAGCACACTTGTCACATCGAGCGACCGTAGTCTTGCATTACATCACGAAGCACGAAGCAACCGCTGCAAAGCAACCGACAAGCCCAGCCGCAGGCGGTGCTGCTGCCGCCACCAATGCTCAGCCGTGCTGCTTGCACAGCTCCACCAGCTGCGCCTTCTCGATGCACCCGCTAAAGTCCAGGCCCCGGGCAGCCAGGTGCGCCTTCAGCTGCCTCACGCCCCAGGCTGCAAGGTGCTTATGAGGGAGTTTGGAGCCTCCGCTGCTGCTCCCTGCTGCAGCTGCGTGTGACTCTGTTGTTGCAGGTTGGCAGTGTAAGAAACCGAAGTGCAAAATTGGGGGCAAGTGTACAGGGGCAGTGCTGCACGGTGGGTGGGGGTGGGGTGTAGCTGGCTGTGTGCAGGGTGTAAGGCTCGTACAGCTTGTAGGATCGGGAGCGGGAGCAGGCAGAGCACCAGCCGACAGGGTGTGAGGCAGAAGGTCGGCGGAGCACAGCAGCAAAAAGAGCGCACGGCAAGGGAGCACGGAGGCGTGGCGCCAGCGAATGGTGAACAAGCTAGCAGGGCGGCAGGCATCACCGCCCGTTGCCGTGGCTGCTGCTGTGGTTGCCAGCCAGCGCTCGTGTGATTTGGTCGATGCTGAACACATACCAGTCGCTCTTCTTAGCCACGTTTTCGCGGTACACCACACCGCCGTATCTGCGCAGCGATCGCATGGGTGCAGAAGAAGGAGGGGCAGCGTCAGCGGCTGCCCTAGGCGGCGCAGCTATGGCATCCTCCAGTGCCTTTAGGGACACGGCTGCGGGCAACCAGCAGTGCCACAATGCACCGCACTCGCCTTTTGGGACGATGCCGCGCAACCAGCAGTACCACACTGGCATGCCATCAAGGCAGCGCAGCTCACCCGATGAAAGCATCGGCGCCGCCTGGGGCCCGTGCCTCAAAGTCAGTCATGCCATCGCCAACCATTACCACCGTCTTGAAGTTGTGCTTCTGCAAGAGGAAGCAGATGGCAGGACAGGAAGGGGCGCTCAGGGGGTGATAAGAGGCCAGGGCAGGGGCCGCCCTGCCTGGCTGGCGAGCAAACCGGCCCCCTCGAGCGCAGCCGCCGTGATTGCAAGCCACAGCTGCAGCCTGGCATGGCTGACGTCCCCAAGCCGCACAAGCACCCGCGCTGCCCTGCATACCGCTGCCCCTTGCCTGCTTGATGTGCTGCACTGCCTCAGCTTTGCCGCCGGATCGGGAGGGGAACTCCTCGGGATCAAAGCCATCGTAGGCCCCATCGTGCTGCAGAATGTGTGCAGGGAGGGGACGCGCAGCACATGGAGACGACGTGAGCGCATAGGGGCAGCGTGGCGGCACAGGGAGTGGCATGAGCGCAGGCCAGCTGTCTGTGGCCATGGAGCACGGCGCCATGCAATGCGTAGCATGTGCCATCCTTGTGCTCCGCTCTGCTGCCTGCCCGTCTGGCATGTAACCATGACCGGTGGCTCCCTCCCAAGCACCACAACAACAGATCAAAGCACTCACGTCAAACAGGATGGTGTTGGCAAACACGTGGTCGATGGGGATGCCCAGCATCTGCGCGGACAGGAAATTTCCGGATGGGGGTCAGAGATGCACACACATGGTGGGCAGCTCCCCACAAAGGCTGCATGTCACAGCAGCAGGCCAGAGGCACGGCCCAACCGAAGCTGCAAACCGGCAGCCAACCCGTCCTTGCTCCTCAGCAGCACAGTTGTCAGTCTCAGCCATGGCAACAGCAATAGACAAGCCAGCAGCTGACAGGAAAGGCCGCACAACGTGGCAGGCGCACCTCGGCGATGGAGCGGACGATGGGACGGAAGCTAACCGGGAGAAGAAAAGCCCAAATGAACACACGTTCAACATGCCCACCTCGGCGATGGGGTGTATGACGAGGCGGAAGCCGCCCGACACCAGGAACACCTGCTTGCCGCTGGCCTTGAGGGCCGCCACCAGCTGGGGGATGCCGGGGGAGATCTGCAGGTGGTGGTTGGGGTCAACAGCAGCAGCAGCAGAGCATTTAGAGCTGATGGAAGAGCTGCGCAAGGGAATGGAGCAACCTCTGGGGCGCACTGCAGGGCACAGGGGAGTCGGAAGCGGCAACGCCAAACTCTCGCATCAACGCCACTCCAACTGCGCCTGTCGCTCCCACTGCTACTGCACCAGCCCCGCTCGCACCTGCGGCGGGTGGCCGTCCAGGAACCGCTGCATGTCGTCGCGCGACGGGTGCATCACGCCCAGGCGCTCCGCCAGTGCGTCTTGGAACAGCACGGTGCCGCCCATGGCCCTGCACGCAGCATTCAATTTAACCATATTTAGCCGTAAATACGGTTTTGGCACAACTTGCATGCCTGCAAGCTGTCTTCATTCCTGCTGCACGCCGCCACATACCAAGCTGCTAGCAACCTTTAACCGATTCAACGCAGTGCACATGCACCCATCTCACTTGGCTGTGAGGGCCGCCACCTGCTCGCCCACGCCCAGAAAGGCTGCGATCTCGTCAATCGACTCATCCGCGCAGCTGCAGGTAAGCAGGAGCGAGTGGCAAAGCGTGTTCAGCCGGTGTGCCAACTCAGCTGCCGGGCAGCCGCAACCTTGCTGCGGCTAGACGCAACCTTGCTGCGGCTAGCCGCAACCTTGCTCTGGCTAGCCGCAACCTCAAATACATTGGCGGCAGGCAGCAGCTCACAAGGTGCTGTCCACGTCGAACGTGAAGGCATCCGCGCTGCGAAGTAGCTCCAGCACTTCCGGTGAGGGCTGCAGCTTGACTCCCGCCGCCTCTGCTGCTGCGATAGCCGCCTTGATTCGGTCGTCATACTCTGCAACATGCACAGGTTGGATTTTATGTTGGATGTTGGGTGGATGGATGGATGAAGCACTAAACTTTAGGCAACCGGCAACAGCTGCAACTCGGGGCTGTGCAAGGCGGCCGGCGACCAGCTGCGTTCCAGCAGCACACAGCCGCACCCGGCAGCAGCCAAACCCTACCTTCATCGCTGCTTTGATCAATAGTCATAGACGCTCCTGCTTCATCCACCACGCTCTGCACCCGCCAGAGCCGCTGCAACAGCTGCTGCTGCTGCTGCTGCGGTGCCGCTCGCTGGCGCAAGCCGCTGCCGCTACCGCCGCTGCCGCTGCCGGCCCACCGCGCGCTTGGGAGCGATGGTAGCTGCGCTGCTGCTGTCCTGTTGCGTGTGTGGGCGCCGGCGATGCTGCCGCAGGCCGCTGGAGCGGCCGACACAAGCTGCATATATGCCTGCGCTGCGCCCCGGACAGTGGCTGCGCTCTGGAGAGGCTGTGACAACCACAATGCATCAAACAATGGCTGCAGCTGTCCGGCAGTCACGCAGGGCGCGACGACCAATGCATCTGCCCATGCTGAGAGTGCAGGCTTAAAGGGCGGGCTGCCGAGTGCCTATCGCTGATCGGCGCTGCTCTCGTATCATAGCAAGCAGGCGGCAGAAGCCCAGGTGCCCTGAAGCCGCAAGGCCAAACACTTGCGGCGCCTAGCGGCGCGCTGGCGGGCTGGCAGCTGCACCATTGATTTCGAAAGGCTTACAGAAAGGTGGGAGTGCGTCCGCCCAGTCGATCCGCACCCCACAGCCCCACTGCAAGCCGCCGCCGCCGCTGCCGCCGCTCCACACCGCCTCCCTGCTCCTTGCTGCAGCCAGCTCCAAGATGAGCGGGCCCGACAAGAAGCGGGCCTTCCCATACTACTCGGAGGTGCAAGGCTTTGAGCTGCAGCGGCGGCGGCTGGAGGAAGACCCCAGCCGGTGGGTGGGCAGCTGTAGCTGTACAAGCGCTGGGGGTGCGAGTGAGAGGGTCGCTCGGGCATTTGGCATCCGTGCAGGCCATCGCACAGCCAGCATCGACCGTCTGCTGTTGATGCTGCCGCTGGATGCTTCGTTCCCCAGATCACCCTGTTTCTGCTGCACCGCTACGCCGCCGCCATCTGCAGGGACGCGGCCGCGCCGCGGGTGTGGCAGGCGCGGGAGCAGAGCACGTTTGACGAATATGATGCTATCACAGGTGCAGACGGGAGGCAGGGGTATATGGCTGGCCTGCTGGTGTTCTGTTGTTCGATAGTGAAAATGTGTGGCGATGATGAGGCAAGCGGGGGTGCACGGTTTGAAGCGGGAGCCATCGCCCT